>Ga0209066_10000109_pt1 | contig 118501 bp, 97 predicted proteins | sample All_14_2_FD_187198 | JGI IMG/M metagenome (GOLD analysis project Ga0209066, IMG submission 187198) | Freshwater microbial communities in response to fracking from Pennsylvania, USA - Allegheny Zone_MetaG_DW_15 (SPAdes) (version 2) ...
TAAAAGTAATTTATTTTTAATTAAAAATATGTTCATTATGCTGTTGTAGATTAAATATTCATAAAAAGCCAACGCATAGCTACAGCTGTATGTCTTTTATGAAAGAGATGGTCTATCCGACCATGTTTGCTATATAACGCTATACAAACTATCTTAAAACAGATAAAAACGTTTATCATGGGTTCTACCTTTATCAGGAAAATTTCAGCACTTACTGTTGCCATGTGCCTTACTTTCTTTGCATCCAGGGCACAGCTTACAGTTGTTGATACCGGTGACTGTAACGGGCATGTACTTAATGCTACGGTAATCGGTACGCTTCCTACCGGAGCAGGTATTACATCAGATGATGGCTACTCTGGTGTTATGCCTATCGGCTTTACTTTTAACTTTTATGGTACTAACTATACACAGCTGGTAATAGGCTCTAACGGGGTACTGAATTTTGACCTCACGCTTGCCGGTGCTTATTGTCCATGGCCTATTACAGCGGCGCTATTGGGTAACCCCAGTATGCGTAATGCCATATGTGGCCCATGGTGCGACATATACATACCAGCAGGAGGAACCATAACCCGCTCTACATCAGGTACGGCCCCTAACCGTAAATTTTCAGTAACCTGGTGTGGTACAAGAATGTACTCATGTACTGCAGAATGGGTAACCAGCCAGGTAATACTGTACGAAACATCAAACCTCATAGAGGTACACACCGCACATAAAACTGTATGTGCATGGAATAACGGACGTGCTATTACCGGTATTCAGAATGCCGCAGGTACACTGGCTACTGTGGCTCCCGGTCGTGACTGGACACCTACATGGAGTGTAATAACTCCCCCTGAAGCATGGCGTTTTACACCATCTGGCGGTACCTATACAGTAGCCTCAATTCCATATGCCCCACTGCCATTTGCTACGGGTACCACATACTGGTATAATACAGCTACCGGCGCTTATCTGGGTAGTGGCCCGTATCTGCCAGTCAATCCTCCTGTTTCTACTACTTATACTGCAGCAGTACTGGGATGTAATGATACTACCAGAGCATACATTACTGTAGGCCCATGCCGTAATGCCTGTGTAGGAGATACCCTGGTGCTGAACAGGCCCGGCGACTCTACAGGTGCTACCTATATGTGGTACGGTCCTGCTCCGTCAACAACGGTATTTGCTACTACGCAGCAGGCTGTAATATTCCCTACCACAGCGGCTCATAATGGTACCTTCTCCTGTGTGCGTACAATAGGTGGCGTTTCTGATACCATAGAAATAACTATAAACGTACGTCATAAACCTAATGTTACTGCCAGTAGTAATGCACCACTGTGTTTAGGTGCCGGCAGTACACTTACACTGTTTTCTGTATGTGATTCTCCATCTGTTACCTATAACTGGAGTGCCTATCCACCATCGTTTACCTCTACATTGCAAAACCCGATAAAAACAGGCATTGGTGTAGCCGATACCGGAACGTATCAGGTAATAGTGGAAACGGTATTTGGATGTAAGGATACAGCCAGTACCTATGTATACCTTGTAGAAACGCCCGACCCTCCTACTGTAACAGCTATCAGTCCTTACTGCCAGAACGATACATTTGTACCGTTTACAGTAACCGATGTAGTGCCGGGAGCTACAGTATACTGGTACAGTACTCCCGCAGGTACAGGAGGCACCACCGTACCGCCGGTGATAAATACAAGCATACCGGGTACTTATCAGTTCTATTTTAACCAGATAATAGGCAGCTGCGAAAGTGAAATAGATACCGTAACAGTAGTAGTAAATCCCAATCCGGCTCCTATTACAGGTATCACAGGTGTGTGCCAGTATATGACCATTACAATGGGCGATGCTACGCCCGGTGGCACATGGAGTACTTCCAACCCTGCTATTGCATCTATAGGAAGTACAACCGGCGTTGTAACCGGTAATACCCCTGGCACTGTAGTAGTGTATTATACACTGCCTACTACCTGCCGTATTAATACTGTAGTAACAGTACACCCCAAACCAGCGCCTCCTGTAGTGCCTGAAGTACGCTACTGTCAGTTTAAGCTGGCCGATCAGTTAAGTGTTACCACTGGCGGTTCGGGATATACAACTACATGGTACGGACTGGGTGTAACTCCCGGCATGACATCGGGCAGTGGTATGAGTGGTATTGTACCTAATACAGATACTGCTGCAGGAATCTATGATTATTATGTTACTCAGACCTCGCCTTTCGGTTGTGTGAGCGATAGTGCAAGGTTCCCGGTACGCATAGTGGCAGAACCATCTATGCCGGTAACAAAAGATACCAGTTACTGCCAGCATACGCCCAATGTGCCACCGCTTACAGCTATGGGCGACAGCCTGCGCTGGTACACATCTGCTACAAGTACACCGGGTAGCTTCTCTGCTCCGGTACCACCTGTAGAGGTGCCGGGTGTAACCACATGGTTTGTGACTCAGACTCAGAACGCCTGCGAAAGCCAGCGCAATACTATATCGGTAGAAGTACTGGTACTGCCAGACTTTAGAATACAGGCAGAGCGTGACTGGGTATGTCAGTACGACTCTCTGGTAATGAATTATGATGGCCCAAGCTACATAGATCCTGCTTATACATGGTCTCTGCCGGTAGGTGCTTCGTTTGTAAACGGTACCAACTATGATGGAGAATCAGTAATGGTAAGTTTTGATACGGTATGGGGCAGGCATGATGTAATACTGACTGTGAGCAACTACAATGGCAGATGCTCTACATCAGATACGATGCCGGTAAGGGTAATACCAGCACCTGATGCACACGCATATATCAAGCAGGATATCTGTCTCGGTGATACGATAACGCTGGCACTTACTAACCATACCAACAACTCTCATACATATACCTGGATGCTGGATGGCAATCCAATTCTGTCATCGCCTGTAGTGAAACTGGTAACTAAAAATGAAAATACCGGTGGTCCATACGTGCTTAGCTGGGAAGAAGAAGGTGCACACATTATAACTGTAAAGAGCTTCACCGCTGAGGGCTGTACTGCGCTGCCTACATCAGATACCGTGAAAGTACATAAGCTGCCCAATCCTTTATTTGATGTGATAGATATTCCTGATAACTATTGTATAGAAGACAGCCTGCATTTCAAAGCTCATGTAAGTGATTATAACTACAGCTATCTGTGGGAGCCTGAGCATTCGTTCGTAAATCAGAACATGCCGGAGATATGGGGTCGTATAGAGCAGCTTAATGGCCGCATAAGTCTTACGGTTACAGACCAGTTTGGATGTCATGCCACATATACCAAAGCTTTCAAGCCAGATGAGTGCTGTACGGTATCACTGCCTAATGCATTTACACCAAATGGTGACGGGCTGAATGACAGGTTCCGTCCAGGCTTTGCAGGATATAGAAGGTTCCACATCTTCCGTGTCAGCAACCGCTGGGGACAGACTATATTTGAAAGTGCTAACTCTAACCCTTCATGGGATGGTACCTATAATGGCGTGCCGCAGGATATGGGTACTTACTTCTACTATATACGTTTCGACTGTGGTGGTAAAACGGTAGAGCAGAAGGGAGATATTACACTTATCCGATAGTTTTTTAAGAAAGCATTACGATTACAGCAGCCGTCCCGGGAACCGGGGCGGCTGCTTCTTTCAGGTAAATAAAGTAACTTTGAAACATGTCTTCAGTACTATTAACAAGAGAAAACGGCGTAGGTTTCATAACTCTTAACCGCCCTGAGAAATACAATAGTTATAACCGGGAAATGGCAATTCTGCTTCAGCGCGACCTGGATACATGCGCTGCCGATGAGAATATAAGATGTATATATATAACAGGTGCTGGAAAAGGTTTCTGTTCCGGACAGGACCTTGCAGAAGCGACAGATCCAAGTGCAGAAGATTTTGAACGTATGGTGCGGGAGCATTATAATACTACCATTATGCGCATACGTAACCTGGAGAAGCCGGTAATAGCTGCTGTAAATGGAGTGGCCGCCGGTGCAGGTGCCAATATAGCGCTGGCATGTGATATTGTTTATGCATCAGAAAGCGCTTCTTTCATCCAGGCTTTCAGTAAAATAGGTCTCATCCCGGATAGTGGTGGTACCTGGTTCCTGCCGCGGCTCGTGGGTATGCAGCGGGCATCGGCACTGATGATGACAGGCGATAAGGTTAGTGCCGCAGAAGCTGCTGCAATGGGTATGATATACAAGGTATTCCCCGATGACTGCTTTGCAGAGGAAACAAGGAAAATAGCACTGAAAATGGCACAGATGCCTACGCGGGGTCTGGCACTTACCAAGCAGTTACTGAATGAAACCTATATCCACTCTACCGAGCGCCAGCTGGAGCGGGAGAAGGACCTGCAGATACAGGCGGGCGGAACATTTGATTTCAGAGAAGGGGTACAGGCGTTTCTGGAAAAACGCAAACCGGAATTCCGGGGTAACTGATATCGGCTTTTACAGCTTTCCACATACGGTGGTGGATAAATACTCAGGAATGTATGTAAGTGCAATGGGGAATGCGTGAGCTAACTGCTAATTTTGCAGTAACATGCTGCGCCTGATGTTCATAGTACTGTTTATGGTGGCTGGGATACTGTGCCGGGCACAGCATCCTGACCCCGCAGCATGGGGTATAGATATACCTGGCGATCCTGTAGTAATAGCGCAGATGGCAAAGCACATGGCCGATAGTGCACTTGCGGCACACCCAATGCTTGCTACGGGTTATATAGTGGCCGATGTGCAGTCTATGCGCCCATCATCCACACAGACATCAGACTTTTACCTGCTGCTGGCATTATGCCTTATACTGGGCCTGATACGTTATATAGATACACGATATTTTATAAACCTGTGGCGTGCATTCTGGAATCCTACACTCAGTAACCGGCAGCTGAAAGAGCAGCTGCAGAGTGCCGGCCTGCCCAATTTTCTGATGAATGTATTTTTCACCATAGCCGGTGGTGCATATATTTATTATGTAGTAAAATTTTTTACTCCCGGGCCTCCGGGCACACTGCCTTCATCACTGCTCATAGTACTGCTTATAGCAGGCACGGGACTTATATATATAGTGAAGTATGCAGCGGTGCGTTTCAGTGGCTGGGCATTCAGGGTGGAGGGGGTAACTGAGCATTACCTGTTCAATGTATTTCTGATAAACAAGATTCTTGCTATTACTTTATTACCTTTCATTATTGTATTGGCCTTTGCGGCGAGAGAGTGGGCGCAGCAGGCACTGTTTCTTTCCTTTGTAGCTTGTGGGCTGCTGCTGCTGAACAGGTATCTGCGGTCGTGGAAAGTGTTTGGTTCCTTCTTCCAATATAGTCGTTTCCATTTTTTTATGTACCTTTGCGCCTCGGAATTATTGCCGATAGCTGTGCTTATGAAGCTGCTTGTGAAGGGTTTGTTGTTCTGATTGATGCTTCTGAAGCCCACCGGCTCTACATTCCGGACGATACCGGTAGTACCCCTTTCGTTAATCTTTGTATATGGCCAAAGCAGTGCGTTCGCAAAAAAAGAGTGCTGAAAAAAAGGAAGTGAAGATCAGCCGTATATTGATTACTCAACCGAGGCCCGAAACCGACAAATCGCCTTATTTCGACCTCGCGAAGAAATATGATCTTACCCTTGACTTCCATCCCTTCATCAGGGTGGAGGGTGTCAGTGCCAAAGAGTTCCGTAAACAGCGTGTAGACATTTCTGATTACACCGCCATTATTTTCTCCAGTCGTTATGCGGTGGATCATTTCTTCAGAGTATGTGAGGAAATGAAAGTCAAGGTATCGCAGGATATGAAATACTTCTGCATTACCGAGGCTGTAGCATTATATCTGCAGAAGTTCATACTGTACCGTAAGCGTAAGGTGTTCTTCTCTGCCGATGGCAGTACAGGCGGCCTGCAGGATGTCATTACCAAGCATAAAAATGAAAAGTACATTCTGCCCGTCTCTGACAATGGCAGAAATGATGTAGGTAATCATCTGCTGAAACATAATATTAAGCATGCCGAGGTAACACTGTACCGGATGGTATCCAATGAGATAGGAGAGGTTATGGACTCAGGTTATGACCTCATCGTATTCTTTAGCCCGTTTAGTGTACAGAGCCTTTTTGAGCATGACCCTTCTTTCAAACAGAATGGTACTATGATAGGCGCATTCGGGCCTACCACATCAAAAGCGGTAGAAGACAGTGGTATGCGTCTGGATATAAAAGCACCGGCCCCCAATGCTCCCTCTATGGTATCTGCACTGGAGCTTTTTCTGTCGGGAGGTAAGTAAATAAGAAAAGATAAATGGTATATAAGTTACGGAGATGCATACAGCGTCTCCGTTATTGTTATGTGGGGTTACCAGTGTGGCTTATGCTCTTTCATAAGTACTTCCAGCTCACTTATCATCATGGCAGTGGCACCCCATATGATACCTCCATCAGTAAGGTTATATGCTTTTGTTTTCAGCTTTACGCCGGGTAGTGCCGGTGAAACTACTTCTGTAAGAATCTTATTACGGTCATCCAGCAGGTGTGCTAAAGGAACTTCTATCAGGTAGGATACCTCCTGCTCGCAGATGCGTACTGCCGGCCTGGCCCGGGCAAATGCCACAAACGGGAAAACATTGAAATTGCTTACCGGTATATATAATGAGGACAGAGGCCCCAGCACATCTATATCTTCACGGTTCACACCTACTTCTTCATTGGCTTCCCGCAGTGCTGTATCCAGCAGGGAGGGGTCTTCCGGTTCCTGGCGGCCACCGGGAAAACTGACCTGGCCACTATGTGCCCTGCCGTCTTCTATGCGGCGCATCAGCAGCATTTGTAGTCCGGTATCGCCGGGGTATAACAGACACAGCACAGCACTGATACGTGCATTTTGCGGCACTACCGGTGGCGCGGGTATAACGCGGCCCATCATACGCTCCTGTGCGGAAAATCCGGGCAGCGGCTCCTGTAGTCGCTGTCGCAACCACTCTACACCTGCCATAGACTCACCACCATAAAACATATACCTGTATTGAATATTATAGATGTCTTGTGCTTACCTGCGCACTGCCCCATCTGCTTTGGGTACTGGCATATCGGGCGTATAGAATTCCCGGCCACGGCGGAAGATATTCTGGAAGGTAAGTATCTGTATCATGATCGTATCCTTATAGTCATTCATGACAGCATACATACGGTCAGAGTCAAATTCTTCCGGTACTTCTTCACCAAAGTTTGATGCTTTTCTGTTTTTGCTACGCTTGTTCAGAGCCATCCAATACACATCTACCATCTGAGATTTGCCGCTACGGGTAGTTACTTCTATGGTAGAGTGTTTTGGAGCCGTTTTGAAGGTAGTATCATTATCTTCCAGTCCATTCAGGTATCCCTCACAGTTTATATTGCTGAAGAATTTCAGGTAGCTATGTACCCTTCTGGTATTGAGGCTGTCTTCTTTTTTTACTACGCCATCAGGCACTATTACAGATACTTTATCGCCGGGGCCATTCACTACAGTAAATGACTCATCAGGCTTTCCATCATAGTGTACTGATACTGACCTGATGTCATTGGGGGTAAAATTAAATACTGTACGGTCGCGCCAGTCGCGGATGTGTGTAGAGTAGCGGGGGGTGAGATATCCTACAAAGCCAGGCGTTTCTACTACATAGGGTTGCTCTGCGCCTTCCATCAGCATGTTGGTACCTTCGCCTCCTGCTGCGGCGCCTCCTACATAGAACACGCGCATCTTTTTCCCTTGCCGGTCATACAGCTCGGTCTTGATGCCATGTGTAGACAGGGTTTTGATTACATTGTCATGTGCCGCTTTCGTAACCGGATACAGCGGTTGCTGTTTTACCAGCGTATTCATAAGCTGGTCCAGTGTGCTGGGTAGTACCGGCCAGGTGTTGTTTACTATCCAGCCTTTGTCAGTACGTTCCAGAAGAATACTCTCGCCGTCCTGAGCTACCAGAAATATCTTACCTATGGCTCCGGTATCTTTTATATTAAAGCCTGCTTCTTTTTCCCCATAAGGGTTTTTATTTACATTGCCGGGAAGTATAAAATATACGCCCGCACCCAGTACAGCCAGAATAGCAATATATACAAATGTCTTACGCATGGGGTTTATCCGTTTTTTTAGTCTCAGCTTTTACCTCATATCTGCGTCTGCGGAAGAAGGTATAGACTGATGCAAATATGAGTACAATGGCAATAGGGATACCGGTGTTGATAGCCTGCCATTTACCTTCTTCCGTTTTTATACGGCCACGGTCCAGCAGGCGCAGTTTTACATCTTTTGAGCGTGCTTCCAGTATACCGCTATGGTCAGTAAGATATTCCAGACAGTTCAGAAGAAAAGCCCTGTTGGCAAAGAACTCCTGGGTGAAATTATAGTAGCCCATAGGCAGCACCCCGTCTTTCTGGGAGTAGCCATTACTGAATATCTCACCTATAGAAGTTACTATCATAGCACCCGCACTATCGGTATGCGCTTTGAATGGGTGTTTCAGAGAGTCCAGCAGCCTCAGGTATTCAGGAGCCAGCCTGTTGGCATAGAACGAATGGAAGTCGCCTTCCAGCAGTACCGCTACCGGCAGGTATGACTTTGTAAACATCTCATGCTTCAGCGGGTAGCTCATCATAGACAGGCTTACACGTACCGGGGCGCGGGATGTGCGGCTGTATTTGGATGAATGAAGCAGTACGGTTTTCTTTATTCCTTCGGTTTTAATAGTATCAATGGTGTTGGTAAAGCCGGCCAGTATAAGGTCCATATTCTTTACTACCGGATGATCGGACGAAGGATTGATACGCGGGAAATATACCCAGTCGTGCAGCTCAGGCCGGCCATTGTTCAGTATTCGGGGTAGTGGGTTGCACTGCATGTCTTCCAGCAGGTCAAAGTTCACACGTACCCCGTAGCGAAACAGCATATCATCTATGTCGGTAGGGTGTTCCAGCGCTATGAACTGAGGGCTGTTGGCAAAACTGTCGGTAGAGGCATTGAGGGCATTGATTACCCACAGTACCCGTCCGCCTCTCATTATATACTGGTCTATCTTCAGTTTATCGGGGCCGGTGAATGTTTCAGTAGGCTGATTGATAATGATAGCTTCATAAGTAGCAGGTATTTCCAGTGAGTGGGTAAGATCCAATGAGTCTACATGATACACACCGGGTAGCCTGGACAGCATATCATAGGTTTTTACGCCCAGTGGCTCACCATGCCCGGTAAGGTAGGCTATTGATGGCTTGTCGGCTTTACCCATACGGTTTATAGCGCTGGCAAAGTTATATTCCAGCATAGCCTCGGCATAGCTCATTTGCTGCTCAGAGCTGCCACCGGGTGGGGCGTCCAGCAGGTATATGGGCATTTCCCTTCCGTTATATTTCACCAGTGCAAACGGAAAGAAGGTTTTCATGGAGTACTCGTCATCATCCTGGGTACTCAGTTCCATTACTTTTATACCCTTATTTTCCAGGTCATGCGCAATCGCCTTCTTTTCTTTCTCACTCTTACCTTCAAACGGGTCAATGAAGCGGTAAACGATGTGGCTGCCGGCATACTCCTTAAATGAGCGCAGCCGCTCACGTATAGCCTCCTGCAGCCGCTGCAGGCCTGCAGGGAACTGGCCTTTCAGATATACTTCTACCACAGCTACTTCCTGCATATTGCGCAGCAGCTTTTTGGTAGGCTCTGTAAGTGTAAAGCGTTTTTCCCGGGTGAGGTCCAGCCCGGTATGATAATATGATGCCAGCACGTTCAGACAAACGACTATGGCTGCCATGATAACGAGGCGTAACCTTGCCTGCCCTATCTGCTTATTAACCGGATTTTTCTTTGCCATAAACGATTATTATCTGCTCAGTCCACTGCTTACACCTGTAGTACGAGCCGCAAGGGAGTAACGGGTAAGCGCTATGAAGAATATGATAACTGATACAAAATATACTATGTCGCGGCTGTCTATAAAGCCGCGGCTTATAGAGTTGTAGTGAAACTCCATACCTACCATGCTCAGGTAATAATCTATTCCCTCAGCAAATTTTGGCAGCTTACTGAGCTGCTCAAAGCCTGTATAAAGGACATAACAGGCCAGCAGCGCTATGAGGAAGGCTACTACCTGATTGGAAGTAAGTGAGGAGCAGAATATGCCTACAGCAGCAAACGTAGCTGCCAGGAAAAAAAGGCCGATATAAGACCCGATAATGGCAGCAGAATCAATATGGATATCAGTATAGGATAGGTTATCTATGGTATAGACGTAGATAAGTGTGGGTATGAGTGCAAACACTATGAGCGCCAGTGTGGCAAAATATTTACCCAGTATTATCTCTATGTCGGTAAGAGGTTTGGTAGACAACCATTCTATATTGCCGGTGCGAAACTCATCGGCAAAGGAGCGCATGGTAACGGCCGGCACCAGCAGAAACAAAAGCCAGGGTGCTATCTCAAAGAAGCGCTCCATGGATGCATATCCATAGTTCAGAATGCTGAAATGTGGTATAATCCAGAGGAAAAGGCTACAGGCTATCAGAAATACCAATAGCACCACATAGCCCATCACCGAGCTGAAAAATGAGTTGATTTCCTTAATAAATATACTACGCATATTATAGCGGGTACGAAAGGTGGCAAATATAATGAAATGGTGTGGGTTTGATATTTATAACAAAATGGTAAAAATGCTTCTGTATTGGCTATCTGCTACATTTGCATAAAGCACTCCTTTCATATTTGTTTATGAATATTATTGCCAGCTATGACCGGTATCAGTTACAAAGACGTAATTCCACCCCGTCCCCTTGGTAATTTTGTAGATTGTTTCTGGACACTGCATGATACGCATGGCTTCTGGTAGATTTCTTCAGCGGCATGCAATAACAATTATGTGAGTGCTGTGTCCACCGGTAATGAAAAGTAAAAGGTGGCGCCCTCACCAGGTATACCTTCACCCCATATGCGCCCACCGTGTTTCTGTACTATTGCAGCTGCAATGGCCAGACCTACTCCGGTACCTTCAAACTCAGACATGCGGTGCAGCCGCTGAAATACAGCAAAAAGTTTGTCGGCATACTTCATGTCAAAGCCTACACCATTGTCAGCAACACTGTATATAGTCTCATCATCACACTGCTGTGAGGAGATGGTAATCTGAGGATTGTCTTTTTTAGACGAGTATTTAACTGCGTTTCCTAAAAGATTGCGCCACACCTGTGCTATGAGTGATGCGTCAGCAGGTGCCTCTGGTAGTGTATCTGTTATGCATACTGCTACGTTTTCCTGTATCATATCGTTACAGAGTTTATTTACCAGCTGGTTCATATCCACCATCTTTTTCTTTACAGGGGCTTTCCCCAGACGGGCAAATTCCAGAATGTCTTCTATGAGTTGACCCATGCGGAATGTATTGTGCCTTATTACTGATAGCAGGCGTTTGCCCTCAGGGTCCAGGCTGGCAGTATATTCTTTTTCCAGTAGCTGGGCATACCCGTCTATGGCCCGCAGTGGTGAGCGCAAATCATGCGATACAGAGTAGGAGAAAGATTCCAGCGTTTTATTGATGGCTGTTAATTCCTGGGTACGTTCCCGCACCAGTTGTTCCAGCTTTTCATGCTCCTGTTCCCGCACCCGCTCTGCCAGCTTCCGCTCAGTTATATCCAGTGAGAGGATAAATATACCTATTGGTACAGGCTCTATACTGAGTTCAAACCACGCTACAGAGCCATCAGGAAAGGTAAATTCATTTTCTATACGGTAGGGTAGCCGTTCTTCCATGCACGACTTGTAGTACCAGAAGCCATTTGTGTTTTCAATGCCCGAGAAGCATTCCATCATAGTGTTTCCCAGCAATGCCTCTCGTGTTGTTTTTGCCTGACTGGTAAGTACATCATTTACATAAATGTATTTCCAGTTATAGTCTATAATCTGTGCGCCTTCCAGCATATTATCCAGCGTATGGCGCATCCTCAGCTCGCTCATTCTTAGCTGCTCCTCGGCCAGTTTGCGGTCATTTATACTTCTTACAAATGCCATCACACAGGCTCTGTTGTCAATATCGGCTGGTTTTACGCATACCTCAAACCAATGGTTGTTGTCATTCCCGTCATTACCCATCCATTCAAATCGCTGCACTTCACCTGCCGCACTCGCTTTCAGATAACCAAGCGCCTGTTCGTTCGAAAAATAGGGGAGTGGCTGCAGCCTGCCTGCCGGTGCACCGGATAGTAATTCTTCATGCCGGTATCCGGTAATTTCACATGCACGTTGATTTACATCTATCAGTTGCAGTGTAGCTGCATCATATACGAAGATGGCATTTTCACCATTGTCAAAAATATCCCTGTATCCACGCATGGACAGACTTTCCTGTCTGCTGTCTGCTGTATTTCTGTTCATACTGAAGTGATAGGATACAAAAATACAAAACAACACATATATTATGTATTTAATATTTTTGACTGTTATTCATATATTAACCAATGAGGTAGTAAGGAGTGTTAACTGGCTGCTATTGCAGCGTCTTTATATAATCATCAGATGCAGACTGTATTGCAGCTATCCGCTCCTGAAGGCATCGTAGCAGGTAGGTCCAGGAACTTACCTGCCGGCTCAGCTTAGGGTGTTTATTGTATAGCATTATGTGTGCTTCTGTCCGTTTTACACACTCCTGCAGCACCTTTCCGCAGAAGTATTCCGATGCGGCCTTAGCCCGTTCGGGCAGTTTGTCATGGTCGCCTTTGCCTATCATGCTATGTAGTTGCCGGCCAAATTTTTCTGCGTTTTGTATGGCAGCTTCCAGCTCTGCTTTCATCCAGGTGAGCAGCGTTATGCTTTCATCTCTCGGACCTGTTTTACGTTTTTCCTGTAAGGTTAGCAGGCCGCGCACCTGTTCATTAAGGTCTGCAAACGTGTAGGAATTCATCAGTCTGTCTGCAGCCTTGCGCTGCTCTCCTTCTTCCAGTAGTGTGTCCAGCTCGCCGTCATCCTGCTGTAGTGCAGCAAATGCTATTACTCTTTCATCTGTCATGATGACTCCGTCATGCAGCCGGCTGCGCAGTATTATCCCTTCCAGGGTAGTACAGCGGCTCAGGGCTACATATACCTGGCCTGCGGCAAAAGCACGCCCAGCATCAATGATTACTTTTTCCAGTGTCAGCCCCTGGCTTTTATGAATGGTCACTGCCCATGCCAGCCTTATGGGGTATTGTGTAAAGCTGCCCAGCTCTTCTTCCTCTATATTACCCTTCATATTCAGCGTGTAGCGCACACTACGCCAGGTATCCATCTCCACGGGTATCAGGTCGGCGCCATCATTGCATGCTACTACTATGCCGGCGGTATCTATACTATGTATTACACCTATCTTACCATTATAATAGCGGCGTGGGGTTTGCAGGTCATTTTTTATGAACATGACCTGAGCACCCTTTTTCAGCCTCAGCTGCTTTTCTCCGGGAATGTTTCTGTCATTTACATCGCCTTTTATTATTGCCTCAAAGCATACTTCCGGATTCTCTATCTCAGCCAGCTCCTGCTGGTTAATGCCATCAGCTATGTGATTGTGTGTACACAGCACTACATATCCTTCTCTGGTGCGGGCATCGTCATCATACAGGCTGTTCAGCAGTTTTATATCTTCTGCATAGGTCTCGCCGTTTCGTACCCTGTTCAGCAGCCCTACAAATTCAGGGTCGCGCTGGCGGTATACTTTCTGCAGCTCTATATATACCGGTGGGTTCTGGCGTATAGCCCATGAGTCGAAAAAATGTACTCCCGGATAGAACTGACGCAGTATTTCCCATTCTTCCTCACGTATCACCGGCGGCAGCTGAAAAGGGTCGCCTATAAACACCATCTGTAGCCCGCCAAAGGGGCGGGAGTAGTTGCGCCGCACATGCCGCAGCACAAGGTCTATGGCATCCAGCACATCGGCCCGCACCATACTTACCTCATCTATAATCAGCAGTTCCAGTTTTCTTATCAGCTTCTTCTTTACCTCGTTCATGCGCAGGTTGGCCAGCATGGTATGCTTATCCTGTACATCGGTAGTGGTGCTGTCATATCCGGGTTTTGTTCCCGGTACAAAGGGGCTGAATGGCAGCTGCAGAAAAGAATGGATGGTTTCGCCTCCGGCATTCATCGCGGCTACACCGGTAGGAGCCACTACGGCACACTGTTTGCCGCAGTGGGTACGTATATAGCGCAGAAAGGTGGTCTTGCCCGTACCGGCACGCCCTGTGAGGAACAAGGGCTCATTGGTACGGGTCACAAAATCCACCGCACGCGCAAATGCCGTATTCTCATTGTCCATCTGTACCGTATCTGTAGGCTGCTCCACTGTACCGCAATACTACAATATTGTTTCATTACAGCCACAGGGTATGCTCAAACAGACATATGCACATGACTATTCACATTATAGCCCCCTGTCTGTCATGTGCTGGTATTGCCACTGAAAGTTTACCTAATTTTGAACTGTTATGCAGGCATATCTCCAGCTTCTGAAGCACATTATAGATACGGGCGTAGTGAAAAGCGACCGCACCGGTACTGGTACCATCAGTTGTTTTGGTTATCAGATGCGCTTTAACCTTCAGGATGGGTTTCCGCTGGTTACCACTAAGAAGGTACATCTCAAGTCTATCATACATGAGCTGCTATGGTTTCTGAAAGGGGATACCAATATCGCTTACCTGAAAGAACATGGCGTATCTATATGGGATGAGTGGGCCGATGCCGATGGCAATCTGGGGCCGGTATATGGGCATCAGTGGCGTAGCTGGACAGGGGCAGATGGCAAAACCTATGACCAGATAAAAGATGTACTGCACCAGATACAGCACAACCCCGACAGCCGCCGCATGATAGTAAATGCATGGAATGTGGCAGATCTGCCACATATGCATCTCAGCCCATGCCATGCACTGTTTCAGTTTTATGTGGCCGATGGCAGGCTGTCCTGCCAGTTATACCAGCGCAGTGCCGATGTGTTTCTGGGGGTTCCGTTCAATATAGCCTCTTATGCACTGCTCACTATGATGATGGCACAGGTATGCGGCCTGCAGCCTGGTGAGTTCATACACACCTTTGGCGATGTGCATCTGTATAGTAATCATATAGAGCAGGCACAGCTACAGCTTACGCGTACTCCTTTCCCGCTTCCGGTAATGAAGCTCAATCCTGAAGTGAAAGACCTTTTTGCGTTCCGGTATGAAGATTTTGTACTGGAAGGCTATCAGAGCCATCCGGCTATCAAAGCGCCGGTAGCGGTATAGCCGGCTCAGTAATCTGATGATGATATTAAAAAGCAGCGCGCGTATCATACCCGATACGCGCGCTGCTTTTATGTAAGTGTCTTGTTATTAAGCTATTTTCTCTACCTGCATGTAGTTGAGCTCCACCGGAGTTGCGCGGCCGAAGATCTTTACTACTACCTTCAGTTTCTTCTTCTCCTGGTTTACTTCTTCTACAGTACCGTTAAAGTCGTTGAATGGTCCGTCCACTATCTTCACAGTTTCACCTACGATGTATGGCTCTGCATAGCTTACGCCCTGCTCGCTCACCTCGTCCATCTTACCGAACATCTTGTTCACCTCGCTCTTACGTAGTGCGGTGGGATTTTCCTTACCCAGGAAATGTATCACACCGGTCACATTCTTCACAGTATGTATAATGTCGTCAGTGAGTTTGCCATCGTTGGCTTCCAGCAGTATGTAACCGGGGAAAAGAGTTTTCTCCCGCAGCACCTTCTTGCCGTTCTGTACCTTGAATACCTTTTCTACAGGACACAGTATCTGAACTACTGAGTTGGCCCAGTTGTTGATTTTTACTTCCTTGTCCAGATATTCTTTTACTTTTTTCTCCTTACCACTTACCACACGTATCACATACCATTTCGTATCAGGAGCCGGATTCACTTCCGGGGTCACTACTGCTTCACTCATTGCTTCCATTATTAACCGCCAATCATGTTATATATGAACTTCATAACGTTCATAGACGCCAGGTCCATAACGCCTATTACTGCCGTCACCAGTACCAGAGCCGACAATACTATGATAGTAGTCTGCTGCAGCTCTTCCCATGATGGCCAGGTTACCTTATGCAAGAGCTCGTCATATGCTTCCTGCACGTAATTGCCCAATTTGCTCATACGCTCACTTTGTTTAAACCGAAAAAGTCAAAAAAGCGCAAGGCGTGTTTCCGGCTGTACTCTGTTAAGAGTTGCCGGACAGACCTTTCGTCTTTTTTTGACCCATCAGCGTTGTCAGCACGGGCACGCGGATTCGAACCACGATCAAAGGTTTTGGAGACCTCTATTCTACCATTGAACTATGCCCGTATTTAATCTGCAGCAGCTTTACACCACCTGATTAAAACTAAAAAGTCAAAAGTGACCTTTTGACTTTTTGCAGTTCGGTGCAAATGTAAATACTTTTTTTGGTTTTTAGTACGGTATGCCCCGTAGGCTGCCGCATTTTATTTTCCTTGCTGTATATGGCTGTTACAGCAGCAGTACCGACAGACCATAATCGGCACATAGTATCAGGATACAGCTTACTATTACCGATGTGGTAGATGCCCTGCCTATCTCCAGCGCACCCCCCTCTACATAATAGCCATAGTAGGAAGGGATGATAGCTATGATGAGGGAAAAAACAAATGCCTTCATCATAGCAAAAAAGAGATTATAGGGTAGAAATCCCATTGTAAGACCCTGAAAAAACTGATCGGCAGAAAGGATGTTGGAGAACATCCCGGCCACATAACCACCCCATATACTTACTGCTATAGAGATAATAATGAGCGCCGGTACCATAATCATTGCTGCTATAATCTTAGGCAGTATCAGATAGGTTTTGGTATTAATGCCCATCATTTCAAGGGCATCTATCTGCTCACTTACCCGCATATTGCCCAGCTCCGATGCTATTTTGGAGCCTACCACACCTGCCAGTACTATACATATTACCGTTGGTGACAGTTCCAGTATGGTAGAGTCACGCACTATCTGTGCTACTACTGTTTTGGGTATCCATGGGCTTATGAGCTGGTAAGATGTCTGTATAGTGAGTACCATACCCAGAAATACAGATATGATAAGCACAATGGGTAATGACCTTATACCTATGTCATTACACTGTGCCATGAACTCAATCCAGTACACCCGGCCATTTTCGGGTTTGCTGAAACCGCCTTTTACCATCAGTACTATCTTGCCCAGATGGCCGAAGAATACCTTCATACGGTAGCAAAAGTAGCGAAAAGAACAAAGGCAGCTATATAAGCTTTCTTAAAAAAAGACGGCTCCGGATGCATGCTCCGAAGCCGTCTATACCAACAAAAAGAATATTACTGTAATGATACACGGCTCGTAACCGGATTTCCGGAGCCTGTAACCTGTAGCATGTATACACCGCGGGGCAGCTTGCCGGTGCTGAGTTGCACCATGCCGCTGTTATTGCGCATATCTATAGTGGTTTCCAGTACCCTGCGTCCCGTTACATCGGTAAGCGATGCGGTGCCGGTAGTACCATTGATTACATTGTTCCATGCTATGGTCAGTGACTCTGTAGCAGGGTTGGGATATGCCCTCACTGCCATATCAGATGCTGCTATATGGCCTGTAGCAGTAGTTTTAGGAGTAATGGTCATAGACAGAGTATGCTGTGTAAAGTCTGCTACCGTCATAGATGGGGCTGAAGAAGTGAGCGTAATGCCTGCATATGCGGTAGTGGCATAGTTAATAGCCTCAGGATATATACGCATCGCTACACCTGTAGGCAGATTGCTGAATGAGTACTGACCCAGATTATTGGTAACAGCCTGCTGCATAATAGCTCCTGTAGATTCGTTTACACAGAACACCAGCATACCCGCTACAGGGCTGCCGTCGGCAGTGCCTTTATTGGCACCGGTGGTAACATCTCCGGCTATGAATCCGGGGCCGCTGGTAGTAGTGCCATAGCCCATATTGATGTCTTTACCCGCATCCGCCACACCGGCAGTATGGTTGATTACATTGGCTGTATTCCAGTAGCTGCTGGCGGTATGATAAGTTGGGAGATAACCAACAGCCAGAATTGAATCCATGTAGGCAGCCTTAACCCTGAATGAATCAGAGCCCATACCACAGAACTGGTAGTGAGCAGTGCCGCTGGCAATAGGGGCCATCAGTGAGTCCACAGCATACAGTATATGTGTGGTTGGGTTGTATTTTATCAGCCAAACTTTCACATTACCCCATACTGCAGGGCCTGAAGAGAATAGAACATTGCCTGAAATACAATCGCTGGAAACAGTCACAACGGTTGTTCCCCATGCCGGGCCGCCACATCCGGTAGTCTCATACGAAATAGTAGCTGTACCTGCCGATACACCTGTTACTACGCCCGATGCGCTTACTGTAGCTACAGATGGTGTACTGCTGCTCCATGTGCCACCTGCTATAGAAGCCGATACTGCACCTGTGCCACCTACAGCTATTGTTGGTACTGTAGTAAGTGTAGCAGGCATTGTCGTAGAGGAAACGGTGATCATTCGTACAGAATAACCCGCTAAGCCGCAGCTGCCGGGTACTGTATATGTGATATAGGCTGTACCTGCGGTCATACCTACTACTACTCCGGGGCCGCTTACACTGGCTACGGAAGGGGCACTGCTGCTCCACGAGCCGCCGGGAGTGGCACATGTATAGGTACTGGTGCTGCCAACACATATAGATGATGGACCTGTAACAGAGTCAACAGCGGGAACTCCTGTTACGGTAACTGTTACAGAGGTACTGCATCCTGTCCCCAGTGTGTAGTATATGCTGGTGGTGCCGGTGCCGGCACCGGTTACAACACCGGTAGTGGTTGTCACCGTAGCTACAGATGGGCTGGCGCTACTCCATGTGCCACCTGCAGGAGTGGCTGTTAGTGTAATGCTGCTTCCGGTACATAGCGGACTGCCACCACCTGCTATTGATGTAGGTGTAGGGTCTACTGTTACTACAGTGGTGTAAGTACCTGATGGCCCTGTGAATGAAATCGTTGCTGTGCCTGCCGATATCCCTGTCACAGTAGCATAACCCGGTGAAGGTGATGATACTGTAGCTACAGCTACATTGCTGCTGGACCACGATACACCTGTGGTAAGTGAGCTGTCTGTAGTTGTATACAGGGTTGTGGTACTGCCCATGCAGATGCCTGTGGAGCCAATTATAGCTCCGTAAGAACTAAACGCAGCTACTGCTGCGGAAAGGGTAAGAAGTAACTTCTTCTTCATTGGTTTGTTTGTTTTGAGGGTTAAGAAATAGCGTTTTATATGAGTAGTGGTTATAAAGTATACCGGTACAGAAAATATAGTATTTACTCACTGGTAAACCGGTAGTAAAATAGCATATACATAGACGTCAGATAAGCTCTGATTGTTAGAGATAGGCGAATAAAATAGTGTTTTTTTTAATTATTTGTACACGGAGGAACATGAGGAAGTCACCATCATGCATTTGTTTTTCGATGCATGCGGTTCGTGAGGGTAGGATGGTTTACCAGATTATTGTCTGATACACTTACAGAAAATACAGACTGGTCACGAAGGCCACCTTTATATGCTCATTTAAGCATCAAAAATTATGCCATACAGATTGACTGGTATTACTTATTTCTGTGTGATATACATCCGTATCATTCAGTAAAATATTGGACACATAGGGTATGTTATCTCTGCTTTTGTCTTAGAGTTGATATTTATGGTGCCGGTTTTATGAGGATAATACTTGTTGTATTTGGAAATAATAAAATATATTTCATACTTTTATATTTCCAAAGGATACTCATTAATGAGCCAATGGCCTGTCAACAAAGCTTTTTTCTGGGAGCGGGCGCCTTTTTTCAGGGCTCTGGTTCCATTTGCTATAGGCATACTTTGCTATTATCTGTTACCCTCCCTCAGATTGTATCTCACCACGGTATCTGTCATTACATTGTTGTCAGTGGTTATAGCCACACTTATATTAATGAGGCAGTTGCCGGGTACTTTCATCTCTGTTACAATAGCACTGCTCATGCTGGGTTATTGCATAGCTGGTTATAACGATATCCGCAGCCGTTACAACTGGATGGGGTATCATATACTGCCAGATGCGGTATATCTGGCCCGTATCGCCAGTGCACCGGAAGAGAAAGATCATTCATGGAAACTAACAGTAAGGGTCATTTCATGCACTGACAGCAGCGGCACTATACCTGCTCCTGGCAATGCCTTTGTGTATATCAGCAAAACTGAAATGCCCTCTTTCCTGCGCCGTGGAGACAGTATACTGTTGCCTGGGCGTTGGGAACTCATCAGGGATGCAGGAAATCCACTGGAGTTTAGTTATGCGTCTTATTGTGCACGTAATAATATCTTCCACAGGCAGCACTGCCATCTTTCAGATATAAGGCTTTTTGCCGCTGCCAATACCGGTACAGCACCTCTTACTGATCGGGTACATGACTGGTGCATGCAGCGTCTGGACCTTTTTCTGGGGCAGCACAAAGCACGCGGGCTGTTACAGTCAATGCTCATGGGCGATGAAATAAATCTTGACCCTGAGTTGCGGCAGAGCTATTCAGAAACCGGTATCGTACACATCATTGCTATATCAGGTGGTAATGTCGTTATCTTCTTTATAGTTATCTCTACATTGCTTAGCTGGTTGCGGCACAAGCAGTATATATGGGTGAAGTATGTGGTGGCATTGCCCATAGTGTGGTTTTATGTGCTGGCTGCCGGTGCGCAGCCATCGGCTATTCGTGCTGCAGCTATGTTTTCGCTATTGTCATTCGGGGTTATCATGCGTCGGCGTAGCAATAATCTCAATGAGCTTTTTGCCACAGCTTTTCTGCTGCTCTGTGCCGAACCCGCCTGGGTATTATCTATAGGATTTCAGCTTTCTTTTGTGGCAGTGCTTTCTATTATAGTATTCTTCAGGCCGGTGTACAACCTGCTGCCCTTGCAGCGTAAGAAAACCGCTGTAAAAGGTGTGCGGGGATTTCTGCTACAGCGTATCACAGATTTGCCACGTAAGTTATGGACAGCAATTGCTGTAAGTATATCGGCCGAGATGCTGGTAGCGCCATTGGTCATATACTACTTCCATTCATTTCCTGTCATGTTTATCGTGGCCAACGTTGCTGCATATGTATTTATGAGTTTTGTGCTCATGCAGGGCATGGTATTACTGGCGCTGGGAGGTATAGCCCCTGTAGGCTATCTGGTATCACAGGCTATCATGAAACTTACCGACCTGTTCAGCTCACTGGTAGCATGGCTGCAGGATATGGGACCGGTGGTTTTCCGGCATATTTCACTCAGCTTGTCTGAGACTATTATCCTTTATCTGGCTGTAGGTTGTGTGGCATGGTTCCTGCTGCGCAGGCACAAGCCTGCTATTTATGGCTCTCTGGCAGCGTTGTGTCTTTTATTACTAATGATAAGTGTTCGCCAGTGGGGAGATTATTCCCGTCGTCGACTGGTTATTTATAATATTCCGCGCAGCTATCATGCTGAGCTGGAAGAGGGCACAGAGTATTCAGTATTATGTACCGATACCTCCCGTGCCGATGACATAGCTTTCATCACCGCACCCGAGCATGCTGCCGGTGCGGCATGGATGCCTGTTGCTCATGCTCCGGCACAGGATTTGGTTTATATAAACGGTCATTCACTATTATTTATAAACAGTGACAGCATGGCTACTGAGCCATTCCCGGTAAACTATCTGATACTCAATCACCCCCGCGCTACAGACATAGAGCGGCTTGCCACCCTGCATAAACCATCTGCAATAGTGATTACCAACAGATACAGGCGTAGCCAGGCCTCGCGTATAACTGCTGTATGCAGGGACCGGGGAATTGCCGTTCACAACATTGCCACTGATGGTGCTTTTATTTTCCCGCAGTAATTATCGTTTTTTTGCTGCCAGTGCTTTTTGTTCTTTTTTCTGCTTCAGCGCCAGGACCATTGTTACCATTTTTTCTATGCGCCGGGCACGGGTTTCCGGCTTCTTTGCTTCTGCTATAGCTTCTGCATATTCCCTCTTGTGAGAGAAAGACATGCTATAGAAGAAGCTCGTAAGGCCTTTATGAACGTTCAGCGCCTTTTCTGCGTCATCGGGTAGTTTTACGGTACGGGCATGATAGTTTATACCTTCGGTTGTTCGTTCTTCCATAAGTTACCTTGCTTGTGTATCAGTGGATTTTCGTGAGATGATATGGACATCAGGCAGCAGGTCTGCAATGCCATCGGGTACGTTGCGTAGCCACAATGGGTATGCCGTATTTATGTGCAGCTTTCTTATGAGTTCCATATATGTTATCAAAAATAACGAACCCAAAACAGGATTTATACCCTATTCTGTGAAATACATGTGGAGAACCATTGACCGGGAAACAGATTTATTCATAATGATTGCTGACTTTTGTATGCCCTGCATTCAGCACGGCACTTTAGTTCTCTTGCTGTGTATTACGGTATTATAGGTTATCCGCTCTCTCACTCGTTCTCACCTGCTTACTTCCGGAAGAAATTCGCAGATATGCATATTAGTGCCCGGTATGACGCAATGCCGCTGCAGGCTATTGACAACCTGCCGGCACTGCTGGAGACAAAGCCGGATCTTGCCGGACTCAATGTGACTATTCCCTACAAAGAGGCTGTTATTCCATATCTGCATGAGATAGATGAAGTAGTAGCGGTAACAGGCGCTTGCAATTGTATTGCTATCCGTAACGGATATCGTAAAGGCTATAATACTGATGTGGTTGGTTTTGAGCAGAGTCTTATACCCCTGCTGGCTGGCCATCATTCCCGGGCACTGGTACTGGGCACCGGTGGCAGCTCACGGGCAGTGCGTTATGTATTGTCTCAGTTAGGTATTCCGTTTACGCAGGTGTCAAGAGAGGCAGCACCGGGATGCATTACATGGGAAAATCTTACTGCCGACATTGTAGCACGGCACCGGCTTATTGTTAATACCACACCCGTAGGTATGTATCCCGATATTGAAGCAATATTGCCAATGCCATGGGATGCACTTACAGGTCACCATCTGCTCTATGACCTTATCTATAACCCGGAGGAGACTACTTTCCTGAGAGAGGGACGATTAAGAGGAGCTGTTACAAAAAACGGATTTGAAATGCTGCAGATACAGGCCGAAGCCAGCTGGGATATCTGGACACAGCCACACTGATATCCCCCTATGGTAATATCACTTTTTCCTCGCGTAGTTTACTGTCTATAATTGCGGCATCAGCAGTTTTTCGTCTTATAGTCAGCAGCTTGTGATAGCCCGAGCTGAATACACTTTTAAACAAAGCTTTGATACGTTTGTCTTTGGGCAGCTCTTTTTCTGTTACCGGAAATTTCATCACCAGTTCCCCTGTGCCTTCATTTACATGTGCCAGTATCTTTTGCTCCATATGTATGCCTGATGCAGCATTGTCCGACATCAGTGTATGGTTATCTGTCTTCTTAAACTTCACAAAGTCAAAGATGGTATTTTCTGCCACAACAGCCTGCTGTGCGCCATCGTACTGGTAGCAGCGCAGGGTATAGCCATCCAGCTCTTTTGTAATCCTTATAAAAAACGGAGTATTGGCTTTTTGTGCATCAAGGTGGTCACGGCTTTTCTCCCACAGGGGGAATGCCGCTGCATCATATTGCTCATTATAGTTTTTACTCCATACACCGGTAAATGTGTCTTCAGAGTTGCAGCTACTCAGTATAGTGACGATAGCAAGCAGAATAAGGGTATATCTCATAAATCGCAAACATTGATGTTTACCAAAAATAGCAAGTTCAGTCCCACATATTGAGACCATTTAGTTAATTGGATGCTATTGTCTTACTTTGTAACATCAATTTTCCTGAGTATGGCAGAAATCGCACCCCCACAGAAAAATCGTATTACACTCTATATCCTGCTGGCTATGGTTGCCGGCATACTGGTTGGATTCCTGCTCAACAAGTATCTGGAAGGCAGCCCTGCTGAAAAGGTTACAAAGGTGTTACAGCCATTTTCTCTGCTGGCCGATGTTTTCCTTCGTCTGGTGAAGATGATTATTGCACCACTGGTATTCAGTACCCTGGTAGTAGGTGTGGCAAGGCAGGGCAGTGCGGGCTCTGTAGGGCGTATAGGGGGTAAGACGCTGTTGTGGTTTATATTCTTCGCATTTGTAAGTCTCACGCTGGGTATGATACTTGTCAATTTCTTTGCACCAGGCTCAGCTATGCATCTGCCATTACCAGAGGCGGCAGATACCGGCATACAGCATAGCGCTCTCACGCTCAAAGACTTTGTTACGCACATTTTCCCGTCCAGTGTTATTGACTCTATGGCGCGCAATGAGATACTGCAGGTGGTCGTATTTTCCATTTTCTTTGGCATAGCCACAGCAGCAGTGGGAGAGAAGGGAGCCATCATCATTACCATGCTGGACTCTGTAGCGCACATAGTGCTGAAGATGACCTCTTATATCATGAACTTTGCTCCGGTAGCGGTTTTCGGCGCTATGGCCGCAGTAATAGGTCGCCAGGGGCTGGGTATTCTCAGTACTTATTCCATCTTCATCGGGGAGTTTTATCTGGGCCTGTTCCTTCTTTTCCTCATTCTCATGAGCGCCCTGTGGCTGGTAGTGCGCGGTCGTGCGGGCAATCTGCTTACGCATATAAAAGACCCTATTCTGCTGGCATTCTCTACCAGTAGCAGCGAGGCAGCATTTCCCCGGCTTATGACGGGGCTGGAGCGTTTCGGATGCGATGAGCGCATCGTGAGCTTTGTGCTGCCACTGGGCTATTCTTTCAATCTGGATGGCTCTATGATGTACATGTCTTTTGCCTCTATATTCATAGCGCAGAGTTATGGTATCAATCTGGATATAGGTACTCAGATAAGTATGCTGCTTGTACTCATGATTACCAGCAAGGGTATAGCAGGCGTGCCGCGCGCATCGCTTGTGGTTATTGCCGGTACCCTGGCTACTTTTAATATCCCTGAGGCTGGCCTGGCACTGCTGCTGGGTATAGATCCGCTACTGGATATGGGCCGCTCTGCTACCAATGTGGTAGGGAATAGTGTGGCTACAGTGGCTATGAGCAAATGGGAAGGAGCCTTGAAATCTTAATGTAATGTTTGTTGTGCATTTGCAAATGCATTCCTAATGATTTGTGAAGTAACGGTATGTAATACGTCCCCCGCATATTGCTACCATATTTATGCAATATTTTTGCAGTATGGCTTACAAACCCGTGCTGTCCATTTCTTTCGCACTATTGTTATTCAGTGCTTTACTGTTGCCGCTGGATAGTTATGCTTTACTGCTGAATGCACAGATACAGCTTCGTGCGCAGATTCTGTCTTTTCTCAATATTGCCCTTTTCATTACTTCAGTTATTACGCTTAAGCAGTATTTCTGGCCGGCCGGCAATAACAGACTGCCTTTTCAGGTGTTCAACTTTGTGTTTATCATTCTTTTTTATGCGCTGGGTCTGCCCTTTCTCATTGCCAATAAGGAGTATTATGAAGATTATGTACACCTGTCCCCCATTTCTATTCTGAGTAAGTTTTTCCTTAGTTTCAATATCAGTTCGTTGTCTCAGTGGGTCATACTTATTGCCGGGGTGTTTAATGTACTCTATATCAAGCGCTACCGGCACGATTATTTTCATGCAGGTCTGGGGCTTTCTCAGGAGGAGGATGAAGAACTGGAAGAGGAGTTTGAGCAGGAAGAAGAAGAAGATATGCCGGTATCCGGTGATACTTCATCGCACCGGTAGGGATAGCATCGCAGGCATGATGGCTCATGCGGTAGCTCTTGCCACAGACCTTCTCAGCAATACATACAGTAGGGTAGCACACCCGCCATATACCAGCCAGTAAGGCCATTGGGGTATTATTGACAGTATTAGTCCGTCACTTGCCAGTCTTGATGCCGCCAGCATTTGCACACCCGTGCCACATAGGGCAGCCCCAGTTATTACCAGCAGCACAGGAGGCAGCACTCTGCGCAGCAGCATAGCGCGTAGCGTAGCGTTACTATATCCCAGTTGTCCCAGCAGGGCAATAGATGCATGTGCGCGTGCCACCGTAAGCTCTGTGTAGAGGGTGAATACAATACCGCTTATGGCCATAAGCATCAGCGCAAGTAACCCTGTTACAGATGTTACGATACCGGCTATGGTACGCAGCCTGCTCCATTGCAGCATTCTGGCATCTGTTACATAGCCATGTTCCTGCAGGTAATCGCTGAACCCTGCATCTGAAGGGTCTTTTACCTGTAGTAATACCTGAGAGGGGCCACCGTTGCTGCCCCATCTGCTGTTACCCCATTGTACAAACGACTCCGGCACCAGCAGTGTATTGACCCTATCTGTAAAACCCGCTACATAGGCAGTTACCTTTATCCCCTCAGGGCCGCCCACATGCAGGGTAAGCGCTATCGCTTTTACCGACTCCCGCGATAGCTGTGGCAATCCCTGCCCGGGTGCAAAGACATAATTATAGATACGCAGAAACTCTGACGACATAATTACCGGCAGCGCACGCTGCCCGGGCTCCCAGTGCCAGCGGTCTGGTATATTATCTATAAGCCTGTCTGGTACCGATGCTACAGGAAGGTCTGTAGCCAGTGAGAGGCTGTTGCCTCCTATAGTGGCATATACCGGAAACTGTGCCGCTACCACGGCGCCGCCATCCTGTACCTGCGGTGCATGCAGCAGATTACTTAGCTCAGCGGTTGTAAAAGTATTGTCTGCAGCCATGCTTCTTTCTGTAATGGCTTTCCCTGCCACTATGTAGCTACTGCTGGCTCCGTTGTCTCTGGCATTATGGCTTAGCTGTGTTATATCGGTCCAGGCCAGTACGCTCAGCAGCAGCAATAACACACCTGCAAAGAGTACACTAAGGGCTATTGCCATGCGGCCCCGCCCCTGCGGCTGTATCAGTATGCTCAGTGGTTCTTTACGGGCCTTCATCACAGTATCAGTGTTTGGTTACATAATGCCCATGTATCATTATTCAGGTCGGCCAGTATGAGCCCGGCTTTTTGCTCATTTACGCGCCTGTCAATGAGCGCAGCAGCTTTCCGTGCATGCTCATGGTCCAGATGGCTGAAGGGTTCATCCAGTATCAGCCAGTTAAAGGGTTGCACCAGTGCCCGTATTATAGCTACCCGTTGCTGCTCGCCGTAGGACAGTGTTGCGGCCATTGCCTCTTTTTTGTCGCCTATGCCCAGTTCTTCCAGCCATCCCGTCACTGTGTTGTCTGTTACATTACCGGCAAGCTTTCTTTTTACTGTTATGTTTTCCCATGCCGTCAGTTGGGGAAACAGTCGCATATCCTGAAATACGATACTTATATCATGCACTCTCAGTTGCGATATCCGGGTGTTATCTGCACGTGCTGCATCTGTATCATCCCAGCTCACGGTTCCGCTATATTCCCGCTGTAGCCCATATAGTATGTGTACCAGTGTGGTTTTTCCGGCACCCGATGGTGCCTGTATGAATATTTTCATACCCTGCTCCGCTTGCAGCCGCTGGTTCCATATACTACTCGTCCCCGCCGCCACTTTATGGCGCAGGTAATCTGGTATCACATGGTCAAGGGTCAGTTTCATATAACGCTTGTCTCATTCAAAAATAGTAAGCCTGGTGCAGTCCTGCATGTTTATTATATACTAAAGTTCCCTGCCGGAATATAAATGCTGGTATAAGCATAAAAAAACCGGCGCTATGCGCCGGCTCTGAAAAAGTTGTAAAGTCAATAACCATCAGCGAAGGTCCACTACCTCTACACCGGGATTTGCTTTGGTATTCCAGGCAAAGTAACTATCCGGTATATCCGTATTCTGAGCCATATTGCTGATAGTGATGGCATATTTATTGCCGTTTTTCTCCCAGTAGTTACCGGCAGCTATCATAGTAGTTGCCTTATCTATCATCAGCTCTATGCGGGCTATCTGCTTGCTCTTGTCGTTAGGTATCAGCTCTATCACATCTACCTTTTTATTTCCTTCTTTACGCTCTCCTTTATAGGCATAGGTGTACTCCTTATCAAAGAAAGAAGGCGTGAAAAGCTTTGCCGGCGACATGCTCTGCTCAGCAGGGTTGTACTTGGTTACCTGTACTTCCTTTGCTTCTACGTTATAGGTCCACACTGTGCTGTTATCACACATTATCTGCTGGTTACCTATTTCTATATGATATTTCTGTCCTTTCAGTGCCAGTGTTCCATTGCGGCTGTCTGTAACATTACCACCCTTACCACCGGTAAGTTTCAGGGTAAAAGAGGCTTTCATGGTTTTAAGCCCGCTCACTTTCTTACTTACCGCATCCAGTATGCCTTTGGCTTTTGGGTCGTGCTGGGCAAGGACAGGTGTGGCCAGAGTAGTCGTGAGCAGCAAAGCCGCCATCAGAATCTGCTTCATCAAATATTGTTTTTCTTGTGAGTGTTAGTTCAGGCCGCCAAAAATACTTAATTAAGTGTGTGGGTTTTGTTAACTCTCGTTAGTCCAGTGAGTGCAGGAACTCTTCCAGCTCTACCTCTGTCTTAAAGTACACCTCCCTGGGTTTGCTGCCTGCTGCAGGGCCTACTATGCCTGCTGCCTCCAGCTGGTCCATAATACGGCCTGCCCTGTTGTAGCCCAGGTTCAGCCTGCGCTGCAGGTTAGATGTGGAGCCCGATTGCATCTGCACCACCATGCGGGCACAGTCTTCAAACAGTTTGTCGCGGTTGGAAAGATCTACTTCTTTTGTATTGTCACCATCTTCACCCTCATACTCCGGCAGTTCAAAGGCTGAGAGGTAGCCACGCTGTCCGCCTATATACTCCACCACATCCTCTACTTCAGGTGTATCTACAAATGCACACTGCAGGCGCAGCAACTCACTGCCATAGGATATAAGCATATCGCCACGGCCTATAAGCTGCTCTGCACCTCCGGTATCCAGAATGGTGCGTGAGTCCACCTTGGCCGATACCTTGAAGGCTATACGTGCCGGGAAGTTGGCCTTGATAGTACCGGTTATCACGTTTACAGACGGGCGCTGTGTAGCTATAATCAGGTGAATGCCTATGGCTCGTGCCAGCTGTGCCAGACGGGCTATGGGCATTTCGACCTCCTTGCCGGCAGTCATAATCAGGTCGGCAAACTCATCCACTACCAGCACTATAAACGGCAGGTATTTGTGGCCACGCTCAGGATTGAGCCTGCGGGCTATAAACTTCTCGTTATACTCTTTTATGTTACGGGTACCCGCTTCTTTCAGCAGTTCATAGCGGTTATCCATCTCTATACACAGGGCATTGAGGGTATTGATAACCTTCTTCGTATCAGTAATGATAGCTTCCTCCTCATTGGGCAGTTTGGCCAGAAAGTGCTTCTCTATCACTCTGTATATAGACAGTTCCACCTTCTTAGGGTCCACCATCACAAACTTCAGCTGTGAAGGGTGCTTCTTGTACAGCAGCGATACCAGTATGGCATTAATCCCCACCGACTTACCCTGACCCGTAGCGCCCGCCATCAGCAGGTGAGGCATAGCCGCCAGGTCTACTATGTAGTTTTCATTATCTATCTTCTTACCCAGGGCTATAGGCAGGCTCATTTTTGCATTCACAAACTTTTCACTGCCCAGCATAGCCCTCATAGACACTATCTGCTTATTGGTATTAGGCACCTCTATACCTATAGTACCACGACCCGGTATAGGGGCTATGATACGTATGCCCAGTGCCGCCAGGTTAAGGGCTATATCATCTTCCAGATTGCGTATTTTAGATATACGCACACCCTCTGCCGGTACTATTTCATACAGGGTTACTGTAGGGCCCACGGTAGCGCTGATGCGCTGTATTTCTATACCAAAGCTTTTCAGCGTCTGAATAATCTGTGTTTTATTCTTCTCCAGCTCTTCCTTATCCAGTGCTATAGTTTCAGTAGCGCGGTTTGCAAGTAGCTCCAGCGTAGGAAAACGGTAGTCGGGCAGGTCCAGCTCAGGTGCATAAGGTTCATTACTGGCTATAGATATATGAGCGCCGTGTTGCACTGCCTGCTTTTCTTCCTGTTGTCTTACCTCAAATGAAAACTCCGGCTCTCCGTCCTTTTTTGTGGTAGTTGTCTCATGCTCCTCTTCTTCCTCTTCTTCTGTATATGCAGCGCCTGTAGCTGCTTCTTTCTCTTTCAGATATTGCTGGTATGCTAGGTAGGCTTCTTCATCGCCATCAGGCACATCTGTTTCTTCTTCTTCCTGCACGGCGGCCTCTTCTTCCTCGGTTTCCCGTACATGGAGGGTTATATCCCATTTTTTCTCTTCGTCTTCCTGTGGTTTTTCTTCGGTTTCCTCTTCCGGTGTAGCCTCATTGTTTGTACCCTCCTCACTCTGCTCTGTACCCATAGCTTCTGCTGTGTCTGTTACAGGTGCAGCATCTGTATCTGCCGCAGGCTCGTTAAACTCCGGCATTGGGCCTACTGCCTCCGCCATCTTTTGTGCACGGGCACGCATGCGGTTCACCAGCGGGCGTATATCCAGCGAGAAGATGACAAAAACAAAGAATAGTATGGTGGAAAGCAGTACCATACCGGTACCTGCCAGCCCCAGAAATCCGTTCAGATAAGTGATGGCGCCTGAGCCCAGTCTGCCTCCCAGCGGAAAAGTACTGTCGGGGAACAGATAGGTAAGTGTAGGCCCTACCAGCAGCAGCAGTATAGATACCCAGCGTATGTAGCGCAGTACCGGCAGCACCTTAGAGTCATATACCACATGCAGGCCCAGCCCCGATATGGCCAGCCCCATCACCAGAGATGCTATACCGGCACCCTTATATACCAGTATATGGGATATGGCAGCGCCAAACCTTCCGCCCCAGTTAGATACCGGCTGGTCGGTCCCCGTCCATACAAAATCCCACATAGAGGCAGTATTGAACAGTTTATCCTGGTCCTGTGTCCAGCTGAAGAAGTAACTGATGATGGAAAAGCATATGAACACACCCGTAAGTACCAGAAATATGCCTATCCCCAGGCGTATCTGCCTGCGGCGCTCCTGAGAAATACGGGCCTGTTCTGCAGGGTCCGTTGGCGGAGCCTGCTGTTTTTTGGTTTTAGTGGATTTGGACGGTGTAGCCATGTATACTTTGTAAAAATACAAGCAATAAGGAAAACAAGCAGACAGATATTTTTATTCATTGAGTTATTTTCATTTTATGACCCTTGGCAGCAGATTATATTTTGAATTGTAGCGGCTAACGGCTAATTTGGTACAGATACACAGGCTGGTATGGATAACCTGAAGCTTCCTTTTTACGTACGGCTATCGCTGTCATTGCTTACAGTGGTGCTGTTGTTTATCATTCTCAGGGTGGCTGCGGGTATTATTATCCCACTCCTGTTTGCGCTGCTCATGGCTATTATGCTGCACCCGCTCAACCGTTTTTTTGAAACACGGCTGCGCATGGGGCGTGCCTTAGCTCCGTTTCTCTGCGTTACCTTGGCGGTGAGTATTATGGGTTTGTTCCTGTATTTTCTGTTCACACAGCTGGCTATTTTTCTGGAAGATATTCCCGCCCTGCAGGTGCGCTTCACCAGCACGCTCGATACGATACAGCTTTGGCTGTCATCCCGGCTGCGGTTTACCCCCGGCCAGCAGACACAGTATATAGGGCACACCATGGAGCGGGTTATGGAAACCCTGGGCAATTCTGCCGGTAATCTCCTGTTTTATGTATCTGGCCTGTTACTGCTGCTGGTATTTGTATTTCTGTTCACCTTTTTCCTGCTTTATTACCGCCGCATGCTGATGCGCTTTCTGCTGGCGCTTTTCGGAGAGCGGTATGGCACTCAGGTATATGAGGTGGTCAATGAGACAAAGAGCATGATTAATGCCTACATAGTAGGGCTGGTGGTAGAGATGGTGCTGGTGGGCATATTCTCCTGCGCCATACTGCTGGCTATGGATGTCCGCTATCCTTTTCTGCTGGGTATTATGATAGCCGTATTTAATGTGATACCCTATGTAGGGTTTTACTCGGCACTGGTGGTTACCATGCTGGTTACATTCGCCAATAACTCTTTCGATCTGGCCCTGCAGGCCGGTGCAGCCCTGTTTATCATGCACCTTATAGACTCTAATGTACTTTTCCCCCGCATCATGGGTCGCCGTGTGCGGGTCAATCCCTTTATTACCATACTCTCTGTTATAGCAGGTCAGTACCTGTGGGGCGTACCGGGTATGTTCCTGTCTGTACCCGTAGCAGGTACCGTCAATCTGGTATGTGAAAAAGTGGGCCGCTTCCGTGTATGGAGCATTCTTATGGGCTCAGACGAGTAAGTTACAGCCCAAAAACAGATACCCGGCAGAAAAGGTATTTCCTGCCGGGTAGTTTATTTCATCTCTCTTATTAAGAGGTACGTTTTAGATTTTCTCTACACGCTTCTCATGGCGGCCACCTTCAAAGGCAGTAGTGAGAAACACATGTGTCATCTGCTCTGCCGTGCGGTAAGGCACAAAGCGGGCAGGTATGCACAGTACATTGGCATTATTGTGCTGGCGCGCCAGCGATGCCAGTTCTTCTGTCCAGCACAGTGCTGCACGTATGCCCTGGTGTTTATTGGCGGTCATGCACACACCGTTACCGCTGCCGCATATCAGTATGCCCGCAGTAGCAGCGCCTGCCTCCACCATCTGTGCCACCGGGTGGGCATGGTCGGGATAGTCAGTGCTGTTGGTACTGTCAGTGCCCTTATCGGCTACCTGCCAGCCCTCGGCCTGCAGCATAGCTTTTAGTTGCTCCTTGTACTCATACCCTGCATGGTCACTGCCTATGGCCAGGGGTAGTTCTTTATTGAAACTCATGTTAGTCATTGTCTCTTTCGTTTGCTTCTTTTATAGCTTCCTTCATTTTGCGAATGCGTACTGCACGTGCGCTGATGCTTACTGATATTTCAAACAGTATATACATCGGCACAAAGATAAGCAGACAGCTGAACACATCGGGCGGCGCTATAAGCATAGACAGGATAAACAGGATAAGGAAGGCATACCGCCTGCGCGAGCGCAGAAATTCAGGAGTAAGAACACCTATGCGCGACAGGAAATACACCAGTATAGGCAGCTCAAATACCGCCCCCAGGGCCAGTAAGAGATTGCTCATCGTATCATAGTAGTTATCTATGGTGATGATATTCTCAAACAGCGGGCTCAGACTGTAGTTGCCAAAGAAGTTGATAGTATAGGGAGCTACAATAAAATAGGCAAATGATACCCCCATGAAAAACAGCAGAGAGCACCAGAACACAATACCCCGCGCCGCCTTTACCTCACTGGGGCGCAGCGCCGGCCTTATGAACTTCCACAGCTCCCACAGCACATAGGGAAACATGATGATGAATCCTATCATGGTAGATACCGATAGCCCCATCATAAACTGGCCTGTAACGGCCGTGTTCTGAAACTTCATGTTTATTTTGGTACCGCACAGCGAGTCGGAGTGCAGCAGCTTACCCAGCTCACAAAACCATTTATAGGAAATAAAACTCTCATGTGCCGGGCCCAGTATAATGTTGTCAAATATCCACTCTACCTTCCAGAACACAAGACATGCGCCTATCACTATCGCAATGGCCGAGCGCACTATGTGCCACCGCAGCTCCTCGATATGATCCAGGAAGCTCATTTCAGCCTTCGGATTCTCCACCCGCTTACTCAGGAACTTATTGATATTGCTCAAAGCAATGTTTATTTGGGCTGCAAAGTTAGGGGGATAAAGCGACAATGCGTTTTAATGTGGAAATGGGGCATATTTCAGTTTGAAATTTAAGCTGGATTTTGATATTCCCATATGCCCCCTTCTAATATTTCATCATATGGCTTATCCTTTGCTTCAATCAGGTAATTTTCAGGTACAAAAGTTATAAGCCATTGTTGTAGATACAGTGGTAGGGAAAGTTGCAAAACGCCACCTTGTACATTATTTGCTATTACAACCCATTCAACAGGTATTTGTATATGGTCGTCATGCTCAGGCATACGCCTAATATGTGAATTGTTACGCAGTTGGCGCAAATCCTCAATGGTGCTTATTGGTGTTCACATGCATTAAAGTTAATAAAAAAGGGAGCAATTACGCTCCCTCATTTGTTTTCTTTGCCTTGTACTTCCCTCTAGTCTTAGGTGCTTCAATGGGTGCTAGTTTTTCAAGTTCCTCGATTGTCCCGTATTGTCCCCGTATTGGCACTTGCATTCGGTCGAGTTAGGCACAAGTGGAAAACACTTGCGCCAATTTGGGATGTTATATGTGAAAATACTTAAGGTGCTCTTTGGGTAGGTCTTTAAGGAAATCAACAAACCCCTCATATGCTCTTTGAGTATGATGTTCTATTTTTTGCCTTGTAATTGGCAATAAATGGTGAATAACTTGTAGCGACTCTTTAAGACTTTGAACGGATGGAGTTGCTGTTATTAGTGATTTTAAACGACATTCTATTTTACTCAAATCCGCTCCATCCTCTTTGGGTATCTTCATAATCACAACAACATTCTCGTGTTCCGTATCATCCCGATGAGATACATAGCTATTTCTCAATAACATTAAATTATCGTGGATATCTTTTAGTGCATCATGTCCGGCAAAACATTCAGCATTTAAAACAGAATATCCGCCTTTATTTGAGTTAAAGCATTTGCCATAAGATGATATTGCAGAACGCCACAAACTTATTTTCAAGACATCCGCTTTTTTGTCTCCTTCTTTCAGTGATAGCAGTGTTTCAATGGCTTCTTTTGCATGCAATATATCCTCCTCTATAAGCATATATGATGCTACTTTTTTAGAGAAAATCATTGGCATCACAAAATTGATTGTGGTGTCTTCTTTTTTTACCTGTTCTAAAATGTGGACAATCCGTTTTGTTTTTTCTTCATTGTCAGACATACAATTTCATTTTATGCAATTTACAAACAAGAGAGCCATTCGGCTCCCTTGTTTTTTTCTGGTAGTGTCTCTGTTTGAAATCCTATCCAGGATTGGTGCAAGTGTTTTCCGCTTGAGTCAGCAGCATAGCAAGTTTTTCTACTTACGTTATACCCCACTTGTGGATACTGAAGACTTTATTAGTACAGAGCCGGGTATAAATACTAACCCCGGAAGGGTTTCTTCCTCAGGCATTCGGAATAGGAAATATTAATTTAGACAGTCACCAGAAACACTATCTTTATATGTATAAAACAACAATCTCATGAACACGCATAAAATAATCCCTAACCTCTGGTTTAATGGTAATGCTAAGGATGCTGCAGAATTTTATGTATCTGTTTTCCCCGACGGGAAGATGATAAAAACCACTTTTTACCCAAAGACGGAGGCCGAAGGTCTGGCAGATTTTCAGAAGGACTTTGCAGGTAAGGTACTGACTGTGGAGTTTGAAATAATGGGGCTGCGTTTTATAGGCATCAATGCAGGGCCTCAGTTCCGGTTTAATGAATCTGTTTCGTTCATGATACCCTGTAAAGACCAGGTAGAGATAGACTACTACTGGGATACCTTAACGGCAAATGGGGGGCAGGAAAGTGTATGCGGCTGGCTCAAAGACAAATATGGACTCAGCTGGCAGGTGTGTCCGGAAAACTGGGAAGAACTGAACAGCAGGCCCGGCGCATTCCGGAAAATGATGGGGATGAAAAAACTCATCATAGCAGATTTCTGATAAGACGTACACAGGCCGTAGCACATACTAAGTGTTACGGCCCTGAAACTTATCCCCATTTTTTTCCCGCGGCCATACCTCCCCTTTTTTGTCCGACCTTTGTACCCTCAACCTATACACTATCTCATGAACCAGTTTCCATATCTCCTCCTACCTCATCATTACATGCCCGCAAGTCAATCATATAATAAAAATCGCGCGAGCAATTTTTGTAACCTTTTTGGGAACTTTCTTCCTCTTTGCCGTTTGTTTTCGTAAGTGTAAAGTGAACATTTACAATTAGTTGTGTGTTCATAAGCGTGTTTTTCCACGCATGAAAAATAAAATTGCGCACTGCGCACTTTTGCCTGATTTATGGAAAGAATCATACCGCGGCATCTTATATAAAACACCTTACACATGGCAGATATGATAACAGGGGCAAGAGGTAAAGGGCATAATACCCCGCCACCCCGCGTAGACCTTACACCGATGGTAGATATGGGCTTTCTGCTCATCACCTTCTTCATGTTCACCACCACACTGGCTGCGCCCCGCACACTGGAGCTCAACATGCCATCAAAGGAGCGCCCGGATAGCCCTACTGCGTTTCCCGAAGAGAGTACCCTAACCCTGCTTCCCGGTCCGGGCCACAGAGTGTACTATTACAATGGTAAGTTCAGTGGTGCAGATACACTCAGCAGCGTTCCCCTGCAGCAGGTAGTGAAGCTGGTGGCTGCCCGCAAGGCGCATGCCGCCGCATTACCGGCCAGCATATCTGCACGGGCACACCAGTTGCACGTCATCATCAGGCCTGCCGATGGCAGCCGTTTTGAAGACCTTGTTACGGTACTGGATGCCATGCTCATAGACCAGATAGACATCTATGCCGTAGCAGATATAACCCCACAGGAAGCCGCCCTTATGATACCTGTCCGGCACTGATTATAGGGCATCACTCATGCGCTATCCGGATAGTGCTGCCAGTGCTATGTGACAGGTAGCCATATAGTTGCAGTTCTTCCGGCTCGCGTATATAGATGCTTTTTCCTTCACTCATCAGGAATATAGTATCACTTACCTCCAGCAGCGGGGCATACTGGTGGTCTGTAAGCACGATGGCCTTCTGGCTACGCATATCGGTAAGCAGGAGCATGAGTTGCTGTATATGCATCGGCATCAGATGCGAGAAAGGCTCATCAAGCAGTACAAAACGGCATGGTGCCAGCACACTTACAAGCACAGACAGTAAGCGCTCCCATCCCCCCGACAGGTTGCCTACCTGCTGCGACAGTAGTGATGCCATATCCGGAAAGTAGTGCAGCAGGCTATCTTCAGTTACGGCATTCTGCTTTAGTACCTCGTTTACTGTGAGTGCAGGGGGGAGCCACTGTCCCTGCGGTAGATAGCGTATAAGACCGGGAATGGTGTAGCAGCATTTTGTATGCACACCGTTTATGTGTATGCTGCCCTCATCGGGCTTTCTGGTACCAAAGATGCATTGCATCAGTGTACTCTTGCCCGCTCCGTTGCGCCCCAGGAGTCCTGTGATGCTGCCGCGTGCAGCTCTGAGTGCGGCACCCTGTAGTATGCTGCGGTCAGCAACAGAGTAATACAGCTGCTCTGCACTCAGTATGTCTGAATGTTCTACATAAGATCTGATAGCCATAGCAGCGTAGTAAAGAGTGTAAGGTCAGTAAACGTCCAGAAGAGAAAAAGCTGCCTGTTGGAAAGGTGCAGGTTGTTATAGTACCAGAGTGCATTTCCCCGCAGCACCACTATATAATACCAGATGAGCCCATTGGTAGCGGCTTTCATCAGTATTAGCGGCAGCATAAGATTGTCTATCCGGTATAGTCCCAGTCCTGGCAGCCATAAGAGTAGTGGCAGGTGGTAATGGCTCCTGCAAAAGAGCAGGGCAGTGCGTATCCTCGCTATATACATGCGTTACAGAATGTGTGTGAGGATATAAATGTGGTATGTGCGCCTGTTTTTTGTGAGTAGTAAAAAATGTTGTGTGTAGAAAAGATAGAGAGGATATGAGTATAACGGAAATGCAAAGCAAATATTATGTGTGCTATTATAAGCCATCAGCCGGTATGAAACAGTTACGCCCGCCATAACACGCAGGTGTCATGGCGGGCGTATGCATACTGCGGCACAGCCGCGTAGTTATTCGTCGTCCCCGGGCGATGATGTATTCTTCCCTGAGGTCGGTTTCACTGTCTTTTTTCGGCCAGCTTTTTTCAGGGCTGCATCTATTACCCATTCCAGCTGGCCGTTCACACTTCTGAATTCTTCAGCAGCCCACTTTTCAAGGGCTTTGAAGACATCTTCATCCAGTCTCAGCACAAATGATTTTTTACTGGCCACGGTACTTTTCTTTTTGTTGTTTTATATGTTCGGTTTTGGGTATGAGTGATAGGGGTAGCAAAATGCGGACAGTGCACTGCTGCACTGCCCGCTGCAAAGTTACTGATACAATGTACCTGTGTTAAGTACTGGTTGTGCTCCTTTTTCGCCACATAGTACCACCATCAGGTTACTTACCATGGTAGCTTTCTTCTCCTCATCCAGATGCACTATTTCTTTTTTGCCCAGCTCTTCCAATGCCAGCTCCACCATACCTACAGCGCCTTCTACTATCTTGTAGCGTGCGGCTACTATAGCGGCTGCCTGCTGGCGTTGCAGCATAGCACCGGCTATTTCCTGTGCATAGGCCAGGTGGCTTATGCGGGCCTCTATAACTATGATGCCTGCTGCTGCCAGCCGGTCGTTGAGTTCCTGCTGCAGGAGGTCCATTATTTTATCGCCACCTTCACGTAGTGTGATGTCGGCATTCTGGTCCTCAATGCTGTCATAGGCAAAGCGCATAGTGAGTGCGCGTACAGCAGCTTCACTCTGCATACGTACAAAGGCTGTATAGTCTGCCACTTCGTAGGCTGCTTTGTAGGTATTCTGCAGTTGCCATACTACTACTGCAGCTATCTCTACGGGATTGCCCATTTTGTCATTCACCTTCAGTGTAGGTGTAGACATATTCTGCACCCTCAGCGATAGCTTGTTGGATGAGTAGAAGGGATTTACAAAGAACAGCCCATTCTCTTTAATAGAGCCTGTGTACCTGCCAAACAGGGTGAGCACACGCGCATGATTGGGCTGCACAATCATGAGTCCCTTCCAGATGACGAAGCATGCCAGCATCAGCAATGCCGCCGGTAAAGTATACAATGCATTCTTGTTGGCAGCTGTAATAACGAAGCACCATATGGCTGTGGCCAGGAACAACAGAGACAGAAACAAGGCTAAATAGCCATTCATAGGTTTTTTAATCTTTTCCATTTTTTTGATTTTTATGATATCAATTTGATATCAAAATTACATCAAATTCTGTGCCAGGAAAAATATATTTATAACGTAAAAAGGGCATGACCAAACAGCCATGCCCCGATAAATGATATTGTGCTGTTACCTGCTTAGCGGCTCTCCAGTCGCACTACCGGAATAATCATCTCTTCAAGTGATACGCCACCATGCTGAAAGGTATTGCGATAGTAGTTCACGAAGTGATTATAATTGTTAGGGTAGCAGAGGAATACATCCTCTTTGGCAAAAATGAATGTGGAGCTTACATTAGGTCTTGGTAGCCCTGCAAGTTTCGGGTCGCGGAAAAAGAGCACATCCTTTTCATCGAACTGCAGGTTGCGGCCATGTTTGTACCTGAGATTGGTAGTAGTGGTACGGTCACCCACGCATTTGCTGGGGTTTTTCACTTTTACACTACCATGGTCGGTAGTTAGTAGTATCTGAATACCCTTGTCGGCAATACGCTTCAGCGCCCTGAACAGAGGAGAGTGTTCAAACCAGCTCGTTACCAGTGAGCGGTAAGATATTTCATCACCGGCCAGCTCTTTCAGCACCTCCATCTCTGTGCGTGCATGGGAGAGCATATCTACAAAGTTGTACACGACTACGGTAAGGTCATTGTTCAGGCAGTTATGGATATTGTCTTCCATGGCCTTGGCATCATCGTTGTTGGTAATCTTTATGTACTGTGTACGCAGGTTGCCCAGTTTCAGATGTTTGAGCTGGTTGTGCAGGAACTTTTCTTCATACAGGTTTTTGCCACCTTCTTCATCATCGTTCTTCCATTCCAGCGGAAAGTATTTTTCTATATCTGCGGGCAGCATACCGGCAAAGAGGGCATTGCGGCAATACTGTGTGGCGGTAGGTAGCAGACTGTAGTACAGGTCTTCCTCCGTAACGCGGAAGTACTCAGATAATGCAGGCTGTATTGCTTTCCAGTGGTCAAAGCGGAGGTTGTCTATTACTATCAGAAATGTAGGTTTTCCCGGCGTTATGTGTGGCGCTACCTTAGTTTCAAACAGTTTATGTGATAGCAGTGGCGACTTAGCAGGTTCTTTAATCCAGTTGGCATAGTTCTTTGCTACGTATTTGAAGAAATCGCGGTTGGCTTCAGCTTTCTGGGTCTGGAGTACTTCCATCATCTCTTCACTGTTGCTCTTGTCCATTTCCAGCTCCCAGTACACCAGTCGCTTATACAGCTCTTTCCACTCTTCATGGTTTGGGTTGTTACTCAGCGCCATGAACAGATTGCGGAAGTCCTGCTGGTAGGCAATGTTGGTCTTCTCAGATATCAGCCTCCTGGTCTCCATTATTTTCTTCAGAGACAGCAGTACCTGATTCGGGTTTACCGGCTTTATGAGGTAGTCTGTAATCTGTGAGCCGAGAGCATCTTCCATAATATTCTCTGCCTCATTTTTGGTAATCATTACCACGGGCAGTGTGGGGTGCATCTCTTTAATGCGGGCCAGTGTTTCCAGCCCGGTAAGTCCCGGCATGCTCTCATCCAGCAGTACCACATCGGGTGTCTTGTCTTTCAGTTGTTCCAGTGCATCGTGCCCGTTACTGAGCGCCGTAACCTGGTAACCTTTATTCGTAAGGAAGAGTATCTGAGATTTCAGAGATTCTATCTCATCATCTACCCATAAGATGTTTGCCTGTGTATTCATGCCTTGTGGCTGTTTTGAGTGTGTGCGGATAAATTTACTGCAAATAATACCGGTGACGGTATATGAGGGACTTGTTTAACGCAACTTTTGCTGTATAAGGAATAACGTAGCTTCGTGGTTACTATTGCACAATAAAACGTTAAACATGAACAATGGCAATATTCGGGTACGCCGCGCTGTGGCTGCAGATTGTCCCCGTATGATGGAGCTGGTAAAAGAACTGGCTGTATATGAACGTGCGCCTGATGAGGTTACTGTATCGCCGGAGCATTTCCGTGATAGTGGCTTTGGAGCGGCCCCTGTATGGTGGGCATTTGTGGCAGAGGAAGAGGGTGTAGTGAAGGGTTTTGCGCTGTATTATATCCGCTATTCCACCTGGAAAGGGCAGCGTATGTACCTGGAAGATATTATTGTTACCGAGGCTGCAAGAGGCAGAGGTATAGGGGCAATGCTCATGGAGGCGCTCATACAGGAGGCAAAAGACAGGAAATTCAGCGGCATAGTGTGGCAGGTATTGGAATGGAACGAACCGGCACTTAATTTTTACAGGAAGTTTCAGGCAAAGTTTGACCCCGAATGGGTTAATGCGTCGCTGGATATTCAGTAATAATCCTAGTAAGTGCTTATCATATCCTTATCCATAAAGGATGGGCAGCGATAGGTAACAAAGTGCCATGATATGGAGAGCATCCCCATCAGGTACTGGTCTTTTGTAGCTGAGTTGCCCCGCTGCTTGCCTTTACGGCCCAGTGGCTCTGCTCCGGTCTCTGCAGAGCGGTCCTGCAGCAGGTAGGTAGGATTCTGCTGTGAAAGCGGAAAGCGGTCCTGACCTACATAGGTAGTGCTTACATCGTCCAGGTAATCTGTCATTGTCAGCCTGTCCGATATTTCCAGTGTGAGGTTTACACCGGGGCGCAGCCAGAATTTGACACCTACACCTATAGGGAAGCACACACTCATGTTGCTGTACTTTCTGTCGTCATAGCCTCCGGTAAACTGGCCCTCTGTACCCAGTGGGCGTAAGTCGTATTTAGTTCCGTTAAGATAAGTGTAAGGATTGTACATAAAAGCACCTATGCCACCCGTAAGATAGGGGGTAATGCGGTGGTAAGGGTCGCCGGTGGTAAAGCGAAAAAAGTTAAACTCGGCCTGTGCCGATAACTCTATAATGTTAGAGTGAAAGTCCAGATTGCGCTGCCGCTGAAACTGGTCTGCATTGAGCTTGTCGCTATAGGACACATTGGTATAATAGCCACCTATCCGTGCCGATATGTACTGTGTGAAATGCTTACGGCAGTATAAGCCTGCTGCCAGTCCCGGTGTTTTAAAGCCATACCTGTCGTTAAGGTCGCCAAAGTATTGCGACCCTCCTACACCCAGTCCAAACTCGGCTGAAGTGAAAAAGGTCTGTGCCTCCGCTATGGAGGACAGTGCCATTATCACACAAAACAGTATAAAGCTCTTCTTCATTGATAAATACAACGCATGTGCAGGTTATTACCTGCATCACCTTCTCAGGTAACGGCAAATGTAACTATTTATTGTATTGGGGAAAGTTTAATGACAGGATATGTGGCCGGGTATGATTTGCGATGCAATGCTGAAACATAATGGTACAGCGGGAATAATACCGTCTGAATGTCTATTTTAGTAACATAACAGTACGTATATGGTAATGAGAAAAATGTATTTATTTTCTTTTTGTATCCTTTTTCCGGGCATTATCGCTACACATAACGGCTATGCACAGGAATTGCTTACCGGTTATGTAAACCCGCTCATAGGTACAGATAAGATGGGACATACCTATCCCGGCGCTACTGTACCTTTCGGGTCTGTGCAGCTGAGTCCGGAGACGGATACGATATCATACGAGGAGAATGGACATTATAACAAGCCTGTTTATCGCTACTGTGCTGGCTACCAGTATGCCGATAAGACAATAGTGGGTTTTGCGCATACACATTTCAGTGGCACAGGACATTCAGACCTTGGCGACCTGCTGGTAATGCCAACTGTCGGAAAACTGCAATGGAACCCCGGTACTGCTACCCACCCGGAATGGGGTTACCGCTCGCCATACGCACATACAGAAGAGCAGGCTATGCCGGGCTATTACAAGGTGCGGCTACAGCGTTATAACATAATGGCAGAGCTTACTGCTACCACGCGTACAGGTATGCACCGGTACACATTTCCTGCATCAGACAGCGCACATATACTGCTGGATATGGAATACGGTATCTATAACTATCCCGATAAAAATGTGTGGAGCTTTGTGAGGGTAGAAAATGATACCCTTGTTACCGGATACCGGCAAACCAATGGATGGGGAAGGACGAGAACCGTATACTTTGCAATGTCTTTTTCTAAACCAATTCGTGGATATAGCTGGCAGAACAATGCAAAAAAGCAGGTGTACAGAGGCTTCTGGCGTAAGTGGGAGCAGGAGCGGAATTTTCCCGAAATGGCTGGCCCACACCTGAAAGCATGTTTTGATTTTTCAGTAAAGGAGGGAGAGCCGGTGATGGTAAAAATGGCATTGTCGCCGGTAAGTACAGCCAATGCGCTGGAGAATATGGCCGCGGAAGCACCGGGATGGGATTTTGATAAAGTGAGGCATAACGCACAGGGGCTGTGGGAGCAGGAGCTGGGAAAAGTGGTAATAGATGCCGATAAGGATACGAAGACCAACTTTTATACAGCACTCTATCATGCATATATAAACCCTACAATATACATGGATGCGAATGGTGAATACCGGGGGCTGGACCAGAATGTGCATCGTGCCGGTAAAGAGGCTGCTAATTATACCACCTTTTCCCTATGGGATACATACCGTGCATTGCATCCGCTCTTTAATATACTGCAGCCCCGGCGCAATGCTGCTATGATAAACTCTATGCTGGCACATTACGACCAGAGTGTACATCATATGCTGCCCGTGTGGAGCAACTCTGCGAATGAGAACTGGTGCATGATAGGCTATCATGCGGTGTCAGTAATAGCCGATGCTGCGGTGAAGGATGTACCGGGCGTTGATTATAGCCGGGCATTAAGTGCATGCGTAGCTACTGCCGGCAATATGAAGTACGATGGGCTGGGCTATTATATGGCACTGGGCTATGTACCGGAAGATAAAAACGGAGCTTCGGTATCGAAAACGCTGGAGTATGCCTATGACGACTGGTGTATAGCGCAACTGGCTGCGAAGGTGGGGCAACCTGATGTAGCCACGACTTTTGAGAAAAGAGCACACAACTATCGTAATGTGTATGATAAATATACCGGCTACATGCGCCCTCGGCTGAGTACAGGCTCCTTCAAAAGTCCGTTTGATGTGCTGAATACAGATGAGCCTGGTTATATAGAAGGTAATGCATGGAACTACAGCCTTTATGTACCGCATGCACCGGACGATATGATAAAGATGATGGGTGGCAGCAGACGGTTTTCAGAGCATCTGGATTCATTGTTTACCATGGAGCTGCCAGATAGTTTTTTTGCACATACGGAGGATGTAACAAGAGAGGGTATAATAGGTAATTATGTACATGGCAATGAGCCATCGCATCATGTGGCCTATCTGTACAACTATTGTGGTGATGCCTGGAAAACTCAGGAGCGTGTGCGCATGATTATGAAGAAAATGTATCGTCCTGTGCCTGATGGGCTGGGAGGGAATGATGATTGCGGGCAGATGAGCGCATGGTACATTTTCAGCGCTATGGGCTTTTATCCGGTAGCGCCCGGTAGTGACAGGTATGACATAGGTAGCCCGGCTGTAAGTAAGGCTGTGCTGCGGCTGGAGAATGGGAAGACACTTACTATAAATACTGTGAAGCAGAGCGACAGGAATGTGTATGTGAAAAGTGTGCGCCTGAACGGTACTGTACTGCACCGGAACTACATTACTCATGCCGAGCTAATGCATGGTGGTGAGTTGGTTTTTGAGATGAGTGGCAAACCGGTAAAACATTGACAAATGCACACTTATGTTCAGTTTGCGCATAGATATGTGCAGCCATAGCCGTTGTCATGTATTCCGGTTACCTTGCAGGTGGTATATGATGAATGTAAAACGTTTGTTTTTGTGGGTCGTTATATGTCTCGCAGGTATGAGTGCTGATGCGCAGGTACACAAATATACACCTGCTGATACGGCACGGGTCACGACGCTGATAAATGCGGCTAAGGACAGTATAGCACTGGGTACTGAGCGGCGGAATGCAATGGCTGAGGAGGCAATGACCATATCGCGCAGTCTGAATTATCAGCGCGGTATAGCACTGGCATTCAGAGTGCAGGGCATGCTCAGTCACAATGCCGGCGATATGAAGGATGCATTTGCCCTGTATAAGCAGGGGCTGGATGTAAGCCGCAGGTATGGATTAAAAGATATCGAGGGAAGTATACATAGTGGTTATGGTTTGCTGTATACGGATGTTTCCATGTTTGATAGTGGATTCATCAGTCTGTCTCGTGCACTGAAATTATTTGAGGAGATACGGGATACCATAGCTATTGGGAAGATATATAACGGGATGGCCCACGTATATCTGGAGATGGGGAACTATGAAAAGTCGCAGCACTATCTGGAAAAGACACTGCATATGTACCGCAGCTCAGAGCAGCCACATCTGGTAGCAGACGTTTACATAAACATGGGTATCATAGCGTATGTGCAGAAGGATATAGACCGAGCACTGAGCTATGACTTTAAGGCCATGCAGTTGTATGAGGAAAGCAGGGATACCGCTGATATTTGTGTGCTGTATCAGAATATAGGAGTGAATTATTATTCTCTGCAGAAGACAGATTCTGCTTTGTACTGGTATATGCTTGCACTGGAAAAAGCGCTGGAAGCCAATAACAGGAATGTGGCAGCAGCTGTGCAGCTGGATATAGGTGATATATGGTATGGGCGTGGCGATAAGCAGAAGGCTGGTGCATATTATCAGAAGGCGATGGTGACAGCCCGTGCGGCAGGCAATCTGCAGGTGGTGTATCTCTCACGCAAGTATATATCAGAGTTATATGCAGAGAATGGACGTATGGGCGATGCATACCGCCTGTTGCAGGAGGCTATGACGGTAAAAGACTCGCTGATAAATGCTGAAAAGGTAAAGGCACTGAATGTGCTTACTTCAAAGTTTGAAGTAAAGCAGGTACAGGACCGCAATACGCTCTTACAGAATGAGAACGATATACAGAAGCTGAAGCTGCGACAGAAGGATACCCTGGTGTATAGTGGATTTGGTGCGGCATTACTCGTATTGGTTATTGGCGTACTGGTAATACAGCACAACAGGCTCAGGGCAAGGCAGGAGAAGATGGAGCTGGAGCAGAAGCAACTGCTGGCACAGATTAATCCTCATTTCATTTTCAATTGTCTTAACTCTATTCAGCAGTTTGTGGTACAGAAAGATACTATGAATGCCAACCGCTATCTGGCAGACTTTGCACTACTGATGCGGCAGACACTGGAAAACTCAAAAGATGGCATCATATCCCTGAGACGCGAAGTAGATTATCTCAATAACTATCTGTTGTTTGAGCACATGCGTTTCGAAGACAGGTTTGAGTATCACATCACCTGCGCGCCGGAGCTGGATATGGATGGCATACAGATACCGGGTATGATTATTCAGCCATTTGCTGAAAATGCCATAAGGCATGGTCTGTGCAATCTTGAAAGCAGAAAAGGTGTGCTGCATATATCCTTTTACGAGCAGGGGGATTTTCTGTATTGCGATGTGGATGATAATGGTATAGGGCGAAAGGAGGCAGAGCGGATAAAGGAGAGCAGCTACATAAAATACCAGAGTCATGGCATGGACATAACACGCAGGCGGCTGGCCATAGTGAGCAAGATGCAGGGCGGAGACTATGATATAACTATCACTGATAAGGTAGATGCTGCAGGCGCACCTGCCGGTACTAAAGTGGTTATAAAGTTTGCGTTGTGTTAAGCCGGGTTACTTGTTGAAGTACTCCTTTGCTATATGGTCCAGTGCCTCATAAAACTCCTCGCCATACTTGCGTATCAATGGCTCCTTCAGAAATTTATACACCGGTACTTTCAGCTTTCTGCCCAGCTTACATGCGGGGCGGCATAGTACATCGCGCGGCTCATAGTTTACCGCTTCATAGTCGGGATGTGTAGTAATGCGTATGGGGTACAGGTGGCAGGATATAGGCTTGCGGAAGTCAGTAATACCTTCATTCCATGCTTTTTCTATGCCACACTTTACAGTGCCTGTTTCATCGGTATATCCATATACACATATACCTCCGTTTACGGTAGGAGTTACATAGCCATATTCGCTGTCTATGGTATGAGTACCCTGCTTTTCTATTTCGGGTATATAATCCTGTTCCAGACAGTGCTTTATATCCGGGTATATGCGGGCTATTATCTGTGTTTCTTCCTCAGTAAGTGGTGCACCACAGTCACCATCCACACAGCATCCTCCTTTGCAGCGGGTAAGGTCGCATACAAACTCTTCTTCTACTATCTCGTCGCTGAGCAGAACATTGTCAATGGATATCATGGCTACATATTAATGTAATTCATGAGCAGGTTGTAATTGCTCATTATATCTTCTTTATCACTTTCCCTTCCGTATACAGCCAGTACCTGATAGCTATGGCGTGTAAATGAGGCTACTACAGCATCCAGCACCTGCCTGTTTAGCTTTAGCGTTACTCTCAGGGTGCCATGATCTGTATTATTCATCCACATACCCAGTACAGACATGTCTTCATTCTCACATATCCGCGCTATTTCATAGAGCGAGTAGTTGCGGGGCAGTATGTCCAGTACTATCATTCCTCCTGGTGTGTTGAGGCCACTGTTCAGTGCAAAGTAGTCCAGCAGTGTTTCCCGGGTAATGCAGCCCAGATACTTCTGCTCTGCATCAGTTACCGGTAGTACATCCAGCCTTGCATCATGCATGATGGAGAATGCCTCAAACGGGTGAGACAGTGCAGACATGGCTGGTCTGAAACTGAGCATACCGGAGTCTGACATTGGTATACTGTCATCTCCGGCTTCCAGTAGTGCATCTTCTGAAACCAGTGCCACATACTCATCTTCTGCTACTATGGGCAGGTGCATTACTTTTTGTTCTTCAAACAATGCCAGTGCCTTACCAATTGTATCCGAAGGTGACAGGGCCGGTATTGTGTTGGATATCAGTTGTTGTGTACTCATTTCCTGTAGCCGTTGGCTTATACGTTTATCAATGCAATAAGCGTACCGGAATAGACTATCCCTTGTGTTTTGCCAGGAATGGTGCCAGCAAAGCGTTGAATTCAACAGGGACTTCCATCATGGGTGCATGACCGCATTTGTCTATCCAGTGCAATTCTGAATTAGGTAGCAGTTTATGAAACTCTTCTGCTACCATGGGTGGGGTAATGGTATCATTACGGCCCCATATGAGGCACGCAGGTATTTTTATCTGTTGCAACTCTTCACCCAGGTTATGACGTATTGCAGAGCGTGCCAGTGTAATGATTTTAATAGCTTTCAGCCTGTTGTTGATAATGCCGAAAACTTCATCCACAAGCTCTTTTGTTGCAATATTCGGGTCGTAGAATGTAAGCTCTGTCTTTTTCTGGACGTAGTTGTAATCGCCACGTTTAGGGTATGTTTCGCCCATGCCATTTTCAAAAAGTCCGGAACTGCCTGTGAGTGTAATTGTTTTTACAAGCTCCGGATGCTTGAGTGTAAATACAAGACCTACATGCCCCCCCAGTGAGTTGCCCAGCAGATGTACATTGCGTAGTTTCTGATGCTCAAAGAATTTGTATACAAATTTTGCAAGCCCCCCTACGCTGGTTTCCAGTACTGTAAGGTCATAAAGTGGTAGCAGGGGGATGATAACACGATGTGTAAGCTTGAAATTGTCAACGAGGTCCTTGAAATTACTGAGCGCTCCGAAAAGGCCATGCAGCAATACAAGCGGCTCGCCTTCGCCTTCCTCCACATACTTGAATTTGCCCGAGTGTTTTATTTCGTAGTCCATTAATCAAAATCGAGTGCGCTGCTAAAATACTATGTTTATGGAAATAAAAATACAGATGGATTTTGACGTATATATAATGATGGGAAAAGAAATGAAAACAGGAAGGTCTAAAAAAGCGTAAAGCCCCGGAGAACCGAGGCCTTACTTACACCTTATGAAAAATATACCCACTGCAAATGTACGAAGGGTTTGCAGATTTCAAAGAGTTGATTTGTTAAAAGTTTGCTTATTGCTGTTTTTTTAAAAAAAGGAGCTGTTTGCATATACTTTTGGTACGGGTATTGATATGTTTATCCCTGTATGAGCATCAGAAAATATTTATTGTTTGCAGCTGCACTCATTGGAGGCCCCCTACTGTCTTCTGGTCAGAATATGGGAGGCTATATGCTGGACACTGTTTATATGCTGCCTGAAGCCAATGTAAGGGCACAATTTGCCAATGATACTGACAGGTACCGGTACAACCAGATGAAATATTATGTGACTACCATTCTGCCATATATGAATGCAGCCACAGACCTGTTCAGAGATATAGATGCAAAGGTGCATGAGCCGGAGCTGAGCAGAAAAGACAAGCGCAGATATATCAATGAGCGTGAAGATGAGATGCGTCACAATTTTGAAGAAAAAGTGAAGCAGCTGAATGTGACACAGGGTACACTGCTCGTAAAATTGATAGCGAGACAAACAGAACTTAACCTTTATAAAATACTGCAGGAGTTCAAAAATCCACTCGTAGCTGTAAAATGGCAGGCATGGGCCAGAGTGAATGGGTTTAACCTGGACAGGAAATACGATCCGGAGAAAGAGAAAACACTGGAGCTGATAATGGAAGATCTTGGCTATCCATTACCTGCAGGTTACCGCCAGGCACTGTACTTGTCAGGACAGTAAAAGTTAATTACACGTTATGGGGATTGAAATTTTATGGTATTGTGGTGTAAAGCCTTACTTTTAGGCAACCCATAAGCTAATATGAAAATACCTCCATACTCTTTACAGGAAGCCAGAAAGATAAGAGATGAACATAACCACCTCATAGGGTTATGTTATGATCGTGAATCGGAAACCTCTGTTGACATGGTCATTGTGACGCCACATGACGAAAACAGCATGAACCGTTTTCTGATGCTGTTTGTAATGCTGAATGATGCAGAAGCAGCACTCTCAATGGACTATTGTGGCAATCAGTATGATGTTACCGTTGTATCAGGCACAGGCCTTGCATCGGGCATTGACCACTGTAGTTTGTATAAATGGATGGCTGAGCGGGAAGGAGAAACAAAAGTATGCCACCATTCAGACGCTGACGTAACGTCGGCATAGATGAAATAGCTGATAAATAGTATTGTCTTAAATAGCAGAGGGGCTTCCATTAACGAAAGCCCCTCTGCTATTTGCTATGTAAGGTTGCTCTAGGCGTTCAGCAGTTTTTCAAGCGCCGTGTCATAAGCTTGTTTCCAGTCATTGATATATCCCCATCCTTCTCCGTCTATTACTATATCAGACTCAGCCGTTACATGTCCCAGTTTTATAAATGGTGTGTCTGCCAGTTCTGCTTCAAGCAGTGGCTGCAGATCCGGATTTACAGATATAACTACACGACTCTGAGCTTCGCCAAATAGTGTGGCATCTTTGCGTATGTCATCACTGGTGGTGATGCTAAATCCAAGTCCATTTACCATAGCACTTTCCAGCAGGCATGCAAAAAGACCACCCTCGGAAATGTCATGTGCCGATTTTATGAGCTTATTACGGATTATCTTCAGCAGGGTGGCCTGCAATGCAAACTCTTCCTCAAGGTCAAAGTGTGGTGCTGGGCTATGGGTAACGCCACAAAGATGGTGGAGATACTCTGAGCAGTTGATGTCGTCTCTGTTTACCCCCAGCATATAGATGATATCCCCGGCATGTTTGAACCCGAGCGACATTTTCTGTGACAGATTATCCAGTACGCCCACCATACCTATGGTAGGTGTAGGATATACAGGGCCATCCTCGCTCTGGTTATAGAAGCTCACGTTACCGCCGGTTACAGGAGTGTCCAGTTTGCGGCAGGCATCACCCATGCCTTTTATAGCATGTACAAACTGATAGTATACTTCAGGGTTGTAAGGATTACCGAAGTTCAGACAGTTAGTAATGGCTACAGGCTGTCCCCCGCTGCACACTATGTTTCTTGCGGCCTCACTCACTGCTATCATGCCACCCTTGTAGGGGTCGGCAAACACATAGCGGCTGTTGCAGTCGGTAGTCATTGCCAGTGCTTTGTCAGAGCCATGTACACGTACTACTGTTGCGTCAGATGGTTCATTGGTCTGGGTGTTACCGGTACCTACCATACTATCATACTGCTCATATATCCAGCGTTTTGATGCTATATTGGGCAGTTGTATCAGTTCGTACGCTATTTCCTTCAGCTCACCGGGAACAGGTATTGAGTTCGGGTCAAAACTGTTTATCTGTGCAAAGTAGCGAGGCTCTGAATACTCTCTTTCATATACAGGAGCACCGCCGCCCAGTACCATGCTTTCTGCCGGCACATCAGCTACCAGCTCTCCGTTCATGTAGTATTTCAGATTAGTGTCGGTTGTTACCTCACCTATCTGCACACAGTGTATATCCCACTTGTCAAATATCTTCTGCACTTCCTCTTCTCTTCCTTTTTTTACTACTATGAGCATACGTTCCTGGCTTTCGCTCAGCAGCATTTCCCAGGGTTTCATATTATCCTGGCGTGTAGGTACTTTATCCAGATGTATAATCATGCCATGCTCGCCCTTTGCGCTCATTTCGCTGGTGCTGCAGGTGATACCGGCAGCGCCCATGTCCTGCATACCTATCAGTGCACCTGTAGGTATTACTTCCAGGCAGGCTTCCAGGAGTTTTTTCTCTTCAAACGGGTCTCCTACCTGTACGGCAGGTAGCTGTTCCGCACTGTTTTCGCTGATGTCGGCAGAGGCAAAAGATGCGCCACCTATACCATCTTTACCTGTTGATGCACCTACTATAAATACAGGGTTTCCTGCGCCGTGCGATGTGGCAGAAACTGTCTGGCCTACAGTTACCACACCCACGCTCATGGCATTTACCAGAGGGTTAGTCTGATAGCAGCTTTCGTAGTATACTTCACCAGCTACGGTAGGCACGCCAAAGCAGTTGCCATAATGGCCTATGCCTTTTACCACACCTTTAATTAACCACCTTGTTTTAGGATTATCCACTTTGCCGAAGCGCAGCGAGTTGAGCGATGCAATAGGTCTTGCACCCATTGTGAAAATATCGCGGTGAATACCACCTACACCCGTAGCAGCACCCTGAAAAGGTTCAATAGCTGATGGATGGTTATGGCTTTCTATTTTAAATACACATCCCAGTCCGTCACCAATATCTACCAGACCTGCATTTTCTTCCCCTGCTTTTACCAGCAGTTTTGCACCGTCGCGTGGTAGTGTTTTCAGCCACTTGATGGAGTTCTTATAGCTGCAGTGTTCACTCCACATTACTGAATACATAGCTACTTCATTGAAGTTAGGAGTACGTCCCAGTATCTGTTTTATTTTTTCAAATTCGTCTTCGCGAAGGCCTAGCTTCATGGCCTGTTCAACAGTGGCTTCCATGGCCGTAAAAGTACAATTTTAGATGCAATATCATATGGGCAGAATAGTCAGGGCAGCTTTGACACATTTTTACCACCATTCCCCCAAATCTACCAATCAGAACATGTAATTGTATTTTTATATTTAAACGCTAAACAGGCGGTTTTGCACAGTAATTAACACTAATTCACAGTTATTCACATCAAAAAGGGCATTTATCCACAAAAAATGGACACATATTGTGGGAAAATAGCATTAAAAATAACGCCAGAAGCCGGGGGAAAATGTGTTATTTTGTGTCAAAGATTCCCAATTCTGGTATTATGACAAGTTTCTTCGGCGAAAGTGAGGTGTCCCTTGATGTACGGGGGAGATTTCTGCTGCCAGCGCACATCCGGAAGCAGATTCCGGAGGAGCTCGGAGGGAGATTTGTCATAAACCGTGGATTTGAAAAATGTATAACTATCTATACGCTGGATGTATGGGGCGTTATTCATGACTGGATCAGCAGGTTAAATGATTTTGATGACGAGGAGCGTTTGTTCAAACGTTTGTTTCTGAATGGAGCTGCAGAAGTAGAGACTGACACGGCAGACCGCCTGCTCATACCCAAAGCCATGATGGAATATGCGGGTATTACAAAGGAAGCGGTATTGACGCCTCAGGGCAATAAACTGGAGCTTTGGGATAAAGTTACATATTACGAACATATCAAACAAAATGCTCCAAGCTTCAGCCAGCTTGCGAAGAAAATAGGTAATCCGTTTCAGCGATGAGTACAGAAGAACAAAAGCACTACCATACTACGGTAATGCTTCATGAGGCGGTAGAAGGGCTGGCGGTAAAACCGGATGGTGTGTATGTGGATGCAACTTTTGGTGGCGGTGGACACAGCAGACTGATACTGGAGCAACTGGGACCCGATGGCAGGCTGATAGCATTTGACCAGGATGCTGATGCCTGGCGCAACAAACCGGATGATGACAGGCTGATACCGGTAACAGAAAATTTCAGATACATGCGCCGCTTTTTGAGGCTGCATGGATATAATGAGGTAGATGGCATACTGGCCGACCTGGGTGTAAGTTCTTTTCAGTTCGATACCGCTGACCGCGGATTTTCGATACGCTTTGACGGCCCTCTGGACATGCGTATGGACAGAAGGGGGGAGCTCACGGCAGCTGATGTGCTGAGTACGGCTACAGAGCCACAGCTGCACAAACTGTTTGAGCAGTATGGCGAGGTGCGTAATGCAAAGCAACTTGCTAAGCATATTGTATCTCAGCGGGGCAGCACACAGGTGAAAACTATCGCAGGACTCAGAGCTATGCTGATGCCGGTGATAAAGGGGAACCCTAATAAATATCTGGCTCAGGTATTTCAGGCGTTGAGGATAGAGGTAAATGATGAGCTGGGAGCACTGAGAGAATTGCTGCAGCAGTCGGCAGCCAGTCTCAGACCGGGTGGTAGGTTAAGTGTTATTTCTTTTCACTCGCTGGAAGACAGACTGGTGAAACAGTATATGAAACGCGGTACCTGGGCAGAGCCTTCTGAATATGAGCCACGTGTGGCGCCACCGTTCAGGCCGCTTACTGCTAAGCCGGTAGAGCCTTCGGATGATGAGATGAAAAACAACACGCGTGCCAGAAGTGCAAAGCTGAGAGTGGCAGAAAGGCTGCCGGAGCAAGGATAGTAAAAAGATACTGCCGGTAAAAGACAGTAGGTAAATATAAATGGAGATCCCTGCGGGGACATGGTGTATGAGCAGTGAGGAAAAAAATATGGAGCAGCAGGCGGGAGTAGCGCCTGCTCAGCGTGTCAGAAACGACTGGCGGTCGTTAGTGGAGAAAGTATCTTATAAAGCGATAGTAAATAATATTCCTTTTCTGGCATTTGTGGTGTTGCTGTGTGTGCTTTATATAAGTAACAGTCAGCGGGCAATAGATATGCAGCGCGACCTGAACAAAAAGAACAGGGAGCTGAAGGAGCTGAGATGGAAATATATAGATACCAAATCGCAGCTGATGGATGTGAAAACAGAGCGGCAGGTGATGATGGCATCAGAAAAAATAGGATTGAAACCGTCGGTATTACCGGCATATAAAATAAAGAGCAAGTAACGATTTACAATAGTGAATGTAAAAAAAGACATACGATTCAGGGTGTACGTAACATTTACGTGCATGTGTATGCTGGGTGTGGCTATCATAGCCCGCGCCCTTTACATTCAGATAAAGCAGGGACCAGAGCTGAAGGAGATAGCCCGGGAGATGCATACACGGTTTGAGACCATGGAGGCAGAGCGGGGTAATATTCTGAATGAAGAAGGTACACTGCTCAGTACTTCTATACCTGAGTTTGATGTGCATGTAGACTTTTCTGTGATAGATACAGCCTTGTTTGCCGAGCAGATAGACTCACTGTGCCGGTGTATGGCGCAGCTGTTTGTAAATAAAGGAAAGTCTGCAGAGGACTATAAGGAAGACTTTGTGCGGGCATATGATAAGGGTACCAAATACTATCCGTTGGGGCGCAGGCTTAAATATTATGAATATGAGGCACTGCGCAGCTTCCCAATATTTATAAAGGGTAAGGGCAGCGGAGGCTTTATAGCAGAGTCGCGCGAGAAAAGGAGGCTGCCTTATGGCGAGCTGGCACGCCGCACACTGGGTATATTCCGCGATAGTAACACCAATGGTCTGGAGGCTAAGTACAACAAAGACCTGGCTGGTATCAACGGCAGGCGCGTAGTACAGAAAGCGGCTGGTGGGCTGTGGGTGCCGGTAGAGGGTAGTGAAGTAGACCCTGTAAATGGAAAGGATATTGTGACTACGCTGGATATGGATGTACAGGCAGTGGCGCATGATGCCCTGCTGGCAAACCTGCAGAAATATAAATGCCTGTATGGTACCTGCATTGTAATGGAAGTAGCCACAGGGAAAATACGTACGCTGGTAAATCTGGGTATTCAGAAAGACAGCAGCTACCGGGAAGACTTTAACTATGCTGCTATTCCTACCGAGCCGGGTTCAACCTTTAAGCTGGCTACGCTTACTGCACTGCTCAGCGACAGATTTATAAATGTAGACAGCGGGGTAGATATACAGGGCGGCAGAAAGCAGTTTGCCAACAGAACCATGCAGGACTCTCATCCTAATCCTTCACTGGGTAATATGCCTATATGGAAGGCTTATGCTATATCCAGTAATGTGGGTATGGCCAAGCTGGCAGACCGTTATTATCATGACCATCCTGAAAAATTTGTTGCTCATCTGAAACGTCTGCATCTGGACAAGTATACCGGTATAGACCTGATGGGAGAGCGCCAGAGCCGCATTACTACTCCGGGTACCAGATACTGGAGCAAAACATCACTGCCGTGGATGGCTATAGGTTATGGTGTAATGATAACACCACTGCACACCTGTATGATGTACAATGCACTGGCTAATAATGGCAAAATGATGAGGCCTTATCTGGTAAGTGCTGTGCGTGAATATGGCCGCGACATAAAAACCACACAGCCGGAAGTGCTTACCACACTGGGCGATGCAGAAGTGGTACGCCAGCTGCGTAAATGTACACGTGCTGTGGTAGCAGAAGGTACCGGTAAAGATATTGCTTCGCCTTACTACACAATGTCGGGCAAGACGGGTACGGCTCAGGTAGCTGATAAAGGTATCAAGTATTCAGACCATGTATATCAGGGCTCCTATGTAGGTTATATGCCGGCAGAAGACCCTAAGTATACTATATGTGTAGTGATACGTACCAGCGCACATTCGTCATCTTATTATGGAGGTACTATTGCTGCACCCGTATTCAGAATGGTGGCAGATAAAATATTCTCGCGCAATATGGGAGCATGGTCATCGCCGCTGGATAGTATGGCACGTACAGCATCGTCAGTGATTCCTGCACGTGCAGCTACTGCCGGTGCATATGACATACTGATGGGCAAACTGAAGAGAAACTTTAAAGTACCTGGAAATGAATTGAGAAGTAGTATGGTATGTGTGGTGTCAGATACACTGCATGGTACACGGGTGGAGAAGACACCGGTATACCGTGGTGTAATGCCGGACGTGACCGGTATGACGCTGAAGGATGCCGTATATGTGCTGGAAAACTACGGTGTAAGGGTAAATATATCCGGCCGTGGTAAAGTAACTGCACAGTCGGTACCAGCCGGTACTCATTTACTGAAAGGACAAAATGTAATGCTACAACTGGGATAATGAGCACATTAAAGCACATATTGAACAATGTATCAACTCTTGCAATAGCAGGTAATGCTATGGCAGAGGTGACTGCGGTGTGCATAGACTCCCGCAGGGTAGTGTCCGGAGCATTATTCATAGCCGTAAAGGGGCTTGTTACAGATGGGCACGCATTTATTGATAAAGCTATAGCGCTGGGCGCTACATCTGTAGTTTGTGAGCATATGCCTGATGTGCAGGTACAGGGTGTCACTTTTGTTAAGGTAAGTGACTGTGCTGCTGTGGCGGGTGTGATAGCTGCCGCTTTTTATGGTCATCCCTCGCATGAGATGACGGTGGTAGGAGTAACCGGAACTAACGGAAAAACTACAGTAGCTACACTGCTGTTCCGTCTGTTTGAAGCAATGGGCTATCGTTGTGGCCTGCTATCCACAGTACAGAACCATATTCATGATCAGGTAATATCTGCAACGCATACCACACCCGATGCAGTATCTGTACAGGAGTTACTGGGGCGTATGCGCTCCGCAGGATGTGATTATGTATTCATGGAGGTAAGCTCACATGCTATTCATCAGCATCGTATAGCAGGCATCCGTTTTGCCGGAGGCATTTTTACCAATATTACACATGACCATCTGGACTATCACAAAACATTTGATGAGTATATAAGGGTAAAGAAAGCATTCTTTGATGGCCTGCCTGAAGATGCATTTGCACTTACCAATGCCGATGATAAGCGCGGCATGGTAATGCTGCAGAATACCGCTGCTACCCGCAATACCTATAGCCTGAGAGTACCGGGTACATTCAAAGGCAAGGTGCTTGAAAATCATTTTTCCGGCCTTGTAATGAATGTAGATGGTCACGAAGCGCATTTCAGGATGATAGGCACCTTCAATGCCTATAACCTGCTGGCGGTATATGGCACAGCTGTACTGCTGGGTAAGGACCGTATGCAGGCGCTGGCAGTGCTGAGCGGGCTGCATGGAGCTCCCGGCAGATTTGAAACAGTGCTTTCAGATAATGACCGCATACTGGGTATTGTGGACTATGCGCACACCCCCGACGCTTTGCTGAATGTACTGGCTACAGTAAATCAGCTGCGCACAGGTGGTCAGCAACTCATAACAGTAATAGGATGTGGTGGCGACCGTGACAGGACCAAACGTCCTGTAATGGGACAGGCTGCATGTGAGCATAGCGACAGAGCTATCCTTACCTCAGATAATCCGAGGAGTGAAGACCCTGAAGCAATACTAAACGACATGGAAGCTGCGCTTACCATGGCACAGAAAAGAAAAAGCCTGCGTATTACCGACAGGCGCGAAGCAATAAAAGTAGCATGTACGCTGGCTGCCCCCGGCGATGTGATACTGGTGGCCGGGAAAGGGCACGAAACCTATCAGGAAGTGAAGGGGGTAAGGCATCATTTTGATGACAGGGAGGTACTTATGGAAACGTTTAAAACACTGAATAAATAACGAGACCGGATGCTGTACTATCTCTTCACATATCTGCGCGATACTATCCACCTTCCCGGAGCAGGTGTATTCAACTACATCACCTTCAGGGCGGGTATGGCCATAATTCTTTCGCTTGTTATATCCATGATATATGGTAAGCGGTTGATAGGTTTTCTGCGTAGCCGGCAGATAGGTGAGACCGTACGTGATCTGGGTCTGGAGGGCGAAAAGCAGAAGAAGGGTACACCTACTATGGGGGGCATCATTATCATAGGGGCCATTATCATCCCTACGTTGTTGTTTGCCCGCATTACCAATGTGTATATTATACTCATGCTTGTATCTACCGTGTGGCTGGGCATAGTAGGTTTCATTGACGACTATATAAAGGTGTTCAAAAAGAACAAGGAAGGACTGGCAGGCAAGTTTAAGATAATGGGGCAGGTGGGCCTGGGTATTATTGTAGGTCTTACCATGTATTATAATGATCATGTGGTTATAAGCAGAGAGGTGACAAAGGGTAGCGGCGGTATATACAGCCGTGCAGAAAAAACTATATCTGAAAACATTGTACGTAAGGACGATAAAGGAAAAGAGCATACATATATACATGTACGCACTGCTACTACTACCATACCTTTTATAAAAACACACGAACTGCGTTATGAAAAAATAGCTGCGTTTTTCGGTGAGGGTAACGTAGGCTTTGTTACACCTGTCCTTTATGTGCTCTTTGTCATATTTATCATCACTGCGGTATCAAACGGGGCCAATATAACGGATGGCATTGATGGGCTGGCTACCGGAGTATCTGCTATTATAGGCGTGTGTCTGGGTGTGTTCGCCTACGTATCCGGTAACTACATCTTTGCCGACTATCTGAATATCATGCACATCCCTAATCTGGGTGAGCTGTCCATATTCATTGGTGCATTTGTAGGGGCTTGTGTGGGCTTCCTGTGGTACAATGCATATCCTGCACAGGTATTCATGGGCGATACCGGCAGTCTGGCATTGGGTGGTATTATAGCATCGCTGGCTATCATAGTACGTAAAGAGTTGCTGATACCCATTATCTGTGGCATATTTTTCGTGGAGCTGGTATCGGTAATGCTACAGGTATGGTATTTCAAACGCACTAAGAAAAAGTATGGGGAAGGCAGGCGCATATTCCTGATGTCTCCGCTGCATCATCATTATCAGAAGAAAGGGTATCACGAAGCTAAAATCGTTACCCGTTTCTGGATAATGGGCATCATACTGGCAATTATGAGTATTGTAACACTGAAAATGCAATAAAGATGAATGGTACTGCTAACAGACTGGTGATACTGGGGGCCGCAGAAAGCGGTGTGGGCGCTGCCATTCTTGGTAAGGCCAGAGGATGGGATGTGTTTGTTACTGATGGCGGTAAGATAAAGGATACTTTTCGCAGTACGCTGCAGGAGCATGGTATAGAGTTTGAAGAAGGAGGACATACTATGGAGCGTGTACTGGAGGCCGCCTGTATAGTAAAGAGCCCCGGTATACCGGAGAAAGCCGCTGTGATGAAGCAGGTACGTGCAGCAGGGATAGAAGTGTGCAGTGAGATAGAGTTTGGTTACCGGTACAAAGGCGATAGCCGTATCATAGCCATTACGGGCAGTAATGGTAAAAGTACTACTACCTTGCTCACATATGAGCTGCTGAAAAATGCAGGTTATGATGTAGCACTTACCGGAAACATAGGGTACAGTTTTGCCCGGCAGATAGCCGAAAAGCCATGTGAATGGTATGTAATAGAAGTGAGTAGTTTTCAGCTGGATGATATTCATTCATTCAGACCGGATGTAGCTGTCCTGCTCAATATTACACCCGACCACCTGGACCGCTATGATTATAAGTTTGAGAATTATATAAAGTCGAAATTCAGAATCACACAATACCAGAACGAAACAGATTTCTTTGTCGTAAACAGGGATGACAAAGTAATAACTCAATACCTGACTAACCATACTATTCACGCAACTACAATCTTTTTTACAATGAGTGACAACATCACAGGAAATGACGGCGCATTTACAGACGAAGGAATGATACACATAAAATATGAAGGGGAATATTTCGACATGTCAATTCACGACCTCACTATAAAGGGCAAGCACAATCAGTATAACAGTATGGCCGCAGGTATATCTGCCCGCATAGCGGGTATCAGAAAGGAAAAGTTGCGTGAGACTTTTACGAGGTTCAAAGGGTTGGCACACAGGCTGGAATATGTGGCTACCATACGTGGTGTAGACTTCATCAATGACAGCAAGGCCACAAATGTAAACTCGGTTTGGTTTGCTCTGGAGAGTATGGAGAAACCCACTATTCTTATACTGGGAGGTCAGGACAAGGGCAATGACTATACAGAAATAGTGCAGCTGGTGAAAGAGAAGGTAAAAGCAATAATATGTCTGGGTGTGGATAATACGCCTATTCACGAAGCGTTTTCCGGTGTGGTGGAAACCATCATTGATACCGCAGGCGCACATGAGGCGGTACATGCAGCTTATGCATATGCCGAAGCAGGTGATGTGGTACTGCTGGCACCAGGCTGTGCAAGCTTTGACAGGTTCAACAATTTTGAGGATAGAGGAGAACAATTTAAGGAGGCAGTAAGAAACCTCTGATAACCACAGGTGGCATACCTGAAAAGAAGGAGTTATGGCAGATACAATGATGCAGATATTCAAGAGAACGAAGGGTGACAAAGTCATCTGGGGCGTCGTGCTGCTGCTTTCTTTTATGAGTCTGCTTGCAGTATACAGCTCTACCGGCTCTCTGGCATACCGTATGATGACCAACCCGGGACATTATCTGTTAAAGCAGGTATTGGTACTGGCATTGGGGCTGGGCATTATTTACATCGTGCATACCATTAACTATACAAAGTTTGCTCGTGTGGCAGTGGTTATGTATCTGGTGAGTCTGCCTTTGTTGTTGTACACGCTGTTTTTTGGTACTACACTTAATGAAGGCTCCCGCTGGATAAAGCTGCCGGTAATAAACCTCACTTTCCAGACATCAGACCTTGCCAAACTGGCGCTGTTTATGTTCCTGGCGCGTGTGTTAAGTATCAAACAGGATGTAATAAAGGATTTAAGAAAGGGATTCATCCCGGTGCTTACTCCTATGCTCATCACCTGTATGCTCATTGCTCCTGCCAACCTTTCTACGGCGCTGATGCTGGGCTTCAGCTGCACAATACTGTTCTTCATTGGAAGGGTGCAGACAAAGCATTTGTTGCTGCTGGCGGGTGTAGGGTTTGCATGTCTTTCTATGGTATATACGGTTTCCAAGCTTACCGGTAAGGGGCGTGCTGCTACATGGGAGCAACGTGTGAAGGACTTTGCAAGTGGTAGTAAAAAGGAAGGAAAGCATAGACATCAGTATCAGGTAGAGCAGGCCAAAATAGCGATAGTGAATGGCGGCATTGCAGGTAGCGGACCTGGTAAGAGTGTGCAGAAAAATTTTCTGCCTCACCCCTATTCCGACTTTATATTCTCTATCATCATAGAGGAGTACGGGGTAATAGGCGGCGCATTTGTTGTGTTTCTGTACCTGCTGTTTCTGTGGCGGAGTGTACTCATATTCAAGCGGTGTCCCTTTGCATTTGGGGCATTCCTGGCAGTGGGGCTGAGCATAACACTGGTTTTTCAGGCTATGCTCAATATGGCTGTGAATGTAAACCTGGTACCCGTAACCGGGCTTACACTGCCCATGATAAGCATGGGAGGTTCGTCTATCTGGTTTACCAGTATTGCCATAGGTATAGTGCTGAGTGTGAGCAAGTATGTGGATGATATGGAAGGCCAGAAGAAAAAAGCAGCTGCACTTGCGGCTACTGCAGGTGCAGTAGTAACAGATGAGAGTACCGCAGGGGATACTGCGGCTGATGTAGCTGAAGAAAATGTGGAAGAACCTAAGAAAAGAAAAAGAACTAAAGTATCACAGATAAAACTGGACCCTTCAGAGCAGGACAATGAGTGAGATGAGTATCATAATAGCAGGTGGTGGTACCGGAGGACATATATATCCTGCCGTAGCCATAGGACATGCGTTGCAGCGTTTGCAGCCGGGTGTTCGTCTGCTGTTTGTGGGTGCTAACGGGAAGATGGAAATGGAGAAGGTGCCAAAAGAAGGTTTTGAAATAGTAGGGCTGGATATAGCAGGGTTTAACAGGAGTAATCTGTTGAAAAATATAGGCTTGCCATTAAAGCTTTTAAAGAGCAGAATGAGAGCAAAGGAAATCATAAGGGAGTTCAGGCCATCTGCAGTAGTAGGTGTGGGTGGCTATGCCAGTTTCCCGGTGCTCAATGCTGCTCAGGCTATGAATATACCTACGCTCATACAGGAGCAGAACTCCTGGGCTGGTAAGAGTAACAAGATACTTTCGGCCAAAGCGAAGAAAGTGTGTGTGGCGTATAAGGGTATGGAGCGCTTTTTCCCGGCTGGTAAAATAGTATTTACCGGCAACCCTGTGAGAAAGCGTATTGCAGATATGAAGGTATCTGCTGCCGAAGGGCGCACCGCATTCGGACTACAGGATGGTGTGCGTACACTGTTTGTGGTGGGTGGTAGTCTGGGTGCACGTTCTGTAAATGAGGCTGTGGCCGCAGTACTTGGCGACCTGCTACAGGGCGGAAATGTACAGTTGCTATGGCAGACAGGTAAGCCCTTTTATGAAGAAGCGGTAAAAGTGGCCGCGCCATATGGCAGCAAAGTGAGAGTGCACGAGTTCATTGCCGGTATGGAGTATGCTTATGCTGCTGCAGATGTAGTGGTATCCAGGGCCGGAGCTTTGGCCATTGCCGAGTTGTGTATAGCAGCAAAGCCGGTAATCTTTGTCCCGTATCCGTTTGCCGCCGAAAATCACCAGGAAAGCAATGCAATGGCACTGGTGAATAATGAAGCAGCATGGATGATAAAAGATGAGAACGTAAAGAGTGAGCTGGCTGGTAAAGTAAAAGAATTGATGAATGACAAAGGTTTGCAGGAAAGCATGTCGCGCAGTCTGGCCGCAATGGCGGTAAAAGATGCCGATGAGCAGATAGCAGCTGAGGTAATAGCGATAGCAGTAAATAACTGATAGTATGACAATGGATGTCAGAAACATAAGTCGGGTGTATTTTATAGGCATAGGTGGCATTGGGATGAGTGCCCTGGCGCGGTTTTTCAATAACCGTGGTGCGGCAGTATCGGGCTATGACCGCACAGCCACTGCGCTTACTGCCACACTGGAAGCAGAGGGTATGTCTGTTCATTATACCGATGATGTAACGCTTTGTGATAAGGAAACAGAACTGGTTATATATACACCGGCCATACCAGCCAGCCATACTGAGCTGAACTGGTTCCGGGACAATGGTTACCCGGTGTATAAGCGCAGCGATGTGCTGCAATGGATAACAGAAACTATGTTTTCTGTAACAGTAGCAGGTACGCATGGTAAGACTACTATTTCTACTATGACAGCCTATCTGCTGAGAGAAACCGGATATGGCTGCAATGCATTTCTGGGAGGCATAGCCGTAAACTATGGCAGCAATTACTGGAGTAGTGACAATGATACGGCAGTAATAGAGGCTGATGAGTATGACCGTAGCTTTCTGAAACTGTTTCCTGACGTTGCCGTACTGACATCCATAGATCCTGATCATCTGGATATATATGGCACTGCCGCAGAAATGGAAGAAGCGTTCATTCAGTACACACGCAATATAAAAAGCGAGGGCACGCTGCTGGTAAAGCACGGGCTGCACCGTGGTAAAGAACTGAAAGGACCGCATACTGTTACGTATAGTCTGCAGAATGATGCTGCTGATATATATGCTGCTGACATTATGCAGGAGCATGGAGGTTATGTATTTGATGTAGTAGGACCGGGTTGGCGTGCAGAGCGTATGAGGCTGCGTATAGGTGGCATGCATAATGTGGAGAATTGTGTGGCAGCAATAGCGGTAACGCAGATGCTGGGAATAGATGTGGATACAGTGCGTACAGCGCTGGATGGATTCAGAGGTATCAGACGCAGATTTGAATATCTGGTAAACACTGAAGCTCATGTGTATATAGACGACTATGCCCATCATCCCGAGGAGCTGGCAGCATTGATAAAGAGTGCTAAAAGGCTGTTCCCCGGCAGGAAATGTGTTGTAGCGTTTCAGCCGCACCTTTTCAGTCGCACGCGCGATCTGGCAGATGGATTTGCACACAGCCTGGATATGGCCGATGAGGTTATTCTGCTGGATATATATCCTGCCAGAGAGCTTCCGCTTCCCGGCATTACATCAGATGTAATAGCATCGCGTATGGCAAACCCGGCGCATACTGTATTGTCAAAAGAGGGCCTGCTGGAGTATGTACGCTCGGCAAAACCTGCACTGTTCATAACGGCCGGGGCAGGAGATATAGATAAACTAACAGGAGAGATTAAAAAGATACTGGAATAGCAATAAATGACGAAGAAGCGTAAAATATCGGTACGTAAAGTAATACAGCTGGCACTCACAGTAGTGATGGCTGTGTGCTGTACCATTGCTATCGTCAGTGCATCCCGTATAGAAGGTGGGCAGCCGCTTAAGGCACCTCCGGTGGTACATATCAGTAACGACCGTAAGTATCAGTTTATAGAGCAGCAGGAGGTGATGAAGCTGGCTATACATGACCGCCATGTAGATATAGCTCATGTTCCTGTATCACGTATAGATACGAGAGGTATAGAAAAGGCTATCATGAGCGACCCCTGGGTAGCAGATGCACGCGTGTTTATTGGTGCCGACCGCATCATGCATATATATGTTACGCAGAGGGTGCCGGTAGCACGGTTGTTCTGGAACAGTGGCAGTAGCTGTTATATGGATAGTACGCTGCACCTGATGCCACTGTCAGAAAACTACACCTACTATGCACCGGTGGTTACCAATGTTCCAAAGGTAAAAAGAGACAGTGCAGGGCTTGCGGTAATGGGACGTATATGGACAATGGTATCGGCAGTAAGGATGGATAGCTTCTGGAATGCGCAGGTATCACATATTGTTATGGATACAGCAGGTGAGTTTGAGCTGGTTCCGGTATTGGGTAATCATTGTATCCGGTTTGGCGATACTTCAGGTGTAGATGTGAAGCTGAACAACCTGATGGCCTTTTACCGTAATGTGCTCAACCGCATAGGCTGGGATAAATATCAGGTGCTGGATGTTCGTTTTAATGGACAGGTAGTAGCATCTCCTTCTATCCCGTATCATATAAAGGATGCAGCATTTAATCGTATGAACTGGGTGGCTAGTATGAAAGCTGCCAGAGAACAGAGCAGACAGTCAGATTCTATAAAGCTGGTATCCCGCATTGCAGCACAGCAGGCAGCAGAACAGCTTACTGCAGCAGCACAGGCGCAGCAGGCTGCACGCAAAGGGAAAAAGGGTGGCAAAAAGGCAGATGGTAAAAATGAAGAACGACTGAAAGGGAAAGAGGCGCTGGATAAAGTACATAAGTCATTAAAAAGCGAACAGAGGCGAAAGGGGCATCAGAAAAAGAGCACATCTGCAAAGCATAAAGAAACCGGAAGCAATAACGGCGCGCGTCATCAGAGCAAGACAAGTGACCCGAAGAAAAAGAGTAGTGCGCCGGTAAAGGATAAAGCAAAAAGTAAGCACCAGGATAATAAGGCTGGTAAAAAGAAAGACGATAGTAAAAAAGAAAGCAGTAAAAAAGAGCCTAAGTATACATACCCGGGCAAAAAATAAAATAGCGGGCAACAAAACATCCATACAGTATGAATAAGAACGAGAGACCCATTATTGTGGGCTTAGACATCGGTACCACGAAAGTGGTTGCAATTGCCGGACGAAAGAACGAGTTCGGTAAGCTGGAAATTCTCGGATTTGGTCGTGCAGATTCAGAAGGCGTTAGTCATGGCGTGGTGATGAATATAGAGCAGTGTGTACAGTCAGTGGAGCTGGCCATGAAACGCTGTCTGGAAAATAACCCACTTCTTGAGATTAATGAAGTATATGTGGGGATAGCAGGCCGTCATATTAAAAGCATGCAGCTGCAGGGCAGCCGTGTGCGTAGTAATGTGGAGGTAGAAATAAGCCGTGAGGATACGGAAAAGTTGTTGCAGGATCAGCGCCGTTCATATCTGCCATCGGGCGATCAGATAATAGATATCATTGCTCAGGATTATACAGTTGACAATATCACTAACATTGTAGACCCTGTGGGGATGAGCGGTGTTAAGATAAGTGCCAACTTTCACGTAATAACCGGCGATAGCACCGCTATCCGCAACATAAAGCGTTGTGTGGACCGTTCCGGTCTCAGAACCTGCGACCTTATGCTGCAGCCTCTTGCCTCTGCAGCTGCAGTAATGAATGAGGAAGATATGGAGGCGGGTGTTGCTATCGTGGATATAGGTGGTGGTACTACAGATGTAGCCATCTTCTGCGATGGTATATTAAGACATACAGCAGTAATACCTTATGCCGGTGTAAATATTACTACCGATATACAGTCGGGGCTGCGTGTGCTTAAAGCACAGGCCGAGCAGATGAAAGTACAGTTTGGCGTAGCACACGTAAGCGGTGCCTCTGCTAACTCTTACATAACTATTCCGGGACTTCGTGGCCTGCCTGCCAAAGAAGTGACTATGGTGAATCTGGCCCACATTATACAGGCCAGGATGGAGGAAATACTGGAATATGTTATGTTCCACATCCGCCAGGTAGGGCTGGAGCACAGGCTTAACGGAGGTATCATCCTTACTGGTGGTGGTGCCCGACTGAAGCATATAACACAGCTTACCGAGTACGTAACGGGCATGGGTGCGCGCATCGGATATCCTAATGAACATCTGGCCGGCGGCCATAGCGATGTGCTGATGAGCCCTATGTATGCTACCTGTATCGGCCTTATACTTCGTGGCTATCATGACTGGGAAGAAGGCAGAACCGAATTCTCTCTTGTAGAAGGTAACCGCCTGAGAAATCCACAGGAGCAGCAGCAGGAAGAAGAAGCAGAAGAGGAAATGGAAGAAATAGTGCAGGAGCATCAGGTACCGGTAACTGCAGATAGCAGCGCAGATGACAGGATGGAGCGCATCAAAAGAAAACAGGATAACATGAAACAGCTTTTCAACCGGTTAAAGGGCAAGTTCATGGATCTGTTTGATGATCTGGATGAAGACCACCCACTTGAATAAATCATAAACAGCAGACAGTAATAATTAATTTTAACTATTCACAACAATAACTCAATTAACTAACCCCCAAACACAGAATATGATACATTTTGAAATTCCCAGGAATCAATCATCTATCATCAAAGTGATAGGAGTAGGCGGCGGCGGAAGCAATGCCGTTAATTACATGCACAGCCTTGGTATAGAAGGTGTGGACTTTGTAGTGTGCAATACGGACTCTCAGGCGCTGGCGCTGAGCCCTGTAGCTAATAAAATACAACTGGGGCCACATCTGACTCAGGGGTTGGGAGCAGGTGCTAACCCTGAAATCGGTAAGCAGTCGTGCGAAGAAAGCATAGAAGATATCTCCAAGATACTGAAGGTAAATACCCGTATGGCTTTTATCACTGCCGGAATGGGTGGTGGTACAGGTACAGGCGGTGCGCCGGTAGTATCTAAGATATGTAAGGAGCTGGGTATCCTTACTGTAGGTATCGTTACTACACCCTTTACTTATGAAGGTCGTAAGCGTATGCAGCAGGCGCAGGCGGGCATAGAACGTATGCGCGAGCATGTGGATACTATTCTTGTTATATCTAACGATAAGCTCAGGCAGCAGTTTGGCAATCTGCCATTCACTAAAGCATTTGCAAAGGCCGATGATATTCTGGCTACTGCGGCTAAGTGTATCACAGACGTAATCACATCTACCGGTCAGATAAATGTGGACTTTGCAGACGTATGTACGGTAATGCGCAATGGTGGTGTAGCTATACTGGGCAGCGCTCAGGCATCGGGCGAAACACGTGCACGCCAGGCTGTAGAGGATGCGCTGAACTCACCACTGCTTAATGACAGTGATATACGTGGTGCCAAGTGGCTGCTGCTCAATATCACATCAGCACCAGGCGAGTTTGAGCATACAATGGATGAAGCAGAAGACATACAGGCATTTGTACAGATGCAGGCTGGTGAAGGCTGCGATGTAATACTGGGTATGGGTCACGACCCTAATCTGGGAGAGAACATTTCAGTTACTGTTATAGCCACGGGGTTTAACTACAGCGATATAGACCTGAATACAGCAGGACGCAAAGCAGAGCCCGAAAAGATATCTGTAACGCTGGGTGCAGCATCTGACTACTCTCAGCCACGTCCTGAGGAGATTGCAGAGGCTACATCTCGTCCAGAGAGCATGGTTCCGGTACTTGTGCAGGAAACCCCTGTTACTCCTGTTGTTGCAGAAACTCCGGTATATCAGCCCCCGGTTGTAGAAGAACCTGCACGCGAGGAGTTTGTACTCAGAACAGAAGACACACCGGCAGATATTACTGAGCCTGTAGTACAGGAATCAAAACCAGAGCCGGTAGAAACACCAAACTATTTCGGTTATACTACCCGGTATCAGGATACGGTACCAGCACCAGCACCGCAGCCAGCCCCGACACCGGTTGCAGAAAATCCGGTGATGAAAATAGGTGAGCATGTTCTTACAGCTGAAGAGATAGAAGCAAAACGAGTATTTGAAGAGCAGAAGCGTGCACTGGAGGATAGGGCATCAAGACTGCGCAGCATGAGCATGAATGTGCGTGGCGCAGAGTCTGGTGATCATATAGAGGAGATTCCGGCTTATGTGCGTAAAAACATGGCTATAGAGAATCCTACTGTATCTGACAGGTCTATGTTCAGCGATGTAACAATAGGTACCAATGGACGTAATGACGGTCCCGCTGGCCTTGAAACAAGGAATTCATTCCTGAACAGCGAGCGTCCTGACTAAGAAAACGCTCTGACATGATTATAAAACAGGGGCAGCTCAACGAGCTGCCCCTGTTTTTATTTATTGCCATTAGTTGTTTTGAGACGGTAGGAATAACTCTGCCGCTATCCGGTCGGCAAAGAGCTTACCGTTATTAGTAAGTATCAGCTTATTGTCCTGTTCATACAGCCACTTTTTCTCCTGAAACAGTTCTGCTGCCCTAGCTGTTGCCGCAGCAGTAGTTTCATCCCATTCCTGTGCTATATAGTTCAGGTCGCAGCCCCATTGGGTGCGCAGGGATGTCATGATATATTCATTCACTCTGTCTCTGTGTGAGAGTACTTCTTCCTCTTTCTGTAGGGTATTATTCTTCAGTATTGCTTCGGTATAGCGTATGTTATTGGCTACATTCCAGTGGCGGCGGTTATGCCCGTCAAATGAGTGGGCCGATGGGCCTATGCCCAGGTAGGGTAGCCCCCGCCAGTAGTTGGTATTGTGTATGGCATACATGCCCGGCCGTGCCAGATTAGATATTTCATAGTGTTCATAGCCCATACCGGCAGCATGCTCCATCAGTATCATCAGCTGCGCAGCAGCCTGTTCATTATCTACAGGGGCAGCCTTGTGGGTAGCAATGGCATGGTGCAGTGCCGTGCGCTCCTCTACTGTAAGTGCATATGCCGAAAAGTGTGGAATAGCCAGTTCTGACACTTTATTAAGGTTTCCTTTCCATGCTTTATCACTCAGGCCCGGTATACCATATATGAGGTCAATGGTAAGGTTTTCAAATCCGGCATCCTGTGCCCCTTTTATGGCGGCATCAGCCTGCTGTGCATTATGTGCCCGCTTCATATACTGGAGGTCTTCGTCTCTGAATGACTGTACGCCAATGCTGAACCTGCTTATGGGTGTATGACGCAATGCCCGCAGATGCTCACTGCTCAGGTCGTCAGGGTTGGCTTCCAGCGTACACTCTGCCAGGTTCTCTACTTTATAATGTTGTTGTATAGTGTCAATAATCCTGTTTATTTCATCGGCAGTAAGCAGGGATGGTGTGCCTCCACCAAAGTAGATAGTACTGATAGTGCGGCCGGCCAGATATGCTTTCTGCATTACCAGCTCCTGCATCATGGCTTTCAGTACATCATCTTTATACCGGAGCGATGTAGAGAAATGAAAATTGCAGTAAACACACGCCTGCCTGCAAAAGGGTATGTGCAGGTATATACCGGCCGAATGTTCGTTTTTCGTTGTCAGTTGCATAGCCATTTATCTCGGTTGGGTACTTATCAGTACCAGACAGCCCCGCATTTGTATACGGGGCTGTCTGGATATTTGTTTAGTTATCTGTTGGCTTATGCCTCGGCATAAGACTCAGTAGGTTCGCAGGTACATATCAGGTTACGGTCGCCATAGGTGTTGTTCACACGGGCTACGCTTGGCCAGAACTTGTTGTTCTTCACATAAGGCAGCGGGAATGCTGCCTGCTGGCGGCTGTAGCTGTGTGTCCACTCGTCAGCTGTTGTGGCAAACTGTGTATGTGGCGCATTTTTCAGCACATTGTCCTTCCTGTCTGCTTTTCCTTCTTCTATTGAACGTATTTCTTCACGTATGCCCAGCATAGCGTCACAGAAGCGGTCCAGCTCTGCCTTGTCCTCACTTTCTGTAGGCTCTACCATGATGGTGCCTGCTACAGGGAAGCTCAGAGTAGGTGCGTGGAAGCCATAGTCTATCAGGCGTTTTGCCACATCTTCAGCCTCTACCTCGGCCGATTTCTTGAACGGACGCAGATCAATGATAAACTCGTGTGCGCAAGTACCGCCAGTACCTGTGTACAGGATGTCATATGCACCCTGCAGGCGTGCACGCATATAGTTGGCATTAAGTATAGCGTATTCAGTGGCATTTTTCACACCTTTGCTTCCCAGCATACGAATGTAGCCATAGGATATAAGCAGGATGCTGGCAGAGCCATATGGGGCAGCGCTTACGGCACGGTTGCCGTTGCCAGATGCATTATCCAGCACATCGTGCGATGGCAGGAATGGTGCCAGGTGCTGCTTAACGCATATAGGGCCCATGCCGGGGCCACCACCACCATGTGGTATAGCAAATGTCTTATGGAGGTTCAGGTGGCATACATCAGCGCCTATAAGCCCCGGTGCAGTAAGACCTACCTGAGCATTCATGTTGGCACCATCCATATATACCTGTCCGCCATGTGCATGTACTATGGCAGTGATATCTTTTACTGTCTCTTCATATACACCATAGGTAGATGGATAGGTAATCATAATACCTGCCAGGTTATCGGCATACTGTGCTGCTTTTACTTTCAGGTCTTCTACATCTATATAGCCATTTTCCAGTGCCTTTACTACCACTACTTTATAGCCCGCCATTACCGCACTGGCAGGGTTAGTACCGTGTGCAGAGATTGGTATCAGCATCACATTGCGGTGATTGTCGCCACGGCTTTCATGATAGCCGCGTATAGCCAGCAGGCCGGCATACTCGCCCTGTGCGCCACTGTTGGGCTGCAGGCTGCATGCGTCAAAGGCAGTTATCTCACACAGGTATGCAGAGAGTTCCTTCACTATCTGCTGGTAGCCTTCTGTCTGGTTGGCCGGAGCAAATGGGTGCATCTTGCTCCAGTGTGGCCAGCTCAGCGGCATCATTTCTGTGGCAGCATTCAGCTTCATGGTGCAGCTACCCAGTGATATCATACTGGTATTCAGGCTCAGATCCTTATTTTCCAGCATTTTCAGGTAGCGCATCATCTGTGACTCACTGTGGTGGCTGTTAAACACCTGCTGGGTAAGGTATTCACTGGTACGTGTGAGTGCCGATGGGATGTGTGTAAGTGCTGTATTCTCATCTATGCTTATAGATACGGGCTCTTCGCTTCCTGTTACTGCACTGATGATGTCCATCACGTCCGATGGTGTAGTTGTCTCATCGAGAGAGATACCCACCATGTTACCGTTATAACGGAAGTTGATTCCTGCAGCTTCTGCACGGGCGCGCACGGCAGCACTGTCACTTACGCTTACAGTTACGGTGTCAAAATAGCTGTTGCTGTTCAGCTTCAGTCCGGCAGCGGTAAGCGCATCGCCCAGTACCTGTGCCAGCAGTGCTACACGCTTCGCTATATTCTTCAGTCCGTCAGGACCATGATACACAGCATACATAGCAGCCATATTGGCCAGCAGCGCCTGTGCCGTACAGATATTGGAAGTAGCTTTTTCGCGCTTTATATGCTGCTCACGTGTGCCCAGGGCCATGCGTAGCGCACGGTGGCCGTTGGCATCAATGCTCACTCCTATCAGGCGGCCGGGCAGCATACGTTTATAATCGTCTTTAACTGCAAAGAATGCAGCGTGTGGGCCACCAAAGCCCAGTGGCACACCAAAGCGTTGTGCAGAGCCTATGGCAACATCAGCTCCCAGCTCGCCGGGAGAAGTAAGCAGCGTCAGCGCCAGCAGGTCTGTAGCCATACATACCATTGAGCCTGATGCATGAGTAGCTTCTATAAAGCTGCGGTAATCTTCTACCGAGCCTTTATCATTAGGGTATTGCAGCAGCGCGCCGAAGTAGGTTTCATCCAGTACTGTAGTGCGGTAATCGCCGGTTACTACTTCTATGCCCAGTGGCAGTGCGCGTGTTATTACCACATCTTTAGTCTGCGGGAATACATCGCTGTCTACGAAAAATCTGTTTCTTGCTTCACTGTTAGCCGCATGACGAAACATGTTCATTGCCTCAGCAGCAGCAGTACCTTCATCAAGCAGCGAAGCATTGCTTATTGGAAGACCGGTGAGGTCACTCACCATAGTCTGGTAATTAAGCAGGCTTTCCAGACGGCCCTGGCTTATTTCAGCTTGGTAGGGTGTGTACTGAGTGTACCATCCTGGGTTTTCAAAAATGTTGCGCAGTATTACGCTGGGTGTGTGAGTATCATAGTACCCCTGACCTACATAGGTCCTGAATACCTTGTTCTTCAGTGATATTTCCTTCAGCATGGTAAGGTATTCGGCCTCGCTCATTCCTGCAGGAATGTTCAGCGCATGGTCCATACGGATAGCCTGCGGCACTGTACGGCTTATCAGCTCTTCAATACTGCCCGCTCCTATGGTGCTGAGCATCGCTTTTGTGTCCTGCGGATTCGGGCCTATGTGGCGACCGATAAATTCTGCGCTCTGCGCTGAGAACAAGTTCATGTTTAAATATTAAGATAAATTAAATTGTATACTCAAAAAGATGTGCAAAGATAAAAATATATTGCCGAATATACTGATACTGGTCAGTATAACCTGTTGTAGTCAGTATGATATTAAATTTTATTATAGTGCCTGTTTTGCCTTCCCCAAAATCATGTGTTCCTTTGTAAAAACAAACCGATAATCTGATGCCATATATATTACCTGTAAAGGGTGTATCCCCCCAACTGCCGGATAGCTGTTTTATAGCGCCTAATGCCACCATCGTGGGAGACGTGATAGCAGGAGAGGAATGTAGTTTCTGGTTTAATGCAGTGGTGCGTGGCGATGTAAACAGCATTCGTCTGGGCAATAAGGTCAATGTGCAGGATGGCGCCTGTATTCATTGTACCTACCAGAAAACCACTACTGAGATAGGTAATAATGTATCCATAGGCCATAATGCCCTGGTGCATGGTTGTAAGGTCGCTGATAATGTTCTCATAGGTATGGGGGCAATAGTTATGGATAATGTGGAAATAGGTGCTAACAGTATTATAGCAGCAGGTGCTGTAGTACTGGAAGGTACTAAGGTGCCCGCAGGTACTGTCTTTGCCGGTGTACCTGCAAAAAAGGTTAAAGACATTAGTCAGGAGCTGCTGAGTGGGGAAGTAGAGCGTATAGCTAATAACTACCTCATGTACAGTTCATGGTTCCGCCAGTAGTAAATGGTCAGTGTCATGCCTTATGACCGGATTTCTGTATCGTCGGGTAAATTGTAATTCTGTTTTATGCACAGTCATCATCATCACGGGAATCATGGGGGAGGCCATCACGGGCATGGCCATCACCACCACCATCATCACCGGCCACACATAAGCCGGGCTTTCGGGTGGGGTATAGCTCTTAATGCGGCCTTTGTACTGATACAGGCTGCTGCTGGCTTCTATACAGATTCTGTAGCCCTGCTTAGTGATGCGGGTCATAATCTGAGTGATGTGGCGAGTCTTATTATATCCCTGCTGGCTTACAGGCTGTCTAAATCCAGACCCACGCATACATTTACTTATGGTTACCGTAAGAGCACTGTACTGGCAGCACTCATTAATGCGGTGATACTGCTGGTAGCTATAGGAGTGCTGGGCTACGAAGCAGTGCACCGCCTGCGGCAGCCTCATGCGGTAGATGGTGGGCTGGTAGCAGTCATAGCAGGTGTAGGCATAGCGGTGAATTTTATCAGTGCCATGTTTTTCTTCCGCAGCAAAGACCACGACCTTAATACGAAAGGTGCATATCTGCATCTTATGGCCGATGCCGCAGTATCGGCCGGGGTAGTAGTGGCGGGTATACTTATAGCCCGTACCGGCTGGTACTGGCTGGATGGTGCTGTAAGCCTTGTTATATTACTCACCATATTATTCAGCACATGGGGCCTGCTTACAGATAGTGTGCGTATGGCGCTGGACGCTGTCCCTCACAATGTTACCGTGGAGCGTGTAAAAGATCTGGTACTGGCTATGCCCGGTGTTGTGGAAATGCACCATACCCATATATGGGCCATCAGCACCACACAGAATGCACTCACCACCCACCTTATACTAAGCGACAGCCTCAGTTTTGAGGAGAAACTGAAGGTAGTACATGATGTAAAGCACAAGTTATCTCATCATCACATTCATCATGCTACTATAGAGCTGGACTCTGCAAAAAGCCCCTGTGAGGATAAAGATTGCTGATGTCTCTTTTTACTGTTGTTGAATAACATTTTTTATACCTGAGCCGGCAGTTTCTTTGTATCCTGTCTGTTTCATCATCGTTACATTCATCCTGATCCTGTTTATAAATGCCGGCATTAAGGTTACATATAATATTATGCCGGTAAAAAAGCCTGAATAAAGGCAGTGGCGGATGTGTTATTTTTGCATTTATGTCAGAAAGTTACAAGTCGGGATTTGTAAACATATTTGGTGCGCCCAACGCCGGTAAATCTACATTGCTCAATCTGTTGCTGGGCGAGCGGCTGGTTATAGTATCGCCCAAGGTACAGACCACGAGGCACCGCATACTGGGTATATATAGCGAGCCTGATTACCAGATTGTCTTTTCAGACACACCGGGTATCATAGAGCCTAAATATAAGCTGCATCAGAAAATGATGCTACAGGTAAAAAGCGCATTGGAAGATGCTGATGTCGCGGTGCTGGTACATGACATTAACCTCCCCGCAGAGGAGTTTGAGATGATAGCTAACACCCTGAAGCTGAAAGTACCGGCTATTCTCCTGCTGAACAAAATTGATAAGGTTAAGGACAAGAGTACGGTAGAGCCGCTGGTACAGCAGTACAAAGCGCAGTATCCTGCATGGGATGTACTGCCCGTATCTGCTAAGAAAGAGACAAATACCGATAAGGTATTACCTCTTATATTGAAGCATCTGCCGGAAGGTATGCCATTTTATCCCGAGGATAGTATATCAGACAGGAACGAACGTTTCTTTGTGGCAGAGATGATACGGGAGCAGATATACAGTCTGTATGAAGAGGAGATACCTTATCACGCTGCTGTTCTCATTCAGTCGTTTGAAGAGAAAGCGACACTGAATGTGATTAAGGCAGATATTATAGTAAGCCGGGAAACACAGAAGGTGATACTGATAGGCAAGGGGGGAAGCATGATTAAGCAGCTGGGTATCAATGCACGTAAGGCTATAGAGGAGTTTCTGCAGCGCAAAGTACACCTGGAGCTGTTTGTAAAAGTGCGCCCCAAATGGCGCGATAACGAAAACTACCTGCGCGAGTATGGGTATAATTGATGAACGCCTGGCAGTGATTCAGCCCCTGAATAAGGTTTGGTATAAGGGAAAGGTATCGGCCATAGATATGCTGCGGCTTGATATGCTGCACCCTGTAATATCAGGCAATAAATGGTACAAGCTGCGGCTCAATCTGGCCTGGGCACAGGACCATGGCCGGCAGACAGTAGTTACCTTTGGTGGTGCGTGGTCTAATCATCTGGTGGCAACCGCCTTTGCTGCCAGACAATTTAGTATAAAAAGCGTGGGTATAGTAAGAGGTGCACAGGAGTCGTTGACACAGACGTTGAAAGACTGCCGGGAGTATGGCATGGAGTTGATATTTGTGAGTCGTGAAGACTATGCTCTCCGTCACCAGCCCGAATGGGCAGAGGATATGGTACGCCACTTTGATGAGATATACATAATACCCGAGGGCGGAGCAAATGAGCGTGGCAGAATGGGGGCGGGTCTAATAAATAGGTTTATTGATGATCACTACACCCATATCATACTGGCGGTAGGTACCGGTACTACCATGGCTGGCCTGCGCAATGCATTGCCTGTAGAACAGTATATGATGGGGGTTGTACCTATGAAGCATACAGGCGAGCAGACTCATTACATATCATCACATACCGATGCCGGTAAGGTCGGTTCATGGGAATTGCTGGCTGAACCGCTGGGAGGTGGCTTCGGTAAATGGAACGAAATCCTTACCGGGTTTATGAACGACTTTTATACAGAAAATAAGATACCGCTGGATGTGGTGTACACATCAAAAATGATGTATAAAGTAAAAGCTATGCTGGACGACAATCATTTCTCATCCTGCGACAGGATACTGTGCATCCATTCCGGTGGCCTACAGGGAAATGTTTCAGTAAAAGATAAGCTTGTTTACTAGCCTGTTATTCTTCCCCGTTCATCATCTGCTTTTTTGTTTCTTTAGTGCTGGGGTAGCGTCCCACTGGTCGGTCTTTTTCAAACTGACCTATAAATATCAGCTTGCCTTTTTTATTGTACACTGCTCCGCGTCCGCTTTTGATGCCATCTTTCCACTGTCCCACATATTTCTTGGCATGAGGGCAATACTTGATTTTGTACTTGTCTTTTTTTGATGTTATGAAGTAACTGCCATAACCATTTTTCATATCGTTGGAAAAGTGGCCATCATACTTGTCTCCATTGTTCCAGAAGAAAAGTCCTTCACCCTCTTTTTTGTCATTTATCCATGGACCTTCGTAGCGTGCTCCGTTTTCATAATAGTAGATACCCTTCCCGTGCCGCTGATTATTTTTGAACTCGCCCACATACTTGTCGCCGTTAGGCCAGTAGTAGGTGCCTTTTCCGGTGCGGGCATCATTTACATACTGCCCGTCATACCGTTCATCATTGGTCCATATACAATAGCCATGGCCATTTTTCATATCATTATGAAAATCCCCTTCATATTTATTGCCGTCTATAGAGAAGAGGTTACCTTTTCCTTCGCGCATGCCGTTTTTCCACTGTCCCTCATAGCGGCTCCCTTCGGGATAATACATAGTTCCTTTGCCAAACATGGTATCATTGGCAAACTGGCCTACATACTTTCGTCCGTCAGGCCAGGTGCAGGTGCCATACCCCCATTTTTTCCCATCTTTCTTGTCGCCGCTATACTCATATATCCCCTTTTTTATCTGCGCACCATCAGATTGTGCGGCAACAATATAGAAACAGCACATGGCTGCAATAAACAAGCCTGAAAACTTATGCAAAATAAATTTCATACCGTGCAAAGTTACTTAAAATGAGAGGAGTGTATGAAGTGGGGATAGTGGGTTGGTAATATTTTCAGGGAAATGTTATGGGACTGTAATAGGTATTACCTTTGCAGCCATCTGTCGCAAATGGCATGGCGGCAAACAACATATTTTATTGCCAGATTAGCAATATGCTTCCGGAATTTAATAACACAGAGATCGCCTTCAGATACAGGGATAATGATGAGCTGAAAAAGGCCCGGTTCCTTTTTTCATCTATGGGGTCACCCACACTTACTTCAGTAGGTATGAAGCTTACAAAGTTTGCAATATCATGGAAACTTCCGGTTAAAGGTCTTATAAAATCAACACTATTCCGCCAGTTCTGTGGTGGAGAAACAATGGAAGAAGCAGGGCGAACTGCCGACATGCTGTCCCGGTATGGTGTAAAAACAATACTGGATTATGGTGTGGAAGGGAAGGAAAGTGAGGCTGATTTCGATAAAGCTGTGCCGGAGTTTGTAAGTGCAATAAAATATGCGGCGGCCAATAAGCACATCCCGTTCATTAGTGTAAAAGTTACTGGCTTCGCATGGATGGATATGCTGGAAAAAGTACATGCAGGTATACCTCTTACTGATAACGGTAAGGCGGCATGGGACAGAGTATATAAGCGGATTGATACTATTTGTAAAGCTGCATCTGATGCTGGTATTATGGTGCTGGTAGATGCAGAAGAAAGCTGGATACAGAAACCGGTAGATGACCTTGCCGATGCGATGATGGAGCGGTACAACCGGGGCCGTGTTGTTGTGTTCAATACTTTTCAGTTATACAGGCATGACCGCCTTGAATTCCTGAAAACATCTCATGCCCGTGCTACAGAGAAAGGTTATATACTGGGGGCAAAGCTGGTACGTGGCGCATATATGGAAAAGGAACGTGCCCGTGCAGCACAGATGGGATACCCCTCGCCTATACAGCCCGATAAGCATGCTACCGACAGGGACTATGATGAGGCTGTTCATTTCTGTCTGGAGCACCTGGCATCTGTAGCATTGTTTATAGGTACGCACAATGAGAGCAGTTGTATGAAGGCGGCCGTATATATGGATAGCCATGGTATAGCCCCGGGAACAGACAGGGTATATTTCTCTCAGCTCTACGGCATGAGCGATAACATCTCTTTTAATCTGGCGGGTAGCGGTTATAATGTAGCAAAGTACCTGCCTTATGGTCCGGTACAGGATGTAATACCATATCTTCTGAGACGCGCACAGGAAAATACTTCTGTTGCCGGCCAAACCGGGCGGGAACTGTCTCTTATCAATCAGGAAATAAAACGCCGGGGCTGCTGATAACGTTGCCCGTTACAGATGCAGTAGTATCAGTAGCACCGCATACAGCAGCATCATGCCATCGGTCATAAGTACAAACGACCAGTGACCCGGATAGCGGCGCACAAAGCGGGCTACAGCCCAGGTAACAGCGGTAGCTATAATGGCGGCAATAAGTCTTTCAGGCAGGTGAGGATGTCTTATGTATTGAACCAGTGCCAGTATCTGAAATAGTATAAGTGATATGTCCACCAGTTTGTATGCTCTGGTTTCTCCTATATGGTGCGGTAGCGTAGCGATATTATTGCCATTATCAGTGTCCATATCCCGTATATCAAACAGTACACAGAGTGCGAAAATAAAGACAAACCGCAGGGTTATTTCGTAGGGGTGTGCTATTATGTGTGAGCCTGCAGCTACCAGCGGCATAATAGTTGTAGCCAGTACCCATACCGATGTAAGCACAAATATCTTCAACAGCCCAAAATCCCGTAGCCGTTTACGGCTACCTGGTAAAGCTGGCAAAAAATAGGCAAACGAAAATACCCCTGATATTGCACACAGCTCCATGATAGCAGGTGGTAGCATGAAGAAGGCAGGTGTTGCAATGATAAGCCCGGTTATCAACAAAATATAATACCATATCCTGTATGGCTGGTATCCCCGTGGCCGCCCATAAGGGCTGGGAATTAGTCTGGGCAGATTATATACAATGAGCGTACTGCCAAAGATGGTAGCATGCAGTGCTGTAACAAGAGGAGGCAGCGAGCCGGACACCAGTAGTTCTGTAGCCATGCACAGACTCAGCGCGCAGCTTGCGGTAAATATGCTGGTGGTAACCCAAAAGGAAAGAAGACGCTGAATAGCCTGCACTATGCAAAATTAATGCGCAGGGAATGAAGGCTGCAGATTGTATGCTGCTAAAGAAAATATTTTCTGTGAAGGAAACCTTAAAAATATTGGCACAATAATTGCATATTGACAATTAACCTTACTCTATCGAACCCAACCTGTAAACCCTGATACCCTATAACCTGTAACCCGCACCTGTATACCCTTGTAAATGCCTTTAAACCCGGTAATAATTGTGAGTATGAAAAAGACGTTTCTGATATTACTGTTTATCTATGCCGTTGTAATCTCTATGGCATTTGCTACACAAAAAAGCAGGGATGTGTCTCATACACATCCCTGTAATAAGTGTATGGCTGCCCGCCATTAAAGCGGTATATTCCCATGCTTTCTTTTAGGCATTTTGGCTACTTTATTTTCCAGCATTCTGAAGCCCCGTATCAGTTTGGTGCGGGTATCCTGCGGTAGTATTACCTCATCTACATAACCACGGGCTGCTGCACCGTAGGGGTTAGCAAACTTATCTGTGTATTCTGTTTCTTTTTCTTTCAGTTTTGCTGCCGGGTCTGCCGATTCTGCTATTTCTTTTTTGAAGATGATTTCAGCAGCACCCTTAGCGCCCATCACTGCTATTTCTGCAGTGGGCCATGCGTAGTTCAGGTCAGCACCTATATGTTTTGAGTTCATTACATCATAAGCGCCGCCATATGCTTTGCGTGTAATAACAGTAACTTTTGGTACAGTAGCCTCGCTCAGTGCATACAGGAGTTTGGCGCCGTTTACTATTATGCCATTCCATTCTTGGTCAGTACCGGGCAGGAAGCCAGGCACATCTACCAATACCAGCAGTGGAATGTTGAATGCATCGCAGAAGCGCACAAAACGTGCACCTTTACGGCTTGAGTTGATGTCCAGTACTCCTGCCAGGTATGCTGGCTGATTGGCCACAATACCTATGCTGCGGCCACCTATACGGGCAAACCCTACTACTATATTCTCGGCATATTCTTTATGCACTTCCAGGAAAGAATCTGTATCAGCCAGCTCAGCTATTACATCTTTTATATCGTAGGGCTGGTTAGGATTTTCCGGTATGATATTGTTAAGCGCCGGGCGTATTTCGTCGGCTGCATCATATGCATACCGTGGCGCGTCTTCTTCGCAGTTCTGTGGTATATAGCTCAGCAGATCTTTTATAGTGTTGATGCAGGCTACCTCATTGGCACAGGCAAAATGGGTTACGCCTGAGCGTGATGCATGCGTATGGGCTCCTCCCAGCTCCTCACTGGTTACATTCTCATGCGTTACCGTCTTCACTACATTGGGCCCGGTTACAAACATGTACGAAGTATTCTCTGTCATGAGAATGAAGTCAGTAATAGCCGGGGAATATACAGCGCCACCGGCACATGGCCCCAGAATGGCAGATATCTGCGGTACCACACCCGATGCCTGTACATTACGGTAAAAAATATCGGCATAGCCACCCAGTGATACTACCCCCTCCTGTATGCGTGCACCACCACTGTCATTCAGCCCTACTACAGGAGCTCCGTTTTGCATGGCCAGGTCCATAATTTTTACTATTTTCTCTGCATGTGTCTCTGAAAGACTACCGCCAAACACAGTAAAGTCCTGTGAATATACATATATCAGTCTGCCGTTTACAGTGCCATATCCTGTGATGACACCATCACCGGGATACACTTCATTTTCCATGCCGAAGTCGCGGCAGCGGTGTGTTACCAGCATGCCTATCTCTTCAAAAGAGCCTTCATCCAGCAGTAGCTGCAGTCGCTCGCGTGCAGAAAGTTTACCTTTTTTATGCTGTGCTTCTATACGTTTGGCACCGCCGCCCTGGAGGGCCTGTTGTGTTTTTTCCCTGAGCAGTTCTGTCTTATTCATAACGGATACAAACCTAACATTTTTTTGCCTGTGCAGAGTGATGGGCTGCATTGCAGGTTATGAGGTGCTGTATTTTCATGACATTATATTATTTACTGGCAGTTAAAATTATATTATATTTTTTGCTCATGCAGATATTGTTTGTATTTTTATACAAACCGAACCGACATTTAGCGTGATAAAGAGAGTGTTGAAATGCCCGGTTTTGCTGTTACTGATCGCCATGAGTACCACCTGTGCCCTACGTGCACAGGTGATATCTACTATTGCTGGTACCGGCACCGTAGGCTATACTACCGATATTCCACCTGTACCAGGAGCCACTGCACCTTTGTACGACCCTGTAAGTGTGGCTGTTAACGCCACAGGAGATGTATTTGTTGCTGATTTCAGCAATCACCGCATTCGTAAAATTGATCACATATCCGGCAGCATTACCACTGTTGCAGGTGTAGGTATTCCTGCATACTGGGGTGATGGTGGTCCAGCTACCGGTGCTGCAATTATGTTCCCATATGGCATGGATTTCGATGTTGCGGGCAATATGTACTTCTGTGATTTCGGTAATAATGTTATCCGCAAAATCAGCACATCGGGTATTATTTCTACCATAGCAGGCATTCCCGGATCTCCTGCGGCATATACAGGTGATGGAGGCCCCGCTACTGCGGCCCGCCTTGCCAATCCAATGAGTGTGCTGGTCGATTTATCGGGCGATATCATTATTTCAGACCAGATGAACCATGCACTTCGTAAGGTAGATATGACTACAGGTATCATATCTACCATTATGGGCAATGGGTTTATCGGTATGGCTCTTGCCGGTGACGGTGGCCCTGCCAGTGCAGCAAAACTTAATTACCCGCATGGTATAGACATGGATGCTGCCGGTAATTTATACATAGCAGACTATGGCAATAACAGAGTACGGATGATATCTGTGCTTACCGGCCTGGTATCTACAGTTGCCGGTATCATGCCCCCGCCGGTAGGCTCTATATATGGCTACTCTGGTGACGGAGGCCCTGCTACAGCAGCGCAGATTAACTATCCCGAGGCAATAGCAGTAGATGGACCTGGTAATATATATATAGCTGACTTCAACAATCATGCTATCCGTAAGGTAAATACCGCAGGTATTATGGAAACGGTGGCGGGCATTGGTACCGATGGTTTTTCAGGCGATGGAGGCCCTGCTACAGTAGCGCAGCTTAACTATCCTACTTATGTGGCGGTGCGTAGTGATGGTGATTTTTTTATAGCCGATAAGACGAACCAGCGCATTCGTCAGGTAGATATGGGCAATGGACCATACTTTGTAGACGGGGACAAAAAAGATGTTGTTATTTGCCCTACAGAGTCCACATCGCTCGATACCGCGTTACGGGTCAATGATGCTATAGCAGGCCATACGCTTACCTGGAGCCCGGCCACATTACCGGCACATGGTACGCTGCTGGTGGCATATTCTACGCTATCCACAGGTAGTACGGTAACCCCTTCCGGCACTTACTATGTTGCTTTCCCCGGATACGTGGGGCCCGATACATTTACCGTACAGGTAACTGATGGTACTATATATGATACTATAGAAATAATAGCCGATATAACCGGTCCCCTGTCTGCAGGTACTATTACCGGAGCCGATTCTGTATGCCCCGGTCAGACAATAACGGAGGTAAGCTCAGTAGCAGGGGGCACCTGGAGCTCAGGTAATGCTGCTACTGCTACTGTGGCAGCCGATGGCGTAGTGACCGGTATAGCTGCAGGCACAGCCGATATTACCTACACATATACGCACCACTGTGGTACTTATTATGCCATTAAGACTGTGACGGTGATAGCAACAATACCATGTGTGAGCAGTGTGGCAGAAGTGGCTGCAAACGATGAACCGGTAGTGGTTGTGCCCAATCCCGGACAGGGACACTTTCAGGTAACTGTAAATATACCCGGTATCACTGAGGCACAATTACAGATTATGGATGTGACCGGCAGGTGTTTGCTGAAACAGCGTGTACCGGCAGGTGGTGCTGCGTTCCCTTTCGATATCGCAGCGCCTCCGGGTATTTATATGATGATGATAGATGCCGCTGACCGCCATGTAGTAAAACGATTGCTTATTCAGTAGTACTGTTTGTAGCCGGGAGATATGCAGCGGTATGTGAATGAGAGCCGGCTTACAGCATTATGTTTTTTTGTCAATGAACTATTTATTCTATTTTTATCTAAAACAGACGACTTTGAGGACATTAGTTTTGAGATCGCTGGCCTTTGTGGCTTCGATAGGGTTAAGTTATACAGCCGGGGCTCAGGTAATAACCACAATCGCGGGTGATGGCACTCCCGGATATACAACAGATATACCTCCTATACCAGGCCTTACAGGCCGCATTAATAACCCTTCTGCTGTTGCCGTGAATGCCGCAGGAGATGTTTTTGTTGCCGATTTTGATAATCACCGCATCCGTAAAATTGACCATACAACAGGTAGTATTACCACAATTGCCGGTACTGGTACGCCTGCATTCTGGGGCGATGGAAGCGCGGCAACAGCCGCTGCGCTCAACCGGCCCTATGGTATGGATTTTGATGCTGCCGGTAACCTGTACTTCAGCGATTTTGGCAATAATGTAATCCGGAAAATTACGCCCGCAGGCATCATATCCACTATAGCTGGCCTGCCGGGAACATTGGCAGCCTATACCGGCGATGGCGGACCCGCTACTGCTGCCGGCCTTGGCAATCCTATGGGCCTTGTAATAGATGCAGGAGGCAATGTTGTTATTGCCGACCAGATGAATCATGCTATACGTAAAATAAATCTTAGTACAGGAATCATCAGCACTATTGTAGGTAATGGACTTATTGGCATTAGCACTGCAGGTGATGGTGGTATTGCATCTGCAGCAAAGCTCAATTATCCGCACGATCTGGCTAAAGATGCAGCAGGTAATATCTATATATGCGATTATGGTAATAACCGTATCCGGAAAATTACAGCCGCTACCGGCATTATCTCCACGGTAGCAGGCCTTACATGGACTGTTTCGTCGGGTTCAGTATATGGTTATTCGGGTGATGGTGGCCCTGCTACTGCAGCCCGGCTCAACAATCCTGAAGGGCTCGCAGTGGATGCAGTAGGTAATATTTACATCAGTGATTTTAGTAATCATGCTATCCGTAAGGTCAATACCTCAGGTGTTATCAATACTATTACAGGTAACGGTACTGCGGCATTTAGTGGCGATGGAGGCCCTGCTATAGCGGCTCAGCTAGCCTATCCTATGGATGTGGCAGTAAGGACTGATGGCGATATTATCATTGCTGATAAGGATAATCAGCGTATCAGACAGATAGCTATTGGTGATGGGCCATATTTTATTAAAGGTGACACAACAGATGTGGTTATATGTCCCATAGAATTCTCAGTTTTGGACAGCGCATTGGCGGTAGATGATATAGATGTTGGGCAGACACTGAGCTGGAGCCCGCTGTTGCTGCCGGCACACGGTACGCTTTCTGCTACTTATTCTACCTTGTCCACTGGTAGTACGGTTACACCATCTGGTATGACATATGCTCCGTTTCTGGGATATACCGGCCCTGATACATTCTCTGTACTGGTAACGGATGGTACTGATTATGACACTATAGTGCTGGCAGCCGATGTCCTGGGTCCTCTGTTGGCCGGAACTATTACCGGTGCCGATTCTGTATGCCCCGGGCAGACGGTCACAGAGGTGAGCAGTGTAGCCGGTGGTACGTGGAGTAGCAGCGATGTGGCAAAGGCAACTATATCATCTGAAGGTGTAGTTACGGGTGTTACTCCGGGTACAGCAACCATTACTTATACCTACACACACTTCTGTGGTACTTATTATGCATATAAAACAGTTACGGTAATAGCTACGGTACCCTGTGTCAACAGTGTTGCCAATGTTTCGACGGAAAGCGATATGGTAGAAATTGTCCCCAATCCCGGTTATGGACACTTTGATATACGGTTAGGTAACGGTAGCACTATAGAGCCGGCTCACCTTCAGGTGGCAGATATGACCGGCAGGGTATTGTATGAGCAGGATGTGGCGCTGGGTCGTAGTTATCCGTTAGACCTGTCAATACCTCCGGGTATTTATAATGTAATTGTAAATGCTCCCGGCTATAAATCTGTGAAAAAGCTTGTAGTACAATAAAGGGATTCATTATAAAATCACTTTCATCCTTTTTACTGCGGGCGTGCATACTATTATACATTAATATTCTATGGTTGTTAATATGTAAACGTTTATTTGTTATAGTATTTAAAGGAAATAACAAAAAAATAATTGTAACTTCCGACCGAAAAATTCCAACCAACAGGCAAATTATCTCGTCTATTGTAGTGTATGTACGCAGTTTAGTTGCTTGTATGTATGAAATATATCCTGGTTAATGCCAAAATGAACATTGTTGTGATGAAAAACCGACTCTTTAAAAGCATATTAGGTATATGCACCGCGCTTACCCTATTCGTGTCTGTACAGGCACGGGCGCAGCTCACTATTACAGATACGGGCAGCTGTCTGGATCATGTATTGCATGCTTCCATAACAGGTACTTTACCCACGGGTACCGGTATCACTGGTGATGACGCATATTCGGGAGTATTCCCCATTGGGTTCACTTTTAATTTTTATGGCACTAACTATACACAGCTGGTAATTGGCTCTAATGGTATGGTTAGTTTTAATACCGGCCTGGCGGGAGCATATTGCCCATGGCCTATATCTGCTGCCCTGCTGGGTAATGCCAGTGCATACAACTCTATCTGTGGTCCCTGGTGCGATATCCTCATCAGTGCAGGTGGTTCCATCACATACACATCTACTGGTGTAGCCCCCAACAGAAAGTTTGCTGTTACCTGGTGCGGCTCACGTATGTTCTCATGTACTGCAGAGTGGACTACAAGTCAGATAATATTGTATGAAACCAGTAACCTTGTAGAGGTGCATACCGCCCATAAAACAATTTGCGCATGGAATAGTGGTCGCGCTATTACCGGTGTACAGAACGCTACCGGTACGGCAGCTACAGTAGCACCTGGTCGCGACTGGACGCCATCGTGGAGCGTCATATCTCCACCCGAGGCATGGCGTTTCTCTCCTTCGGGCCCGGCATATACAGTGGCATCTATACCATATTCTCCACTTCCTTATGCTACATCAGCTATTTACTGGTACGATAGTACTACCGGTGCATACCTGGGTACAGGACCATATCTTACAGTAACACCTTCAGTGCCTACTACTTACATGGCAGCTGCACTGGGATGTAATGATACTACCAAAGCTTATATACATGTTGTGCCTTCTATTGTAGTAGGGGGTATCCCACACATAGACAGCGCTACATTTACTGACCCTACAGAATGTGGTAAATGCGACGGAAAGATTGTATTACATGGTTTGACACAGCACCAGATTGACACTGTTTTCTGGTCTTATAATGGGGTAGCGCAAACTCCGTTTGTCGACTCAGCAGCACCCGACAATACCATTACATTGGATAATTTGTGTGGTGGTGTTTATGACTGGATATATGTGAAGGTCGGGGATTGCCCCAGTAACCAGGTGGGGCCTATTACACTTACTACCCCGGTACTGGCAATATCCAATATCACATTTACGCACCCTACTGTGTGTGGCAAATATGACGGAAGTATAAAATTATATGGTCTTACTCCGGCTAAACCTATATCAGTAGCATTTTTGAAAGATGGCGTGGCACAAACACCTCAAACGGGTGTAGTGGCAGGAGACAGTACATTTGTAATGACCAATCTTGGTGCCGGTAACTATACAGGTATTGCAGCTACTGTAGCATTATGTACTGCACCCGGCTGGCCTGTTACCCTGCTGGACCCTCCTCCCTACAAACCTTCTTTCACTATTGACTCTGGTTTAGGATGTCTGGGCGACTCTGTGTTTATTGTTAATACTACAGCACCTACCGGCTATTACACATACATAGATTATGGAGATGGCTCTCCGCTGGATAGTGTAAACCTCTCATATCATATTTACAATACACACACTAATAGTCCCCGTTTTACAGGTGGTCCTTACTACATTATTATGAAGTACAATACCACCATTACACACAACCCTGCCTGTGAGGATACTGCAATGCAGATAATATCTTTCGATCACCGTATTGTTCCGGACTTTACACCCGACAGAGATACTATTTGTGCCGGTGAGACCATTGTATTTGGTAACAGTTCTTTCAGTGCATATGGCCCTGCATACTTCTGGCGCTTTGGTAATGGTGATATAGATAATAGTGGTGCAGCAACTCCGTCATATGATGGTTATGTAGGTGGTCAGTACGATGCCACACTTATTGTTACGGATACGCTGGGTTGTGTAGACAGCACATCGCGCCGCATAGAGGTAATAGAAATGGAAGTACGTACCAATGTAAGCGATACCGATGTCTGCCTGAAGTTGCCTATGCAGCTGATGGCTACGCCGGGCTTCCGCCATGGTTCCAAATCATATCCTGTTACTTATGCATGGACTCAGAACCCATCTGGCACTAACCTCAGTGCGTATGACATATCTAATCCATATTTTGCAGGTATTGGCGATTACACATTTACCGTTACCACAAGCACTATTCCGTTTGAAGATCATGTAAATGGCTGTCAGGTATATAACGATGTGGTAGTGAGGTCTCATCCTCCTGTTACTATCACTAATATGCTCCCAAGCCCGCAAAAGCTGGATCTGGGTAATAGCCTGCAGCTCAATTCGGGTGGTGGTGTATATTATACATGGGGCCCTGCCGATGGTACAATCAGTAATCCTAATATCAACAATCCTATAGTTACCCCTACAGACTCTGTAGCTATGTATTATGTAACGGTAATGAACCTGTGGGGATGTAAGTCAGTTGATTCAGTACTCATTTATGTCGATCAGAATACCGACCAGTTTGTACCAAGTGCCTTTACTCCTAATGGCGACGGTCGCAACGATATATTCCGTATCGTTAAACTGGGAGCGCAGAAGCTGGTAGATTTCAGGGTTTATAACCGCTGGGGCGAGTGTGTATTCCAGACCGCTAATCCTACCACTGGCTGGGATGGTACATGGCAAAGCAAAATGTGCGATATAGGCACATATACTTACGAAATCATTGTAGGCTTGCCCAACGGTACCAATAAAGTTTACAAAGGCAATGTAACGCTGATACGCTAAGTTGGTTATATACATATTCAAAAGCCGGTCTGCAACACAGACCGGCTTTTTTTGTATCTTTCATTCACGGGTTGCCATTATAGCAATCCGTGTATAACGCATGATTAAATCGCTTTTTCTGGTCGGTGTAGGGGGCGCAGCAGGTAGCATGTGCCGCTATGCAGTGGCTCAGGCAGTAAGCCGTGCCGGGGCTGCCATGTTTCCATTGGCTACTTTCGGGGTCAATCTGGTAGGTTCCTTTATTATCGGTGTCCTGTTTGGTATGGCATCCCGCGGCAACAACTGGTTGGTACAGGGAGGAGGTATGCTGCTACTGGCTACTGGTTTTTGCGGTGGCTTTACCACATTTTCATCGTTTGCACTGGAAAATGTGGCGCTTATGCAAAAAGAACATACACCAATGGCGCTGTTATACAGTGTAGCCAGTGTGGCAGGAGGTTTATTGCTGTGTAGATGGGGTATGACGCTTACGTCGTAGTGTCCTCTTCCACTATGTAGTGGTTACGGTCTGCCGCATTACGCACTACCAGCTCAGCCACAAATCCTGACAGGAAAAACAATGTTCCCATTATCATGGTTGTAAGTGCTATATAGAAAGCCGGTTTATTGGTAAGTGCTACCGCATCACCAAAGCGTATTTTGTCAATTACCAGCATTACTACAAAAAGAAATCCTGTGAAGAAGGTAAATGCTCCCAGCACACCAAAGAAGTGCATAGGCTTTTTGCCAAATCTGCTGGTAAACTGAATGGTAAGGAGGTCCAGGAAACCATTGATAAAACGTTCCCAGCCAAATTTTGAAGTGCCGTATTTGCGGGCGCGGTGCTGTACTACTTTCTCACCTATCTTTTTGAAGCCTGCATGCTTAGCCAGTACAGGGATAAACCGGTGCATCTCCCCATATACTTCTATACTTTTTATCACCTTGCGCTTATAAGCTTTCAGTCCACAGTTCATATCGTGGAGCTTAATGCCGGTAATAGCTCTGTTTACGCCATTATACAGCTTGGATGGCAGGTTTTTAGTGAGTGCATTATCATACCGTACCTTCTTCCAGCCACTTACCAGGTCATAGCCTTCTTCAGTTATCATGCGGTACAGTTCCGGTATTTCATCAGGGCTGTCCTGCAGGTCGGCATCCATCGTTATCACCACATCACCCATAGCAGCCTTAAAGCCCATATACAGCGCCGGACTTTTACCATAATTGCGCTGAAAACGGATACCCCTTATGGCAGGATACTGCTTCATCAGCTCTTTTACTACATTCCAGCTGTTGTCAGTACTGCCATCATCTATCATGATGACCTCGTATGAATAGTTGTGTTCACTGCATACGCGCGCTATCCACTCTACCAGTTCCGGCAACGATTCATCTTCGTTATACAGTGGTATGACTATTGAAAGGCAAGGGTGCATTTGCGTGCTAAAATACAAGAATTAACGATAATGATAAGACATACCGATACAGGCACAGTAAAGATTAACATACTGTGTGAAACAGGACTGGCTATCCATTACCAGTAGCCGCCATGGTGCTGTCTGGGACGTGCGCCGTGCTTATGCCAGAAGTGATAACGCTCCTTGGCATTGGTGTATTTCTTACTTTTCATATACTTTGCACGGTATATCGTTCGCCCGCAACTGCTTGCGGTGACAAGAATTAAAAATGCCGCCAGAAGTGTAAGGATGTTCTTCATAACTAATGTTATGCAAAATACATTTTTATTTTATGTGGTGGTAGCGCTGTGCGTTTTTTCTTTTATGTGCGTACTGCCTGCCACTCACTCCTCAGCATGCCGGTTATTATCAGGTCTTCTGGCATTCCGTTATTCAGTATAGAGTTACGTATTACACCTTCTGTCTGAAAGCCCAGCCTTGCAGCAAGCCGCGCGCTGCGTACATTGGTTTTTATAAAGTGTATCTCTATTTTGTTTAGCCCCACATTGCTAAACAGATAGCTGATAAGCGCTGTCAGTGAGCGGGTCACAATACCTTTGCCTTCATGCTCCCGGTCTATCCAGTAGCCTATCTGTGCCCGGTTGGTATCCCGGCACCAGTTATGCATGCCAGTGCTGCCTATAATGTTGCCATTGTTGAATATGCCCAGTGGCAATGCTTCCTGGTCGCGTATCTGAGCCTGTGATGTTTTTATGAATTCCAGCGTATGCTCAGGGCGTGTGGTAGTAGCTACCCATGACAGCCAGGGCGATAAGTGTTGCCTGTCTTTCTGTATTGCTTCAAAAAGAGCTTCAGCGTCCTCAGTTTGCCAGGTGCGCAGGAGCAGCTGCTCATCGATTTTTATTGTAGCCAATAGTGTAAAGGTTTAAAGCGATTTATTGCCGTATATCTTCTCCCACAGGTCGGGAATACGTTTTATCCATGCCAGCTCACGCATTTTGGGTTTTGCCTCACCAGCCGGTGAGCCGAAGTAGGTTTTCCCGCCTTCTATGCTGGCCGGTATACCACTCTGGGCCAGTACTACAGCACCCTTACCTATTGTAAGATCTTTACTTACACCTACCTGCCCCCACAGTATCACCTCATCTTCTATGATGGCTTTTCCACCTATCCCCGTCTGTGCCGCAAACAGGCAGTTGCGGCCTATCACCGCACCGTGACCTATGTGTATATGGTTGTCCAGCTTGGTACCCTCGCCTATAATGGTGTCTCCGCTCACACCCTTGTCTATGGTAGTGCCGGCACCTATCTCCACATCATTGTGAATGATTACCCGGCCACAGCTTTCCAGCTTATCATATTGTACAGCCCTCTCTCTGCGTCTTTTAAAGTAAAAAGCATCGGCGCCTATCACACATCCGGCATGGATAATTACATTATCCCCTATTTCTGTATGGTCATATATCGTCACATTCGGGTGAATGATGCAATTACGACCTATGGTCACATGATTGCCCACAAATACTCCCGGCTGCAGATGAGTGCCTTCGCCTATTACTGCCGTTTCGCTAATCATGCTGCTTGCCGGCTCAAACGGGCGGAAGCGTTTCACAATCTTTACATAGGCAGTGAAGGGGTCATCGGTCACCAGCAGCGTTTTCCCTTCCGGGCACGCCACCTCCTTATTTATAATAATGATAGTAGCTGCCGAATTCAGGCAGGCATTATAGTATTTCTCAAAGTCTACAAATGAGATATCTCCTTTTGTTACCTTATGTATTTCATTAATGCCCGTAGCTTCCTGTGTGGTATTACCCACCAGTTTTGCACCGGTATATTCGGCCAGCCACTGTACGCTCACAGGTTGCTCAAATTTCATGTTAGGATGTATTTTGGGCAAAAATACAATAGATACGCATTGCAGGGGTACAATGTGTATCTATTGTAATGCTTTGCTGCTGAGTATTTGTATCCGGCCCGGTGCTACAGGGTTACTTTACCTGCTGCATAGCTACCAGTCTTTTGTAGATGCCATCATGCTGCAATAGCTCCAGGTGAGTACCCCGTTCTGCTATATGGCCTTTGTCCAGTACTATTATCTCATCAGCATGCTGCACGGTAGAGAGTCTGTGGGCTATCACAATGCAGGTACGGTTCTGCATCAGCTTATTGATGGCATCCTGTACTATGCGCTCACTTTCAGTATCCAGAGATGAGGTTGCCTCATCCAGTATCAGTATTGGAGGGTTTTTCAGCACAGCACGGGCTATGGTTATACGCTGGCGCTCACCACCACTCAGCCTGGCGCCACGGTCTCCTGCCATAGTTTCAAAGCCTTCAGGCTTGTTGGCTATGAATTTATCGGCATGAGCTATTCGGGCGGCTTCTTCAGCTTTTTCCCGGGTGGCGCCACCAGAGCCCAGGGTTATGTTGTTATATAGTGTGTCGTTAAACAGTATTGGGTCCTGGCTCACTACTCCTATCAGCCGGCGGAGGTCATCTATACGGCAGTCCCGTATGTCCACACCATCAATGGAGATATCGCCCGATGTTACATCATGGAAGCGGGGTATAAGGTCCGCAAGGGTTGATTTTCCTGCCCCCGACGAGCCTACCAATGCTATAGTTTTCCCTTTTTCTATAGTTAAGTCTATGCCCTGCAGTATTTTCTTCTCGCCGTAGGAGAAGTGGACATTACGCAGTGTAATGTTATGGTCAAATGAGCGGAGTGGTTTGGCATCAGGCTTTTCTGTAATCGTATTGGGTGCTGCCAGCAGTTGCTCTATACGGTCCAGTGCTGCAGTACCCTTCTGCACATTACTGAATGCTCCTGACAGGTTTTTGAACGGAGATATTACCATTGAAAAAATGCCTATATAGGTTACAAACAGTGGTCCGGTAAAGCCATCAGTGCCATCAAATACCATACGCCCGCCAAACCACAGTATAAGGCATGCCACAGCTATACCCATCGTTTCTGAAAGTGGAGAAGCCAGCTCCCGCCGGGCTGCAATGTAGTTACGTGTGCGAAACAGCAGATTATTAAACTTCATGAACCGCAGCCGCTGGTGTGTCTCTGCATTGAACGACTTTATTACACGCATGCCTGTGAGCGATTCATCAATTACGCCCATCATATTCCCCAGCTGCTCCTGTGCTATGTTGGAAGATTTGCGCAGCATCTTACTGATGCGGCCTATGATCAGCCCAGCTACGGGCAGGAATATCAGCAACAGCAGCGTGAGCCGGAAGTTTATCAGCACCATAGAGGTAATGTAGATAATAATAGACAAAGGCTCACGTATGAATATCTCCAGCACACTCATAATGGAAAGCTCCACCTCACTTATATCATTCGTCATGCGCGACATAAGGTCACCTTTCCGCTCCTCAGTAAAGAAGCCAATAGGCAGAGACATGGTTTTGTCAAACAGGTCCGTACGCAGGCGGCGTAGTACCGCATTACGCAGTGGATTCAGTATATACAGCGCCAGATAAAGGAACAGGTTTTTTAAAACAGTGAAAACAAGTACCGTAACACACAGATAGGCCAGTGAGGTCATCTTGTCGTGTTTCAGAATCGTTTCCTGAAGCAGACGGGATAAATCATTCATTAGCCCCGTTTGTTGCTTGGTAGTCGGCATACCCCCGGTTTCAAACAGTACAGATAATACCGGACCTATCATGGAAAAGGTGAATACACCAAAGAGAATACTCAGTAGTGTAGAGCCGAAATAAAGAGCAATTTTACCCTTGTAATCTGCCAGGTAGGTTAGTAACCTCGATATTTTTTTCATTATTGATGGCCAAAATTACGCCTATTTACATATAGCGAAACGTTAGAATTCCCGCCATAGTATCAGTTAAGGTGAATTATTTCAAATTCAGGGTCGGTTATTTGGTCCACGGTAAACACAAAACGTATCTGTTCGGCAAATTCCTGCAGCCGTGCTATGGGGAGCAGTACCGACGTAGTAAAGAAGGGCATATACAATCCGGTCTCGGCTTTCTGGGAAAAATCCACATATCCGCAGGGAGTTTTGCTGCGTTTCTCCGTTTCGCTTACCGATACATTGAGCTCCTGAAAGGGGAATACACGCGCTGTTGTTTTAAACAGGCCATAGTGCCGCTGGCACACTACGCTGCGGGTGGTAACTATCACCGTTTCCCGCCCGAAGAGGTTCCACAGAGTGGTTTTACCCAGCGATATGCCGTAGAATACCGGGAGTAATACATATATAGCCAGTAGTGAGAAGCGAGGTAGCACCTCACCCAGAGTAGCAATAACTATAATAGCAAACACTGACCATGTAAATATATTGACCAGTATAAGGGTAAGCCATACGGCCCTGTCGGGCCGTATGGCGGTATCCAGGAAAACGGCAGTACCGTCGTTTCTGATGTATGCTGTGTTTTTCATAGTGGTTTGCAGCAGCTCTTAGTCTAGTCTGCTTTCATCATCATCATCTCCTTTATATCGGCCATGATACGACGGGCAATGTTGTTTGCCGTAGTCTCAGAGCCGCTTTCAGAGTAGATGCGTATGATGGGTTCGGTATTGGAAGTGCGTAAATGCACCCAGTCGTTATCAAAATCTATACGCAGGCCATCTTCTGTATTAATAGGCTGCTTTTTATACTTGTTCTTTATTTCTTCAAATATCTGCTTCACATTCACATCCTCTCCCAGCTCTATCTTGTTTTTTGAGATGAAATAGTCAGGATAGGTGCTGCGCAGCATGCGGGTAGTTTTGCCCGATTTTGCCAGGTGTGTCAGGAACAGTGCTATTCCTATCATGGCATCACGGCCATAGTGCAGTTCCGGCACTATTATGCCGCCATTGCCCTCGCCGCCTATTACAGCCTTTACCTCTTTCATCTTTCTCACTACATTTACCTCACCTACAGCGCTGGGGAAGTATTGTCCGCCATGCTTCTCAGTCACATCGCGCAGTGCGCGGGTAGATGACAGGTTAGATACCGTATTACCTACCGTATGCCCCAGTATATAGTCAGCTACAGCTACCAGTGTGTATTCTTCACCAAAGAGACTGCCATCCTCACATACAAAACACAGGCGGTCCACATCGGGGTCTACAGCTATACCCAGCGATGCATTCTGTTTGGTCACAGTACTGCATAGCTCCATCAGGTTCTCTGGTAGTGGCTCCGGGTTATGGGCAAAACGTCCTGTCACTTCTTCATTGATAACTATTACATCTTTTACACCCAGTGCATGCAGTAGTGGCGGTACTGATATAGCGCCTGTGCTGTTTACTGCATCTACTACTATTTTATAGTTCTTCTTTGCTATAGCATCCACATCCACCAGTGGGTGTTGCAGTATAGCATCTATATGTTTCTGTATCCATGTATCATCATGGGTTACGCTACCCAGTTTGTTTACATCGGCATACTGCAGGTCGGCGCTTTCAGCAAAGTCCAGTATCCACTGTCCTGCAGTTGCGTCTATAAATTCCCCTTTATTATTCAGCAGTTTCAGGGCATTCCACTCTTTGGGGTTGTGGCTGGCAGTGAGTATAATGCCACCTGCAGCTTCTTCTGCCTTCACAGCCATCTCTACTGTAGGGGTAGTGCTGAGTCCGAGGTCTGTTACATGGCAGCCTATGCCCTGCAGGGTGGCTACCACCAGGTCGCGCACCATTCCTCCCGAAATGCGGCCGTCACGGCCTATGATTATTTTCCTGTTGTCGCCCTGCTGTGCTATCCATGCACCATAAGCTGTGGTAAATTTTACAATGTCTACAGGGGTAAGACTTTTGCCAGGTGCGCCACCTATAGTGCCGCGTATTCCTGAAATAGATTTAATTAAAGCCATAAAGAGATCGCTTATGCGAAGATAATGTTTTTCGTTCCTGTGCCAGGTCTTAAAAATGACCGTTAACAAGGAGGTAATTAATGAACTAGTGATATTTTTCCGGTTGCTGTACTGCCGTTGCTGTATATATGTACAACATATACCCCAGGTGGCTGTGCCGAGATATCTACGTCAGTCTCACCGGTGTCCGTACTCAGGGTCTGTACTACAGTACCGGTTACGCTGCATACTGTTACCGTCGTGCTGCCTCTGTAAGAGGTGTGCAGGTGAAAGATGCCTGATGACGGGTTAGGGTATAGCTGTAGTCTTATGGGGGCCTCTGGTAGCTCATTTACTGCATTGTACACAGGTGTTACTTTGTGAATGGCAGAATTGCCGCCATCTGCTATATACACATATTCGTCATCATCGGCGCATACTCCCGTAGGCCCTATGAATACGGCATCCAGTGCGGGCCCGTTCAGCACCGCAAAGCCATAGGCCCCGCTACCGGCCAGTGGTCTTATATAGCCGTCCGTATTTACTACACGCACCATGTTATTGCCGTGGTCGGCTATGTATATGTTGTCCCTCCTGCTTACATATACATCTGTTGGCCCGGCCAGTGAAGCTGTAGATGCAGGGATGTGATTGCCATTATAGTCTGCTGCACCCGTTCCTGCCACCAGCCTTATGATGCCATCAGTGCCTATGCGCCGCACCATATTGTTACCATTGTCGGCTATGTATATATTTCCCGCAGTGTCTGCACATATACCGGCAGGGTAGGATAGCGTAGCACCTGTAGCAGGTATGTCGTTATTATTGAAGCCCGCTACACCAGCGCCGGCATATGTAGTAATAGTGCCGGTTGTACCATCTACCCGCCTTATACGCTGGTTGCCCTTGTCAGAGATATAAATGTTACCATCTCTGTCCACGCACACATCGGCCGGCTGTGATAGCTGTGCTGCTATGGCCGGCCCTCCATCTCCCGAAAAGCCACCCACGCCGGTACCGCATACAGTGGTAATGATGCCGGTTGCCGCATCTATGCGGCGTATTACATTATTATACTCCTCTGCTACATAGATATTTCCTGCAGCATCCATAGCCACTCCTGTTGGGTCCTGAAATTGTGCTGCTGTGGCTGGCCCACCATCACCACTATAGCCCATAGTGCCGGTGCCTGCGTGTGTAAATATAGTATCATGGCTGTCTATGCGGCGTATGCGCGATATGGCATAGTCAGCTACATACACATTGCCATTCCCGTCCGTACATATACCCATAGGCAATGCCAGCGAATAGTTCGTTGCCGGCCACCCGTCACCTATATATTGGGTGATGCCATTGCCGGCTATGGTAGTAATAGTACCCTGAGCCCATATACAGGACGGCAGGAGTATCATTAACGTCAGGTAGCGGAGGCAGGTCATAGACATACAGTTGTTGTACATAAAGTTAGCAACATGTGACATGTATTAAAAACGAAAATGCTCCCTTTTCAGAGAGCATTTTCGGGTCGGGGGATAAACCCATCAGTTGATGGTCAGTTTTTCTATATGCTTCTTGCCAGATGCGTTCAGGATAATGGTATAAGTACCAGCAGGCAGCGTAGTAAGGTCTATTGTACCATACTGGCCGTCAAGCACAGTATTAGCTACTACCTGGCCGGTAACATTCATTACAGAAACCGCTGCATTGACATATTCTTCTGTCACATTGATTTTTGCTATACCGTCAGTTGGGTTAGGATACATATGCACATTGCCTGCAGTTGAGCCATTGATGCCGGTACCTGTTGCACGTGGTGTGGTGGGGGTTACTCCCAGTGTTACCTTACGTATGCAGTTGTTGCCCGCATCAGCTATATACATATTATTGCTGTTATCTACCCATACACCCTGAGGGCTGCTCAGCTGTGCATATGTAGAGATGTCTCCATCGCCCGAGAAGCCTGCTGTACCTGTACCTGCTACTGTAGATATTACATGGCGCTCCAGGTTCATCTTACGTATTGCATGGTTGCCACGGTCGCATATATACATGTTCTTTGCATTGTCTATAAACAGGTTGCCAGGATTTCTCAGTTTGGCATCAGTAGCCAGTCCCCAGTTGCCGCTATAGCCCGCTGCGCCGCCTATACCTGCTACAGTAGTAATGATACCTGTGTTCAGGTCCACTTTACGCACTACATGGTTGTTGGCGTCAGAAAAATAGAGGTGTCCCTGTCCTGGGCTGGTTGGGTCAAAGAACACAGCACTTGGATGTGATGTCTTTGCATCCATAGCCAGGCCGCCATCGCCGGCATAGCCGGTAGCACCCGTACCGTTTACTATAGTAGTAATGATATGGGTAGCGGCATCTACCCTGCGTATACGGTTGCTGCCGTAGTCAGCTATATAGGTATTGCCATATATATCTTCGCAAGAGCCGTTGGGCGTCATTGTTTTGGCGAGGCAGGAATTTCCCCCGTCACCGCTGCTGCCCTGTGAGCCACAGCCAAAGCGTGCATAGGTAGCACCCGTAGCCGGGTCGGTATAAAAGCCCATATCATTATACCATGCGGTAAACAGAACTTCGCCCCCCGCATCTACAAATACTGATACCGGTTTGTTCAGCGTCATGGTAGGAGTCCACCCGGCTACACCAGCACCCGCATAGGAACTTATTACCCCCCATGAATCTATTTTTCGTATTTTATTATTGTTTTTATCAGCAATAAAAATATTACCTGATGCATCAACTGCTACCCCTGATGGGTAGGAGAACTGAGCTAGTACGGCAGAGCCGCCATCGCCCGAGAAACCTGCAATACCTGTACCAGCTATGGTAGAGATAGTGCCCTGTGCAAAAGCAGCTGTGCCGCAGAAGGCCAGTGCCGATGCAAAAAACAGTTTGTGTAATGTGTTTCTTTTCATGTTAATGACTATTTAAGACACAACAATTTAGTAACTTTTGGGAATATAAAATAATAAATATCTGGCATACTTTTTGTTGCTTCCGCGCTGTATTCAGGTGCTGTATTCGTGTGGAAAATGCAATAGATTAGAATTCAATAAGATACAGCAAATGCATATTTGCTTCCACAGGCTATTATTTTGTTAAAAAAATTTTGGCGGCTTAATCATTTTGCCCCTTTCAGGTAGGTATAAATAACATTATTACGACTATAGGGAGCAATAATGCCCTATTTGCAACAGATTTTGTGTTGCAATAGTTATTCGTACGGGTATATCAGGGCATAGAGTAACACACAATGCGGTACCCACACACATGCCACAGCTTTCGTGTTGTATTTAGCTTACCCGCCTTTTAGTAAAGACTTTTGCAGTAGTACATATTGGCCTCCCCATATGCTTCAGGCATATCAGGTACAGGAAATATTGTATGTCTGACAGAAATTGCCTGTGTGGGCTTATGTCAGGCAGTGCGCTCAGTGAGCCATGTCGGTACCGGCGGTGGTGTGTATTGCTCCATAAGTTGCAGCAGCTCTTCCGGGTCCTCAGTAAATATCAGAGAGCTGGCCACACACTCGTCCAGAAAACCCTCCTGCACCATATTATTACACAATACGCGCAGCGCATCATAATAGCCATTTACATTCAGCACCCCTATAGGATACTTGTGCAGGCCCAGCTGGCTCCATGTCAGCACTTCAAACAGTTCTTCCATAGTACCCCATCCTCCTGGCAGTGCTATTATGCCCTCACTCAGGCGGTGCATATGCATCTTGCGTTCATGCATGGTATCTACCGTTATCAGCTCGGTAAGCCCGGCATGCACCAGTTCTTTGTTTACCAGAAAGTGGGGGATAACTCCCGTTACCTTACCACCATTCTGCAGTGCGCCCTCAGCTACAGCGCCCATGATGCCGGTGCGGGCAGCGCCATATACTATAGCTATACCTTTTGCCGCCAGCATACTGCCTATAGAGTAGGCTACCTCACGGTATATCTCATTATATCCCTCCGAAGCGCCACAGAAAACAGTAATACTTTGCATAGACAGGCATTTTATTATGCTCAAATATAACTATTGTGCCGCCAGCCTGCTGCACCCGTTACCATAATTTAACCCTTTTTAATGGCAATACCACAATTCACACCCCCCGGTTTTTGTAATAACCACCGATACACTTAATTTTGCACCCACTTCAGCCCACCCATTGTGGGTAAGAGCTACCGGTCTCGTAGTTCAATGGATAGAATAGAAGTTTCCTAAACTTTTGATACAGGTTCGATTCCTGTCGAGACTACATCATAACGCAAGCGTATCGCTTGCGTTTTTTTTAGGGTTAAGGAAGCCCCTATGACCATTAACAAACTTGCCGAAATAGATCTGAAAATACTGTGGAAAATCTTAGACGCTGGCTGCCAGCTGAAGCGATTCTTTATAGTTCATGGGTAGCTATATGAATCACACGGCTGTATTGTTTTGTTCGTTACAAAATCTGTTATGAGGTTTCTGAATCTTCAGAAATACCATTTTTTACTGCATAAATAATAAGTCCGGTAGAGCTTCGCACCTCTAACTTTTCCAGTAATGAGCGGCGTATGCCCTCTACAGTTCTTGGGCTTAGGAATATTCTGGCACCTATTTCACTGGTGGTCAGTTCAAGACACATCAGGCGCAATACTTCTTTTTCCTTACTACTCAGTTCCACATCTTTTTTATAGCGCAGTGGCAGATTGTTTTTTTGATGCCTGCTTTTAAGCATCAACTTACTTACCATATCACTCAGATAGTAGTCTTCTTCATAAACTTTGTGAATTGCTTTTATTATTTCTGTTGGTGTTGCTGTTTTTACAAGGTAGCCATTCACGCCCATATCCAGCATATGTAATATCACCTCTTCATCATCGTACATGGTTAATATTAGTATCCTGATTTCAGGATATTGTTCCTTTATTTGTGTGGTAACTTGCACGCCATCCATTTCTGGCATTTTCATGTCCAGTAATACCACATGAGGCTTGCACGTTCTTAATGTATCCATCAGTTCTTTTCCATTCTTTACCTCACCGAGACATTTTAGTTTGTGATCCCGGTTCAGAACATTTCGTATTCCATGACGAAACACTTCGTGATCATCTGCGATTATGTAGGAAATGATAGCCATTTTATAGTGGTATTTGTATTGTTATGTAGTATTCTTCATCTTTTTTATCAAAGTTGATGCATGCATTCAATACTTTCAGTCGGTTCACAATGTTCTTAAGGCCTGTAGCGTCTTTCTGATATATATATTCCTCAAAAAGCTGTTGATTTATGCCTTTCCCGTTATGGGTTATATGAAATATAAGTTGCTCTATTGTTGCTGTATGATATATACTTATTTGTGTAGCATGGGCATGTTTTATAGTATTGTTCATTAGCTCTTGAATGATACGATAAATACCTAAAGCAATGTTTGCAGGCAGGTCTGGCAATGGTGTAGCCTCGTAATGTATAGCAATGACATTACTAACTGTAAACATGTCAAAGAATGCACGTAGTGTTTTTGAAAGACCTATATGCTGTATCATTGCAGGCTGAAGGCTTCGCGACATTTTACGCACCTTATCTATTGTTTCTTCTATCAGTCTATGTGATTGATTAAAGGCCTCACTGCCTGCGCCATCTTCCTCTGCCTGGTGAAAGTTAAGTTTTACCGATGCCAGCATTGCCCCTACGTCATCATGTAGCTCTCCGGCTATACGGTTACGTTCATTTTCCTCTGCTTGTATCGCTGCTTCCGTTAGCTCTTTTTCTTTTTGTTGATGTATAGTAATCATAGTACGCTGGTGATAGACAACAAAAAAAACAATGCTTACCACGAGCATAAGCATGGCGAGAATACCCAGTGCTATGTATGCATTAGCGTTCAATGTCCTTTCTTACCGGTCATGTGGTATATAGATAATGCAAGTAATACATTTTTTATGATGTTCACAGGATAAAAGAAGTATCGCCATATATTCATGTAGCTGTGTTTATCAGTCTGTACCATGTACTGTTTGAACAGAAATATTAAAAATGCACCGGCAGCATATATTAGTACTGCAGTGCATAGCCAGAAATCAGATGATTTCTCTAATATAATAAATTGTTTCGATTTAAGAATCATATAGAGGCAGTTAACACTTAGGAATATGTATACAAGCATAAACACACTTCCACCAAACATATTGAATACAGATATTCCATTCATAATTGTATCGGCAATGTAAAATGTACTTAGCCCGGTAACTACTGAAAAGAAAATCCAAGCTTGCTTTAAAACTGTATTCCTGAAAAGAAATATGATAAGCAGAAACTCAAAGTATATGAACAAATTTGCAGTTATACCATTGTTCATATGCCATACTCTGCGCAGCATGCTATTAAGTATATCAAAAGTAAACCCTGTTAATGGATATAACCATAACAGGGTATACTTCTTCTTAGCAACGCCTGTAGCTACTGGAATAGCGGCGCTGAGTATAGACAATACCAGTAATAGTTCCATGGTTATTTATGGTTGGGTATCGCTTACATCGTAATACTTTACAATGTTGTTATTATGGTATGTTACTTTAAATGGAACCAGATATTTTTGCTGGCTTTCTATGGTGTCAAAATATATGCCTCGGTATAATGTGATTGAGTCTACGACACCTCCTTCTACGTCATTTATATTTAGAATCCCTCTTAATAATGCTGTGGAATAATATGTCTCATATTTTCTTTTTTTGTTAGTCTCTACTTGAGACACCTTGTTAATTCTATACCGACTATGTCCAATACCCCAAAACCTCTCATGAATATTGATTCTTAAAAAGTTATAATCGCAGGTTTGCGTATTAAGGACGCGTTCTATTTTATATCTTGCAAATGGCTTGGATTGGCGTTGCACACCATTTACAATTGTCAGTGTATCAAAATCGCTTTTACAGATCTCGTGACAGTATAATATTTTTTTTATGCAGTCTGTATCGTCGCAGTATTTAACTTCTTTGCTGCAGTCAGCTGCGGTTACATTTTCACTATTACATAGATTTGCTGAGTTAGGAATACCTTGACCAGTACAGTCGTTTTGTCGGTCAGAGATTTCTCTTGCCAGGATTTTCTGTTTCATTGTTGGTTCTGTTAATTTCCCACGCATTTTTCCTGTTAACTTTTTTTGTCCGTAGCAGGGCTCAAATAATAATACACTGGTAATAATTGCACAAATAGATAGTAGTCTCATGATAGTTTTTTCTATAAAAATATACCGTGATTATACACTATGCAAATGGTACATGTTGTGTAATTATATTCATATGTACCGCAAGTGCCCTTAAATACATACTTTATAGTGAGTAAACGCATCTAATGTCAGGTATATTCCCGTAGTATATTGCGGGTATTCCCGTATAGATGTTAGCGGCTGATTACTGTAGAAAAGTCAGGGATTTTGCTCTTGTGGTGCTTTTCTTCTGACCGGAAATTTGCAGTAACAAAACCATAATATTTTATGAAACAGCTCTTTCAATTTATTTATGCACTAGCTTTTATACAAGTGTGCGCTATTCCGGCTCAGGCTCAGTCCTCTTCCTCTGAGAAACAGGCAGAACGACGCAGAAAAACACATCCCAGATATGAGCCAACTGTGCTTATTGAATACAACTGTGCAGCGCAGCGTTTTGACTCATTACCTCCGGCATGTATCCGGGAGTATAGCCAGGTAGTGGTCAGATACACACATGTCAATCCATTTCTTCATAATAGCAATCTGAAAATTGAAGAAATTAATCATCAGTATGAAGACGGCATGAGTGCTTTTAAAAGTGTTGAGGAAACTACTGAAGGTGAGATTGGAGCAACAGATACCAGTAAGATGGCTATTGAGATGATTTTATCTGAAAATAATATCCATTCGCATCCAGGTGATGAAAAATTTTATAGTATAGGATCGCCAGATAATAATAAAAGAAACCAGGCAGTCTTGACGATAAAAGATAAAGTTCAATCGTTAGTTGAATTACAACGGCTGCTTGCGGCACTGGAGAGTACAATATATTCAATAGGTGAGCTTGTCCGGTTAGATACTATAATCAAAATAGCAAGGAAAAACGAGTACAACCGGAGCAGCTCTTTAATGAAGTCAGATATAAACAGTAGAATTACTTTTAATATTGATAAGGGAAGTGATATACAGATTTACTTTAATGACTATGTTAATAAAATACATAAGCAGTTAGCGGATGTACAAATAAAATTGTCACATCTGGAGGATGTACATGAAAACTTGAACAATTTATTAGGTGGTAGTGGTTTTGACCGTGCTCTTTCAGCTATAAAAATAGACATAGACAAAATCAAAACAGCTTATACCGGCACTAATTTGGAGAAACTGGCAGCCATTATTACAGGAATAACGAATAATTATCAGAACACAGTTGGTGCTGAATACATAGTGTATGGCGACTCTGTATTATGCGCTCGTGGTGACTATTTGCAAATAAAGGACATAGGTATGGGCATAGATTTTAGACCGATTAAAATAAAAGGCGGCTCACGAATAGATTTTAGTGTAGGTGTTGCGCTCAGTATGGGAGATATTACTGGCTGGAATTACAGCCTGAGCAAAGTAAATGATTCCACAACATATCTGATAACGGATAAAGAAAACAGGACAGTAGTTCCAAGCCCTGTTGTAATGATGCACTGGTATGCTACTAGTTGCCGGCATGCGTCTTTGATGCTTAGTTTAGGTGTATCTCCTGATATTGCTACACTTTCTGATACTCGGTTTTTTCTCGGAGCCAGTCTCGCCACCTTTTCTTCAAACAATGTTATGAGGCGCTTTATATTTTCTGCGGGCATAGCATGTGGAGCTGCAGATGTGCTCAAGGCTAAATACAGAAATAAAGACAGAGAGCCAGATAATAACTTTCACAGTTTCGGTAATGTTTCTGATAATGATCTCACCGAGAAGTCTTATCGTGTAGGAGGTTTTGTCTCATTTACCTGGAATCTTGGAGGAACAGGCCATTAAATAATTACAGCCCCTATGAGTATGGTAGAATATTCAATAAATATTGATGCAGTAAAAGTGCTTTTCTACCTGTTTCCCAGGCACGCTTAGTTGCGAAGTATAAAAACACTGCATTTACATAGTCCTTTCCTTATGCTCAGTTTGGGAGGCAGTTCATTTACTTAATTTCCCTAATTTTATTTCCGTCCATGGCATCTGATAAAAACATAGAAAGAATATACAAAATGTCCTTTGCGGGTGTTTATCCCATGTACATACAGAAGGCAGAGAGGAAAGAGCATACCAAAGAGGAGGTTGACACCATCATTTTCTGGCTTACCGGTTATGATGCGGCTGCACTGCAGCAGCAGATTGATAGGAAAACCACCTTTGAAACTTTTTTTGCCGAGGCTCCCCTGCTCAATCCTAATGTATCAAAAATCACTGGCGTCATTTGTGGCTACAGGGTAGAAGATATTCATGATCCACTTGTACAAAAAGTCCGTTATCTCGATAAGCTTATTGATGAGCTGGCTAAAGGAAAGAAAATGGATAAAATTCTCAGAAGCTAGTATTGCTGATATAGATTTACAACAGAGAGGTGCCACGGTCTTTGCTGTGGCACCTCTATTTTCTTTATAGGTTTCCTGCACTTACTATGTCAGTTTTTCTGTATATCCCTCATACATACTTTATACAGTAATTGCTATACGGTCTCTGCTACAAACTCTTCCAGTGGCAGACGCACTTTCTTCATCTGGCTGAACATGTCATTCTCTGCATCCCGGTAGCCTATAGACATAATTACGACACTCTTCAGTCCTTTCTCTTTTAACCCCAGTACCTCATCAAAGCGCGCTGCGTCAAACCCTTCCATTGGTGTCGCATCTATCTGGCGTTCAGCTGCTGCTATAAGTCCGGTACCCAGACCTATGTAAGCCTGTCTTGCAGCCCATGCGAAATTATCCTGTGCCGGTTTGTTCAGCATATGCGCCTCCAGCGATTTTTTGAAGTCAGCCATTGCTTCCACAGGTATCTGGCGTATAGTGGCAGTACGTAGCATATACTCATCTATTATCTCCTGCGTAATGTTTTCAAATGCTGCAAATACCAGCAGATGCGAAGCTGTGGCTATCTGTTGGTTAAACGACCCTTCACCAAGTCTGGCCTTTACCTCCTGGTTTTCTACTACTATCAGCCGGTATGGTTGCATACCAGCCGATGATGCCGATAGGTTTATGGCACCGGTTATAGCCTGTACATCTTCATCAGCTACCTTCCTGCTGCTGTATTTCTTTACAGCATAGCGCCAGTTAAGCATTTCATTTACATTCATCTTCTTTTGTGTTTTGTTCACACAAAGGTCACTCAGATGTGGTATACATTGTATAGTGATATGCCATTGTATACCGATATGCAAAAGTATATCAGCAGGCGCATGGATATTATTGCTGCAGTAGGCTGGTAAAGGCTATAATGGTTACCGGCAGCAACAGCTGCTGGCACCAGGCGATTACTTTCTGATTACGGCTATTATATTCTGTGTAAATATCCCGGAAGGGCTACCGGTTTCCACCATTTTCCAGAAGCGTAGCCGCCATACGAAAAGCTTCCATAGCAGGGTCCTTACCGAGGAGACAAATCCGTGTGGCACCGGCCCGGTAGGGTAGCATTGCGTACTGGTAAAACCTGTGTTGAGTGCTACCTGGTTTATTGAGTTTGTGGTATAAGCCATCTCATGGGTATAATCACCATAGAAGATAGAGGTGTAAAAATATCCCTGTCCGTTAGGTACCTGCATTATGAACATCCCTCCCTCTTTCAGACTGGCAGATACATGCATTAGTATTTCAAAAACCTCATCGCGGGTAAAATGCTCTATCACATCTTTTGCTATAATAGCATCGTACCTGGTATCATTATCTTTTAGAAATGAAATGAGTTCACCACATTGCAGGTTTTCAATACCCATGCTCCTTCCTTTCTCTATCTGCTCCGGCGATACATCTACGCCCGCTGCATTACAATAGCCCTCCTGTTGCAGGTGGTACACAAAGTTGCCATCACCACAGCCTATGTCCAGGATGCGGATGTTCTTGTCAGCAGGTAGATGACGGCTGTAGAAATGTCTCAGCGTAGGAGCGTATGCTCTGATACGTTCCAGCGACATTTCACCATACAGGTTTTTATTATGGTTACTTATATAGTTGTCGTAGATAATCTTCTTATATCTGTCCATTGCCTGTTGTTTTCAGGTGGTTGATGATAAACGCAGCTCTTGCATCCAGCGTATGTTCTCTGAGTGCACGCTGGTGTCCCGCCTCTTTTATACGGTCGCGGGCTGTTGTATCGTTCAGGTATAGTTTTACCTTTTCTACAAGCTCTTCCGCCCCTTCAAAAAATCCTGCTTCCTCATTTTCTACATAATAGTTCACAGACTCCTCATTACGCTCATGCAGCATAAAGCCGCCAGCTCCTGGTATATGAAATGTGCGGGAGGTTATTAAATCGCCGGAAGATGCACCCGCTACTTTCTCTGATAGTATTCCCAGGTTTATACCAGAGCATTGTATGGCTAATGCATAGAGGTCGCCCACTATTGGCTTGCCCTGTATATGCTTTTTCAGCGCAGGAGATGCTACTCTGTGCCACTGATCACCCCACACTTTCAGGTTTATTTCAGGGCATTGCTCTGTCAGGTAGGTAAGATACTGTTCCTTTTTGGGTGACCATGTACCTATAAAGGAAGCATCACACCCGAAGATCACATATTCATTCTTACCTATTTCTTTGAACGGGCGGTGTATTTCCGGGTCAAATCCATGAGGTACAAATATGGTATTTTTCGCACCATACTTTTCCCTCATGTCAGTAATACCAAATGTTTTGGTAGTGAATATGGTATCATACAGTGGTATGCATGCCGGTATATGAGGGCCATGGGTAGTAGTACTCACATCCGGATAGAAAAGTACCGGCGAGCAGTTATGAGCCTTTGCATATTGTATCGTTTCCGGTAGTACAAATACCCCTTTGTAAACAATAAGATAGTCTGGCCGGAAAGTGTCTATGTTCTTTCTGATAGTGTCATTGAATGCTTTTACCTGCATTGGGCGCACTACTCTTTCCAGTAGTTTCTGCGTCTTTCCTGATGCTCTCAGACTTATATAGTAAAATTCATCCAGTACTTCAATAAAAGCCCCGTTACGCGATAGCGCACGAAAAAGCCCACCTGCATTACTACCTCGCCAGAGCGGACCTATGTTTAGTATTCGCATTGATACTGACGATTTTTTTGACTATGAGAAATGCTAAGAATGTAGATGTAAATGTTACAAATATCTGTAGGTCTGAGCCTATACCCAGCATGCAGAAAAGGAGTAAATACCCTCCCCACAATGCACCGGTAAAGTTGAAAGGCGATGCCATGAACTCTCCTGCATTCCAGAAAAGTGCCAGTATACTTCCGCAGCCCATACATCCCAGTACAACTCCTATCCACCCAAAGTCCAGATACAGTTCTCCCGGTATAGACATATTTACAGAGTTGTTTGCACGTCCATACGAGTTTATGGTTGCCACACCTATTTCCAGCGCATACCATGCCCCAAGTTCTATCGCAGGCTTCTCTGGCCATAAGGCGCGGGGAATAAGGGCATATAGTATAGGCAGTGATGCCTCCCCATTGTAAAAACCGTTCCGGTCTACCAGTTTAAATACATTTGATATCTGAGCTACATTGGAAGAGCGGGTAAGTGCATCATTTCTGTCAGAGTTTAGCACTGCATCAATAGAATAGGAAGCTTTTTGTGTCTCAATATTAGTGGTAAATGCATCAATAAAGTGAGAGCGGTTTGCACCAAGATTACCAAACATGGAAAAGAATATAAGGAATATGGCTATCATGGGTAATGTTCTATAGCTGAATACTTCCTTTATTTTTCCCACTCCTATCAGATATCCTCCATATATAATAAGTAGTGGAATGAGTAGCTGAATTCTAAGGTATGCAGTGAATAATGCCGTTATAATTTGTAATACACATAAGAGTAGAGAATAGTTTCTGTATTTTGGCTTCAATGTTTTACCCCATAGACGTGCAAATACAAGAAGACTCATCTCGCCATACAGTGACATCACTTTTTGTATACCACCTGATATAAAGCCAAAGTTTACAATGTTTCCCGATATATTCAGCAGAGATAGTATAATCACACTTTTGAATATATTATTCAATACCTTTTCATTCTTGACATAGATCGATATCTTGCTGAATGATCGTTTTTTGGTAAGTTCATATCCAATAAAAATGCACGTACTTCCTATAGACCACAATGCAATGGCCTCATTGATATGTCTTACAGATACATAGGAATATGTTGATGTAGGGTCCACACCATACTGGTTAATCCTGTACACCATCTTTGCATTGGCCAGTGCCACCAGTGCAGCTCCCAATGCAAATGGCTGCATTACTGTCAGTTCTGATTTGCCGGAAGAAAATACTGATTGACCTACAAATACAAGACAGTGTACTATGAAACCTATAGATGCAAGTATAGGATCATTCAGTGCAGCAAGTGTAATGTGGATAAAAAGAAATAACAGATGGATGCCCAAAATCAGTAATTATTGTCCCAATTTGCTCAATTGCTCCCAAAAATAGCATATTCATACCTAAATAAGGTATTGTATATACCGTTTGTTAAAGTACGGGTCATAGACCTATACTTTAGTTCAGGCTCCTGAAGTCCACCGGTACCAGCTTGCTCACACCAGGCTCCTGCATGGTTACACCATATATTACGTCCACGGCAGCCATCGTCTGCTTGTTGTGCGTAACAATGATAAACTGTGAGTTGTCAGAGAACTTGCGTATCATTTGAGTGAACTTACCCACATTGGCATCATCCAGTGGTGCATCCACCTCATCCAGTATACAGAATGGTGCCGGCTTTATGAGGTATATGGCAAAAAGGAATGCTGTGGAAGTAAGTGTTTTCTCCCCACCTGATAGCTGAGTGAGTGTACTTGGCTTTTTCCCCTTGGGCTGCGCATATATTTCTATACCACTGTCCGCAATATTATTAGGGTCGGTAAGACGAAGGTCACAGTTATCCTCAGCGGTAAACAAAGCCTTGAACACCTGCACAAAGTTTTCCCGCACCATGTCAAATGTTTCACGGAAGCGGGTATTGGCGGTATTTTCTACCTCTTCTATTGTAGAAAGCAGAGATTGCTTTGCACTCACCAGGTCGTCACGTTGCTCTACTATAAAGTCGTGACGCACTTTCATTTCGCTATACGCCTCTATCGCTGTTGGGTTTACTTCGCCCATGTTGTCAAGGCGTTTTTTCATCTTTTCAGCATCAGCAGTAAGCTCCTCTATGCTCAGGGTACTTGTACGGGGCTGGTCCAGTATATCATCCAGTTGTACTTTGAACTCTATAGACAGGCGCTCACTCATACCTGCTACCTGCAGTTTCATATTGCTCAGCTTATCCTTGATGCCGTTCAGCAGTGTCTCTGCCTGGTCTTTCTCCCGGCGTTTCTGGTTCAGGTTACTTTCCTGTGCCGATATATTATTGCGCATTTCATAAAATGCGCGATCTTTCTCATTCAGCTCTCTTTCTTCAGTTTCTTTTCTGCTCAGCAGTTCATACAGTTCATTGTCGCCACTGTGCAGCTGCTTCCCGGTTTCTTCTACCTGTGAGCTTACCTGGGTCAGCTGCTCCGTGTTGCTGGTCACCTGCCGTTGCAGGTCATTCAGCTGATTGCTGCGAAACTGAAGCTCCTGCTTCAGGTTGTCTATTTTACTCTGCTGGCGGGCAGCAGTCAGGTTCTGATTGTTATACTGTTGGGTTACTTCATTAAATGCCTGCTCCACATTGCGGAATGAGTCTTCAGCAGTTTCTATCTTATCGCGCAGTGTGCTTAGTTCCTCGTTGATGGCTTCCAGTGTATCGCGGGTGTCCTGCATGTTTTCATGCGTGGCATCCAGCTGGTCCTGTATCTCCGTCAGGCGTTTATCGCCGTTCTGGTTCAGATGCTCAAAGTTCTCTATACGGTGCCCCACATTTAGTATGTGGTTCTGCAGCGTGTTCACATCGCGGCGTGTCTGCTCTATCGCTTTGTCATTAAGCTCTGTATTGAAACCCGTTATCAGCGATTGGGTATCGGCTATATGCTGCTTCAGTGATGCTGTAGTAGCGGTAAGCTCTTCTATTTCCTTAGCCAGTCGCTCCAGGTTTTTGGCACGGCCTATCTTATTGCCTTCAAAAAGGCCTACAGATCCTCCCCCCAGGGTATACCTGCCACGTATCATTTTGCCTGAGCGGCTCACCAGTACATTCCCGTTTTCCAGTTCGGCTGCAGGTATATCTGTTGTGTCCTCGGTTATGAATACATGGCCCAGCAGTCTTTGTGCCAGGTCTTTATACTGCTCATCTACATTTACCACGCTCAGCGCGGGGATAGATGAGGCTGGTGGTGTGGCGGCCGTAGCGCCTGCATTATTTACATGGTCCAGTACAAAGAAGTTGGCCTTTCCCTTTTTATTTGACTCCAGCAGGTGTACTGCCTGCGCTGCTTCCTGCGCATTGTTTACTATATAGTAGTTCAGATAGTTGTCCAGTACATTTTCCAGTGCTGTACGGTATTCATTCTGCACTACAAATACATCACTGAGCAGGGGAGCCGTATTGTTCCACTCCTTATTCTTTTTCAGGAACTTGATACTGTCAGGATATCCCTCCAGGCTTTCCACCAGAGACTTCAGCAGGTCGTGCTCATTACGGCGGCTATCCAGTTTTCTGTTTTCTTCCACCAGCTTGGCACGCAGTCCTTCCATCTGTTCCTGGCTCTGCAGTATTTTTGCTTTTACCTGCTCGTGCTGGTCTATTAAGTCCTGCAGCTCTTCCTGTCGTGCTGCCAGTTTATCTTCCGTATCAGTTTTTTCTGTGGTCAGCTGGCTTATCTGTGCTGTACGCTGCGCCATCTCTGCCTGTACCTGCTGCATACTCCGCTGCAGGTTGGTTACAGAAGTATCGGCAATGGCTACTTTCTTTTCTGCTTCAAACTGTACCCGCTGGCGTTGCTGATAGTCATTGCGCAGCTGTTCCAGATTGCGCTTTTCCATATCATACGCAGTTCTCTTTTCATCTACTGCTGCACGCAGGGTTGTCTGTTCCGCCTTTATTTTTTCCAGTATATCCTGCTCTTCTGCTATCTGCTTTTCAGAGAATGTTATCAGCTCACTCAGTTGCGACGACTGCCCGCCTGCTCCCGCCAGAAATTCCTGCAGGTTTTTTTTACGCTCCTCCAGATGTTCCAGCCGCTGTGCTGCCAGTTTTTTCTCACTTTCCAGCTGGCGTACACGGTTCACCAGTTCGTTAAACTGTTTTTGCAGGCCGTTCAGTTCCTGTTCCTTTTCTATAAGCTTTACTTTCTGCTGTTCTACTGCCGCTTCTTCTGTAGCCACTATAGCTTCCAGCTGAGTGCGTCGGTCGGTTTCAGCATCGTTTTGCTCATTAAGTGTACGGTATTGCTCATTAAAATGTTCCAGACTGGCTTTGGCCAGTTCTATGCTCACTTCTTTATATTCGCCTTTTACCTGAAAATACCGCTCTGCTTTACGTGCCTGGTTTTCCAGTGTGCGCAGGTTATTACTTATTTCAAACAGCAGGTCCTCTATACGGGATATGTCCTGCTCTGTAGCATCCAGTTTCTGTTTGGCTTCTTTCTTGCGGGTCTTATATATAGATATGCCTGCAGCCTGCTCCAGCATGCGGCGTCGGCTGCCATCTTTATCTTTGATGATATCATCTACCATTCCCAGCTCTATGATGGCATAGGAGTCATTGCTCACACCCGTATCCAGAAACAGGTTATGAATGTCTTTCAGACGGCAGGTTACATCATTCAGGCGGTATTCACTTTCCCCGTTCTTGTAAAACTTTCGTGTAATGGTTACAGTCGTGAATTCCGTTGGGAGCAGGTTACGGGTATTCTCAAACGTGAGCGATACCTCTGCCATACCGGCTGCAGAGCGTGTGCGCGACCCGTTGAATATAAGATCCTCAAGGTTGTCAGAGCGTAACGCTTTTATTTTATGCTCGCCTATTACCCAGCGTATAGCATCCACAATGTTGGATTTGCCACAGCCATTAGGTCCCACTATCCCGGTTATCGGGTTATCCAGTATCACATGGGTTTTGTCGGCAAACGACTTAAACCCTTTTATTTCCAGCGACTTTAATTTCACAACACAAAAATTTATGGGGGGAAACAAAAGTAATGATAATGACGGAAAGTAATATGCGTCCCGTTTATCAGACTTCCTTTACATGTGCGTATATTTTATGTGATTTGCAGTGTGCCATAAAAGCAATACGCCTGCCTCATATGTGCAGGCGTATTATATATTATTTATAATACTTACTTCACATCATGCATCAGCTTGCGCACCAGCGGCGATATGACGATAAGCACCACACCGGCTATTACCGCATAGATAGCCAGCTGTTTATATCCGTCGGTATAGGATATTAGTTTTTCTGTAAGACTTGCGTTTTCGTTGGCAGTTGTCATATTCGCCCCCAGTATGCCAGCTGCATATTGCCCGTAAGCGCTGGCCAGAAACCACATACCCATCATCATACCATGCAGGGGTTTCGGTGCCAGGGTGGTCATCAGAGACAGCCCTATGGGAGACAGGCATAGCTCACCAATGGTTGAGATTAGGTAGGCAAGCGTAAACATATTCAAAGATGTTTTGCCGGCAGCATCGGCAAAAAAGCGGTTATAGTAGTAGAGATAAAAAGATATACCTACGAACAGAAATGCCAGTCCAAACTTAATAAGGTTATTAGGCTCTGCTTTCTTTTTGGCCATCCATAACCACAGCAGCCCGGCCAGCGGACTCAGGATAATAACAAATATAGAGTTGGATGAGTTGTTCACCTCATTGGGGTCTATATGCATACCCAGTACCGTATCATTCAGATTATAGCGGGCAAAGAGGCTTAGCGAACCTCCTGCCTGCTCAAAGAAAGCCCAGAAAAAGATACTGAAGATGATAAATACCAGAGCAGCAAACAGCTTATCGCGCTCTATTTTATTGAAGCGGCGCATCTCCCACAATATATATATGAGTGCCAGTGGGCCTACGGTATACATAAAATAGTCTGTGTACTCGCTGTTCTTCACCAGCAGGTATATCAGTGGCATTACCAGCAGCGAGCCGGCATACACCATTATATCATTCATCCGTATTTTGCTTTTTGGCATTTTATCTTCCAGTGGCGATAAGCCTATTGGGCCTATCATCTTGCGGGTAAAAATGAAAATGCCCAGCCCTATTATCATACCTATACCTGCCAGAGAGAAGGCTGCATTCCAGGAGTAGTTATTGGCAGTCTTTATACAAAGCCAGCCACCCAGGAAAGCGCCTACATTGATACCCGAATAGAAAAGACCAAACCCCGCATCGCGTCTGGGGTCTCCGTCTTTGTACAGGCTGCCTACCATGGTAGATATATTAGGCTTAAAGAAGCCCGTACCAACAATGGTAAAGCTGATACCTATATAATAAAGGTCCTTTGGAGAAAAAGCCAGCGTAAAGCTGCCTATTATCATCAGCAGTCCGCCCCAGAAAACCGATTTGCGGAATCCCAGTATTTTATCGGCAAACAGGCCACCGATGAAGGTCATGGTATAGATAAATGCCTGTATGCCGCCATATTTCAGGTTGGCATCGCGCTCACTCAGCATCAGCTGCTCCACCATGAATATGGTGAGCATACCACGCATACCATAGAATGCAAACCGCTCCCACATCTCAGAGAAGAAGAGATACCAGAGTTGCTTGGGATATTTTCCTTTAAAATTCTGAATGTCTGCCAGTGAGGCCGTTTGGTTTTGCTCCATACTTTTTCGTTACTACCTGACAAAATACGGGATATTTTCATTCTACCCCTATTTTGTCCCCCATAAACCGGAAGCGGGGGGCATTGCCCCCCGCTTCCGGTTTAAATAGTTTCATTTTGTTATTAGTGTACGCCGTGCATCATCTTCTGCAGCTTACGGCACAGGAACAGGAGTACAACAGATGCCGCACCAGAGAAGCCTACAAATATCATAAAGTAGGTATACAGGCTATCTATCTCTATGCCCAGGAAGTGTGGGTGAGTAGGCAGCGCAGGGTCTGGGTACAGTGAGCTCATGGTACCTGCCAGCTTATTCCCGGTTGCAATGGCCAGGAACCAGATACCCATCATAAGAGAAGTAAACCTGCCGGGAGTCAGCTTGTTAACCATTGACAGGCCTATCGGACTCAGGAACAATTCTCCTATTGTATGCAGGAAGTAAAGACCTGTGAGCCATATGATGCTGGCTCCGGCTTCAGGTATATTTTTAGAACCCATAGCTATGAACAGGTATCCGAATGCAAGGAACGCAAGACCCAGAGATTGTTTGTAAGGAGCTGCAGGGTTCATACCTTTCTTTGCAAGGCGCACCCACATAGCGCTGATGATTGGGGCCAGCAGTACGATAAAGCCCGCATTGAAACTCTGGAAATAAGCTGCTGGCATTGTCCAGCCAAATACAGTTCTGTTTGTTTGTGCATCGGCAAAGAACGTCAGTGAAGCGCCTGCCTGCTCAAAGCACATCCAGAAGAATACCACAAATATCATTATCAGTATGATTACCCACAGTCTGTCTTTCTCTACTTTAGTAAGGGATGGGTCTGTTATTATCACAAATGGGCCTACCAGTGTCATGCCATATATCAGTGACCCCCACACATCCAGTCCTGCACCCCAGAAAAGCAAAGAAAATACGGAAACAATACCGCCTATAAGTATTGTAAGCTGCTGCTTGCTGAATCCTGCATCTTTTTTTCCGCTTTCTGCCGGAGCAGCATCATTCAGCTTATTGGGCCCTACACCCAGCTGCCTGCCATCGGGAGCTATGACATATTTGTCTTTTGTCATGTAGAAAATCACCAGACCCAGCAGCATACCTAAACCGGCAGCCAGAAAACCCCACTTGAAGTCTACATTTTCACCCAGATAGCCACATACCAGTGGTGCTACAAACGCACCTGCATTAATACCCATATAGAATATAGTGTAGGCAGCATCTTTACGACTGTCATTGTCTGGGTATAATTGACCCACCATTGTAGAAATGTTGGGTTTGAAAAAACCATTACCGAATATTAAAAACGTGAGTCCTCCCCACATAAGCGCTATGGCCATCCCTTTATCATCGGCATGAGCCATCGATGCAGAGAAAAACATGAAAAACTGTCCCAGAGCCATAAGTATACCACCTACGAATATCGATTTACGGTTGCCCCAGTACCGGTCTGCCACATAGCCGCCTATAAGCGGGGTAAGATATACAAGGCCCGTATAGCTTCCATAGATGTTACTTGCCAGTGCTTTGTCCATCAGCAGCATCTTGGTCATATAGAGGGTAAAAATGGCCCTCATACCATAGTAGCTGAAGCGCTCCCAAAACTCGGTGGCGAAGAGGACATAAAGCCCTTTAGGGTGGCCTTTCTCAGAAAAGCCTGCTCCGTTTGCGTTACTCATAATTGTATAATATGTTGTTAGTAGCTGCCAATTTAGTAAAATATTTACCGCACGGCCTCCGAATTTTTAGTTTTTTTGCAGTTATGGCAGTAAAAAAACAAAATATCCTCCTTTTGGGGGCAGGTGGCAGAGAGTGCGCCATAGCATGGAAACTCAGCAAAAGCCCGCTTTGTGGTAATTTGTTCATTGCACCCGGCAATGCCGGAACCCGCTTTTATGGTACGGGTCTGGATATTTCAGTATCAGATTTTCAGGGTATAAAACAGGCTTGTCTGGAGCATCAGATAGATATACTGTTCCCCGGCCCTGAAGATCCGCTGGTGGCTGGTATATATGATTTTGTGAAAAACGACCCTGAGCTTCAGCATATAATAGTGGTAGGCCCGTCTAAGGCCGGCGCACAGCTGGAGGGTAGTAAGGCGTTCTCTAAGAAATTCATGCAGCGGCATAATATCCCTACTGCACAGTACAGGGAGTTTACAGCAGAGAATTTTGAAGAAGGAAAGACATATATTAATACACTTACACCTCCTGTAGTACTTAAGGCCGATGGATTGGCAGCCGGTAAAGGTGTTATTATTGCTCAGAGTACTGAGGAGGCGCAGGCAGCACTCAGCTCCATGATACAGGATCACCAGTTTGGTAACGCTGGCGATAGGGTGGTGATAGAAGAGTTTCTCGATGGGGTAGAGCTTTCCGTGTTTGCTCTTACCGATGGGGAGCATTATATATTATTGCCAGAGGCCAAAGATTACAAGCGCGTAGGCGAAGGCGACAAAGGATTGAATACCGGTGGTATGGGAGCTATTTCTCCCGTGCCCTTTGCCGATGCCACTTTCATGGAGAAGGTAGTAAGCCGCATTGTAGCGCCTACCGTAGCAGGTCTCAAGGCCGAAGGTATTGTATATCATGGCTTTATATTCTTCGGCCTCATCAAGGTCAATAACGAACCTTATGTAATAGAGTATAACTGCCGCATGGGCGATCCTGAGACAGAAGTAGTTATACCTCGCCTGAACAATGACCTGGTAGAGCTGATTCTGAAGATGGGCGAAGGCCGTCTCAATGAAGTAAAGGCAGAGCACAGCACCGATGCCGCTGCTACAGTTGTTCTGGTTTCGGGTGGCTATCCCGGTAGTTATGTAAAAGGAAAAGTGCTTACCGGGCAGGCAGATGTATCCGGCAGTATTCTTTTTCATGCCGGTACAGCCGTCAAAGATGGTATGGTAGTTACCAGCGGTGGCAGAGTAATGGCAGTTACCTCACTTGCACCTACATTAAAAGATGCTTTGGCTACCAGTTATGCCAATGCCGCCCGCATAGGTTTTGAGGGTAGGTATTTCCGTAAAGATATAGGCTGGGAATTCTGATTCCCCCACTATTTCCGTCGCTGCTCAGTGCAGCGACGGAAATAGTAATTAACGGATATTTACACCACATCCACCCCATTTGTGTGGAAAATAATCCACAATTCCACATTATTTTGCCAATATCTGTACTCGTTTCATATACAGGCAGTTACAGCTTATTAATTTCTCTGAAAATTTTGTTTACCTGTATCTTAATTTATTATTCATTGATAATTAATGAATT
>Ga0209066_10000110_pt1 | contig 117534 bp, 107 predicted proteins | sample All_14_2_FD_187198 | JGI IMG/M metagenome (GOLD analysis project Ga0209066, IMG submission 187198) | Freshwater microbial communities in response to fracking from Pennsylvania, USA - Allegheny Zone_MetaG_DW_15 (SPAdes) (version 2) ...
GAATATTGCATTTAAATGAATTCACTTGGATTTTTGATTGGTTGTGCGAACAGCTTAATAGATGTCTCTTTTTTTTCGCTTGCGAAAAAAAAATCGTGATTATTTCGGAAATTCTTGCGCAGAGATGCTGCAATGGATACACAAGCGCAAACAAATTAACCGTATGGAGGGTATGAGGAATGTTGAAAATGAAGACCATTCTTGCGTGTGCGCTGGTTGCGGTTTTTCTGTGTGCTGCTTCCGCCTTCGCTGCTCCCATCGTGATCAAGTACTCCCACGTCGTGGCCGAGGACACGCCCAAGGGCATCCAGGCCAACAAGTTCCGCGACCTCGTGGCCGAACGCCTGGCCGGAAAGGTCGTGGTCGAGGTCTATCCCAACTCCCAGCTCTTCGGTGACGGCAAGGAACTCGAAGCCCTGCTCCTGGGCGACGTGCATCTCCTGGCGCCGGCCCTTTCCAAGTTCCAGAAGTACACTCCGCTGCTGCAGATCTACGACCTGCCCTTCCTGTTCAAGGACATGGAGGCCATCGACAGGTTTCAGCAGGGCCCCAACGGCCGCGCTCTCCTCGCCTCCATGAAGGACAAGGGCATCATCGGCCTGGAGTACCTGCATAACGGCATGAAGCAGATCTCGGCCAACAACCCCGTCCGAGTCCCGGCCGACGCCGCAAACAAGAAGTTCCGCATCATGACTTCCGACGTCCTGGCCGCCCAGTTCGAGGCCGTGAACGCCATGCCCCTGAAGAAGCCCTTCGCCGAAGTCTTCACCCTGCTGCAGACCAAGGCCATCGACGGTCAGGAGAACTCCTGGTCCAACATCTACTCCCAGAAGTACTACGAAGTGCAGCCCTACATCACGGAGACCAACCACGGCATCCTCGATTACCTCGTGGTCAGCACCACCGAGTTCTGGGAAGGCCTGCCCGCCGACGTCCGCCCGGTCCTGGAGGAGTGCCTGAAGGAGTCCATCGCCGTGGGCAACGAAGCCGCCGCCAAGAAGGACCTCGAGGACAAGCAGAAGATCATCGACTCCAAGCGTTCCGAGATCATCACCCTGACCGAGGAAGAGCGCGGTCTGTGGGTCGAGGCCATGAAGCCCGTGTGGAAGAAGTTCGAGGACGCCGTGGGCAAGGAAAACCTCGAAGCCGCCATCGCCTCCAACAAGTAGTCTCCGGAAACCATGAATACCTTCATCAACAAGCTGGAGGAGGGGATCATCTCCCTCCTCCTGGCTTCCATGACCCTGCTCGTTTTCGTGGAAGTGGTATGCCGCTTCGGCTTCAACGTGGGCATTCACTGGGCCCAGGAGATGACGCTGCTCCTGTCCGGCTGGCTGGTCATGTTCGGGGTGTCCTACGGCATCAAGGCCGGCTCGCACATCGGTGTCGACGCGCTCGTCAAGCTCTTTCCGGGCAATGTGCGACGGGCCGTGACCTTTGTGGCCGTGCTGCTCTGTCTGACCTACTGCGGCCTGTTTCTCGTCGGCAGCTGGACCTATCTGGGCAAGCTGAGGAGCATCGGCATCCAGCTGGAGGACATTCCCGTCCCCAAGTGGATGGCCAACAGCATCCTGTTCTTCGGCATGGTCATGATGGTCATCCGTCTCCTCGACCTCCTCTGGGCGGTCGTGCGGGGCAGGGCCGACGGGTTCAAGCTGCTGGATGAGGCCAAGGAGAGCATGTACCTGGCCCAAAAAGAGGGCACGGCCCTGGATGGAGACGACGAATGACCACAGCCGCCCTGTTCACCCTGCTCTTCCTGTTCATCGCGTCGGGCATGCCCATCGCAATCGCGCTGGGCCTGTCGAGCATCACCACGATCCTGTTCTTTTCCAACGACTCCCTGGCGTCCATCGCCCTGAAGCTCTTCGAGTCGGTTTCCGAACACTATACCCTGCTGGCCATCCCCTTCTTCATCCTGTCGTCCCAGTTCCTGTCGACGGGCGGAGTGGCCAAGCGGATCATCAACTTCGCCCTGGACTGCGTCGGGCACGTCAAGGGCGGGCTGGCCATGGCCGGCGTTCTGGCCTGCATGCTCTTCGCCGCGGTGTCGGGCTCTTCGCCGGCCACGGTGGCGGCCATCGGCAGCATCGTCATCGCGGGCATGGTCCGCTCGGGCTACCCCGAGAGCTTCGCCGCCGGCGTCATCTGCAACGCCGGGACGCTGGGCATTCTCATCCCGCCGTCCATCGTCATGCTCGTCTACGCGGCGGCGACCCAGGAGTCGGCGGCCAGGCTGTTCATGGCCGGGTTCATCCCGGGCGTTTCCCTGGGCCTGCTCCTGATGCTTGCCATCTACATCGTGGCGCGGATCAAGAATTACCCGTCCCTGGCCTGGCCCGGCTTCCGGCAGATATTCCGGTCCGGCGTCAAGGCCCTGGGCGGGCTCATGCTTATCGTCATCGTGCTGGGCTCCATATACGGCGGCATCTGCAGCCCGACCGAGGCGGCGGCGGTCTCGGCCGTCTACGCCTGGTGGATCGCGGTCTTCGTCTATCGCGACATGGGTCCTCTGAAGGAGGTCCCCCTGCGCAAGGTCGAGGAGAGCGTGGGCTCGGCCCTGACGCGCGGCCTGTGGCAGACCGTCTGGGCCATCCCGCGGTCCCTGACGCACCCCGAGGTCCGGCACGTGGTCCTGGACGCGGCCAAGGTCAGCATCATGCTGCTCTTCATCATCGGCAACGCCATGCTCTTCGCCCACGTGCTGACCACCGAACGCATACCGCACATGATCGCCGAGACCATCGTGGGCTGGGGCCTGCCGGCCTGGGGGTTCCTGATCGTCGTCAACCTGCTGCTGCTGGCCGCCGGCAACTTCATGGAACCCTCGGCCATCACCATGATCATGATCCCGATCCTCTTCCCCATCGCCGTCAAGCTCGGCATCGATCCCATCCACCTGGGCATCATCGTCGTGGTCAACATGGAGATCGGCATGATCACCCCGCCCGTGGGCCTGAACCTCTTCGTCACGGCCGGCATCACCAAGCGCGACCTGACCTGGGTCGTGCGCGCGGCCTTCCCCTGGCTGACGATCCTGCTCGGGTTCCTGGTCCTCGTCACCTACGTCCCGCAGATCTCCCTGTGGCTGCCGGAATTCATCGACAAGCTCAAAGGGTACTGACGGCTTCCCGAACACGAAACAGAGAACCGGGCTCCGCGAGGGGCCCGGTTTTTTTCTGGAAGCGCGCTCGGCGGGGCCGGCGGACAAGAGGCTAGACGTCGATGTTGCGGCAGGCCGGGCAGATCCCTTCCAGGCGGATGTCCACGTGGCGGACATCCAGCGAAAGGGCCTCCAGGGCCTTCTGATCCAGGGGGAGTGTGTCGCAGTGCAGGCAGAGGTAGCGGTCGCAGCGCGTGCAGTGGAAGTGCGGGTGCGCGTCGTCATGGTCTTCGCGCAGGCAGAAGCGGCTCGACTTGTCGCCGAGGCCCAGACGGTTCAGCACCTCGTGTTCGACCAGCAGGTCGAGGATGCGGTAGACCGTGACCCGGTTGATGTCCGACTTGGCGCGAACCGCGTCGAGAATCTCCTGCGCGCTGGAGGGGTAGGGGGTGCCGCCCACGGCCATGAGCACGCGCATGCGGTGGTCCGTGGCTTCCAGGCCCGCGGCGGCGAGACGGTGTTCCGCCGCCTTGGCGGTCATTCGGGCCTTCACCCGAGCCTCCGCAGGCTGTGCGCTCCCCAGGCCAGGACATACCCGCCCGTGGCCATGGCGATGATGGACGCACCGGACGTGATGTCGAAGTGGTAGGACACGGCCAGGCCGGCCAGGCAGAAGACGAGGCTCGCCAGGGTGGCCAGGACCATCATTTTCCACAGGGAGTTGGTGAAGAGTTCGGCCAGCATGGGCGGGATGGTCAGCAGGGCGATGACTAGGATGAGGCCGGCCACCTGGATGACCATGATCACGGTTACGGCCGTCAGGACCTGCATCAGCGCGTAGAGCAGGCGCACGGGCACGCCCATGGAGCGCGCGAACTCCATGTCGAAGGACAGGGCCAGGAAGTCCTTGTACCAGAAGAAGACCACGGCCAGGATGAAGGCGTCCAGGACCGCCATGAAGACGATGTCTCCGCGGGGGACGGCCAGGATGCTGCCGAAGAGGTAGCTCATCAGGTCGACGTTGTAGCCCGGGGTGATGTCCATGAGGATGATGCCGATGGCCATGCCCGCCGCCCACATGATGCCCACCACGGAGTCGCTGCGTTCGGCGCGGCCGAAGGAGGCCATGGCCATGGCCAGGGCGGCCAGAACCGTGAAGGCAACGGCGCAGGGCAGCACGGGCAGGCCCAGGAAAAAGGCCAGGCCCACGCCGCCGTAGGCCGTGTGGGCCACGCCCCCGGCCATGAAGACCTGGCGGTTGACGACCACGAGGGTGCCGATGACGCCGCAGGCCAGACTGGCCAGCAGCCCGGCCAGCAGGGCGTTGCGCATGAATTCCATGCCGAGGATGTCCATCATTTCGCGCTCCTCTGCCCGCCGGCGGTGAAAATCGAGGACATGCCCCGGATGTACTCGTCCAGGGGGCAGGTCGCGTCGTGGGTGCCGTAGATGAGTTCGAGCATGGTCGGCGTCAGCTCGCGGCCGCGGTTCTGGATGAGGCGGTTGTTGACCACGGCCACGCTGGTGATGCGCGTGGAGGCCGAGATGAGGTCGTGGCTGACCATGACGATGGTGATGGATGCGCTCAGGGCCGACAGCAGGTCGAAGAGGCAGACCTTGCCCTGGGGGTCGATGTTGGAGGTGGGCTCGTCGAAGAGCAGCAGGGCCGGGTCCGAGATCAGGGCCCGGGCCACGAGCACGCGCTGCTTCTGGCCGCCGGACAGGGCGTCGAAGCGCCGTCCGGCCAGGTCGGACATGTCGACCATGTCCAGTGTGTCCAGAGCCTTGCGCTTTTCCTGCGCCGAGTAGCCGGGCCAGCGCCGGGTGGAGAAGAACCCGTTGCCCCGCCGCAGCCCCAGCAGGACCACGTCCCGGACCGTGACGGGAAAGCTCGGCTGGACAAGGGCGTGCTGCGGAACGTAGCCCACGGCGGGACGCACGACGGCCGGGTCGGCCCCGAGGACGCGCACGGTGCCGCGCTCGGGCCGCAGAAGCCCGAGGATGATCTTGACCAGGGTCGTCTTGCCGCCGCCGTTGGGTCCGATGACGGCCAGGAAATCCCCGGCGCCGACGCTCAATGTCACGTCAGAGAGGACCTCGCGGTCCGCGTAGGCGAAGCTTACGCCCGAGACCTCGATGACGGGGCCCCCGGCCAGCAGGCGGTGGAAGCGCGGCCCGGGCACGGCCGTGTGCTCGTGGCCGGAGCAGGTGGGGCAGGTGTGGTCGGGTGAATGCATGTGTTTCCTTGCGAGTCGGGTTGCGCGCCGGGAGATGGGCCAGGGCCGCCGACGGCTCGGCAGACGGGTCCGGATCGATTTTTTCCATGATTTGGAATCGATATTTATGCAACAGGATTGCATGTCGTCAAGGGCCGCAGGCCAGGGTGCGGCCCTTGTGCATCGCCTCTTCAGGCCGTAGGAAAAGAGGGCGGCCGCGACAAGGGCGGCCCGGATTTCAGGAGGTACCATGCTCGATTTTGTCATAGACGAGTCCCGCTGCATCCAGTGCGGCGAGTGCGCGGCCGATTGCCCCGTGCGCATCATCGACGTCAGCCAGGGGTTGCCGCGCATCAGTGAGCAGCGTCAGGGCCTGTGCATCAGGTGTCAGCACTGTCTGGCCGTCTGCCCCACTGCGGCCCTGTCCATCCTCGGGGTGAACCCGGACGAGAGTGCCGAGATCCTGCCGCCCTCGCCGGACGGCCTGGAGAACCTGATCAAGAGCCGCCGGTCCGTGCGGCGGTATCGGCCCGAGGCCGTGGAACGGCCCGTCCTGGACCGCCTCATGGACGCCGTGGCCTGCGCCCCCACGGGCAAGAACGAGCGCAAGGTCCGCTTCACCCTGGTGGACGACCCGGAGGTCATGGCCCGCATCCGCGTCCTGACCATGGAGGGCATCCGCCGGGCCGTGGACGAGGACGGCCTGCCCGACGGCATGGAGTTTTTCGCCAAGTTTCTGACCGCCTGGGACCAGGGCCGCGACATCATCTTCCGCGAAGCCCCGCACATGCTCATCGCCTCCTCTCCCCGGGAGGCCACGTCGGGCGAGGCCGACCCCTTCATCGCACTGTCCTATTTCGAGCTCATGGCCGCGAGCCTGGGCCTGGGCACGGTCTGGTGCGGGTACGCCCGCTGGGCCCTGCAGAGCGTGGTGCCGGAGCTTGGCCGCAGGCTCGGCATTCCCTGGGACCACCGCTCCATGTATGCCGTCATGTTCGGCTACCCGGCCGTGCGCTACGCCCGCGCCGTGCAGCGCGAGGTGCAGGGCCTGCACCGCGTCAGGCCGGCAGACCTGGAGGGCGGGCTGTGAGGCGCGGCATTCTCGATGTCCTGCGCGAGCGCGTGGTCGTGGCCGACGGGGCCATGGGGTCGCTCCTTTTCGAGCGTGGCGTGGACAGTTCGTCCTGCTACGACGTTCTGAACCTTACGGACCCGGCCCTTGTGCGGTCCATCCATCAGGCCTATGCGGCGGCCGGGGCCGAGATCCTGGAGACCAACACCTTCGGCGCCAACAGGGCCAAGCTCGGCCGTTTCGACCTGGGGCACAGGGTTTGCGAGATCAACCTGCGCGGAGCCGAGTTGGCCCGGGCCGAAGCCGGCGCGGGTCGCTGGGTGGCCGGGGCCATGGGTCCGCTGGGGCGCATGGGCGAGGAGACGGCAGCGCCGGGAGAGATCGAGGAGATTTTCGCCGAGCAGGCCCGGGCTCTGGTCGAGGGCGGGGTGGATTTCATCATGCTCGAAACATTCGCCAGTCTCACCCTGCTGCTGTCGGCCCTGCGCGGGGTCAAGACGGCCGTCGGGGTGCCCGTGGCCGCGCAGATGGTCTTCACCCAGCGCGGTCGCACCCATTCGGGCCGCTCGGCCCGCGAGTGCTTCGAGGCCCTGGTGGAGGCCGGGGCCGACATCGTCGGCCTCAACTGCGGCATCGGCCCCAAGAATTCCCTGGAGGTGGTCCGCGCCCTGGGTCCGGTACCTGTGCCCTTGTCGGTGCTGCCCAACGCGGGCTTTCCCGAGGCCGCGGGGGACCGGCTCATGTACGCCTCGTCGCCGGAGTATTTCGCGCGGCAGACCGCGGCCTGCGCGGCCCACGGTGCACGCCTGCTGGGCGGGTGCTGCGGGACCGGGCCGGAGCACGTCGCGGCCCTGGTCAAGGCGCTGGGCGCGACGTCGCCCGAAGTGCGGATCGAGGCCCCGTCCGCCGAGGAACGCACGACCGGTACTGCCGTCCCGACGCGTCTGGCGCGCCGCCTCCAGGAGGGCAAGGTCGTCCTGGTGGAACTCGACCCGCCCAAGCACCTCGACACGGAGCCCGTGCTCCGGGCGGCCGAGGCCCTGGCCGCGGCGGGCGTGGACGCCATCACCATCGCCGAGAACCCGCTGGCCGTGCCGCGCCTGTCGAACATCACCCTGGCCGGCATGGTCCGGGCCAGGACCGGCGCGGACGTGGTCGTGCACCTCACGGGCCGCGACCGCAACCTCGTGGGCATGCAGTCGACCATCATGGGCCTGGCCGCATCGAACCTGCACAACGTCCTGGCCGTGACCGGCGACCCGCCCTCGGCCGGCAGCGCCGAGCGGGTCTCGGGCGTCTACGACCTGCGCTCCATGGAGCTCATCTCCCTGCTGGCCGGCTTCAACCGGGGCCGCAACCACTACGGCGACGACATGCGCCTGCCCGTCAACTTCTGCATCGGCGCGGCCTTCAACCCCAACACGCGCAACATGGCCCTGCAGGTCGGCCGCATGGAGAAGAAGATGGCGGCCGGCGCGACCCACTTCCTGACTCAGCCGGTCTATTCCCGCTCCCGGGTGGACGAGATTCTGGCCGCCACATCCCACGTCAAGGCGCCCATCGTGCTCGGCATCATGCCCCTGGCCAGCCACCGCAACGCCGAGTTTCTGCACAACGAGTTCCCGGGCATCGAGATCCCGCCCGAAGCGCGCGAACGCATGGCCCGGGCCGGGGAGGCGGGGCAGCGGGAGGGCATTGAGATCGCCTGGGAGCTGCTTGAGTACGCCTGGCCGCATTTCGCGGGGGTGTACATCATCCCGCCGTTCAACCGCCACGCCATGGCCCTGGAGCTCATGCAGCGCCTGGGGCTGAAACGCTGAAGGCCGGTCCCGGTTTGCGGGAGCCGGCCTTCAGCATTGATTCCGAGAGATAAGCGGGATCAGCCGTTCCCCAAATCCGTCGAGACGTAGCGCTCCATGACCCAGCCGCGCACGTCCTCTCCGTCGATCTCCACGTACAGCCAGCCCGGGGCGCTGCCGAGGACGTTCAAGACCGTGTAGCGGCCGGCCTGAGCGATGACTTCCTCGCTTTCATCGGGCCCGTAGCGCAGGTTCAGGATATCCGTGACGACGGCCACCTGGGCCGGCCACTCGCGGCCCGGGGCGCGGATGGGTTCCACGACCTCGTAGCCTGCGGGCACGCGCCGGTAGTAGACGTCGCCGAAGACGTAGAAGGGGATGCCCGCAGAGATGACCGTGCGGCTGCCCAGGGGCAGGCTCAGGACGATGAGGCCCAGCGGGGGGCGCACCAGGACGAAGCCGGTGTCCCACGGCCGGTAGAACCGCCCGCCGTGGTAATGGTAGCGGTCGCGGCCGTGCAGGATGACCGCATGACGGGACGGAAGATGGTGCACGACATGCTTGACGTAATGGCGATCATTTCTGCCGCGTCCCTTGGAGTCGTGCCATTTGCGGGAATCGTGACCCCAGTTCCGGTACTCGCCGCGGCGGTCGAACCGCTCGGGAGGGGTGCTGAAATGTCCGGGGCTCCGGTTGAAGTCGTTTCGGCGCAGATCATCTCCTGAACGCCCCCGCCCGCGCCTGCCGTCGTCATCGATGCGCTTGAAGTTCCCCCGGGAGCCGTCTCCGCGTCGTCCGTCGTTACGGAAATCGTCGCGCCCCCTGCGGCCGTCATTCGATCTGAAAGAGTCGTGTCCTCTGCGGCCGTCATCCGATCTGAAAGAGTCGCGTCCTCGCCGTCCATCCTTTCCGTCGTCGCGCCCATCGCGGCCCCGCCTTTGGCCGTCGAGTCGGAAGAGGTCGTCGTGTCCCCTGCTGCGGCCGCCATCGAGTCTGAACGGGTTGTCGCCTCCCCGTCCGCGGCTGTCGATCCGGAAGAGGTCGTCGTTGCCAGCGACGGTCAGGGCGTCGTTCCGCGGCCCCCGAGGCGCGTCGTCGCCGCCGAGGGCCGGTGCGCCCCAGGCCAGGAGGGCGAAAAGCGCCATCACTATGAGTTTGGGTATATGCGAGTTCATGTGTTTCCTCCGTGGGATGATTCGTGTCCGAACACGCAAGGTGCGTGCCATTCTTGACGAATCTCCGCAGCGGCTGTGTCTGGGGCCGCCCCGGTCCGTCCGGGGGAATCCGGGAAATCTGCCGTTCTTGCCCGTGGCGGACTGAGCAGTCTTTTCACAACGGGCTGTGCATCGTCATCCCAATCCCAACCGCTTCAATTTGTATATAAGCCCGCGGCGGGTGATGCCAAGGAGCTGGGCCGCGTGGGTGCGGTTGCCGCCGGTCTGCTTCAGGGCCGCGGCCACGGCCTCGAATTCCTGCTGCTCCAGGGTCTTGGTTTCCTCCGGGCGCTTGGCCTGGGCGGCGGTGGGCGTGTCCGGGACGGCCTTGGCCGCGGACTTGCGTACCGCCGGGGGGAGATGTTCGGGCAGGATGACGTCGGTCTGGCTCAGGAGGCGCACATGGGCCATGGCGTTGGCCAGTTCGCGCACGTTGCCGGGCCAGGGGTGGCTCTGCAGGGCCTGCACCGCCGCGCGGGACAGCCGCCGCGCCTCGGCGGCCCCCCGGTTCAGGAAGAACCTCGCCAGGGGGGCGATGTCCTCGGGGCGTTCGCGCAGGGGGGGGATTTCGATGGTGATGACGTTCAGGCGGTAGAAGAGGTCCTGGCGGAAGCGGCCCTGCGCCACGTCCTCCTCCAGATTGCGGTTGGTGGCGGCGATGAGCCGGCAGTCCACGGCGACCTCCCGGTCCGCGCCCACGGGCGTGATGCGGCCCGTTTCCGTGGCGCGCAGCAGGGACGCCTGCAACTCAAGAGGCATGTCGCCGATCTCGTCGAGGAAGAGGGTGCCTTCGTGGGCTTCGCGGAAAAATCCCTTGCGCTTGGCCACGGCGCCGGTGAAGGCGCCCTTCTCGTGGCCGAAGAGTTCGCTGGGCAGGAGGGTCGGTGCCACGGCCGCGCAGTTGACCGTGACGAGGGCCTTGTCCCGCCGTGCGCTGCTTCGGTGGATGAACTGGGCCACGACCTCCTTGCCGCTGCCGCTCTCGCCCGTGAGCAGCACCGTGGCGTCGCTGCCGGCCACGCGCCAGGCGTCGCGCAGCACGGCGCGCATGGCCGGGCTCTCGGCCACGATGCCTTCCAGGGCCGCGGCCGGCACGTCAGCGTCGCCGTCCCCGTGCACGCCGAGGGCGTCCCGCACGGCGGCCAGCAGTTCGTCCAGGTCCACGGGCTTGGCCAGATAGTCCACGGCGCCGAGCTTGAGGGCGTCCACGGCTTCGCGCACGTCGGCATAGGCCGTGACCAGCAGGAAGGGCAGGCCCGGGTGGTCGGCCCGGGCGCGGCGCAGGAGGTCCAAGCCGCTGGCGCCGGTCATGCGCACGTCGCTGACGACCATGGCCGGTGCATCCTTCCCGATGGCCTTCAGCGCGGCGGCGACGTCCTCGGCTTCCAGGACATCGAACCCGGCGTCCCGCAGCACGCGGGCATAGAGGTCCCGGTAGCGGGCCTCGTCGTCGACAATCAGGATGGTCGTGTTCATGCGCGCTCCTGGGCGTTTCTGATTCCGGAAATGGCCATGGCGGTACCTCCGGCCGGGATGGACGACGCCTGGATCTTCCAGCCGTGGGACTCCACCAGGCGCTTGACGATGGCCAGCCCCAGCCCGTGGCCCGAGGCCGAACCCGACACGTAGGGCTTGAAGATGTTGGGGAGCAGTTCCGGCGGGATGCCCGTGCCCTGGTCCTCGACGACCAGCTGCCATCGCCGGCCCTGGCGCTGCATCCGGATGCGCACGACCGTGCCCGCGGGCGAGGCGTGCAGGCTGTTCAGCAGCAGGTTGACGAGGATCTGGCGCAGCAGGGCCTCGTCGGCCAGGACGACGGCCCCGGGCACGACCGACTCCAGGCCTACCCCGGCGAGATCGAAGTCCGGTACCATGACTTCCGTCAGCTCCCGGCACAGCCGGTCCACGGCCACGGGACCCGGGTTCACGGTGCGCTGCCTCGCGAAGTTCATGAAGTTGCCAAGCCTGGAGGTGGTCTTGTCCACCTCGTCCATGATGTGTTCGAGCATTGTCCGGCTTTCGGCCGGGATGTCGGGACGGGCCGCGATCTGCTGGGCCATGCCCATGATGATGCCCAGCGGGTTCTTGGTTTCGTGGGCCAGGCCCGCCGCGGCCAGGCCGAGCTCTTCAAGGTGGGCGCTGTGCAGACGCTCGGAGGCGAGTTCCCCGGCCAGAAGCCTGCGCCGGTTGCCCGCGATCCACGCCGCCGTGACGGCCAGGATGCAGACCATGGCCAGGGCGAAGATGGGCGCCTGGCGCTGCCAGTACCAGGAGGTCGCGAAGGTTTCGCTGCGGCTGCGGAAGCCCAGGTACATGACCGGATTGCTGCGCATCCAGAGCCCCAGGCCGAAATGCGGTGATTCGAGGGCCTCGGCCCAGGTGGACGGCAGGTTGACCTGCTGCAGCGGGGCCCAGACGATGAGCATGGACTCAGTGTCCATCTCGCCGCTGTCGCCGCCGGTCACCAGCAGTTCCGGGACCGCTCCGGTTTGGACCAGGCGTCCGTGGCTTGCTTCGACCACGACGAAGGCCGTGCGGGAGTCGCGGGTGATGCTGGCCAGCACGCGCTCGATCTGCTGCCAGTCCGTCAGCACCCCGTTACTCATGGTGGCGATGATGGCGTTCAGGGTCTGGAACGTCTCCTGGGCGCGTTGCCGACGCCACTCCAGGGAACGGTCGCTGTAGCCCTGCCAGGACCACAGGCCCCAGAGGGAAAGGGCCAGGATCATGGCCGCCGCGGCCAGCAGGGGCGCGCGGTAGATGCTGCGGGTGGCGTGCTTCATGTGTCCTCCTTGCGGGCTTTCGCCAAGCAAAGAGCGTGCTGGATGTTCAGCCCAGGAGCATGCGGTCCGAAATTTCGGCGTCTTCCTGGCCGTGGAATTTCTGCAGCAGGTCCTCGACGGTCAGGGCCGCCTTCTCCTGACCGCGCACGTCGAAGATGATGCGCCCGCGGTGCATCATGATCAGCCGGTTCCCCAGGGCCAGGGCCTGCTGCATGTTGTGGGTGACCATGAGGGTGGTCAGGCCGCCGGCCGTGACGATGTTCTCGGTCAGAGCAAGGATCTGGGCCGCGGTCTTGGGGTCCAGGGCCGCCGTGTGCTCGTCCAGGAGCAGCAGTTCCGGGCGCACCAGGGTGGCCATGACCATGGTCAGGGCCTGGCGCTGGCCGCCCGAGAGCAGCCCCGCCCGGTCCTGGAGGCGGTCTTCGAGGCCCAAACCCAGCACCTTCAGGCGTTCGCGGAAGAGCTCCCGGTCGGCGGGCTTGACGCCGCGAGACAGGCCGCGCCGCTGCCCGCGCCTCAGGGCCAGGGCCATGTTCTGGGCGATGGAGCCGCCGGCGCAGGTGCCCATGAGGGGGTCCTGGAAGACGCGGCCGATGAAGCGGGCGCGCCGGTGCTCGGGCCAGCGGGTCACGTCGGTGCCCCCCACGGCGATGGTGCCCGCATCCAGGGCGTGGGTCCCGGCCAGGCAGGACAGGAAGGTCGACTTGCCGGCCCCGTTGGAGCCGATGATGGTGATGAAGTCGCCCTGGTCGATGTCGATGGACAGGTCCCGGATGCTGTGCACTTCGTTCACACTGCCCCGGTGGAAATACTTGTTCAGTCCGGCGGCGCGGATCATCGTGCGAACCTCCTTTTGAGCATGGGCAGGCTCAGGGCGATGATGACCAGGAAGGCGGTGATGAGGTTCAGGTCGCTGGGCGTGAAGGAGAAGCCGCCGAGGTCCAGGCCCAGGGCCAGGGCGATGGCCGTGCGGTAGGCCACGGAACCGACGATGACGGCGATGCAGGCACGGGCGATGGTCGCCTTGCCGCAGATCGTCTCGCCGAGGATGACCGAGGCCAGGCCCGCGACGATGGTGCCCACGCCCATGTTCACGTCGGCCGCGCCCTGGTTCTGGGCGATGAGGGCGCCGCTGAAGGCCACCAGGGCGTTGGACAGGCCGACGCCGAAGATGATGACGTTGTCCGTGTTCACGCCCAGGGCCGTGATCATCTGCCGGTTGTCGCCCGTGGCCAGCATGGCCTGGCCGTACTCCGTGTGCAGGAACCAGATGAGGGCCGCCGTGACGGCCGCGGCCACGAGGAGGAAGAAGACCGGCGTGACCTGGAAGAGGGGCAGGCCCAGACCCTCCAGATCCGTCAGCACCGAGGGCGTGCCCAGCAGGGCCACGTTGGGGCCGCCCATGATGCGGATGTTGATGGAGTAGAGGGAGATCATGGTCAGGATGGAGGCCAGCAGGTGCAAAATCTTGAGCTTGGTGTTCAGGAGCGCCGTCACGGCCCCGGCCGCGAACCCGGCCGCCGTGGCCAGGGCCAGGGCCAGGTAGGGGCTGTGTCCGGCCGTGATGGTCACGGCGCTGACCGAGGCCCCCAGCGGCAGGCTGCCGTCCACGGTCAGGTCGGGGAAATCGAGGATGCGGAATGTCAGGTACACCCCGAGGGCCATGATGCCGTAAAGGAATCCCTGTTCCAGGGCGCCGAGCAGTGCGTAGAGGTTCATGTCGCGTCAGTGGTAAGAATGATACGGGAAGACGCCGCGCGTCCGATGTGCGGCACATACATGGGGCCGGCGGCGAGGACAAGCCGCAGGGTGGGGTGGCGGCAGTCCGGTACCTTGCCCGCCAGGGTTTCCCCCGGAGGGGTACGCTACGGCCTTTGTCGCCGCCGCCCGCCCCGCGAACTCCGGCCGACTCCCGAGCCGGAGGCGGCCGTACGTCAGGTCGCATCGGCATTTTTGGAGAGCGCCGTCTGCCCGCTTTGACAGAGGCTTCGCGCTTCCTGTAGGCCAAGGCCCGATCCCAACAGTCTTCCCGAGGTTTTTCCATGCCCACGCCCCTTGAAGTCCTCCGTTCGGTTTTCGGCTACGACGCTTTTCAGGGTCCGCAGGAGGCGGTCATAGAGACCGTCCTGGCCGGCCGGGACGCCGTGGTCCTCATGCCCACGGGCGGGGGCAAGTCCCTGTGCTACCAGATTCCGGCCCTGGTCCGTCCCGGCACGGCCGTCGTCGTCTCCCCGCTCATCGCCCTCATGCGCGACCAGGTCCAGGGCCTGACCCAGAACGGCGTGCGCGCGGCCTGCCTCAATTCCTCCCTGGACCCGGCCCGGGCCCGCGAGGTGGAGGCCGAGCTCATGGCCGGTCGTCTCGACCTGCTCTACGTCGCCCCCGAGCGCGTCTTCGCGCCGGGCTTTCTGGACCGGCTCGCGCGAATCCCCCTGGCCCTCTTCGCCATCGACGAGGCTCACTGCGTGTCCCAGTGGGGCCACGACTTTCGGCCCGAGTACACCCGCCTGGGGGAGCTGGCCGACCTCTTCCCCGGGGTGCCGCGGCTGGCCCTGACGGCAACGGCCGACGACATGACCCGCGCGGACATCATCCGCCAGCTGCGTCTGGACTCGGCCCGCGTCTTCGCCTCGGGCTTCGACCGGCCCAACATCCGCTACCTCGTGACCCTCAAGGACCGGCCCGAGCAGCAGCTCCTGGCCTTCCTGCGCTCCCGTCCGACGGGGGAGGCCGGCATCGTCTACCGCATGTCGCGCAAGAAGGTCGAGGCCACGGCCCAGGCCCTGGTCGGGGAAGGGTTCACGGCCCTGCCGTACCACGCCGGCCTTTCCGCCGCCGCGCGCGAGGCCAACCAGGAGCGGTTCATGCGCGAGGAGGGCGTGGTCATGGTCGCCACCGTGGCCTTCGGCATGGGCGTGGACAAGCCCAATGTCCGTTTCGTGGCCCACGTGGACCCGCCCATGAGCCTGGAGGCCTATCACCAGGAGACGGGACGCGCCGGCCGCGACGGCCTGCCCGCCGTGGCCTGGATGACCTACGGCCTGGGCGACATCGCCATGCTGCGCCGCCTGGTGGCCATGGACGACGCCTCCATGCCCGCGCTCCAGGGCGACGGCGAGGCCCGCAAGCGCCACGAGCGCCTCAAGCAGCAGAAGCTGACGGCGCTGCTGGGCTACTGCGAAACGACCGGCTGCCGGCGTCAGACGCTGCTGCGTTACTTCGGCCAGGACCTCCCGCAGCCCTGCGGCAATTGCGACACGTGTCTGGACCCCGTCGAGACCTGGGACGGCACCGTGGCGGCCCAGAAGGCTCTGTCCAACATCTTCCGCGTGCGGGAAGGCTTCGGGGTGGGGCACCTGGCCGACGTGCTGGCCGGAAAGGCGACGCGGGCCGTGGAGCGCTGGGGCCATGGGCAGCTCTCGACCTTCGGCGTGGGCACGGAGCTCTCGCGGGCCGAATGGCTGAGCGTCTACCGTCAGTTGGTGGCGGCGGGCCTGGCCGACGTGGACCTCGAAGGCTACGGCGCGCTGAAGCTCAACGCCCGCAGCTGGGAGGTCATGAAGGGGCGTCTGCCGGTTCCCCTGCGCCGTGACCCGGTCCCGGCCGCACGGAGTCGCAAGGCGGGCGCCGCGCAGGTCGGCCAGGCGCCATCCGGCGAGTCGCCGGCCGGAGGGGCGCAGCCTGCCTCAGAGGAGGAACGGGCGCTGTGGGAAACCCTGCGCGCGTTGCGGCTGCAGATATCCAGGGAGCAGGACGTGCCGCCCTACGCCGTGTTCGCGGACAAGACGCTCCTGGAGATGGTCAGGTACAGGCCCGGCAGCATCGATGATCTGCTGTGCATCGCCGGCGTCGGCCGCATGAAGCTCTCGGCCTACGGGGAACGCTTCGTGGAGGCCCTGCTGCGGCACGAGGACGCGCACGGCCGCCCGGAAGGGCTCCCGCCTCTGCCTGCGCCGCGCGTGGAGAAGGTCCGCGTTCGGGAGGAAGGTCTCTCCTCCACGGAGCAGGCCAGCCTGGACTGCTTCCGGCAGGCCGGGTCCGTGCAGGGCGCTGCGGACCTGCGGGGGCTCAAGCCCGGCACGGTCTACGCCCACCTGACCAAGGCCGTGACCCTGGGGCTTGCTTCGGCCGCGGAGGTCACGGGGTTGACCAGGGGACAGTTATCCCGCATCGAGGAAGAGTTGGAGTCCTCGCGGGGCAAGGGTTTCGGGGGGCTGACCCAGGTGGCAGAGGCCCTGGGCGGTGAGTTCGATTTCGACGTCCTGCGCTGCGTGCGCGCGGGAATGCAGCGGGAGCGCGCGGAGGGCTGATGCGGATCTATCTCGTGGGCGGCGCGGTGCGCGACAAGGTCCTGGGGCTGGCCCCCGTGGACCTCGACTACGTTGCCGTCGGCGGGACTGAGGCCGAACTCCGGCGGCGTGTCCCCGGCCTGACGCGGGTCGGGCAGGGCGTCCCGGTCTTCGTGCGCGGCGGCAGCCAGTACACGGTCTCCGAATATCCGAGCATCGAGGAGGACCTGGCTTCCCGCGACCTGACGGTCAACGCCCTGGCCGAGGACGAGGACGGCCGTGTCCTGGCCCATCCCCTGGCCCTGGCCGACCTTCGCGACGGCATCCTGCGCCCCGTGGCCCTGGCCAATTTCCTGGCCGACCCCTTGCGCGCCATCCGTGCGGCCCGGTTCGCCGCCGCCTTTCCCGGGTTTTCGGTCCACGCGGATCTTGTGGCCGCCATGCGGACCGTTTCGGCCGAACTGGGGCGGGTCGCGGCCGAGCGCGTCGGACAGGAGGTTTTGAAGGCCTGCGCCGCGCCTGCGCCGGGAAATTTTCTGCGCGTCCTGCGCGACGGCGGCTGTCTCGGGCCATGGCTGGCCGAATTTCAGGGTGCCGACGCCATCCCCGCCGGTCCGCCGGCCTTCCACGACGCGAGCGTGCTGGAGCACACGGCCCGTGTCATGGACCGCTGCGCCGGCGAAACCCTGGTCGCGTGGATGGGCCTCTGCCACGACCTGGGCAAGACCCTCACCCCGCCGGATGAGCTGCCGCATCATTTCGGGCACGAGGACACGGGCCAGGAACTGTCCGAAGCCCTGGCCCTGCGCCTGCGCCTGCCGAACCGTTATCGCGCGGCGGGGCGCCTGGCCGCGCGCTGGCACATGGCCGCGGGGCGCTACGGGGAGCTCCGGGCCTCCACCAGGGTGCGGATGCTCCTGGAGCTGGACAAGGCGGGGATCGTGGAACCGTTCTTCAAGCTGGTCGTCGCCGACGGGGGGGGAGACGTTCGGGCGCGGGCTGTGGCGGAGTTGAATCTGATCAAGGCTGTACGGCTGCCGGAAAAGCACCGCGACCAAGGGCCGAAAAGCGCCGAGGTGCTGCTGCAGCTTCGCTGCGAGGTCCTGACGCGAGCTGTCGGCGACGCAGACGACGGGCAGGCATTGCGTTCGGGGGAGGAGATATGAGTGTGAGAATGACGGCTCTGTTCATTGCGTGGCTGACCTGCGCAGGGCTGCTGGCCTGGCCGGGCGATGTCCGAGGCGGCTCGGGGGCGGAGCGGGACGTGCTGGCGTTCGCCCGCGCGGGATCTGTCTGGGTTTGCACCGGTGACGGCGGCGGCAGGCGGGAGCTCTGTCCGGGTTTCCTGCCGGGAGTCGGCCCCGACGGTCGTAACGTGGCGTTCTTCAGGCCCGGCGGCAAGGGCCAGGACTCGGCGGACGAACTCTGGCTGCACGACCTGGTTTCGGGCGGGGAGCGCAGGCTGGCCTCCGGCCTTGCAGCGTACTCGCCGCCGGTCTGGTCCGGGAACGGACGGACCATCTCCGTCCTGGCCCGTGACGGGGAGGGCATGACGCAGATCGTGACGGTGCGTTCCGATGGTTCGGGGAGGCGTATCCTTTTTGCCGAAGGGGACGGCGGCGCGGGTTTTCTCTGCTCCCTTTCCCCGAGCCCGGACGGCTCCCTGGTGACGCACGACATGGTCGCGGCCTACTGGATCGGGCCGGACGGGAAGCTGAAGGAGCGGGTGCCCCTGGAGGAGATCATGGGAAGCCTCGCGGGCGGGGTCACCAGCGCGCACCGCCTGGCTGTCTGCCCGACGGACCCCGGCCTGCTGGTCTTCGGCCACGGCGCACCCGGTACGCCGCAGTTTGAGCGCGTCATGCGCGAGCCGAACTCGGCCCTTTCCATCCATGACCGCTGGACCGGCAAGGGCAAGAACATGCGGATCACCCCGCCTGAAATCACGGCCTTCGACCAGGTCTGGTCCATGGACGGCAAGCGCGTCTATTTCATCGGCTACAGGGATGCGCAGGCCGCCGAGGCGGATCTGTTCAGGGTCTGGCGGGTGGAGCGTTTCGGGGGCGGGCTCAGGGAGCTGACCCTCGGGGAGAACGTGAGCGCCGGCGCGAGGTGAGGCTCGGGCCTTTGACGGCCGCGAAGCACAGCAGCGTTCCTGCGGCCATCATGACGGCCTTGCCCATGTCCGGACGGGTGTCGCGCTCGAGGGCGTTCACCCAGGGCAGGGCCGGCAGGTAGTGCGCGACGGCCGGGCCTTTGGCGATCCCGGCGCTGTAGGATGAACCGATGACCTTGGTGTTACCGTGCACAACCGTGCCGCCGGGCAGGGCGAACTCGTAGCCGACGGACCAGCTGTAGCGGTTGGGCATCGGGTCCTGGCGGTCGCCCAGTTCCCGGCGCACCGTGGTGATTTCCGCCTCGGTCCGTGTTCCTGCGTACGGCAGGATGGGCATGACGACGCCGTAGAGGACGAAGGCCGCTCCGACCATGAAGAGCATGGACCGCGCCGCCAGATTTTTCGCTCCCGAGGACATGAGATGCCCCCTAGCGCTGGTAGACCCTGGGCATGGGCAGCTTCCACTTTTCGTAGATGGGCAGGAGCTTCCCCTGTTCCGCCAGGGCGCGCATCCCTTGCTCGAAGGCGTCCCGCAGTTCCCGTCCGCGCGGACTGGTGGAGAAGACGGGGGCGTATTGCCGGAAGCCGACGGACTCGATGCGGTAGTTTCTGGCGTCGAGGGGCGGCTGGTAGGCGTTCACGGTTTCCGTGATCAGATGGTAATCGTCGATGTAGCAATCCGAGGATTCGCGGACCACCCGCTTCAGGGCCTCGATGCCGGTCATGGTTTCGTCGAACTGCACCGGAACCGGAAAATCGTCCGGCGAGTAGTAGCCCAGCCGCCACACCAGTCGTTTGTTCTCAAGAGACGTCACGCCGTTCCAGTGCGGAAAGGTTCTGCTCAGGAACAGAGCGTGGAATTCCCCTTCGTACATGGGCAGCCGCGCAAGTTCGAGCCCTTCAATGGCCTTGGTCCGGCAGGTGTAGATATCGGCCTGTCCTTCCCGAACCATGATCAGCCCCCTCTTGGCCGGCGCCTCCAGGTGCCTGACCGTGTCGCCGCGTCGGGCGAAAACGGCGCTCATCAGTTCGTGGTAGAGACCCTGCCCGTCGGGGCCGGTAAAACCTTCCCAATACGGCGAGACGGTTATCACTTCCCCGGCGAAGGCGCTGAACGCGGGGATCAGGGTGAACAGGAAGGCGGACAGGATCAGGGCTTGGAGGCGTGGTCTGGTCATGGGACGGAACCATACCCGGCCGCGACGCTCCGAACAAGTGGAAACACGGCGTTCGGCGGGGAAGTGTTCGGGGCTTGCGCCCGAAGGCGCTACGTGTTTTTGTCGCAGGAACAGGTCAGGGCATGGGTGGATACGTGAAGCCCTGTTGTCCCGACCGGACAACCAACCACCCGCCCGGGAGGGCATTTATGCGGGACAGATATGAGCGGGCCGTAAAGATTGTCTCCCTGCTGGACCTGACATCGCTCTCCGGAGCCGAGAGCGTGGCCGACATCGATGCGCTTTGCGCCAAGGCCGCCGGGCCGTGCGGCCATGTGGCCGCCCTGTGCGTTTTCCCCAAGCACCTGCCGCGCGTGCTGGAGAACCTGGCCCGGATGGGCCTGCGCGGCGTCGAGGCGGCCACTGTGGTGAATTTTCCTGACGGCCGGCTTGATCCGGCGGCGGTCGCGGGCGAGATCCGCGCGGCAATGGGACTCGGCGCCACGGAAATCGACCTCGTCTTTCCCTTCGCCGCCTTTCTCGAAGGACGCGAGGCCGCCGTGCGCGACTTCCTGTCCGAGTGCCGCGCGGCCTGTCCCGTGCGGATCAAGGTCATCCTGGAGAGCGGGGTCCTGGCGCGGCCGGACGCGATCCGGGCGGCGAGCCGCCTGGCCCTGGACTGCGGCGCGGATTTCCTGAAGACCTCCACGGGCAAGGCCGCGGTACACGCCACGCCCGAGGCGGCAAGGGTCATGCTCGAAACCATCGCCGAGAGGGGAGGCGCGGCAGGCTTCAAGGCCTCGGGCGGGCTGCGCACGATGGCCGACGCCATGGTCTACCTTGAGCTGGCCGAGGACATCCTCGGCTCCGGCTGGGTCGGCCCGCGCACGTTCCGTTTCGGGGCCAGCGGCCTGCTGGACGACGTGCTGGCCGTGGCCGCCGGGGGAGGGGCTGCGTGCGCCGCGCCTGCCTGATAGTGCTCGACTCCCTGGGAGTTGGCGGAGCCCCCGATGCCGCCCGCTTCGGCGACCGGGGGGCCGACACGCTGGGGCACATCGCCCGGGCCTGCGCCCGCGGGCTGGCCGATGAGGGCCGCTCGGGGCCCCTTCGCCTGCCGAATCTGTGCGCCATGGGGCTGGGGCTGGCCGCAGAACTCGCCACTGGAGCCGTCCCCGACGGCCTGGCCCCGGCCGGTCCCGTCACGGCCGCGTACGGCTGCGCCACCGAGATCAGCCGCGGCAAGGACACACCCAGCGGGCATTTCGAGATGACGGGGGCTCCCGTGCTCTTCGACTGGGGCTATTTCGAGCCCGCCGAAGAGTCCGTACCGCAGGCGCTGCTGGACGAGCTCTCGGCCCGCGCGGGCCTGCCCGGCGTGCTCGGCAACTGCAAGGCCTCGGGCACCGAGATTCTGGCCAGTCTGGGCGAGGAGCACCTGCGCACGGGCAAGCCCATCGTCTACACCTCGGCGGACTCTGTCCTGCAGATCGCGGCCCACGAAACCCGCTTCGGCCTGGATCGCCTCCTGGAGGTCTGCGCCGCGGCCCGGGCCCTGGTCGACGACGTGCGCATCGCCCGCGTCATCGCCCGCCCCTTTGTCGGCGAGGACGCGGCGACGTTCAGACGCACCGGCAACCGCCGGGACTTCTCCATCCCCGCCCCGACGCCGACCGTCCTCGACGTGCTGATAGAGGCCGGCGGAACGGTCTTGTGCGTGGGCAAGGTCGCGGATATTTTCGCCCATCGCGGCGTGACGCGAAGCATTCGCGCCCACGGCCAGGACGGCCTCATGGACGCGACCCTCGCGGCCTGGGACGGGGCCGGCGACAGGACCCTCGTGGTGACGAATTTCGTTGATTTTGATTCCGTTCACGGCCATCGTCGGGACGTGGCCGGGTACGCCCGCGCGCTGGAATCCTTCGACGCCCGCCTGCCCGAGCTGCTCGGGCGGCTTGCGCCCGGCGACCTGTGCATTCTGACGGCTGACCACGGCTGCGACCCGACCTGGGCCGGTACGGACCACACCCGCGAGCGGGTGCCCGTTCTGGCCGCGGCGCCGGGGCTCGAACCCGGAAGCATCGGGGTTCGCCCCACCCTGGCCGACATCGGCGCGACGCTGGCCGGCTTTCTGGGCCTGGCCGGCACCGGTTACGGCAGGCCGTTTCTCGACGGAGACGGTCGGCACATACTCCCTTGAGGTGTCTTCATGAATATGCAGTGCAGTCCTGATCCGTGCAGCCTCTCCGAGAGGGCCAAACCCACGCTCATCAGGGTCATGGTCTGGGGCGGCGTCTTCGGGGTGGTCTTCATCCTGCGGTCCTTCTTTCTGCTGCTCTTCCTGACCTTCGTCTTCGGCTACGTGCAGAACCGCGGCGTGAACCACCTGCAGAACCTGATCCCGCACCGCGCCACGCGCGTGGTGCTGGTCACGACGCTGTTTCTCGGCGTTCTGGTGGCCGTGGGCGTCTTTCTCGTGCCCCGCGCCAAGGAGCAGACGGTCCTTTTCGTCACGCAGCTGCCGCAGTACGTACAGCGCCTGGACCAGGAACTCGGGGCCCTCGGCGAACGCTATCCGCTCATCGCCAACGCCATTCCGGAACTGGGGACGAGCGGGGAGCACGGCGCGTCGGTCATGGGCAAGTCCAGGGTCGCGGCCCTGCTGCAGCAGGTCTTCAACCTGGCCGAACACCCCGACGGACAGAACAAGGTCAACCAGCTTCTCGACCTCGTGCGCGGCGTGGGCGGTCGCATCGCCGCCATCGCCTCGGCCTTTCTGTTGGCCCTGCTCTTCTCCTTCCTCATCGTCCTCGACCTGCCGCGCCTGAGCGCCAGCGTCCGCTCCCTGGAAAGATCCAGGCTCGATTTCGTCTACCGGGAGGTGGCGGGCAGCATCCGCGATTTCGCCACGGTCCTGGGCAAGTCCCTGGAGGCGCAGTTCGCCATCGCCGTGTTGAACTCCATCCTGACGGCCCTGGGCGTGTCCCTGCTTGGGCTTGGTTCGAGCATGGCCTTTCTGACGGTCATAGTCTTTCTGTGCAGCTTCATTCCCGTCCTGGGCGTGTTCATCAGCTCCGTGCCCATCTGCCTCATCGCCCTGCAGGCATCGGGCCTGACGACCATGCTCCTGGCCATCGTCATGATCACGGTCATCCACCTCATCGAAGGATACGTGCTGAACCCGAGGATCTACGGCTCCTACATGCGCATCAACCCGGTCATCGTGCTGTTCATCCTGACCATCGGGGCCAAGCTTTTCCACATTTGGGGGCTGGTGCTGGGCGTGCCCATCTGTACATACATCTTCGGGCATGTCATCCAACGTTCAGAAGCCCCCGGACAGGTTGCCGAGGCGGGGGCCTCGGAGCCGGCGAAGGGGTGAATCCCCGGCAATGACACGGTCCCGCCCGGCGTGCGTCGCGGACCGCAAGGAAATGTACACGATTTGCAGGAGGAGAGCGTGAACAAGGGGCCCATAATCGTGATCGTCGAGGAGGCGTGCCTGTCCCGCAATGTGCTGGTCAAGGCTCTGCGGACCTGGGGTTTCGACTGCGCGGTGGCGGAGTCCGAGGAATCGGCCTGGTCTGCGCTCAAGGCCGCCGCGGCGCCGCGGGTCGTACTGGCCGACTGGCATGCCGATTTTCTGGACTGCGAGGAGTTTTTCGGCCGCCTGCGTTCCGACGAGTCCCTGCGGGACGCCTTTGTCATGGGCGGCGTGCCGCGCGGAGCGGTGGGCGCCATCCGGCGCTGCATCACCGCCGGAGCCGACGACTTCGTCTCCAGACCCTACGATCTCGACGAGGTGCGGCTGCGGCTGCACAACGCCTCGAAGATCATGGGTCTTTCCCCCCGGGAGCCCGTTTTTACGGAGGAATAGGGGGTGTCCTGCTGGCGGCCGTTGCCCGGGAATGCGGGAGGCCACGTCGCGCTTTCACGTGTCGTGAAAACAGCGCCCCGGAGTCGTGCCCCGGGGCGCTTTTTTTTTAGAGCGTCGCAGACCAGAAGAGGGCGTTTTTCTGAATGGCCATGTTCATCTCCGGCTGGATGAGTTCATGACCCGCGTCGACAAAGGGCAGGTATTCGATGTTCGCCTCCAGGGGCTGCAGCGAGCCGCCCCGGATTTTGGGAAAGAGGTTCTTGCGGGCCGGGGCGAGGCGTCCGAGGACCACGGGAACGGCCTGGAAGGCCTCTTTCAGCGGCAGCGTGACGGGATGCAGCGGGGTCTTCGGCAGCGTCTCCAGTTCCGGGGCATCGGGCTGGTAGAGGCTGACCTGGGCGCTCAGGTTCAGGAAGAGCTCCGGCCTGATCTTGAAGGCCGGGACCCGGAAGGAGAAGGCGGTGGATTCCATCCAGGGCAGCAGGGCCCGCGGCAGGTTGGTCAGCCGGATCAGGTCGGCCCAGGTTTGCAGGCGGAAGCCCTTGGCGCGGAAGCGAAGGTTCCAGAAGGGCAGGTACAGGGCCGGCCGCTCCGGCGTCTGCAGGAAGTGCGGCGTGATGCGAGTCCCGCCTTCGGGGCCCGGCTCCCAGGCCGTGTCGCAGTGGGGGCAGGTCTGGACCAGGCTGCTGCGCTCGCCGACCAGGTCCCAGCCGCACTGGGGGCACAGCGTCGAGGAGAAGCGCAGGTGGCTGCCCGCCTTTTCGAGCGTGGCCTCGTCGATGCAGGCCGGCCCGAGGAGCTTGCCCGTGAGGCCGTCCACGAGGTTCTTGCCCTGGAAGACCGGCAGGTGGATCAGGGACATGACGTCGCCGACGCAGGCCGTGAGGCTGGGCCCCGACGATGCGGCCAGGCCGGGAACGGCCTTGAGCAGCCGGGTCTTGAAGTCCCCGTTGTCGAACGTCGGGGACAGGAAGAGGCCCGGCGTGGTCGGCTCGACAAAGGACAGCTTCATGGCCTGGGTGCGCAGACCCAGGGACGGGGGCAGGGCCGGGATGTCCACGGCCAGCAGGCTTGAATCGAGAATCTTGTGGCGCATGGCCTGCGGGTCGAGGACGAAGGCGTTGCCGCGGAAGCGCCAGTACGGGACGTAGACGAGGGTGTCCGGGCTTTCGATGCGCGGCTTCAGGAAGTAGCGGAAAGGGCCGCCCGAGTGGATGAAGAGGCGGACCTGACAGAACGGACAGGCGAAGATCCTGTCCGTTTCGTCGAGTTCCACCGGTGCGCCGCACTGCGGACATTGATGGGAGAGCAGGGCCTCGGTCATGTTCAGGCCATGCGCTCACCGCAGTGGTTGCAGAATGTGGACGAGGCCAGGTTCTCCTGCCCGCAGGACGGGCACTTGACCGTCTCGCGGACGCTTCCCGCCTGCTGGCCGCAGCGGGGGCAGAAGCGCGTGCCCGGCGCCAGGTTCTTGCCGCAGCCGCGGCACTGCTCGAAGACCACGAGCTGATGGCCGCAGGACGGGCAGAACCTGTCGTCCTGGCGGATGGGCTGGCGGCACTCGGGGCACTGCAGGCCCGGGGTCTGCGCCGCTTGGGGCGCCTGCGCCAACTGCATGGCCTGGGCCATGAGGGCCGGCATCATGAAACCCACGCCCATGCCCATGGAATCTCCGGCCGCGCCGGGGTTGGCGGCGGCCTTCTCCATGGCGTTGGCGGCCTTGAGCTGCATGAGCTTGTTCATGTCCTCGAACATGCCGAGCTTGGTCTTGTCGTCCATGGCCTTCTGGACTTCGGGCGGCGGGGTGATGGCGTTGATGTAGAGCTGGTTCAGGGACAGGCCGAAGTGGCGAAAGTCCTCCTGCAGGCGCTGGCGCAGTCCGTCGGACCACCCCTCGTAGCGGCTGGGCAGGTTCAGGATGGTGTCCATGTTCTCGCCGAGGAAGTCGTTGAAGCGCGAGACGATGACCTTGCCGAGGTACTCGCTCAGGTCGGCCACGGAGAAGGAGGCCATGGTGCCCACCAGGGAGTTGATGAACAGCAGGGGCTGCACGACCTGGATGTTGAACATGCCGTAGGCCCGCAGGCGGATGAGCCCCAGCTCAGAGTCCTTGAAGGCCACGGGCTCCCGCGTGCCCCACTTGAGGTTCGGGAAGACCTTGGTGTTGATCATGTAGGCCTCGGCCCGCAGGGGGCTTTCCAGGCCCCAGGGGATGCCCATGATCTTGTTCAGGATGGGGATGTTGGCGGTCTTGAGGGTGTGCCGGCCGGGGCCGAAGACGTGCACGGCCTTGCCGTTGTAGAAGAAGATGCCTGCCTGGGACTCGCGCACGACCATCTGCGCGCCGTATTTGATCTCGCCGGACCCTTCCTGGGGGAAGCGGCGGGCGATTTCCTGTCCGCTGTCGTCAAACCATTCGATGAGTTCAAGAAAGAAGACATTGTTCGCGCCCATGGCTCCTCCGTGGCTGCGGTTTCGATCGGGCTTCCTTAGGACGAATCCCTTGCAATTACAACTTGGGACCCTTACTGAACAGGGCACAATCCACGGAGGTCCCCATGCACAGCGGCAAGGAAATCATGTCCGCGGCCGACATCGAGCGCTGCCTCGACCGCCTGGCCTGCCAGATCCTGGAGCAGGTTCCCGAACACGAATCCATCGCCCTGGTGGGCATCCAGCGCCGCGGAGCGGACCTCGCGGCCAGGCTCTGCCGCCTGCTCTCGGAGCGTGCCGGACGGGACCTGCCCTGCGGCGAGCTGGACATCAACCTCTACCGCGACGACTGGACCACGTCCAAGTCCACCCCGAACATCAACGCCACGCGCATCGACTTTCCCGTCGAGGACAAGACCATCATCCTCGTCGACGACGTCCTCTTCACCGGCCGGACCATCCGCAGCGCCCTGGAAGCCATCCTCGACTTCGGCCGGCCGCGTTGCGTCAAGCTCCTCGTCCTCATCGACCGCGGGCACCGCGAGCTGCCCATCCAGGCCGACTTCACCGGCAAGACCGTGTCCACCGAGCGCGACCGCCAGATCAACGTCTTCCTCAAGGAGCGGGACGGCCTGGACCAGGTCGTGCTGACCTGATCCCCGGCTGCAGCCAAAAACGAAGGCCGCCCTCCCTCGCGGGAAGGCGGCCTTTTCTGCGTGGAAGCGACCGGGCTAGATGAGTCCCTTGCCGGCCAGGAAGGCGCGCAGGCATTCGGCGTTGGCCGGGCTCATGGGCACCAGCGGCAGCCGCAGCTCAAGCTTGATGCGTCCCATGAGGGCCAGGGCGGTCTTGGCCGGGATGGGGTTTGTCTCCAGGAACATCATGCGCGAGAAGGGCGCCAGTTCGAAATGCAGCTTCTGCGCCGTGGGCAGGTCGCCGGCGAACCAGGCCGCGCACATGCCGCTCATCTTGTCCGGCAGGATGTTGGAGACCACGGAGATGACGCCGCAGCCGCCCACGGACAGGAGCGGCAGGACCGTGAAGTCGTCGCCCGAGAGGACCTGGAAGTCCGGGCCGCAGCATTCGAGGACCTGGGAGACCTGGTTCAGGTCGCCCGTGGCCTCCTTGATGCCGATGACGTCCTTGATGTCCTTGTTCAGGCGCGCCACGGTGGCCGGCAGGAGGTTCACGCCGGTGCGGCCGGGCACGTTGTAGACGATGAAGGGCATGGAGACTTCGGAGGCGATGCGCTTGAAGTGCTGGTACAGGCCTTCCTGGGTCGGCTTGTTGTAGTAGGGGGTGATGAGGAGCGCCCCGTCGGCCCCGGCGTCTTTGGCGAACTGCGTCAGCTCCACCGCCTCGGCCGTGTTGTTGGACCCCGCCCCGGCAAGAACGGGCACCCGGCCTTTGACCTGGTCCACGCAGATGCTGATGACGCGTTTGTGCTCCTCGTGGCTCATGGTCGCGGATTCGCCGGTGGTGCCGCAGGGCACGACGCCGTTGATGCCGCTCTGCACCTGCCATTCGATCAGCTGCCGGTAGGCTTCCTCGTCGATCTGGCCGCCTGAGAACGGAGTGACCAGGGCTGTGAAGGCTCCTTTGAATTGCATCGTTTCCTCCCGGGTTTGGGCTGTGGTTGTTGCGTGTGCCTGGGGGCTTCAGAGGCCCATGGCGGCGGGGCTGAACTCGCCCTGGTAGACGACGGTGGCCTTGCCGCGCAGGAAAATGTCCGATCCGTTCACGGTGATCTCGAGAACCTCGCCGCCCGAGGTGGTCACGCGGGCCTTGGCCCCGCACAGGCCCAGGGCGTGGGCCACGGCCACGGAAGCCGCGGCGCCCGTGCCGCAGGCGTAGGTCTCGTTCTCGACGCCGCGTTCGTAGGTCCGCAGCAGGAGCTCCTCGGGGCCGACAACCTGGATGAAGTTGGCGTTGGTCCCGGCCGGGGCGAAACGATCGTGGTAGCGCACCTTGGCGCCCAGGCCCCTCACGTCCAGGACCTTGACGTCGTCCGTGACGATGACGGTGTGGGGCACGCCGGTGTTGGCGAAATGGGCCGTCCAGGGCTCGTCTCCGAGCTGCAGGGGAAAGTTCAGGGTCAGGTCCCGGGCCGGGGTCAGCTGCACCTCGACCTCGCCGGACTCGGCGAAGACCCGGGCGCTGACGGGGCCGGCGTCCGTGAGCATGAGGTGCTCGGCCGGGGCCATGCCCAGGCGGTGGGCCAGCAGGGTCGCGCAGCGCGAGCCGTTGCCGCACATCTCGGCGCGCGAGCCGTCGGCGTTGAAGAAGTGCCAGCGCGTGGCGGCGCGGCCCGAGTCGTCCGCTTCGAGAAAGATGATGCCGTCGGCGCCGATGCTGAAGGCATGGGGGCACAGCACCTTGGCCCAGTGGGGCATGACGTCGGGGGATATGGAGCGGGAGCGGTTGTCGATGACGATGAAGTCGTTGCCGCTGCCCTGCATCTTGTAGAAGGGCTGGGTGGGCCCGGAGAAAATGGACATGTCGTATCCTTGGGGCAATCTATTATTGGTTTCCCGTTAGGTGGAATCGGCCGAAAATGCAAGAAATTGGCGTGTTACTGGGTGAAGATGGCCTGGATGTCCGGGGCCGAGGCGATGTTGTCGCCCAGGGGTTGGGCCAGGGTCCTCACGGACTGTTCCGGCGCCCACACGACCTTCTCCCCCGGAGCGGGCAGGGCGGGGATGGTCACGGTGTGCACGCTCTTTCCCTTGGTGAAGGCGCGCACCCACAGCACCCGGTTGTCCCGCAGGTACAGCCCGGAGTAGCCGGGACCTTCGCCTGAGCCCAGGATGATGTCGAAGACGGGGTCGCTCGTGTCGATGAAGGCGTTTTCCCGCGCCGAGCCCCAGGTGCTCACGCCGATGACGAGGTTGAACTTCCCCTTGGCCCGCAGTTCGCGGGCGTAGTCGACCAGCCGCTCCTCCATGGCCGGGTCGGTCCGGCCGGTGTCGGGGAAGAGGACGAAGGCCAGGCGCCCGCCGGGCACGTTCCGTTCGACCAGGGCCGGTTCGTCGAGGGGCGGCTGCCATGCGCGCGGGGCCTGCACCTTCGTACCCTTCAGCACCGCCGCATCGGTCGGGCTCAGCAGGAAGATGTCGTAGCCGAGCATGCCGTAGGCCCGCTTGAGCTGCTCCACGGCCGCGGGATGCCTGTCGCCCTCGGTTCCGGGAAGTGCCAGTTCATACCCGCCGCCGATGAAGACCGCGCTGCCGTTCTCGCGAACGGTCTTGAAGAAGGTGGCCCGCCGGGCCAGCCCGCCGTACGACTTGCCCCCTCAGGAGGGGCAGGGCGAGTGCTCGCCGTAGGTGTTGGCGGTGAAGACCAGGGCGGTTTCGGCTCCTGCCGGGGCCGAAAGAGGGACGGCCGCCAGGATCAGGAGCGTCAGAACGAGGATGAGATGTTTCATGATATGCTTCACATGTTCGATTTGAGGATTGGGCTGCGGGCGATGAGATCCTTCAGCCTGCTTCTGCGATCCGAGATCTTTCGGGCGATTTCGCGGATGTCCCGGGCGGCCTGGCAGTTGGGGGCGAATTTGAGCAGCGGCACCTGGTGCCGAACGGACTCCGTGACCATGGGGTCGCGGTGGACCGTGCCCAGAAAGTTGACGGGCAGGTTCAGGAAGTGCTCGCAGGCCTGTGACAGCCGGGTGAAGGCGTTTTTGGCCTCCTTGTCGGACTCGGCCATGTTGACGATGATCTGGAAGTTGCGGATCTGGTGCTGGGTGCAGAGCACCTTGATGAGGGCGTAGCTGTCCGTCAGGGACGTGGGTTCGGGGGTGATGACCACGATGCGCTCCTGCGGCATGGCCGCAAAGGACAGCACCGTGGGGCTGATGCCGGCCCCGAGGTCCAGGATGAGGTAGTCGTACTGCCGGAAGAGGGCGTCGAGCTTGCCCAGGAGCAGGCTCTGCACGTCCTCGTCCAGTTCGACCAGTTCGGCCACGCCCGAGGCCGACGGCAGGAAGACGAACCCCTCCTTGGCCAGGGGCACGACGACGCTCTCGGCGCTGGTGCCGCCCAGGAGGTCCTGGATGTTCTTTTCCGGGGAGAGGCCCAGCAGGACGTCCAGGTTGGCCAGGCCCAGGTCCGCGTCCAGGAGGACCAGGGTCTGTCCCAGTTCGTGCAGGGCGAAGCCCAGGTTCAGGGCCAGGTTGGTCTTGCCCACGCCGCCCTTGCCGCTGGCCACGGAAATGCTGAAAGTCGTGTTGGAGTCGGTCATGTCAGCCCCTGTCCTCCCCGGCATGCGGGGACGGAGCGAAGAATGAGGAAAAAAGGAAGCGCTTCTCGTTCTGGTGGACCAGGGAGCGGTCCTCGCCCAGGGCGAGGTCCAGAATCGGGGCGGCCTCGATGCGGTTCTTTCCCGCCCGTTTGGCGCGGTACATGGCCTGGTCCGCCTCCTCCATCAAGAGGGCCGCGTCCGGGATCTGCTTGCCGCGGTAGCTGGCCACGCCCATGGACATGGTCACGGACAGGCCCGTATCGCCGCAGCGGATCCGGGCCTCGATGACGGCGGCCTGAATCCGCTCCAGGAGCTTGCAGGCCCGGAGCAGGCCCGTGCCCGGCAGAAGGATGGCGAACTCCTCGCCCCCGATGCGGGCCGCCGTGTCGATCAGGCGCGTCTCGGCCTGCAGGACCGAGGCGATGGTCTTCAGTACCGTATCCCCGCAGACGTGGCCGTAGGTGTCGTTGACGGCCTTGAAATCGTCGATGTCCATGACGCACAGCGTCAGCGGCGTCCTGAACCGTCCGCTGCGTTCCGCCTCCAGGGCCATGGCCTGGTCGAAGCCGCGGCGGTTGACCAGGCCGGTCAGGGGGTCCTGGCCTTGCAGCGCCGTCAGTTCCTCCATGTGCCGTTTGAGCTCCGCCAGCGCGGGGAACGCGCCGTCGTTCAGGGGCAGCACGAACCACTGTTCCATCCGCCTGTTCCTGAGCACCTGCGGCCAGGCAGGGTCCGAGCGGATCAGGCGGACCAGGGCCGAGACGTCCCCGCCCGCGGCGTGCAGCCGCAGTTCCCTCTCCAGGGTCTCCAGTTCGCCCAAGAGCGCCTCGTCAGAGGGCAGCTCAGGCAGAGGCATGGAGGTGGAGGAGGTAGTTGTGGATGAAGGCGTCGATGTTGCCGTCGAGCACCGCGTCGACATTGCTCGTCTCCGTGCCCGTGCGGTGGTCCTTGACCAGCCGGTAGGGCTGCAGCGTGTAGGTCCTGATCTGGGAGCCGAAGGCGATGGCGCCCTTGGCCACGTACTCGGCCTGCCGTTCGTTCGCGATCTTCTGCAGTTCCAGCTCGTAGAGGCGGGCCTTGAGGACTTTCATGGCCGCCTCCTTGTTCTTGTGCTGGGACTTCTCGTTCTGGCACTGGGCCACCAGCCCGGTGGGGATGTGCGTGATGCGCACGGCCGAGTCCGTGGTGTTGACGGACTGTCCGCCGGGGCCGCTGGAACGGAATATGTCCACGCGGATGTCCTCGTCGCGGACCTCGATCTCGATGTCCTGTCCCGCGTCGGGGTAGACGTCCACCGAGGCGAAGGACGTGTGCCGCCGGCCGCTGGAGTCGAAGGGCGAGATGCGGATCAGGCGGTGCGTTCCCTTTTCGCCCTTGAGCTGGCCGTAGGCGTAGGGGCCGTGGATGTGCAGGGTCACGCTCTTCACGCCGGCCTCGTCGCCGGGCAGCAGGTCCAGGAGTTCGACCTTGAAGCCGCTACGCTCGGCAAAGCGGCGGTACATGCGCAGGAGCATCTCGGCCCAGTCCTGGGATTCGGTGCCGCCGGCGCCGGGGTGGATCTCCAGGATGGCTTCGCTGACGTCCTCGGGGTCGCTCAGCAGGGTGCGCATCTGCGCCGCCTCGAGCTTGGACTCCATTTCCGAAAGGGCGTCCTCCAGGGCGTGGAGCATCTCCTCGGTCTGCTCGGAGGCGGCCATCTCCAGCCACTCCTGGGTGTTGTCGCGGGCGCGCGCCAGAGCTTCCCATTCCTCCACCCGGCCTTCGAGCTGGGTCTTTTCCTGCAGGACCGGGGTCAGCAGGTCGGGCTTGTCCCAGGCGCCGGGCGAGGAGAGCTGTTTTTCGATCTGCGCCAGGCGCTCCTTGTGGCCGCGAAGGTCAAAGACGCCTCCAGAAGTCGGTGAAGCGTTCGTCGAGCTGGGCGGCCTTGGCCTTGAGTTCCGAATATTGCAACATGGTGTGTGTCCGATCAGTGTTGTTTTCTGCCCCACTTGAGCCAGGCCAGGGTCAGCAGGACCAGGCCCAGGGCGGGGAAGGTGGTGTGAATCAAAAACATATGCTCGTGGTAAAAGGTCGTCTCTGTCAAGAGCGGCACGGCCGGGTCGTGCACGACCAGGGTGGCGAACAGCTCGGACGGGGCCTTCAGGCTCCCGTCGGCGCCGATGACGACGCTCACCCCCGTGTTCGTGGAGCGGATGATGGCGCGGTTCTGCTCCACGGCGCGCAGCACGGCCATGTGCAGGTGCTGCAGCGGGGCCGAGGAGCGCCCGAACCAGGCGTCGTTGCTGATGTTGACGAGCACGTTGGCCCCGGACTCGACCCTGGCCTGGGCCAGTTCCGGAAAGATGGCCTCGTAGCAGATCAGAAGGCCCATGGCCATGGCGCCCGATGTCAGGGGCGCCGAGTTGATGCCCGGCCGGAACTCGAACTGTCCCGGCACCAGCTTGGTGATGAAGGGCAGCCACTCGCCCAGGGGCACGTACTCGCCGAAGGGCACCAGGTGCTCCTTGTCGTACCAGGAGACGACGTCGCCCCCCCGGTTCAGCAGGTAGGCGCGATTGTGCAGCACGTACTGAGGAGCGCCGGGCTCCGTAGGTACTGAGTAGGCCGGGGAACCGGCCAGGAGCGGGACGCCTGCCTGTTTCACGGCCGCGCGCACGGCGGTGGAGAAGTCCGACGGATCCTGGAAATAGAAGGGCATGGCCGTCTCGGGCCAGACCACGAGGTCCGGGGCGCTGCGTTCCACGGCTTCCCGGGTGAGCTTTACGTAGGTCGAAAGGATGGAGGTCTGCAGGCTCTCGTCCCACTTGAGGCTCTGGTCGATGTTGCCCTGGATCATGCTTACCGACGTCGTGCCCGCAGGTTCGGCCGGCGCGCGCAGGTAGCCCGGCAGCAGGACCAGGGCCAGGAGCGGCAGGAAGGCCAGGCCGGTGCGCACGCGACCCGCCGCCAGGACGTGGCCCATGGAGGCGACGACCCCGGACAGGCCGAAGCCGCCGATCCAGGCCGCCAGGCCCAGCGTCGCCGGCCACGGGGCCAGGGCCGAGGCCAGGGTGATCCAGGGGAAGCCCGTCAGGAGATGGTTGCGAGCCAGTTCCAGCGCCGCCCAGAGCAGTCCGCTCAGCAGCACGGCCAGGGGCGTGTGCAGCCGCGTGCGGACCACGTACATGGCCATGCAGAAGAGTCCTGCGTAGGCGGCAAGCACGGCGCCCACGAGGACAGGGCAGGGCAGGGCCAGGGCCCAGGGCAGGCCCCCGTGGTCATGGACCGGGATGGCCAGCCAGTACAGGCCGGCCGAGTACCCGGGCAGCGCGGTCAGCAGGCCCGTGCGGAAGGCGTGTCCGTAGCCCCGTGCCCTGGAGACCGCGAGGATCAGGGCCGCGGGCAGGAGCAGGACGGCCGGCGGGAAGTGCGCCAGGGGGTTGGCGAAGCCGAACCACGCGCCGATGAGCGCCAGGCCCGCCGGTCCGAAACGGTACAGGAGGGAATCAGGATGACGGCCTGGTGACGAGAACCCACTGGATCTGTTTGACATCGGCTTCCTTGATGAGAAACGTGTGGCCCTGCAGCTCCAGGGATTCGCCGGCCTCGGGGACGCGGCCGAGCTGTTCGCTGATGTACCCCCCGACGGTTTCGACCTGTTCGGATTCGAGCCGGATGCCGCATTCCTCGAAGAGGTCCTCCAGGCTCGTCCGCCCCGAGACGAGGTAGGAACCGTCGTCCGCGGGCTGGATGTCCTCGGGCCGGACCGGGTCGTATTCGTCCTCGATGTCGCCGACGATCTCCTCCAGGACGTCTTCCAGGGTCAGCAGGCCGGCGGTTCCGCCGTACTCGTCCAGGACGATGGCCATGTGCTGCTTGTTGGTCTGGAAGTCCAGGAGGATGTTTTTGACGTTCTTGGTTTCCGGGATGAAATAGGGGGTGCGCAGGACCTCGCTCAGGCTTCTGGGCTGCTCGTCGCCCACGAAGAAGCGCAAGAGCTCCTTGCAGTGAAGGATGCCGACGATCTGGTCCTTGGTCTCCTTGTAGACGGGCATGCGCGAGTGCCCGCTCTCGAAGAATTTCTTGGCGACATCGGTGATCGTCTCGTCGATTTCCGCGCAGACGATGTCCGTGCGGGGGATCATGATTTCGTAAGCCTGTTTGTCATCGAGCTGCAGCACGTTCAGAAGCATGGACATTTCGTCGTTCTGCAGTTCGCCGTCGTTCTTGGCCTCCTGGATCGCCTCTTCGAGATGGCATTCGCCTCTGCGCGAGAAGAAGCGCCGTAGTGCGGTCCAAAGTCGACTGTCCGAGCCCTCATCCATAAATACGTCGTCCTCCCAAAATCAGGTTTCAGAGTGAAAAACGTCTGGCCTCTAAACGATTTCGCGTTCCCGGTAAAGCTCCAGATGCCGCTTGAAAACCCAGGTGACCAGCTCGTCGATGCCGTTCTCGGGCTCGATCTTGACCCAGTCGATGGTCTCCCCGCCGTCGGAGGAGCAGCACTCTACGAACTCGTAGCCGAGCATGAACTGGCCGTTGTCCACGTCCTGGGTCTTGGTGCGCAGGCGCGCGGCCAGGAAGTAGGGGGGGACGGACAGCCCGCCGGCGGGTTCGAGTTCCAGGCGCATGAAGAGTACGGGGTGCTTGGAGACGAAATCCTCCAGTCCCGCGTAATGCGCCGGGTCGAAGGAGAGCTTGATGCCGCCGCCCGAGAGGTCCAGCACGTGCATCCCGGCGTGTTCGCCGCGGGTGTACGTTGCCAGGGGGGCGGGCCACTTCTGCGGGTCGGGCTCGAAATGGAAGGAGCCGTCCTCAGCGGCGGGCCAGACCCGAAAATCCTTGATGTCCCGGGGCGGCAGCTCCAGGCGCAGGTGGCGGCGCTTCTGGCCCAGTTCCACCTTGGGCGGGGTTTCGAGCACCAGGTGATGGAACTCCCCTTTGCGGCGCACGGCCCGCACCGCGGACACGAACGTGTAGAAGTAGGGCTCCCTGTTTTCGCGCGGGATGCGGAAATAGCAGGCCATGAGCCTGCCGATCCAGCTTTCCGACGGCGTCACCCCCAGCGGCGTCTCAAGCGTGATCCCGTCTGGAGCGAGGTCGACGAGGGTGCAGGAGATGGTCTGGCGGGAGGTGGCGATGGGGTGGAAGCTCGCGTCCACGCGGCTGCGCATGAGCAGGGCCTTTTCGAGGATGGCCGAGATCTCCCGGGGCGCCGTGGTGATTCCGGACCGCTGCCCTCCGCCGCCCGAGCCCCCTCGACGCCGCAGGAAGGCGTAGCCCAGGAAGGCCGCCGCCACCAGCGCGGCCGTGGTCATGAGAAAGCTCCCCTCCGGCTGGTGTCCGCCGGGCTCCATCGCGTTGGCGGGAAACTGCCGCATCAGGCCGTCGGTCGAGGCCTGGAGAAAGTTGAGGTCGATCATCGGTGCATGCTCGCTGGAGGTTGTGCGGTCCGGCGGTCCGGCTGTTCGCCCGAGGGCGCGTTTTCATCGTCTACATGAAGGTTGGCCGAAGCGAAAGAGGCCATCTGGGCGTCCCCCGGATTATCCATTGTCCGTCATCTCAGAGCAGGGAAGGCATGGGCCCGGGGCCGGAAGCGTCCAGGACGCCGCACCCCAGCAGTTCGTCGAGTTCGGCCAGCAGGGCCTCCCGGTCGCGGGGCAGCCGGCCGGCCATGGGCAGGACGTTCGAGCCGTGGTCAGCCCGGAAGACCGTGTGGCGCAGGTCGAGGCCGGCCAGGATGGCACGCGCCTCGCGCACGGCCTCTTCCTCGGTCAGCTGCCGGAACCTGCCGCTTGCGATGCGTCGTTCAAGGGGCGTGCCCGGCACCGGGACCAGGCGCAGGAAGGACAGCAGGTCCGGCTGCATGGCGTTGACGGCCGCGGCGGTCTCCCGCGCGTGGACCGCGGACAGGTCCCGGCCGCCCAGACCCACGAGCACCATGACCGACACGGTCAGGCCCGCATCCCGGGCCCGCCGGCAGCCCCGGACCATGTCCTCGACGGTCCCTGCCTTGGCCATGTTTGCGAGCACCTGCGGCGAGCCGCTCTCCAGGCCCAGATAGAGGGTGTGCAGGCCCGCGCGGCGAAGCCCGGCGAGTTCGGCGTCCGTTTTCGCCGCCAGGGCCTGGCCCGAGGCGTAGCAGTTGACGCGGGCCAGCCGCGGGAAGGCCGCGCGCAGCGTGTCGATGATGGCGGCGAGGGTCGGCGCGGGCAGGGCCAGGACGTCGCCGTCGGCCAGGAAGACGCGACGGGCGCCTGGCTGCAGCAGGGCAGCCTGCGCGACGTCCCGTCCGATCTCGGTCGCGCCGTGCTCGCGGTAGGGCACGCCCCGGTACATGGCGCAGAAGGCGCAGGCGTTGTGGGGGCAGCCGTCGGCCACGCGGATGAGGACGCTGGCGGCTTCGGCCGGGGGGCGGAACATGGTGTGTCCGGATTTCGTCATGGCATCGTCCGGTCCGCGCGGCCGCGGCATCGAGGCGGCGCGCGACCAATTTCGAGGGTTGAGAGCCTTCGGGCGGTTGCGTCCCCTCCGGCAGGCCCGTGCTAGCGGTTCGCGCATGTGTTGACAAGGTCCGGATGGCGCGCCTTCGCCTCTTTTGCCATCCCGCCTCGGTGCTGGTATGGCTGACCGTCATGAAACACGGCATGCGCCTCGGCGACTTTCTCGATCTGGAATGGTTCCTGGAGCAGGACAGGCTGGCCGACCCCGCCACGACCCTGCAGCGCGACCGCAGGCTCGGGCTCGAGGCCCAGGCGGACTCCGTGCCTGCGGAAGGCTTCGGCATGTTCTGGCTGCTCCGCCGCCGCGCCGACGCCGGGACGACGCCCGCGTCGGCCCTGGCATCGGGGCTGAACGTCCTGCGCATCGTCCTGGCCGTGGCCGGGCTGGCCGCGGGAGCGTCCCTTGTTCGCGGCCTGCTCGCGTATTCCGGCGCGGAGCCCGTCAACGTCTCGGTCTTCCTGCTCCTGGCCGTCTTCCCGCAGGCGGCGCTCTGCCTGCTGGCCGCGCTGCTTCTTGCGGCCAGGGCCATGGGGCCGGGGCAGTTCCGCATCCCCGCCCGTCCGCTGTTCAGCCTGCTGTGGCGCAGGCAGGGGCGGCTCGGGGCGCAGGCCGGCTTCCTGCGCTCCCTTTTCCTGGCGCAGGGCTGGCCGGCGCGCATGCTGGCCTGGGAATGCCTGGGGCTCCTGCACCTGGGCGGGCTGTGCCTGGCAGTGGGCTCCCTGGCGGGGCTGCTGGTCGGGGTGACGGTCACGGACCTGGCCTTCGGCTGGCAGTCGACCCTGCAGGTCGGAACGCAGGGCATGCACGCGCTGGTGTCCCTGCTCGCGCTGCCCTGGTCCTGGCTGCCCGCCCAGTGGGGGCTGGCGCCGACCCCGGGGCAGATCGAGGGCAGCCGCATCGTCCTCAAGGAGGGCATCTCGACCCTGGCCAGCGCGGACCTCGTCGCCTGGTGGCCCTTTCTGGCCATGTGCCTGCTGACCCTCGCCCTGCTGCCGCGGCTCGTCCTGCTGGCTTTGGCCCGCCACGTCCTGCGGCGGCTGGAAAGGGGCTTTGCCCATCCCGCTCTGGGGCGCATCGCGGACCGCATGCGTTCCCCCCTGGTCGGAACCCCGGATTCCGCGGAGCCCGTGTCCAGGCCGCTGCCCCTTCGGGCCGCGACGGCCGGTGAGGCTGCCGCGCCGTCCGGACGGGTCGGAACTGACGAGGCCGGGTGCGTGTTCCTGCTGCCGCCCGAACTGGAGGGGCGCGTCGCCGGGGAGGATCTGGCCGCCACGGCGCTGCGCGTCGGCGGGGAGCGGCCGGTGCGCGTGGTTGCGGCCGCCCTGGAGAGCGGCGACGTGGGGCGGGTCCTGGGCGAGTGCGCCGGGCTGGAATGGACCGGCGGGCGCGAACGCTACATCGTCCTGGTGGAGGCGTGGCAGCCGCCCATCAGGGAAAATCTCCAGGCCCTCGAAACCTTGGGGCGCGACGAGGCGGGAGGGCGCAGCCTGACCCTCGTGCTCTGCGGCCGGCCCTCGCACGGCCGGTGGCTGACCGCGCCGTCCGCGGTGGACCGGGAGGTCTGGTCCGCGGCCGTCGAACGGCTCGCCCCCCTTCGCGTCGACATCTTCGGAGCTGCAGAATGAGCGACATTCCGGTATTCGCGGTCATCGGGCACCCCAACGAGGGCAAGTCCTCGGTGGTGGCCACCCTCGTCGAGAACGACGCCATCCGCATCAGCGCCCGGCCCGGCGAAACCGTGGCGGCCAAGGCCTACCCGGTGTCCATCGACGGCCGCGAGGTCATCGCCTTCGTCGACACGCCGGGCTTCCAGAACCCCGTGCAGACCCTGGGTTGGCTGCGCAAGTTCCCGGGCCCCGAGTCCGAGCTGCTGCCGGCCTTCCTGGCCGAATTCGCCGACGACCCGGGCATGGCCCACGAATGCGAGCTCCTGACGCCGGTCATCGCTGGCGCCGGGATCATCTACGTCCTCGACGCCTCGCGGCCCATGCGGCAGGTCGACAAGGCCGAGATGGAGATCCTGCGGCTGACGGGCCGTCCGCGCATGGCCATCCTCAACTGCAAGACGGGCGAGGAGGAGTTCCTGGAGGAATGGAAGGCCGAACTGCGCCGGCATTTCAACATGGTCCGCGTTTTCAACGCCCTGCGGGCCACCTTTGCCGAGCGCCTGCGCCTCCTGGAGAGCCTGCGTGCCCTGGAGCAGGACTGGGAGGGGGCCCTGGGCCGGGTCGTGGACGCCTTCGCCCGCGACTGGAAGCGCCGCAACGCCGAGTGCGCGGCCCTGACCGTGGACTTCCTGCGGCGCGTCCTGACCATGAGCGAGTCCGCCCCCCTGGCTGAGGACGAGGACCGGGCCGCCAAAGAGGCCGTGCTGGCCAGGCGGCTGGAGGAGCGCATCCGGGCCGAGGAGGGCCGCCTGCACGACCAGGTCTGCCTGCAGTTCCGCCACGACAGGCGCTCCTTCGCGCTGCCGGAGCAGTCCGTGCTGCGCGAGGACCTGTTTTCGACCACCACCTGGACCGTCTTCGGCCTGGGCAGGACCCGGCTCGTGGCCGCGGCCGTGGCCGCCGGCGGCGCGGCCGGGGCGGCCCTGGATCTGGCCACCCTTGGTCACAGCCTGGGGCTCTTCGCCGGCGTGGGCGGCGCGGCGGCGGGGCTGGCCGCGCTGTTCAAGGGGGAAGGGCTGGTGAAGGGCAGGCTCATGGGCATGGGCATCGGCCGGCGGCGCGTGCAGGTCGGGCCCTTGGGGGCGGTGCAGTGGGTCTACATTCTGCTGGACCGCTTCCTCATGCACTACTGGTACGTCATCCACTGGTCCCACGCCGTGCGCGACAAGGATTTCCTGCCGGTCCCGGCCGACGGCGGCAAGCAGGGCCTGACGGGCACGTGGGACCGCGAGGCCAGGGCCCTGTGCGCTGAGTTCTTCAAGGCGGTCAGGGACGGCGGCACGGACCGGGCCATGGACCTGGAGGAGGATCTGCGCAGGCTGCTGGAGGGGGAACTGGACCGGATGTCGAGGCTGTAGGCCGCGGCGGGCGGGGCGGGGGATTATCTTCCGCTGGCCGCCCAGAGGTGCAGGGACAGGACGAAGGTCGCGGCGGTCTCGAAGCGCAGGATGCGGGGGCCCAGGCCGACCGGGGTGAAGCCGTGCTCCATGAAGGCGCGGGCCTCCCTTTCCTCCAGTCCGCCCTCGGGGCCCAGGACCGCCACGCAGCCCTGGCGGGTCGCCAGCGCGTCGGGATCGACGAGACGCGCGTCCTCCCTTTCCCAGCACAGCACTTTCGAACCCATGCCTGCGGCGGCCAGGGCAACGTCCCCGGGCCCGGCGAAGGTCCGGATCTCGGGCAGCCAGGCGGTGCCGCACTGCTTGGCCGCTGCGATGAGCTGGCGTTCCCAACCTTCCTTCCCGTCCTCGGGGACCTCGCCCTGGGACCTGGCGGCCTGCCAGAACCACACGGCCGACGCGCCGAGTTCCACGGCCTTTTCCAGCAGAAACCCACGCCGCAGGCCTTTGGACCAGCCCACGGCCAGGGTCAGGGGAAAGGCCGGTGCGGCCTCCGCGTGCTCTTCCAACAGCCCCAGGCCCGCATCCCGCTTGCCGATCCTCTCGATGCGGAAGATCCCCCATCGTCCGCGGCCGTCGAAGAGGCGCACCGTGTCGCCGACCCTGGCGCGCAGCACGCGGGTCAGGTGGCGGGCCTCCTCGCCGTCCAGAAGGAAAGGCTCCCGCCACAGGGCGGGAGCCAGATGGAAGGAGTTGAGGCGCGACATCAGCCCAGCTTTCTGCGGGCCGTGCCTGCGGTGAAGAAGGGCATGTCGACGCGTACGGCCTCAAGGCTCGTCCGTGCGCCCTTGACGGTGAAGGACGTCTCGTCGGCCATGTCGGCGCGCACGTAGGCCATGGCCACGCAGCAGCCCAGGCTCGGCGCGATGGAGCCGCTGGTGACCGTGCCGACCCTGGCCTCGCCGACGAATACCTCGTCGTAATGGCGGGCGCTGCGGCGGCCGTCGATGCGCAGTCCGATGAGCCTCTCGCGCACCGTTTCCAGGCCGGCCTTGCCGATGAAGTCGGCCTCGCTCTTGAGCATGGCCCCGTAGCCCGCCTCGACGGGCGTGTGTTCGGTGTCCAGGTCCTGGCCGTAGAGGGGCAGGCCCACCTCCAGGCGCAGGGTGTCGCGGGCGCCCAACCCCGCAGGACGCACGTCGGGGTCTGCCATGAGGCTGTCCCACAGGACCTGCGCCTTGGCCCAGGGCAGGTAGAACTCGTAGCCCAGTTCGCCCGTGTAGCCCGTGCGGCTGACGATGAGCCTGAAGCCCTCGAACTCCGCTTCCCGGAACCCGAAATAGCCCAGGGTCGCCCAGTCGCCGGGCATGACTCTGGACAGGACGTCGAAGGACGCCGGGCCCTGCAGGTCGATCTTGGCGATGTCGAAGCTCTGGTTGACGAAGGTCAGGTCCTTGGGGAGGTGCGAACCGATCCAGGCGAAGTCGGAGTCGATGCACGCCCCGTTGACCACGAGCATGTATTTCTCCGTGTCCAGGCGGTAGACGATGAGGTCGTCCAGCACGCCGCCCTTCTCGTTCAGGAGGAAGCCGTAGCGGCACTTGCCCGGGGCCAGGGTGGCCAGGTTGTGGGTCACGATCCGGGCCAGGGCGTCGGTGGCCCCGGCGCCTTCGAGGAGGAACTCGCCCATGTGGGAGATGTCGAAGATGGAGGCGGCGGCCCGGGTGTGCTTGTGCTCCTCGAGGATGCCCACGTACTGGACCGGCATGTCCCAGCCCGCGAAGGGGACCATCCTGGCGCCGTTGTCCTTGTGCCAGGCGTGAAGGGGGGTGGTCAGCAATTCGGACATAGGTGTATCCTGCTGTTAAAGGATGAGGAAAATCATGCTTCGGCCCTTGTTTTGCGTATGGCCTTCAGTTCGTCAACAAGGGAGACGAGCCTGCGGTAGAGCTTCTTGATGCGCAGGCCGTTTTCCGTGAGATCGTCGTCCTTTTCCCGGACGTAGGTCCGGATCAGGTAGCGGTCGTTGAGCATGGCCTCGGCGAAGTGGATGGCCTGGCTGATGAGGGGCTTGAAAAAGGTCGCGAACTCGAACTTGAGCTCCGAGATGAGCGCCGTGGCCAGGGTCAGCGTTTCGAGATACGAGATTCTTCTGCCCTTGTGGAGCCGGTCCTTGAGGTCTTCGAGCTGCTTGATCTTGCGGGCCTGCTTGATGAAGCTGTAGGAGCCCCAGACCTCCTGGTAGAGGTCGCGCAGGTCGTCGAACTCGTCGGTCAGTTCCGGGTCCGAGAGGTAGCCGTCCAGGACGTGCACGATCTCGGCGTAGAACTCGTCGGAGTAGGCGATCATGCGCCGCTGGTGCTTGCAAAGCCACGAATGCAGGAACTTCAGCCGGTTCGCGTGGCTCTCGGTGTTCTCCACGAGCTCGTTGCGCTTGTAGACGGCCGTGCCGACGAACTCGCCGCGCACGATGTCGTTGAGCTTGAGGCTCATGGTGTAGGTGTCCTTGACCAGGTTGACCGACGTGCAGACCCGGCCGGTCAGGGGGTGCACGATCTCCTGCCGCAGCACGGACAGGGCGCGGTCCTGGCGGACGTTGTTGGGGTCGAACTTGTGCTGGCTGTAGACCACGCGCAGGATGACGACCCGTTTCCTGCGGTCCAGGAAGAAACCTTCGCTTTCGAGAAAATCGAGGGTCTCCGCGGCCCTCGTCTCCACCGGCACCAGGGCGACCTTCTCCACCTGCGGGTAGGGCTGGCCCGGCCCGGTGCTGAAGATGGAGGTCAGGGTGCGGTCCGACTGGCCCAGGGCCTTGATCAGGAAACGCTCGCCCATCTTGTGCAGGCGCCGGGCGAAGATGGCGGCCGAGGTCTTGCGTTCCGAGGAGATGGGGTAGCCGTACAGCTCCATCAGGAACTGGTACACGAAGTCGCGGTTGCGTTCGTAGAGGATGTTGTCGTCGGGCCGGAACTTGCGCGCCTTGAGCCCGAACCGCTTGAGTTCCGTGTCCAGGTCCGAGGGCAGGGACGCGTAGATCCCCGAAAGGTAGAACTGCCCTTCGCGGTCCAGGGACAGGACATGGGCGCGGTCCATGCGGGAGAGGAAGCCCACGAGCAGGCTGTAGCTGGCGATGTCCGAGATCTGGCGGTCCTGGGTGTCGGCCCGGAACTCTTCGCGCAGTTCCCGGGGCAGGTGGGCCAGGAACGCGTCGAGGTTGCTGACGTGCAGGGGGCTCTCCAGGACGCAGCTGTCGCCCGCCACCCGGAGGTCGGGGTCGCGGCAGGTGTGCAGGAGGTCGAACTGGAAGACCTCGTTGAAATAGTCCAGGGGGCGTTCGAAGGCGACCATGGAGAAACCCGGGAGCTCCGGGTATTCCGTCAGGTTCGGTTCGAAGGAGGGGAGCAGGTCGCGGGCGTCGACGAGGGGATAGGCGCGCTGTTCCGCATAGGGCTTCAGCAGGCAGTGCCTGATGTGCACGTAATCGAGAAACGTCCGCAGCTCCCCCAGGCTGCGCAGGGGGGATTTCGGCAGCAACTGCCCGTTTTTCAGGGCTGCCAGGGCGGGAATTTTCGAGAAAGCTTTGTGCCAGGACATGCGGACGGCCAACTATCCCATTGTGTTTGTTACCGTTGTGTGTAGACTGTGTGGCATGTTTTGCCCTGTCCGTAAACTGGATTTTCCGGATGATCCGACCCGTGTCGGCACTGTTGCCGCCGGTCACGTTTCCCTCTATGTCCGTCTGACCGGACTCGCGTCCGGCTCCGTCCCGGACAGCAGCAAGAGCGCACGCATCACATGACCACGACAAAATATCCGTCCCTGAACAGGCTGCTGGAAAGCATCGGAAGCGTCTTCGACGCCTATTCCGTGGTGCTTTTCTGCCGCAATTCCGAAGGCCGCTTCGACCTGAGCGCGTCCTTCAGCCTGGGGGATTCCATCCGCAAGGACTTGTGCATCGACCCGGGCTACGGCCTGGTCGGCTGGATCCTGAAGAACAACGCGCCCCTGGCCGTGGAGAAGTTCGACGAGAAGAACACGTTCCTGGGCTACTACGGCTCGGAGCAGGAAGAGCAGATCAAGGTCTTCGTGGGCTGCCCCCTGCCCGGAGGCATGGGCGCGCTGTGCATGGACAGCAAGAAGACCTACGCCTTCACCTCCAAGGACCAGCGCGTGCTGTCCCTGTTCGCCGGGGTGGTCGCGGCAATTGTCGACGACGTGGGCGCGGCCGGCGTCTCCAGCCGCGAGCAGGCCCTCTACGGCGTCATGCAGCAGGTCCACGCCCTGCGCGAGAAGCACCCGCGGTGGTCGGATTTTCTGAACCGCTACCTGGCTCTGCTGGCCGGGGCCTGCGGCTACGAGTACTCCTTCCTCGTGGTCAGCGACGAGTGGGGCGACAACTACCTGCTCGAAGGCAGCAACAAGCCCTTCATGCCCGACAACGTGGCCGCCCGACAGACCTTCAGCACGGGTAGCGGCCTCCTGGGCTGGGTCTTCAAGAAGAACCAATCCGTCTTTTTCGGCGACGGCAAGAGCGAGCTGGGACGGACCCCCCTTTTCGGGCGCGACATTCCGGGCCCGGCCCTGAACACGCTGCTGGCCCTGCCCCTGAAGGTGCACCGACGCTGCCGCGGCGTGCTTGTCTTCGGCGACCGGGAGTGCCGCGTCATCGACGAGGAGATCCGCGCCTTCGCCAGGATGGCGGCGGACTATCTGGCGCTTTTCCTGGAGAACCTGTATTTGAAGAACAAGGTCAAGCAGCTCGCCCCGCCGATTCTGGCGGAGTTCGACGAGCCCTCCGAACCCGACAACCCCGACACACACCCGTAAGCAGGTAGGGCCTTCATGTTTTTCAGCAAGCTTTTCGGCTTTCTCGGCAAGAACCTGGCCATGGACCTCGGCACGGCCAATACGCTCCTCTACTCGCCCAAGGACGGCATCGTGCTCAACGAGCCTTCGGTGGTGGCACTCGACGTGCGCAACGACTCCATCCTGGCCGTGGGCCGCGAGGCCAAGGAATACCTCGGCCGCACCCCCGACCGCATCAGGGCCGTGCGCCCCTTGAAGGACGGCGTCATCGCCGATTTCGAGGTGACCAAGGCCATGATCTCCTATTTCGTGCGCAAGGTCATCACGGGCATGCGCATCGTCAAGCCGCGCATGGTTATCTGTGTGCCCGCGGGCATCACCCAGGTCGAGAAGCGGGCCGTGGTCGAGTCGGCCCTGCAGGCCGGCGCCCGCGAGGTCAAGCTCATCGAGGAGCCCATGGCCGCGGCCATCGGAGCCGGGCTGCCCATCCACGAGCCGCGCGGCAACATGGTAGTGGACATCGGCGGCGGCACCACGGAGGTGGCGGTCATCTCCCTCTCGGCCGTGGCCTATTCCGAGTCCGTGCGCATCGCCGGCGACGAGCTCAACGACGCCATCCAGCGCTACGTCCAGGACGAGTTCCAGCTCCTGATCGGCGAGAACATGGCCGAGGCGGCCAAGATCCAGATCGCCTCCGCCGTGCCCCTGGCCGAGCCCCTGCAGTACCGCGTGGCCGGCAAGAACCTCGTGGACGGCAACCCCAAGTCCGTGGTCCTGACCGACTCCCACGTGCGCGAGGCCATCAGGGAGCCCGTGGCGGCCATCGTCGCCGCCGTGCGTCGGGCCCTGGAGAAGACGCCGCCCGAGCTGGTGGCCGACATCGCCACCAACGGCCTCCTGCTGGCCGGCGGCGGGGCGCTCCTCAAAGGCCTGGACAAGCTCATCACGCAGCAGAGCGCCCTCATGGTCCACATCGACGACGACCCGCTGACCACGGTGGTGCGCGGCACGGGCCGTTCCCTGGAGGACGAGGCGACCTTCTCCAAGGTCTACATCAACTAGGCGCGTTCGTGCAGGCGGGTCCGCCAGACCGTCAGCAGGTCCGGCGAGAGCTGTTCGGGGAAGGAGGAGACCAGGGCGTCGAGTTCGTCCCGGTCCACGAAGAGGAAGGAGAGGTCCCTGGCGAGGGCCTGCACGGCATGGTCCGGCAGTTCGGCCTCGAAGATTTCGACGATCTCGGCGCCCGTTCCGGCACCCTCGGCCAGGGTGCGTACATGCCGCAGACTGTCCCCGAGATCGGCCGCGGCTGCGGGCAGACGGTTCTGCGCCGCCTCCTCGGACGCCTCGTCTGCGCCGACATGGCCGCTCCCGGCCACGTCCCAACGCCCCGGGTGGAGGGGGTGGTCGGCCGGCAGCCTGCGCAGGGCGAGGCGTCCGCGGCGGTCCGTGAGCATCAGCAGGACGCCGCGGTGCGCGAGCCCCTGCGCATGGACCTCCTCGGGGGACATGACGGCCAGGGGCCGGTTCTCTGCATCCACCACGTATATCCTGTCCGGACTCGATTCCGTCGACATGGGCACCCGCACTTTTTTTCAGGATTGAACACGATGCATGAATCCGGCCTGCACACCCGCCTGCTCGGACCCGAAGACGCCCGGGCCCTGGCCGGCCTGGAGGCAGCCGTCTTCGACGACCCCTGGGACGCCTGGCGGTTCGAAACCCTCCTGGGGCAGGACCGCTTCTTCGCGGCCGGGGTGTTCGAAGGCCCGCTTTTGGTCGCCTATCTGACCGCCTACATCGTGGCGGGCGAACTGGAAATAGTCAATGTCGCCGTGGACGGGACCCTCCGCGGGCAGGGCATCGGCGGGTCGCTGCTGCGGTACTGCCTGGAGCGGGCGCGCCTTCTGGGCGCGCAGCGCGCGGTGCTGGAGGTGCGCAGCGGCAACGCGGCGGCCCGGGCCCTTTACAAAAGCTGCGGTTTCACGCAGGCCGGGCTGCGCAAGGGCTACTACGCCGACAGCGGCGAGGACGCCCTGGTGCTGGAGTGGCCGGCCCCGCACGCTCCCTGAGGCGTCGGGTCGGCGTGCAACGAATGAAACACATCCAAGGAGAAACCATCATGATAGTCATGGAAACGTCCATGGGGACGATGAAGATCGAACTGTTCGAGGACAAGGCCCCCATCACCTGCGAGAACTTCCTGAACTACGTGCGCGACGGGTTCTACGACGGAACCATCTTCCACCGCGTCATCCCGAACTTCGTCCTGCAGGGCGGCGGCATGACCGAGGGCATGCGCGAGAAGCAGACGGGCAAGCCCATCAAGAACGAGGCCGACAACGGCCTGAAGAACGTGCGCGGCAGCCTGTCCATGGCCCGCACCCAGGTCGTTGACAGCGCGACCTCCCAGTTCTTCATCAACCTGCGCGACAACGCCTTCCTGGATCACGGCGCGCGCGACTTCGGGTATGCCGTGTTCGCCCGCGTGACCGAGGGTCTGGAGGTCATGGACGCCATCGCCGCCGTGCCCACTGGCAACCACGGTTTTCATCAGGACGTGCCCAAGGAGCCGGTCCTCATCACCCGCGTGTACGTAGAGGAGTAGACCGTGGTGCGGCTGCGGACCGCCTTCCCCTTTTCCAGCGGCCACGTGCAGACGCTTTTCCCCCACGTTTTCCGGGTCCGGGCGCGGGTGCCGTACGAGCGCCAGCGCCTGGAAACGTCGGACGGGGATTTCGTCGATCTGGACTGGTCGCGGACGGGGTCGGACCGGCTGGCGCTCATCCTGCACGGTCTGGAGGGGCACTCGCGCAGCAAGTACGTGCTCGGCATGGCCAGGGCCGCCCGGCATCACGGCCTGGATGTCCTGGCCATGAACCACCGCAGCTGCGGCGGCGAACTCAACCGCAAGCCGACCATGTACCACTCGGGCTGGACCCGGGACCTGCATGAGGTCCTGCTCATGGTCGAGTCCCTGGGGCGCTACCGCAGCGTCGACCTGGTGGGCTTCAGCCTCGGGGCCAACGTGGTGCTCAAGTACCTGGGCGAGGACCCGGCGCAGGTTCCGGGCATCGTGCGCCGGGCGGTGGCCCTGTCCGTGCCGTGCGACCTGGAGGACGCGGCCGGGGCTCTGGAGCGCCCCGAGTGCGCCATCTACATGCGCTATCTGCTTGACCTGCTGCGAAAGAAGATTATCCGGAAGAGTCGGGTTTTTCCCGGTGTCTTCGACCTGACGGACATGCGCAGGCTGCGGACCTTCCGCCAGTTCGACGACAGGTTCACGGCGCCCATGCACGGTTTCCGCGACGCCCTCGATTACTGGCGGCGCTCCAGTTCCAGGCAGTTCCTGTCCCGGATCGAACGCAGGACATGCCTCATCAACGCCGTCAACGACCCCTTCCTGGGTCCGCGCTGCTTCCCCGTGGACGAGGTCCGCGCCAACGACGCCCTGTCCATGGTCATGCCGGAGACCGGTGGGCACGTCGGTTTCGTGAGTTCCGGGAGTCCCGGGTGGATGTACTGGTCGGAGTGGGTGGGCATGCGTTTTGTGCAGGATCCGGACTGTTCCGATGTGCAAAATTGTGCCGTTCGTTGATGTGTCGCTGCGTTCTTGTGCATTTTCATGCACGCATGTGTACGCAGACCGTCCCGCTGCATAGCGCGGCCGGGGCGGCACGCCGGGTGGCACGGCTCATGCTTTTGCTTTCTCCTCGTAGCAACGGAGGTATCTCATGAAATACGCAATTCGTTCCCTGGCCTTGCTTTGCCTGTTCCTGGCGTCGGCCGCCACGGCCGCCCAATTGCCGGACTTCACGGACCTGGCCGAGACATCGGGTCGGGCCGTGGTCAACATCAGCACGGTCAAGGTGGTCAAGGGCCAGCCGGACATGCAGCAGTTTTTCCGCCAGGGGCCGCGCGGCCAGCACCCCTTCGGCGACTTTTTCGACCAGTTCGAGCGCTTCTTCGGCGAACAGGGGCGCGTGCCCCGCGAGCAGCGCTCCCTGGGATCGGGCTTCGTCATGTCGCCCGACGGGTACATCGTGACCAACAACCACGTCGTCGAGGGCGCCGATTCCATCAAGGTCAATCTGCGCGCCGACGGCAACGGCGAGGTGTCCTACGACGCCGAGATCGTGGGCACGGACAAGGAGACCGACCTGGCCCTGCTCAAGATCGCGCCCAAGGGGACCCTGCCGTACCTGGCCTTCGGCGATTCCGACGCCCTCAAGGTCGGTCAGTGGGTCATGGCCATCGGCAATCCCTTCGGCCTGGACCACACCGTCACTGCCGGCATCGTCAGCGCCAAGGGACGGACCATCGGCGCAGGCCCCTACGACAACTTCATCCAGACCGACGCCTCCATCAACCCCGGCAACAGCGGCGGGCCCCTCATCAACCTCGACGGCCAGGTCATCGGAATCAACACGGCCATCATCGCCTCGGGGCAGGGCATCGGCTTCGCCATCCCCAGTCGTCTGGCCAGGCAGGTCATCGACCAGCTCAAGGAATACAAGACCGTCAAGCGCGGCTGGCTCGGCGTGTCCATCCAGGACGTGGACGCCAACTCCGCCAAGGCCCTGGGCCTGAAGGAAGCCAAGGGCGCTCTCGTGTCCTCCGTTACCCCCGGCGACCCGGCGGACAAGGCGGGGATCAGGGCCGGCGACGTCATCACGGCCGTGGAAGGGGTCGAGGTGGCCGACGCCGGCGACCTGACCCGCAAGATCGGCGATCTGCTGCCCGGCGCCAAGGTCGGCGTGACCGTGTGGCGCGACGGCAAGACCGAGAAGCTGACCCTCGTCCTTGGTGAGCGCAACGCCGAGAAGGTGGCTCAGGCCCGTCCCGGCGGCTCTCCCGAGGCCCCCGGCGAAGCCGTGCTGGGGCTGAGCGTGCGGCCGGTGACCGAAGCCGAGGCCGGTGCCCTGGAACTGGGCCGGGCCATGGGCCTGCTGGTTGTCGAGGTGGCGGAAGGTTCGCCGGCCGCCCTGAGCGGCCTGGCCGCCGGAGATGTCGTCCTCGAGGCCAACGGGAAGCCCGTGAACACCCCCAAGGCCCTGCAGGACATCATCGCCGGCGACGCCAAGGAGAAGGGCGTGGTCATGCTTCTGGTCAAGCGCCAGGGCCGCAACGTGTTCCGGACCATCCCGCTGTCATGATCCAAAGCGCCCGGAAGGGCGCTTTTTTGCGAGGGCGAACATGCCGCAGGAACTCACGGCCGGCTGCAAGGTAAATCTCTACCTGGACATCGTCGGGGTGCGGGCGGACGGGTACCACGAGATCGAAAGCCTCTTCTACCCGCTGCCCTCGCCCTGCGACGTCCTGACCCTGACCGAGGGAGGGGAGGGCTTTCGCCTGACCTGCTCGGACCCGTCCCTGGCCGCGGGGGAGAACATCCTGACGCGTGCCTACGAGCGCTTTGCCGCGGCCACGGGATTCGCTCCCGGCCTGGCCGTGCGCCTGACCAAGGGCATCCCCATGGGCGCGGGTCTGGGCGGGGGCAGCAGCGACGCCGCCACGCTGCTGCGGTGGCTCAACGCCAGAGCGGGCCGCAAGGCCCTGGAACCGGATGCGCTGGCGGAGCTGGCCCTGTCCCTGGGAGCCGACGTGCCCTTTTTTCTGGCCAATGTCCCGGCCTGGGTCACGGGCATCGGTGAAGTGCTCGAACCCGTGCCCGCGAGCCTGGACGACTATGTCGTTCTGGTCGTCTGTCCGCAGGTGCACGTCAACACGGCTTGGGCCTACAGACGCTACGACGAGATGCTGGCGCAGGGACTGGTGCGTCCAAGAAAAGAGTTGACACTGAATTTTAGCCCTATTAAGAATCTTTGCTTCACGAAACCGCCCGAGCTCTGGAATAGCTTTGAGGAAGTCGTTTTTCAAGAATTTCCAGTGCTTTACGGTATCAAAGAGCTGATTCTGGATGGTTTTGCCGATGCATGTGTCATGAGCGGCAGTGGCTCCAGCTTTGTGGCTCTTTTTTCGTCTTCCGAGAATGCCGCGCGTTGCGCAGGCAGGCTGCGCTCCCTCGGGCACGCTTGTTTCGGCATTCGGTCCGGGAGGCCCGTGCGGCTGGATTCGTGAGGGTTTTCCGGTCGGGCTGCGGGTCGACAAACCTGGCGGTCTTTTTGTTTTACTCGGGGGAGCCGTAGGCCGGACAAGGCCGGGCGACCTGTGTTGGGGCGTCGCCAAGCTGGCAAGGCAACGGGTTTTGGTTCCGTCATTCGGAGGTTCGAATCCTCCCGCCCCAGCCATACATTTTCAAGGAAAGACTATGCCACGCGTCGGTGAACTGAAAATCGTCACGGGGACCGCAAACCCCGCCTTGGCCGCCCGCATCTGCGATCATCTGGGCTGCAAGATCACCCCGTCCCTGGTCGACGTTTTCAGCGACGGCGAGATTCGGGTCGAAATGGGCGCCAACGTGCGCGGCGACGACGTGTACGTGGTTCAGTCCACGTGCGCACCGGTCAATCACAATCTGATGGAACTGTGCCTCATGCTTGACGCCTTGAAGCGCGCCAGCGCCGGCCGCGTGACCGCCGTGGTGCCGTACTTCGGGTACGCCCGGCAGGACCGCAAGGTCGTGCCCAGGGTTCCCATCAGCGCCAAGCTGGTCGCCGACTTCATCTCCGCGGCGGGCGTGGACCGCGTGCTGACCATCGATCTGCACTCGGGCCAGATTCAGGGATTTTTCGACAAGCCCGTCGACAACCTGTACGCCGCCCAGGTGCTGCTCGAATACATCCGCAAGCTCGGCGACAACCTCATCGTGGTTTCGCCGGACGCCGGCGGCACGGAACGGGCGCGGGCGTACGCCAAGCGACTCGGCGTCGGCCTGGCCATCGTCGACAAGCGTCGCGAGGGCCCCAACAAGGCTCACGCCATGCAGCTCATCGGCGACGTGAAGGGCAAGATCGCCGTGGTCCTGGACGACATGATCGACACGGCCGGCACCATGACCGAAGCCGGCAACCTGCTGGCCGAGAACGGAGCCGAGGACGTGGTGGCCTGCGCCACGCACCCGGTTCTGTCGGGTCCGGCGGTGGAGCGTCTGATGAGCTCGGCCTTTTCGCAGGTCATCGTCACGGACACCATCCCGCTCAACCCCAAGGCAGCAGCGAGCGACAAATTCAAGGTTATTTCCGTTGGCAGTCTCATTGCCAAGGCAATTCACAATATCCATTCCGAATCTTCGGTGAGCGTGCTGTTCAGCTGAATCTGTTCGGAACAGACCTATTTTTTAGTTGATGAATAAAGGAGAAAAGCATGTCTGAAGTCACTAGTTTGCAGCTGAAGCAGCGCGAGGAAAGGGGAAAAGGCCCGTGCGCCCGCTTGCGTTCCAATGGGTTGGTTCCCGGTGTTTTCTACAACTCCAAGGGTGAAAACATCTCCTTTACCGTAGACAACATGGCTTTGGGCAAGGTTTTCGAGAAGGTCCGCTACTCGAAGATGCTCGAACTGCACATCGATGTCGACGGGCAGGTGGAGAAGCGCAACGCCCTGTTCAAGAAGCTGGTCTCCCACCCGGTCAAGCGCCGCTACGATCATGTGGACTTCATCGGCATCGACCTCGACAAGGAAGTGCAGGTCACCATTCCGGTCGAGACCGTGGGTCGCGCCAAGGGCGTGGTCCTGGGCGGCAAGCTCGAGATCCTCGAGGAGCGCGTCATGGTCCGCTGCCTGCCGACCATCATCCCCGACTCCATCGTCGTCGACGTGGCCGATTTGGACATCGCCGAGAAGGTCTTCGTCGAGCAGCTGGTTCTGCCCGAAGGGGTCAAGGCCGTGTACGACCGCAACTACCCCGTCGTCACCATCCAGGCCGGTCGCGGCGCCAAGGCCGGCGAGGAAGATTAGTCCGTTCATTCCGGAGGCCCTGCCCGGCAGGGCCTCCGTTCTCTCCTCCCTGTCCATTTCTCTCCCCTGACGGTTCCCCATGACGTACGACGGCCTCATTGTCGGGTTGGGCAACCCGGGTCCAAAGTATGCCCGGACCCGCCATAATTTCGGTTTTCTCCTTGCCGACCGCCTCGTGGCCCATTGGGCCGCCGAGCCCGGCGCGTCGTGCGAGGCCAGGGGCGTGCGCGCCAAGGCCGAAGTGTGGGACGTGAGTGAGAATTACGGGGCCAGGCGTTGGCTGGTGGTCAAGCCGCAGACCTTCATGAACCTGAGCGGCCAGTCGGTGGGGGAGCTCTGCCGCAAGAACGGCATCGCCCCGGAGCGCGTCCTGGTCCTGCACGACGAGCTGGATCTGCCCCTGGGCACGGCGCGCTTCAAGTTTTCTGGCGGGCTTGCCGGGCATAACGGCCTCAAGTCCGTGGCCGCCCATCTCGGGACGAGGGATTTTTCCAGGCTTCGACTGGGCATCGGCCGTCCCGAAGGCCCGGAGGCCATGGCCGACTATGTGCTGAAGGGATTTCTTCCCTCTGAGTGGGAGCAGGTCGGTCAGGTTCTCGATGCTGCGGTGACGGCTGTCCTGCAGTATTGTCGCGAAGGCCTGGACGCCGCGACGGCGCGCCTGCACGCGCGCTGACCTGTGGCTGACTTCAGAGCTTAGTGGACGCCGTTTCGATTTTGCGCTATTCTTTTTTTTCCATGCAGTCCGATTTCGTTATTGTGGAGGTCGCTTGTGTTTTCAGTTGATGAACTTGTCGTCTATCCCGCGCAGGGGGTCGGTAAGGTCGAACGGATTGAGACCCAGGAGATCGGGGGCGTCGCCACGGAACTCATCATCGTGCGTATTCTGAGCAATAACGTCACGTTGATGGTCCCCGTGCGCAACGCCAAGAATGTCGGGCTGCGCGGCGTCTACTCCTCTGCACAGGCCGAGGAGATCCGCGAGTACCTGCAGGACCGCTCCGATTTCACGGGCTATTCCGGCCAGAACTGGAACCGCCGCTACCGGGAGTATTCCGAGAAGCTCAAGAGCAGCGACCTGAAGGACGTGGCCTACGTCCTCAAGGAGCTCATTCTCATCGGCAAGGACAAGGAGTTGTCCTTCGGCGAGCGCAGGCTTCTCGAACAGGCCATGGGCCTCATTTCCCTGGAGCTTTCCTTCGCCCTGCAGCAGGACCAGGCCGAGGTCAAGAAATCCATCGAGGCCCTGTTCGCCGACATTCTCCAGGCCAAGGACGAAGAAGATGAAGTCGAGGGCGATTAACCGCCCTTGGGCTCTTGTTTTTTTCGATTCGTTCAGATATTCCGTTGTTCCATCCCTGCCAGACACTACAAGTCCTCAAGCAGAAACACATATTGTCCGTGCGATCTCCTGAAAGGGTTTTTTATATTCATACCAGAGCACTTTTCTGACCCATCATTTTTCGAAATTCACAATACATAATTTTCGACCTTTTGGTCTGTTCCTTATCTCCTACGGTCACAGGCATAAGCCATTTCATTGTTACGAGGTTTCGTTATGAATCTTTCCGAGTTGAAAACCAAATCCATGGCCGAACTCATGGATATCGCCGCGGAGTATCAGATCGAGAACGTGAGCGGCCTGCGCAAGCAGGAGCTCATCTTCGCGCTGCTCCAGGCCTGCGCTTCCCAGAACGGGTCCATATTCGGCGAGGGTGTCCTGGAGATCCTGCCAGATGGATTCGGTTTTCTGCGTTCGCCCACGTCCAGTTACATGCCCGGTCCGGACGACATCTACGTCTCGCCCTCCCAGATCCGGCGCTTCGCGCTGCGCACTGGCGACGTCGTCTCCGGCCAGATCAGACCGCCCAAGGAGGGCGAACGCTACTTCGCGCTGCTGCGGGTCAAGGAGATCTGCTTCCGCGAGCCCGAGGAGGCCAAGCGCATCGTCCTCTTCGACAACCTCACGCCCATCTATCCTGACGAGCAGTTCCGCCTGGAGAACGGCGACAAGAACTACTCGACGCGCATCGTCGACCTCATGACCCCCATCGGCAAGGGCCAGCGCGCCCTCATCGTGGCCCCGCCGCGCACCGGCAAGACCATGCTCATGCAGGCCATCGCCAATTCCATAAGCGTCAACCACCCCGACGCCTACCTCATCGTCCTTCTCATCGACGAACGTCCCGAGGAAGTCACGGACATGGAGCGCACGGTCAAGGCCGAGGTCATCAGCTCGACCTTCGACGAGCCGCCGACCCGTCACGTGCAGGTGGCCGAGATGGTCCTGGAGAAGGCCAAGCGTCTGGTCGAGCGCAAGGTCGACGTAGTCATCCTGCTCGACTCCATCACCCGTCTCGGCCGGGCCTACAACGCCACGACCCCGTCCTCCGGGCGCGTGCTGTCGGGCGGCCTGGACGCCAACGCCCTGCAGCGGCCCAAGCGCTTCTTCGGCGCGGCCCGCAACATCGAGGAGGGCGGCAGCCTGACCATCATCTCCACGGCCCTGGTCGACACGGGCTCGCGCATGGACGAGGTCATTTTTGAAGAGTTCAAGGGCACGGGTAACTGCGACATCTACCTCGACCGTCACCTGGCGGACAAGCGCGTCTTCCCGGCCATCGACCTGAACCGCTCCGGCACGCGCAAGGAGGAGCTGCTCCTCGAACCCGACGTCCTGAACAAGGTCTGGATTCTGCGCCGCATCATGGGCCCCATGAACTCCGTGGACACCATGGACTTCCTGCTGGACAAGATGCGCGGCACCAAGAGCAACAAGGATTTCCTGGACATGATGAACTCATAGGGAGGAGGCATGGCCGCTTTGCCCCGCATGGAATGTCCCTGCGACGACGATTTCGATCTTTGGCTGGAGCTTCTGGAGGTCAAGGCCTCCGAGGGGCTCCTGGACGCCCTGGGCGACTTTCTGCAGGACTACCTGCGGACCTCGGGCCGCAGACTCTACGTCATGGGCCTCTCGGGGGGGATAGATTCGTCCTTCCTGGCGGCCCTGCTTCACTCCAGGCACATTCCCTACCTGGGGTTCTGTCTGCCCATCGCCTCCAACACCCCGGCCGAGATCGAGCGCGGGACGCGCGTGGCCGAAGCCTACGCCATGGCGCCCGAGGGCGTGTCCCTCACCCACAAGCATGACTTCACGGACCTCTACCGCCGGATTTCCGCAACCTTCGCGGGCATCTACCCGGACACCACGCCCGTGGCCGAGGGCAACCTCAAGGCCCGTACCCGCATGCTCTTCCTGTACCACGCGGCCCAGCTGCATGGGGGGTGCGTGCTCTCCACGGATCAGCTTGACGAGCTGCTGACGGGCTTCTGGACCCTGCACGGCGACGTGGGGGACGTGAGCCCCATCCAACTCATCCCCAAATCCTCCGAGTACGATCTGGCGCGCATGCTCTGCGCCCGCCTGGCCGATCCGGCGCCCCTGCAGGCGGCCATCGAGGCCGTGCCCACGGACGGGCTCGGGATCAGCCGGTCGGACCTCGATCAGCTGGAGGCCGAATCCTACGCCCAGGTCGAGGACATGTTCCGCGAGTATTTCCGCCTGCGCCGCGATGAGCGCGACCGCGGGCTGACCGCCGAACAGGCGGCGCGCAAGGTCGCCCTCGAAGGCTCGGGGCCGGTCCGCCGCTTTCTGGCCAGCGGGTTCAAGCGCAACGGGGCGGTGCTGGTGGACCCGCGAGGTGCGCGGGCGTGATGCGCTCCCGTGGCGCGAGGGCGGCTGCGTGGCTGCTGGCCTTCCTCATCGCCTGGACCTGCCCCCGAAGCGCCGCGGACGCGTTCGGCGAGTTCACCATCCGTGACGAACTCGAGTTGGCCCGCAAGTTTGACCTCATCATCGAGACGCGTTTTCCCGTCATCGAGGACACGCGCATCACGGGCTACGTGCAGTCCATCGTCGACCGCCTCGTGGCCGCCATGCCTCCGCAGCCATTCCCCATCAAGGTCACCGTGGTCAAAAACGGGGCCCTGAACGCCTTCGCCTCGGCCGCGGGCCACATCACGATTTTCACCGGGCTCATCACCAATCTGGCCGGCGAGGACGAACTGGCCAGCGTCATCGCCCACGAACTGGCCCACGTCTCCGAGCGGCACATCGCCAAGTCCATCGAGCAGAGCCAGCTGACCGGCGCCGGGTCGCTGCTGGGCATCCTGGCCGCCGTGCTCGTGGGCTCCCAGGGGGGGGGCGATGGGGCCAGCGCCCTGGCCCTGGGCTCCGTGGCCGGCGCCAAGGCCATGCAGCTCAAGTACACCCGCGAGAACGAGACCGACGCCGACCAGTACGGCCTGGGCTATCTGGTGGATGCGGGCTTCGGCCCGAGCGGCATGGTCGGGGCTTTCGAGAAGATCCGCAAGCTGCAGTGGATGTCCGGGGGAGGGGATGTGCCTTCGTACCTGTCGACCCACCCGGGCGTCGACGACCGGGTGGGCTACATGCAGGAGCGCGTGGCCAGGCTCCCCAAGGCGGTGCGCGAGAGGCGCTCGGACAATGCGGAATACGAGCGCGTGAAGATGCTCGTCCATGCCTGGTACACGGATGCGAATTCGGCCCTGGCCCTGTTCTCGGCGCCTGCCAGGTCGACGTGTCAGGACCGTCTGGGCCGGGCCATCGCCCTGAGCCGACTGGGGCGCGCCGAGGAGGCCGGCAAGGGTTTCTCCGAGGCCATGGCGTGCAACCCGTCGGATACTCTGTGGAAACGGGAGTACGGCCGTTACGCCTTCGAGTTCGGCGATCTCGCCATGTCGGCCAGGCTGCTGCAGGAGACGGTGCTGCGCGATCCGGACGACCTGTACGCCCTCTTTTTCTACGCCCGGGCCGTGGCCGAGCAGGGCGACTACGCGTCCAGCGTTTCGGCCATGGAGCGCGTGTCCAAAGCCGTTCCGCGGGACCCGGAGGTGCTGGAGAATCTGGCCCGCTACCAGGCGGCCCTGGGCCGCGGGTTCGACGCGCACCTCAACTACGCCAAGGCCTTCGCCTACAAACGCCAGTTCAAGAAGTACGCCTTCCACCTGGAGACGGCCGAAGCCCTGGCCGCCGGCGGCAAGGACCGGGAAAAGATCGGCCAGGTGCGGGGCGAGATCGCCGAGTACCGGGAGATTCTGGGCATCTAGACGGTTTGGTCTTGAATTTCTGGCTGCCGCAGGGTAGCCAACGCGCGAAACAACGCGACATCACGTAAACGGAGGAGACATCATGTTTTTCGAAAGTATCGCCCACGCCATGGGACAGGCTCCCGCGGCCGGAGGCCAGCCCGGCGGGCCCCTCATGACCTTCATGCCCCTCATTCTCATGTTCGTCATATTCTACTTCCTGCTCATCCGCCCGCAGCAGAAGAAGCAGAAGGAACACAAGCAGATGCTCGACAACCTGTCGCGCGGCGACCGCGTCATTACGGCCGGGGGCCTGTACGGCCGCGTGGTGGAGGCCAAGGACGACATCCTGACCCTGGATCTGGGCAACGACATCCAGGTGCAGGTCGGCCGCGCCTTCATTTCGGCCGTGATCACCGCCGACGCCGGCAAGGCCAAGGACAAGAAAAAGTAGCCTTTTCACACGTCCTACGATAAGGCAGGCCTGTTTCCGCAACCGGGAACAGGCCTTGTTTTGTACGCGTCGCCGGAGGTTTTGCCCCCGGTGCGTGTTTTTTGTCGACGACACACCTAACCTGTTTGCCTTGGATAAGGATGACGCTCATGGGTAGTTTGCGCTGGAGGGCATTGCTTGCCGCGTTCGTGATTGTGGTGGCCTTGATTTACGTCCTGCCGTCCATTCCTTCGGTTCGCACTTCTTCGCTGGGGGCCCTGCTGCCGTCCGACGAAATCAACCTCGGTCTGGATCTCAAGGGCGGCATCCATCTGACCCTGGGCGTGGACCTCGACACCGCCCTGGCCAACGCCATCACCAGCGCCGGCCAGGATCTGAGGGCCGAGGCCCGCGAAAGAAAGGTGCCCGTTCTGCGGCAGCGCCTGCTGGGCACGCGGCAGCTCGAGTTCACCCTGCTCAAGAAGGAACAGCAGCCGGAGATCGACGACCTGCTCAAGGCCCGGTTCGGCAGCTTCGAGGTGACCACCCGCGAGGACGCCGGCAACGGTCAGATGCGTTACGTGCTCACCGCTACGGAAAGTTACGTCAAATATCTCGAGAATCTGACCATGGATCAGGCCCTCAAGACCATCCGCAACCGCATCGACCAGTTCGGCGTGGCCGAGCCCGACATCCGCAAGCAGCTGGACAACCGCATCATCGTCCAGTTGCCCGGCCTCGACGACCCCAAGCGGGCCATCAACATCATCGGCCGCACGGCCCATCTCGAATTCAAGCTGGTCGACGAGGGCGCGGACGTCCAGGCCGTCGTGGCCGGCAAGGTGCCCGCCGAGAGCGAGCTGGCCTATCTCGTCGACAAACGCGGCGGGGCCGAGGTCAAGACCCCCATCGTCCTCAAGTCCGAGGTCGTGCTCACGGGCGAGTACATCACCGACGCCAACGTGCAGTTCGATTCCTACGGCCAGGCCTATGTCGGCATGAATTTCAACGCCCGCGGGGCCCGCATCTTCGAGGAAGTGACCGGCGCCAACATCAAGAAGCGTCTGGCCATCGTGCTCGACGGCACGGTCCATTCCGCCCCGGTCATCCAGGACCGCATCGGCGGCGGGCGCGCCTCCATCACCGGCCAGTTCACCACCGACGAGGCCCACGACCTGGCAGTCGTCCTGCGGGCCGGCTCCCTGCCCGCGCCCGTGACCATCCTCGAAGAGCGCACGGTAGGGCCCTCCCTGGGACAGGAGTCCATCGATGCCGGCATGATCGCCGCGCTGATCGGCGGCGTATTCGTGGTGCTCTTCATGTCCGTCTACTACCGCAAGGCCGGCCTCATCGCGTCCTTCGAGGTCATCCTCGACGTCCTGCTGATCCTGGGAGGCATGGCCGCCTTCGGCGCGACCCTGACCCTGCCGGGCATCGCCGGCATCATCCTGACGCTCGGTATGGCCGTGGACGCCAACGTGCTCATCTACGAACGCATCCGCGAGGAACTGCGGCACGGCGAATCCGTGGCTTCGGCCATAGGCAATGGCTTTTCCCGCGCGACCGTGACCATCCTCGACTCCAACCTGACCACGGTCATCGCCGCCGTCATCCTGTACCAGTTCGGCACCGGGCCCGTGCGCGGCTTCGCCGTGACCCTGATGCTCGGCATCCTGGCCTCCATGTTCACGGCCATCTTCGTGTCCCGCATCTTCTTCGACGCCTGGCTGGCCAGAAGGCTGCCAGGAACCCAACCGAGCATTTAAGGAGCCGACCATGTCCTTTGAAATCATAAAGAAAGACCCGAATATCGATTTCGTGGGCCTGCGGAAATTCGCCTACATCCTGTCATCGTTGCTGCTGATTGCGGGTGTTCTGTCCCTTGTCATCAAGGGCGGGCCGCAGTACGGGATCGACTTTGCCGGCGGCTTCAACGTCCAGATCAAGTTCAGCCAGGCCGTTGAATTGGACGAGATCCGAGTCGCTCTGGACAGTCCGGCTCTTCCGGGTCTGGTGGTCCAGAATTTCGGTGACGCCGCAGACCACTCGGTCCTGTTGAGGGCGTCCTTCGCGGACCAGACCGCCAACCAGGTTCGCGAGGCCGTCAATGAGGGGCTGTCCAAGCTCCCAGGGGCAAACCATGAGATCCAGCGTCTGGAGATGGTCGGTCCCAAGGTCGGAGCGGACCTGCGCGAGAAGGCGCTACAGGCCATTTTTTACGCGGTCTTGCTCATCGCTACCTACATCTCCGGCCGGTTCGAGCAGAAGTGGATGGTTGCCGGTCTCATGGCCGCAGGCTTGTCGGCTGTCGTCTACGTCCTCGAACTGCTCAACACGCCCACGGCCATCTCGGTCATTTCGGCAACCGTGGCCGCAGTGGTGCTGTGCGTCGTGCTCCGCCTGAAGTACGCCCTGGGAGCCATCGTGGCCCTGATCCACGACGTCATGATTCCCCTCGGGCTTTTCTCGATCCTGAACAAGGACGTGGACCTGACCATCATCGCGGCCCTTCTGACAATCGTGGGCTACTCCCTGAACGACTCGATCATCATTTACGATCGCATCCGCGAGAATCTGCGCGCCAAGGTTTCTCCTTCCCTGGACGTGGTCATCAACAAGTCCGTCAACCAGACCCTGTCGCGGACCATCATCACCGGCGGAACGACATTTGTCGCCGTGCTGGCGCTGTTCGCCGTCGGCGGCGGGGTCATCCACGACTTTTCCCTGGTCATGCTGGTGGGCATCATCGCCGGTACGTATTCCTCCATTTTTGTCGGAGCACCGATCCTGGTCTTTTTCAAGCCCCGTGCAGATGAGGGCGATGACCGTGCTCGCGTCGCGGCCGGTTGATCCTCTCGGCACGCAGTTTTTGAAGGCGCCCTTGGACGCCTGGCCTTCACCCCCGCCGTCCGGCGGGGGTTTTTCTTTTGGTGCGCCCGGAAGGGCGCATTCGGCTGAGATCAAGGAAAAGGAGGTCTTGGCGTGCGCCGGGTCCGGCGTGTCGTTCACGGCAGGTACTGGCTGAAACCGTCCCTGGCCGTCGGATTGACTTCAACGAGGCATCGTCGTAGGGCGCCTCGAATCGTTGAGTTCCGCCGATGGCGGAAGCGGGGGACCCAATTCCATGGGGCGAATCGCATACGCGTAGGGCACCTTTCGGCCCGAGTCCGTCAGCTAACCTCGTAAACGTCGAAGGGAGACCTCCCGTTGGTGTGGGGCTTTCCCATGTACCCATGCCGACCGCTTTTGGGGGGTCCTTATGCGTAACAGCGTTCCGAACGCCTGTCCTTCTCCGTTCGCCCATGACCGGGCAAGCTCCGATCGAATACATTCCCGAACCGCGTCCCTGGCTCTCGCCGCCTTGGGTATCGTCTATGGCGACATCGGCACGAGCCCCCTCTACACCATCAAGGAGTGCTTCCACGGCATGCACGCGGTGGAAGTTTCCCCGACCAACGTCATGGGCGTCCTGTCCATGGTCTTCTGGTCGCTCATGGTCGTGGTCAGCCTCAAATATGTGGTTTTCATCCTGCGTGCCGACAACAAGGGAGAGGGCGGCATATTCGCCCTGCTGGCCATGCTGCATCCCGTGTCGGAAAGAACCGGCAAACTCGGTGGGGTCACGCTTCTCATGGCGGCTTTCGGCGCTGCGCTTCTATACGGCGACGGGGTCATAACTCCCGCCATCTCCGTGCTGTCGGCGATGGAGGGTTTGGAGGTGGCCACTCCCGCAGCCAAGGACTTCGTGCCCCTCATGACCTGCCTGGTGCTGCTGGGGCTCTTCATGTTCCAGAAGCGCGGCACGGCCGCCATCGGCCGCGTGTTCGGTCCGGTGATGATCCTGTGGTTCATCGTGATAGGCGGCCTCGGGCTCATGGAGATCGTCGCCGAGCCGAGAATCCTATCGGCGCTGAATCCCGTGTGGGCCCTGCGGTTTTTCGCCATCAACCATCTGCACGGAATCGTCGTCCTCGGCTCCGTGGTCCTGTGCGTCACCGGAGGCGAGGCCCTCTACGCCGATATGGGCCATTTCGGCCGCCTGCCCATCCGGATATCCTGGTACTGCCTGGTGCTCCCGGGGCTTCTGCTCAACTACTTCGGACAGGGCGCGCTGCTGCTGGATCATCCTGAAATGGCGTTCACTCCCTTCTACGCCCTGGTGCCCAAGGCATTGCTCTACCCCATGGTGGTCCTGTCTACCACGGCGACCATCATAGCCTCTCAGGCCATGATTTCCGGCGTCTATTCACTCACCCGGCAGGCCATGCAGCTCGGCTTCACGCCCCGCATGCGCATCGTGCACACATCGAGCCATGCCATCGGGCAGATATACCTGCCTGCGATCAACTGGATGCTCATGGTGGCGTGCACGGGGTTGGTGCTTGCGTTTCAGGAATCAAGCAGGCTCGCGGCAGCCTACGGCATCGCCGTCACCGCGACGATGGCCATCACGTCCGTCTTCTATTTCCAGGTGTTGCGCGTCAATTGGAAGTGGCCGTCATGGAAGGCCGTGCCGTTGCTGGCGCTGTTCCTCTTGTTCGATCTGTCGTTTCTCTATGCGAACTTGCTGAAGATCGTCGACGGAGGCTGGATCACCCTGACGCTTGCGCTGCTCGTCCTTGTTGTCATGGTCACGTGGCGTGACGGGAGGGCCATCCTGGCGCGGCATTACAGCCACATGCGCATACCGGTGCACATCTTTCTGCGCGACCTTTCCGAATACAATCCGCATCGGATTCCAGGGACCGCCGTCTTCATGTCGATCTCCCCCGAAGGCGTGCCCAATACGCTCCTGCTTCAGTTCAAGCACAACGAGGCCATGCATGAGCGCATCGTGCTGCTCTCCATCCTTTCCACGGAACACCCGTTTGTGCACCGGAGCGACAGGGTGACCGTCGAGGACATGGGCCACGGCTTTCATCGCGTCGTGGCCCGCTACGGGTACATGGAGTCGCCGGATGTGCCTCAAATCCTGGAGCTCGCGGCGGAAAAAGGCCTTGCTGTCGATGTGCGCTCTGCATCGTTCTTCCTTGGAAGAGAGACGCTCTTGACCGCGGGCGAAGCGCCGATGGCCCGCTGGCGAAAGGTGCTTTTCGCGTTCATGTCGCGCAATGCCTGGAACGCGACATCCTATTTCAACATCCCTCCCGATCGCGTGGTCGAGTTGGGGGCCCAGGTAGCATTGTGAACGCTTCGGCGCACGGAAGGGACATGTCGCGATGTCCTGGACTGCGCCGCCCGGGCATGAGGCCGGCCGTGATCGCGTGTTCCCTGCAATCCCGTTTTGCGTGCGAATGAGTACTGATCAAGAATGAATATCGATTACAATGGGTTGATTCAGCAGTATGGATATTTCGCCATCCTGCTCGGGACGTTTCTTGAAGGAGAGACGATCCTGATTCTCGGGGGGGTCGCAGCGCATCTCGGTTCCCTTGACTTGTCCCTGGTCATCCTGACGGCGTTTCTCGGCAGTTCCGCGGGAGATCAGCTGTATTACTTCATCGGCAGGTGGAAGGGACAAAGACTCCTGAACCATTTCCCGCGATGGGTCGGTTCGGCGCAGAAGGTGTTCAGGCTTCTGGAGCGTCACAAGAACGTCGTCATTCTTTCCTTTCGGTTTTTCTATGGTCTGAGGAATGTAACGCCCTTCGCGCTCGGGATATCCCGCGTGGAGACTTCACGGTTCGTGGCGCTCAACCTCATCGGGGCGGCGCTTTGGGCGGTGAGCTTTGCGATAATCGGATTCCTCATCGGGGAAGCCCATGAGCGGATTCTGGGGCGAGGCTACGGGGCAGTTCTGCTTGGAGTCCTTGTCGCGCTCTTTTCTGCCGCGTGGCTGGCTCGCCGTTGGCTTGCAGGGCGGAAAGCCGCCCGGAATTCCGATCCCGAAGAGTGAAGCGGGGTTCTCGGGGGTGAAGCCCAGGAGCAGGGCCCCGTTTTCCGCACGGCTTCCTCCTGTGAGCATGGATTCAGGCAGGGGAGCAGAGCCTCCTCTTCCGCATCAGGCCGCTTGTGTCGGCTTGATTGTGAATTAACGAACAATCATCTGGCGAGTTTGGTCTGTGGATTGAGAATTGTCTGGTGAAAAATGTGACAAAAGGATCAAGGGGTCACCAGAAAAAACAGGATTTGCCATTAATCCGAAATCGGTGATACGTGGCGGCAGTTCGCCGTGAGTCTGTGGACCCTGTCCGATGAGACCCGATGAATTCGAGATAAATTTCCGCTTTACGTCACAGTTTTTCAAAATGGGAGAAAGGGAGGTTTTATGAAACGTTTTTATGTCATGATCGTGACCGCACTTGTCGCCCTGGCGTGCGTATCCGCGCCCCTGTGGGCCCAGGACAACGCTTCCGCCCCGCAGACCGCGCCCGCGGTAGAGGCTCCGCAGGCTGCCGCGCCTGCCGCCGCCCCCGCCGCCGAAGCCCCCAAGGCTGTCGAACAGGCCGCTCCTGCCGCTGAAGCGCCCAAGGCCGCCGCTCCTGCCGGCAGCAAGCTGCAGCAGGCCATCGCCAAGGCCCCCCAGGGCACCGAAAAGGGTCAGATCGACCCCGCCAAGCCCGTCGGCTTCCTGGGCATTCCCGGCGCTCCCAACGTCAGCGTCGTCCTCGCCCTCCTCTGGGCGGTGTGGGTAGGCTGGATCTTCTCCACCGTCGGCGCCTTCGGCGGCGTCATGGCCGGCGTCGGCCACATGAGCGTGTTCGGCTTCGGCGAGTATGCCGGCGCCTTCAAGAAGACCGCCCCGGATCTCGGCAAGGTCATGACCGACTCCATCAAGGCCTCCAACCAGTTCCTGGTCGGTACCTCCGCCCTGATCAGCTCCATCAACTACCTGAAGATGAAGCGTCTGGTTCTTCCCCTGGCCATCAGCCTCGGCCTGGGCTCCCTCCTGGGCGCCTTCGGTGCAGCCGCCCTGTCCGCCGGCAAGCTCGATTTCAAGTCCTACCAGGGCTACTTTGGTCTCTTCGTCCTGGCTCTGGGCGCGTACCTGATCTACGAAACCTCCCCCGCCGGACAGGCCAGCAAGAAGACCGCCAAGGCCGCGGCCAAGGCCTTCGAGGACAACGCCAAGAAGATGCGCAGCGGTGAAAAGGTCGACCCCAACGCCGGCCTGAAGATCGAAAACTTCACCCCCTTCGTCTGTTCCTTCACCTTCTTCGGCGTTCCGTTCAAGTTCAATCCGCTGATCCCCTTCCTGGGCGGCATCGTCATCGCAGCCGTGGCGGCCTTCCTGGGTGTCGGCGGCGGCTTCCTGCTGGTGCCCTTCCTGACCAGCGTGACCCAGCTGCCCATGTACCTGGCCGCCGGCACGTCCGCCCTGGCCGTCCTGATCAGCATGATCACCAGTATCATCACCCTCATGACCAAGGGCGTGCCGATCGACTGGGTCCTGATCGGCACCGAACTGGTGGGCATCACCATCGGCTCCATCATCGGGCCGCGCACCACCCAGTACTTCTCCGACGTAATGCTCAAGCGCCTCTTCATCGTCCTGGCCCTTTACGTTGGCATCGGCTACTTCCTGGCCGGTTTCTTCGGCATCAAGCTGCCCGGCGTATAACTCCGATCACGAAGCTCCCCCGGCCCTCCGGGGGAGCTTTCCCATCTCATCCATGCTCGAAATCATCCTCTCCGGCTTAGACGCCTGGCTCATCGCTCCCTTTCGCTGGTTCGAATCCCCGGAAGCCGGCTTTTTTTTCGGCATTTTCGCCCTGGCGCTGCAGAGCGTGGCCATCGGGCATGCCCTCATGTCCGTCATGGGCAGGATGCAGCACTCCGTCATGCACAAGCACCATGCCGAAGCCGAACGCCGTTCGGAACTGGCCATGCAGGCGCTGCAGGTTCAGGACAAGACGGCCTACCTCGCCCAGAACAGGCTTGCCAAGGACGCTTACGGCCACGCCATGGCCCTGGGCGTGGGGAAATTCACCGCCTCGCTGTGTCCGGCCGTTGGGGCCCTGGCCTGGCTAGATCTGCGTTTCCGCGGCGTTCCTCTGGAACTGCCCGTTGCAATCCCGGGGCTTGGCGATTCCGTGTTCTACCCCTTCTATTTCATCCCGTCCTACATCCTTGTCAGGTTGTGCTGGGGTTACGCCTGGAGGCGCTACCGCCGGTACCGTTTCCTCAGGGAAGCCTCTGCGTAGTCCAGATCTTTGGGGCCGAGGCTTTTCTTGCGCCTGGGAATGATCTATGCCGCTCCATGGGCGCAGATCATCCGCTTTATCTGAACGCGCACCGCAAAGCTAAAGGGAGCTCCATGGACGATTCCAAGCTTTTCACCCACTGGACGTTCGAATCCTTCGCCCCCGGCTCGATTCCCAGGCAGAAATACAACGCCTTTCGGCGCCTGCACCGCAAAACGGAAGTCTGCTTCGAACTCCTGGCCCGCTTCGAGGAATTGTCCGCGGGAATTTCGGTCATCGACTGGTGCCGCGTATCGAAACTGGTCGAGAGCCTGAACGGACAGATCCGCGCCCTGGTAGACCTCCTGCAGGCCATGAATCCTGTAGAGTTCATGGACGCCCACGACTGGTCCGCAAAGCTCGGATTCTACGCGAGGATGGCCACGGAGCATGCCTCCATCATGGCCACGCCTCCGTATCTCGCGGACGTTTCCGCTGAGAGTCCGGGCCATCCGCTGGCCTGGGTCCGCATGCACCTGCCGGCGACGGCGGGGGGGCGCGGGCTCATAGTCACTCCGGCGCTGTACCAGTATCTCGTCGAGGCCAACGACCTGCGCCCGCAACTCGACGCCCTGCTGCGGCAGCTCGATCTCGCCGACGAGGCGCTGCTCGAGGCCGTGAGCGAGAAGCTCGTGTCCATGCTCCAGACTGCCGCCCTGCCCGAACGCCTGCGCGCGGAACTGGAGATCGAGGCCATGGAACTGGCCAAGGGCGGGGGGGGGCTGGAGGTGCTGGCGCTGGCCGGCAGCGGTGAGGACGCGGTGCTCATCGGCAGGCAGAGCGGGGTGAGGGCGGCTGACTTCTTCTCGGCCTGGATCGGGGCGGTGTGCTGCAAGTTCTCGCCGTCGGCCCTGACCCTGCGCCTTGGTCTCGGCCTGGCCGACGAGGAGCACCCGCTGACGGTGCTGGCCTACCCCGGCGGGAAGGAGGACACGAACTCCTGCGACCTGTGGCGGGGTGCCCCCGACGCCGGGGCCCTGTTGCGCCGTCTGGGGCAGGTTGTCCCGAGAATCAGCCAGCTGCACGTCTTCCGGGCCCAGGGCGAGGCGCTGCGGCCCGAACAGTGTCGTTCCCTGCACGATCTAGTCTGCCTCTGCCTGGAGCGCGGCCTGTCCCAGATCTTCGCCTTCGCCGGCGAGCCCGCACGTGGCCTGACCGGCATCAAGCAGATGCGCCTGGAGATCCCGGTCGTCATCAACACCTTCAACCTCGGCGGCGGCCTTTTCCCCACGGCTGCGGAGCGGGCGGTCATTTCCATGGAGGACGTGCGCTCCACCCCGGCCTGGTCCTTTCTCCTGGGGCTCGTCAACCCGGTCGTGACCTGGCCCGTGCCCGAACACGGCGAAGCGCCGCACGGCGAGGCTGCGACCATGCCGCACTACAGCAGCTACGCGGTCCTGGCCCAGTGCTTCATGCACTGCACCCTGCGGCTGGAGCAGAATCTGTATGTCGTGGAATGCCGGTGCGACGACGAGGCGCCCGGCTACATCCAGTTCCGCTGCATGTTCGGCGGGGAGCGCAGCAGGGAAAGGGTCCGGCGGGTCGAGATCGTGCGAGCCGTCCTGGAGGCGGAGGGGTTCGCGGTGGACTCGCGGGGCAACTACCTGACGGCCACGCGCAGTGGCGGGGAAGACGTGTACATCCAGCGCAATCTGGTCGGTCTGGGGCTGCTGGTGGCCTGGCTGCAGGTCAGGGGCGCGGACGTGGCCGCCATGGAAGCGGGGGAGGGGGCGGCGGCCTTTCGCCGGCTGGTCGCTGAATCGCGTTCCAACCCCCTCTGATTTTTCCGGTCCGGTCTGACTGGCTGTGAAAAACTCCAAATAAGCCGGCCGTCGAAAAACGGCCTGCTAATCCTTGCGGTAGTGGCAGCCGCGCGTGGTCTTGTTGCGAAGCGCCGCCGTGGTCACGATGTAGGCCGTCTGGCAGCCGTGGAACAGGTCCACGGATTCCTTGCACACGCGGATGGAGCGATAGAAGGTGTGCAGCCTCTTGTTCAGGTTGCGCAGGTCCTCGAAGGCGCGTTCCAGGCGCGGCGTGGTGCGCACGATGCCCATGTAGTTCCACATGGTGCTGCGGATGGTGGCCCAGTCCTGGTTGATGAGGGCCGGGTCCTCCATCTCGGTCTTGCCGGAGGTGATCCAGTCCGCGATGGAGTCCTGCAGGCGCTGGCACAGGGAACACGAATTTTCCGCATAGCGCTGGTTGATGTCGTCGGCCGCGCTCATCCCCCACAGCACCCCTTCCAGCAGCGAGGTCGAGGCCAGACGGTTGGCCCCGTGCACGCCCGTGCAGGCGATCTCGCCCGCGGCGTACAGCGCCTCCAGGGTGCTGCGCCCGCGCCTGTCCACCAGCACGCCGCCGCAGGAATAGTGCGCCGCCGGGACCACCGGGATGGGGTCCTTGGACATGTCGATGCCGGTCTCCTTGCACTTGGCGTAGATGGTCGGGAACCGCTTGCGCAGGTTCTGGTCCACGTAGTTGGCCGCGTCCAGGAAGACACAGTCCTCGCCGCTTTTGAGCATCTCGTCGACGATGGCCCGGGCCACGATGTCGCGCGGGGCCAGTTCCATGCGTTCGTCGTAGCGGGCCATGAAGCGCTCACCCTTGACGTTGAAGAGCCTGGCGCCTTCGCCGCGCACGGCTTCGGAAATGAGGAACTTGCGGTCCGAACGGTGGAAGAGGGCCGTGGGGTGGAACTGGATGTACTCCAGGTTCATGACCGTGGCCCCGGCGCGGTGGGCCATGGCCATGCCCGAGCCGATGGAGGAGGATGTGTTGGTCGTGTGCAGGAAGATCTGCCCCAGGCCCCCGGTGCACAGGACCGTGAAGTCGGCCAGGATGGTGTTCGGTTCGCCCGTCTCGCCGTTGAAGACGTAGGCCCCGACGCACTGGTTGTTCAGCTGGTAGCGGTATTCGAGCTTGGTGGAGTGGTGGCGCGTGGCCAGCAGGTCGATGGCCGTGCGGCGGCACAGGACCCGGATGTTGGGATGGGCCAGCACGGCCCCCGCCAGGCTGTCCTGGATGGCCCGGCCCGTGTAGTCGGCGCAGGTCAGGATGCGGTGCACGGAGTGGCCGCCTTCGCGGGTCAGGTAGAAGTCTCCGCTCTCGGTGCGGTCGAAGGGCACCTGCACGCGGTCCAGGAGAATGCGCTCCACCGCCCTCGGTCCTTCCTCGCAGAGATGGCTGACGGCGTCGGCGTAGTTGAACTCCCAGCCGGCCTTGGTGATGTCCCGCGCCAGCTGTTCCGGGTTTTCCTCGGGGTTCTTGTAGATGATGCCGCCCTGGGCCAGGGCGGTGTTGCCGTTGTCGAGGGAGGCTCCGGAGGAGAGCAGGGTCACCTCCCGCCCCTTGTCGGCCAGGCACAGGGCCGCGGTGCAGCCGGCGATGCCCGATCCGATGACCAGAACCTCGGTTTTCATGCGTGAGGATGTCATGGCATGTGTCCTATCGGCAGGCGTCGAGCATGCGCTGCAGGGCGATGCGCGCGGGCTGGGCGATGTCGTCGTCGACCAGCACGGGTTCGGCCGTGTCCAGGGCCGTGAGGGTGCGGGCCAGGTTTTCTTCGGTGATCTTGGCCATGTTCGAGCACAGGGCCGTGCGCAGGGGGCGGACGGTCCTGTCGGTGTGGCGCAGGGCCAGCCGGTTGACCAGGTTCCACTCGGTGCCGACGTAGATGGTGCTGCCGGCCGGGGCCTCGGCCACGGCCTTGATGAGGTACGAGGTCGAGCCCGCGCCGTCGGCCATGGCCACGACCTCGGGGCTGCATTCGGGGTGGACGAGGATCAGGGCGTCCGGTTCGTCGCGGCGGATGGCCGAGAGATGCTCGGTGTGGAACAGGGCGTGGACGGCGCACAGGCCGGGCCAGAGGTAGATGCTCGTTGCCGGGTCGGCGGGCGCTACATGACGTCCCTGGCCGCGGACGTCGAGGCGCAGGGTGCGCGCAGGGTCGATGCCCAGCGCATGGGCCGTGTTCCGCCCCAGGTTGGCGTCGGGCATGAACAGCACTCCGTCGCCCTGGCCCAGGGCCCAGTTCATCATGGTCCTGGCGTTGGCCGACGTGCAGACGCTGCCGCCGTGCCTGCCGCAGACCGCCTTCACGGCGGCCGAGGAGTTGACGTAGGTCAGGGGGATGATGCGCGCCCCGTCCCGGTTGAGGGCCGCCAGGACCTTCTCCGCCAGGGCCGCGGGCACCATGTCGGCCATGACGCAGCTGGCGTCCTCGTCGGGGATGTGCACCTTCTGTCCGGGCCTGGCCAGGATGGCCGCAGTCTCGGCCATGAAGTGCACGCCGCAGAAGACGATGTGCTCTGCGCCCAGCCCGTCGATGCGCCGGGCCAGTTCGAGGGAGTCGCCAAGGATGTCGGCGTGGCGGACCACGTCGTCGGCCTGGTAGTGGTGGGCCAGGATGCAGAGCTTCGCGCCCAGGGCTTCCTTGCGTTCGGTGATGATTTGGGTCGGCGTCATGCGTGCCCCCTGTGGGTTGATGTCAGGCGCATGGAAAAGTCCGCCACGGGGGCGGAGTGGGTGATGGCGCCGGTGGAAATGAAGGTCGGCCGCAGCTCGGCCAGGGCCCGGATGGTCTTGAGCGTCACGTTGCCGCTGATCTCGGACTCGATGTGCGCCGGGATGAGGGCCAGGGCCCGGGCCGCCGTGTCGGGCGGCATGTTGTCGAGCATGATGCGCTCCGGGGCCAGGGCCACGGCTTCGTGCACGTCCTCGATGGTCCGGCACTCGATCTCGAGGGGCGGGCAGACGGCGTAGGCCGCCCGGACCCGGCGCACGGCCTCGGTGATGGAGCCGGCCTGGTCGATGTGGTTGTCCTTGAGCATGAGCATCTCTTCGAGGTTGGCCCTGTGGTTGTGCCCGCCGCCCATGCGCACCGCGTACTTTTCCAGGTAGCGCTGGCCGGGCGTGGTCTTGCGCGTGTCCAGAACCCGCACGCCCGTGCCCTCGACGGCCTGCACGAAGCGGCGAGTCGTGGTGGCCACGCCCGAGAGATGGCAGACGAAGTTCATGATGACCCGCTCCGCCTTGAGCAAGATCGGTGCCGGGGCCAGGATGCGGGCCACTTCCCGGCCGCTGTCCACCGCGTCGCCGTCGGACGCCAGCAGGGTCACCACGGAATCGGCGCAGCCCATGCGCCCCAGCACCACGGAGATGAGGGGCAGGCCCGCCATCACGGCGTCCTCCTTGGCCACGATGGAGGCCTGGAGCATCGATGCCGACGGGAACAGGGCTTCGGAGGTCAGGTCCCGTCCGTCCTCCTCCAGGGCCAGGTCCACCAGTCGTTGCAGCATGGCCAGGCGTTCGTTGCGGAAGAATTGAGAGAACATGCGCGTTCCTTGCATGGGGGGTGTTGCGGTCAGGATTTTTGACTAGGAAAAGCGCCTCACGCCGTCAAGCCGCAATGGGCGCCACGGGTTGCGCTCGGCGTGGCCGCGTGTCATGTTGGCCCACGGGTTGTGTCCGAATGAACCGGCCCCGCAGTCCACGCAGCTGGAGGAGCGCATGACCTGCATCGAATCCCTTCTGACCAGGGTCACCAAGCACGTGAAGCCGAGGCTTCTTTGCAACGGCTATGCCTGCTGGCTCGTGCACGCCCAGGCCCTGCCCGTGAGCTTCTTTCAGTCCCTGACGGACATCGGGGGCTGGTCCCTGGCGACGGAGAGCACGCAGTCCCTGTGGTTCTTCCCGGCCCCGGAGGTCATGCTGGGGCTGGCCCGGCTGCACAACTGGGCCCGGCTGCACCCCATGGCCACGGCCATCACGGTCTTCGAGGCCAGCCTGGTCGTGGACGAGCATCTGGAGCAGTCCCTCAAGGTCAAGTCCGAGCTGCAGCACCTCTGCGCGGAGTTCCCCAAGCGCCTCACGGTCCGCGTCAGCGCCCGGCTCCGGGAGGTGGGGCGCAGCCTGGCCGGCCTGTCCTTCAAGCATGTCCAGAACCCCGACGGCCTGGCCGGGGACTGGTTCGAGCTGGATGCCAACGACCAGGTCAGCGTGTCCTTCAGCATGAGCTGGCTGTGGGTCATCCGCCCCCAGGGCGTGCGGCAGGACAAGCTCTTCTCCAAGGGCTGGCGCGGGTACTTCGAACGGCTGGAGACCGTCCTGTCGCAGCTCAAGGTCTCCTACCTGCACGCCGAGGATCAGAACATCGTCCTGCGCGTACAGTCCCCCCGGACCATGGCCCGACTGACGCAGGAGCTCCTGACACTCCTCGAGGACAAGGAGAACCCGCCGTGGCCGTGCCAGTACATGGCCGTGGAGGCGGGGGACCAGTCCTTTTCGCCGGATTTCGCCTCCAAGGTCCGCTACATCCTGGAATCCCTGGAGGCCAACACGCTGCACCTGCCCCTGTCCACGATCTACCAGATCGCGGACCAGCGGATCACCCCCGGGGATTCGCGGCAGTCCATGGACAGCTCGAAGATCTCGGATCTCTTCCAGGTCCGCTTCCAGTCGGGCAAGGGCGGCCGCAGGCACGGACGCCTGAATATCTTCCTGCCGACCAGCATCGTGTCGGGTTCCGAGAGCCCGTGTTTCTATTGCGGCCTGCGTTCGCACATTCCCCGCAGGTGCCCAACCCGGATCCTGCAGCCCGGCAACGTTCACGTGTCCGAAATGTCCCGCTTCGCGCGCATCGATCTCGACGCCCTGCCGGGCATCATGGCGGGCCTGGAAAAGCAGCTTGCGCCCGACGTGCTGCGCGGGCTCACTGCCCTCGTGGCTGAAAAGGGCGATCACGCCCTGACGGTGCAGGCCCTGTTCGAGGTCAATCTGGTCTGCCAGCTGCGCATGATGGCCATGGTCTGGAAGGCCAGGGGCAAGGAGTGGCCGCGCGGCATCGAGGATCAGCGTTCCCAGGTCGACGAGGACCTTCGCGACGCCCTGGACGGCATGCGGGCCGGGAACCAGGAGCGCGCCATGGAGAAGCTCGACCGCTTCGTGCTCAAGTCCGCCAAGAACTATCAGCCCCGGATTCTGCTGGGCTTCATGGCCATGGAGCGCGACGAGTTCAAACGCGCCGCGGGGTTCTGGGAGGAGGCCGAAAGCCTGGCCTACACGGGGCTGCAACGGTCCTACATCCAGGTGCTGCAGGGCCGCCTGAGGGAGGTTTCGGGCGACTTCCGGGAGGCCATCAGACTCTACAGCCGGGCCTGCAACGAATCCCCCGGCCTGACCAGGGCCCGGTACCGTCAGGCCGTCTGCCTCATCAAGTCCGGCTATCTGAACGAGGCCCAGGCCGTGATCCGCGACCTGCTCCGGGACGACCCGGACTATTTCAGCGCCGTCCTGCTGGACCCGGAGCTGGAGTCGGGCCGATCCCACCTGCTGGGAGACCTGTGGGAGGTGTGGGACGAGGCGAGGGCCAAGGCGGCCGAAGTCATCGGCTCCGTGGAGCATCTGCCGGACCTCCTGGCCAAGTGGTTGCCCGTGGACCACGACGCCTACCAGTCCTTTCACGAGCGCATCGAGGAGCTGAACAGCTACGCCGGGGTCAACAACTACGCCTCCATGGCCAGACTCCTGCGGGGCACCATCGTCATCCGAGCCGACATCCAGGCCAGGGTCAAGAAGGACATCCAGGAACTGTCGGCCCGGCGCAAGATCATCCTGGAGCGGCTCAAGTCCATCCAGCGCGAGGCGTCCTGGTTCCCGTTCCCGTCGATGCTCGGGTCCTTCAGCAAGCTGTTCAACGCCTGCGGGGAAAAGCTCAGCCTCATCAGCCACCTGGATCTCTACGTGCCCGAGAAGTTCCGGCAGGGGCACGAGGCCATGCGCGAGGCCGAGCAGGGACTGGCCACCCTCGAAAAGAAGCTCCTCTTCCTGCAGGGCGTGCGCAACGGCATCCTCTTCCTGCTGCTCTCGGGCAAGTACCTGCTCATCTTCGAAATAGCGGCCCTGGTGCTGGCCGGCGCCCTGTCCGCCGCATTCTACTATCTGGTGCCCAACCAGAACTTCATGGGCCGCGACCTGCGCCAGGACAGGTGGCTGATCCTGAACATCTCCCTCATCTTCTTCTCGTTCCTGGCCTTCGTCGGCACGGCCATCCGGGCCGCGTCCCGGTTCGAAGCCTACAAGAACGAGATCCTGGACAAGGACGAGGCCGGGTAGGGCCGTCCCTGCCGCCGGGCAGGGGCGCGGACGTCTTGGCACGCCTTTTGTTTGATTCCCCCGCATGCACACTCAGGTCATCAATCTGACCCGGTTCGGAGATCTCCTGCAGACCCAGCCCGTTTTCAGCGGGCTCAAGCGTCGCGGGTCCAGAACGAGCCTGGTCTGCCTCGACGCTTTCAAGGGAGCGGCGGCATTGCTGCGCGACGTTGACGACGTCCACCCGCTGCCAGGCGCCAGGCTTCTGGCGCGCCTGGACCAGGACTGGACCCTGGCCGCGGCCGAGCTGTGCGCCTGGCTGGACTCGGCCGGGGCCGGCGCGCCGGACAGCGTCCTGAACCTCACGCCGACCCTGGCGGCCCGCCTTCTCGGGCGCGCCTCCCACGGCGGCGACGTCCGGGGCTTTGGCCTGGATCGCGACGGCTTCGGGCAGTACTCCACGCCGTGGGCCGTTTTCCTGCAGGCGGCCTCGACCTACCGCGGCTGCAGCCCCTTCAACCTGGTGGATATTTTCCAGCGCGTGGCCGGCCTTGATCCCGGAGAGTTCCGGCTGCGGGCTCCGGACGAGGACGCTACGGCCCGGGCCGCCGCCCTCCTGGCTGACGCCACGGGCGGCCATGTGGCCTTCCAGCTCGGGGCCAGCCAGGACTACCGGCGCTGGCCCGTGGAGGCCTTCGTCCGCGCGGGGCGCGTGATCCGGTCCCGCACGGGGCACACGCCGGTGCTGCTGGGCACGGCGGTGGAAGGGCATTTGGCCCGACGTTTCGCGGAACTGGCCGACTATCCCTGCACGGACCTGACGGGCCGCACGGACCTGCCGACCCTGGCCGCGGTCCTCTCGCGCATGGACTTCCTGCTGACCAACGACACGGGCACCATGCACCTGGCCGCCGGCCTCGGCGTGCCCGTCTGCGCGGTCTTCCTGGCCACGGCCCAGCCTTTCGACACGGGCCCCTATCTGGAAGGCTCCATCAGCCTGGAGCCGGACCTGCCGTGCCACCCGTGCTCCTTCGGCGAGCGCTGCCCCCGCGGGATGGCCTGCCGGGAGGCCGTGGACGGCGAGGGCGTCGGCGCACTGCTGGCGTCGGCCATGTCCGGCGAGAGGACGGTTCCGGCCGGGTTCCCCGCCAGGGTCTGGACGGCCCGCCGCGACGGTCGGGGGTACATGGACCTCGTCTCCTTGTCCGGACATGGGCACGAAGACCGAAGCCTCTGGGTCGGGATTCAGCGCGACGTCTATCGTCAATTTCTTGACCGGGGTCAGGACGAAATCTGTCCGACCTGGCCCGGCAGGGACTCAGACTTCCGTCGCAGCCTCGCCGCGGAACTGGAACGCTGCGTCCTCATGCTGACCCTCCTGGAGGAGCAGGGGCGGCTCTTGGCCCTGCGGCCGGATTCGCCCGTGAAGGCCAGGTTTCTGGCCAACTGCCGCAATCTCGAGGATGTTTTTGCCGCCAGCCCCTCTCTGGGGGTGCTCAATCCCATGTGGCGTTACCAGTCGCGGGACCAGGCCGCGGACATGCCGGCCTTCCTGGCCCAGTGCGCGGCCTACCGCGAACTTCTGGCCGTCTTCGGTCGCCGGCTCGCGCTGGCATGAATGTTGATTAGCCCCTAGGCATCCGGAAAAATTATCCCCTGTCACTGCGGAGGACAGAACAATGATCATCGTAGACGGTCAGCGCACCCCCCTCGAGGTCCACAATTTCGAGAACCTCGAACAGATCATCGAAAAAGTCATGGCGGACACGTCGATGCATAGCCGCATCGTGACGGACGTCCTGGTCAATAACGAGGCATTTTCGGAGATCTACCCCCATCAGGCCGAGGACATGGAAGCCTCGTACATCGACCGGGTCGAGATCATCTCCGTGCACACGTCGGAGATGGCCCAGAGCATCACCCGCGAACTCTACAAGGTCGTGTCCCTCATGGCCACGGCCGGACGGCAGGTCGCCGACCTGTTCCGGCAGGCCGACGACGCCCAGGCCCTGGAACTGTATTCGGACCTGCTGGAGGTCAACCGCGACTTCATGAACATGGTCGGCGTGCTCAGGAATGAATTCGTGGCCGATTCGGCGCTGGATTTCGACGTATCCCTGGGCGATCTCTCCGCGCTCTTCTCGGAGATGATCGAGATCCAGGAGAACGAGGACTGGATTCTGCTGGCGGACCTGCTGGAATACGAGTACCTGCCCCTTGTGGAGAAGACCAAGGCCATCGTGGCCCAGCTGCGCGAGTCCGTGAAGAGCTCGGTCAAGAAGAACAGCCATGGCTGAGGCAGGCGACGGCTACGAGCGCATCATGGGGCTGTGCCGGGAAGAGCTGGCCAGCATCGGGGAGCGGGACACGGAGCGTCTGTGTTCCGTGCTCCTTGAACGCGAGCAGGCCATCGGCCTGTACGTGAACGACGAGTCGGCCAGACAGGACGAGGCGTTTCTCGACAAGCTGGAGCAGATCCGGGACATGAACGCCATGCTGCGTAACGAGGCGCGCAAGCTGCATCAGTCCCTCAAGGAAGAGCTTCTGAAGCTGCGCCGGGAAAACAAACGCATCACGGGCTACCGCAACGGCGCCATGGTCACCCCCCTGGGCCGAAGCGTGGTCAGCCGCAAAGGCTAGGCGATCGCCGTGGGATGATGAGATCGGCGTGCTCAATTCGAAGCCCCCAAGGATAATGACATCCGAGGGGGCTGCGTTTTTTGCGGGAAACGCGTTCCGTCGCGGGCCGGGCAAGGTCTGCCGGAACTTCCTCGCGGGCCTCGTAATGCTTCCCGTCCTTGAGTTTTGGGCAGGGTGCGGCGCGTTGGGCGTTTGACGGCCGGGAAGCAAACGATGCCCGGCTCGGTCGGACAGCCGACAGCCCTTGCCCGGCCCGCAACGGAACGCTTGGAGCGGTGCGAGAGGGATTGAGGAAAGAAAGAGATGAACGGGGGGCAGGGGACGAGTCCCCTGCCCGCCGGAGGCGTTTTTTCCGGAACGCTTTACGGCTGTTCGATCCAGATGATGCCGGCTTGGCGGCCTGTGATCTTGTCCCTGCGGTAGGAGAAGAACTGCGGGGACGAGGCCGTACAGATGTCCAGGGCGAAGATGTTGCCGGGCCTGACGCCGGCGGCGGCGAGCTGGTCCCGCGTAAGTGCCCAGAGGTCCATGCGCCGGGTGGCGGGGTTGAACCAGGGGCTGAAGGTTGGTCCCCATTCGGTTTCGAAATTGACGAACTCGCTGTGGCCCGGACCCAGGCTCGGGCCGCGAACAACGAGCACGTCGGCGGGCGAAAGGTTGTAGCGTCCGCAGAAGGCGCCCACGCCCGTCGCTGGAAAATTGACGGCGTTCCCCCTCCACCCGCAGTGCAGGGCGGCCACGTGGCGTCCCGTCCTGTCAGCCATGAGCAGGGCCTGGCAGTCCGCGGTCTTCATGACCAGGGCATGTCCGGGCCTGTTCGCGCACAGGCCGTCCCCCTCCAGAACCGCCCCCCCGATGAAGTCGTCCTCCAGGTCGAAGTGCACGGCCTGGCCGTGCACCTGTCGCAGCTCCTGCCAGACATCCAGGCCCAGATCACGGCGCAGCTCCTCGCGGTTGGCCCGCACGGCGGCCTCGTCGTCGCCCACCTCCAGGGAGAGGTTGGCCGACGCCCAGGGCCCGTCGCTGCGGCCGCCGCCTCTGGCGGTGAAGACGCAGCGCACCCGGTCCAGGCCGGGGAAACGGAAGTCGATGTGGTCGATGCTCATGGATGGGGCTCCGCGAGGGTGTGGAGGGTCTCCTCCGGGGTGACGACGAGGTGGACCGGATGGTCCCAGGGCTCCGTCGGGAGCGTGTCCACGAGCTGGAAGGCGTAGGCCGGGCCGACGAGCAGGGGGCGGCAGGCCAGGGAGGGCAGGAAGCGGTCGTAGTAGCCGCCGCCGAAGCCCAGGCGGTAGCCGCGCCGGTCGAAGGCCAGGGCCGGGACGAGGATGACCTCGGGCCGCGGGTCGGCCACGAGCAGGGCCGCCTCGGGCAGGGGTTCCACCAGGCCGAAGCAGCCCGGTCCGAGCTCGGCCCGCGAGGACACGGCGAAGGCCTCCATGATGCCCGGCCTGTCGCCGCAGCAGCGCGGCAGCAGGACTTCGCTCCCGTGCGCCCAGAAGCGCTCCAGCAGAGGCCAGGTGTCGACCTCGTTCCGGGCGGGCATGTAGAGCATGACGGAACGGGCCAGCCGGATGCGGTCCTCGGACATCAGCCGTTCGAGGATGCGTGCGCTGTCCGCCCGCACCGCCTCGGGAGGAAGGTTCTGGCGCCGTCCGAGCATTTCGGCGCGCAGGAGGTTCTTGCTGGGCTCTTGCATGACGCTGTCCGCTCCTTTACCATGTTGTGCGCATGGACACGTACTCAAAGTGAGGATGGGAGGCAAATGGCAAACCGGTTCTGGATCGTTTTCGGCGACATTCATGAGCGCATCTCCGCCGTGGAGCGGATTGACGATATCGGTCGTGCGGACGGCGTCTTCCTGTCCGGCGACCTGACCAACCTGGGAACGCGGGAGAGGGCGGCAGGCATCGTCGACGCCGTGGCGGCCATGAACCCGCGCGTCCTGGCCCAGATCGGGAACATGGACACCCAGGCCGTGGACCGGGTCCTGACCGAGCGCGGCCTGAACGCCCACAACCGGGTCACGGACCTGGGCGGCGGCGTCTGCCTGGCGGCAGTGGGCTACTCCACGCCGACGCCCTTCGGCACCCCGTCCGAGGTCGACGACGCGCAGATCTGCCAGTGGGCCCACGACGTCCTGGAGGCGGCCGGCGCTTTCGGGCATGTCATCCTCATGATCCACACCCCACCGCGCGGCGAGGTCGTCGACAGGCTGCCCTCGGGCGCACATGTCGGCAGCCCGGGCGTGCGCGCTCTCATCGAGAAATACCAGCCGGCCGTGGTCGTCACGGGCCACATCCACGAAGGCTTCGGCGAGGAGCGGATCGGCCGCTCCCACGTGCTGAATCCGGGCGCCTTCGCCGCCGGCGGCTACGTACGCATCGACGAGACCCAGGGCGGCCTCGTGGCCAGCCTGCGGGGCGTGTCGTGAGCCTGCGCCTCTATTCCTGGAACGTGAACGGTTTTCGCGCGGTCCTGGGCAAGGGCTTCGCGGACTGGCTGGTGCGCACCGCGCCCGACGTCCTCGGGTTGCAGGAGGTCAAGGCAGACGAGGAGCAGGTGGGAGCGGACCGGCTGTTCGACGGCTACCGCTGCTACTGGAACGCCTCGCGCGGCAGGAAGGGCTATTCCGGCACGGCCTGCTATTCGCGCATCGAGCCCCTGGCCGTGCATTTCGGCCTGCCCGATGCGCGCTATCAGGGCGAAGGGCGCGTCATCCGCCTGGAATTCGAGAAATTCCACTACTTCAACATCTACTTCCCCAACGGCCAGATGAGCCAGGAGCGTCTGGACTTCAAGATGGGGTTCTACGACGCCTTCCTGGCCCACGCCCAGGACCTGCGCCGTCACAAGCCCATCGTGGTCTGCGGCGATTTCAACACGGCCCACCGCGAGATCGATCTCAAGAACCCCAAGGCCAACGAGAACACCTCGGGCTTTCTGCCCATCGAGCGGGCCTGGATGGACCGCTTCATGGCGCACGGCTACCTGGACACCTTCCGCCTGCGGCACGGCGACATACCCGACGCCTACTCGTGGTGGACCTACCGCTACGGGGCCAGGTCGCGCAACGCGGGGTGGCGCATCGACTATTTCTTCGTGTCCGAGGAGCTGCGCGGCGCGGTCCGCGAGGCCTGGATCGAGTCCGAGGTCATGGGCTCGGACCACTGCCCGGTGGGCCTCGAACTCGATGTGTAGGGGGCGGGGATGCACATTTTCGACAAGGATGGACGCTCGTGAGCAAACGTGACGAGATTCTGGCGGCGGCGCAGGCCCTTTTCGCCGAGTACGGGTACGCCGGGACGACCATGCGCATGATCGCCCAGAAGGCCGGCGTGGCCTTCGGCCTCGTTTCGCACTATTTCGGGAACAAGGAGAAGCTCTTTCTCGTGGCCGGACACGAGATGATCGACGCAATGCTGGCCCTCATCCGCAAGGACATGGAGCGCGCCCGCAACGGCCTGGAGGCCGTGGACATCTTCGTCTCCTCCTACCTGGCCTACACCCTGGCCAACCGCGACACCTTCCCGACCCTCATCCGCTGTTCGCCCTTCAGCGACGACAACCCCCACCTCGACCGCCAGAAGATCGGGGCCAAGTTCCGGGAGCTCATCGAGGAGATCGAGAGGATCCTCGAACACGGCATCGCCGACGGGACCGTCGCCGAGGTCCCTGTCCGGGACTGCGCCCTGATGATCTACGCCGCCATGGTCGGCGCGGTGCGCACTGTCTTCCTCAGCCCATTCGGCGACCCGGCCCTGTTCGACGAGACCCGCAGGTTCATCCTGCGGTCTCTGCGGAGATAGGCCTTCGGCCGCGAGGCCACGGTCGCCCGCAGGCCTGGGCGGCGTCCCTCCTAGAAGTTGAACACCTTGGACTCGGCCGCCATGTCGATGAGGTGCGGCCCGCCGTCGAGCAGCATGTTCGGGTGGAAGCGCGCCTCGTCCAGGCCGCGGTTTCTGGCGCAGGGGGTGCAGACGCCGATCTCCACCTCGGATTCCACCAGATAGGGCAGATAGTCCGCCGGGCAGTCGCCGGTGGCGGTTTTGACCGTCAGGTCGCGGGCAGTGTCGGCCCAGGTCACGCCGCCGTCGATGAGGAACAGGTTGACGTGATGCCCCTTGCCGTGGGCGATGCGCGCGAACTGGAAGCAGCGCGTGGCCGCCTCGTTGTCGTCCCTGCTCAGGATGAAGAGAAATTTCGCCATGTGGTCCTCCCTGGTTTCTTCGCCATAGCCTCACTAGAATGATTCGTTCGGAAGATCAATATGTTCGGAGAATGACCGTTTGTCGCGACCGCATTTTGTCGTTTGTCGTTCGGTGACCGTTCGCAGACTGAATCCGGCCCGGTTTTCCATCCCGGTGGATTGTCTTGGAGAAACGGGAAAAAGGGGCTACACTTCCGCCATGTCCGCCAAGCGCAAACAGAACGATCTGCCTTTCCGGCTCGCGGCCCTGGGCATTCCCGAGGAACTGCTGCCCGTGGTCCGCGGGTGCGTGCGCGAGCTGGAGGAAGAGGGGGTGCGTGGCAAGGCCCTGCGCCGTCTTTTCAACCGCCTTGCGGACAGGCCCGAATCCTTCGCCGACCACCCCGTCCTGGGGGCCCTGGCCGGGATGCTGCGCTCCGGCGCGTCCCGCGGCGCGGCCGCGGATGGCGCCCCGTCTCCCGCCCCGCGTGCGGAAGAAGCCCCCTGGCGGTCCTGGGGCGAGGATCTCGACCCTCAGGCCGTGAAGCAGATGCGCGACGGTGCGAGCCTGCCCGTGGCCGTGTCCGGTGCGCTCATGCCCGACGCCCACGTGGGCTACGGCCTGCCCATCGGCGGGGTCCTGGCCGTTGACAACGCCGTCATCCCCTACGGCGTGGGCATGGACATCGCCTGCCGCATGAAGATGAGCGTCTTCGCCGTGCCGCCCGACCTGGTGGACGGGCATGCCGACGATCTGTCCCTGGCCCTGGAGCGCGAGACGTGCTTCGGCGTGGGCGGGAAATTCACGGCCCGCAAGGACCACCCCGTCATGCACGAGGACTGGGGCTTTTCGCCCGTCACCGCGCGCATACGCGACACGGCCTGGGGGCAGCTCGGCACGAGCGGGTCCGGCAACCACTTCGTTGAGTGGGGCGTGCTGGATGTGCCCCGCTCCCTGCCCGGCCTGGAGGAGGGGCGCTACCTGGCCCTGCTGTCCCACAGCGGCAGCCGGGGCACGGGCGGGGAGGTGGCCAAGTACTATTCCTCCCTGGCCAGGCGGCTGCACCGAGAGCTGCCCCGGGAGCTGGGGCACCTGGCCTGGCTGGGGCTCGATACGGACCCGGGCCGCGAATACTGGGCCGCCATGGAGCTCATGGGCCGCTACAGCGCGGCCAACCACGCCCTGATCCACGCCGCCGTGGCCGGGCATCTGGGCCTCTCGCCCGTCTGGGGAGCCGAGAACCACCACAATTTCGCCTGGAAGGAAACCCACGGCGGCCGCGAGGTCGTCGTGCACCGCAAGGGCGCCACGCCGGCCGGGGCCGGGGTCGTCGGCATCATCCCCGGGACCATGATCGACCCGGCCTACGTGGTCGAGGGGCTGGGCAACCCCCTGTCCCTGTGCTCGGCGGCCCACGGGGCGGGCCGGGCCATGAGCCGCCAGGAGGCCCTGAAGCGCTTCCGGCGGGGGGATCTGGAACACGTGCTGCGGGAACACGGCGTACGGCTGCTTTCGGGCGGCCTGGACGAGGTGCCCATGGCCTACAAGGACATCCGCGCGGTCATGGCCGCCCAGGCCGACCTGGTGCGCATCCGCGCGACATTCACCCCGCGCATCGTCAAGATGGCGCCGTAAGGAGAGAAAATGGCTCTGGTCGTTCAGAAATACGGAGGCAGCAGCGTGGCCACCCCGGAGCAGATCCGGGACCTGGCCCGGCGCATCGTGGCCCGGCACGAGGCCGGGGACAAGGTGGTGGTCGTGGTCTCGGCCATGGGCAAGAGCACCGACGCCCTGGTTCGCCAGGCCCACGAACTGGCCGAGCACCCGGACCCGCGGGAGATGGACATGCTCGTCTCGGCCGGGGAGCGCATCTCCATCGCCATGATGAGCATCGCCATCAACGGGTTGCGTGCGGGGCTGGCCGTGTCCTTCACGGGCTCCCAGATCGGCCTCATCACCGACTGCAACCACGGCGACGCGCGCGTTCTCGAAATCAGGGGCGACCGCCTGCGCCAGGCCCTGGACGAGGGCCGGATCGCCGTGGTGGCGGGTTTCCAGGGCGTGTCCACGGCCCGGGAGATCACCACCCTGGGCCGCGGCGGGTCCGACACCACGGCCGTGGCCGTGGCCGCTGCCCTGCAGGCCGACGTCTGCGAGATCTACTCCGACGTGGACGGCGTCTACACCTCGGACCCGCGCCTGGCCCCCTCGGCCCGGCGCCTGGACACGGTGGACTACGAAACCATGCTCGAAATGTCGGCCGCCGGGGCCAAGGTTCTGAAAGACGACGCCGTGGAGTACGCCCGCCGCCTGGGCGTGCGCATCGCCGCCGGTTCGAGCAGCTCGGGTCGCATCGGGACCATCGTCTCCAGCGAGAACCTGAACCGCGATACCCTGCAGTCCATGGTCTACTTCGACCGGCTGCGCTGGATCGCCTTCGGCGCGGGCGTGCCCCTGCCGCCCGACTGCCGTCTGTGCCAGTCCGTAGAGGGCCGGACCGTCGTGGTCGTGGACGAGAAGCACGCCGCAGCCATGGAAGGCGTGCCCTGCGTCAGCCTGTCCCTCATCGGCTCGCGAGTGGCGGCCCAGCGCGAGCGGGTCGACGCGGTGCTGGGAATGCTCGAGGAGGCGGGCAACAGGGTCCTGGCCATCAGCAGCACGGCCTCCAAGTACGAGATTTTCCTCGAAGACCAGCTGCCCCAGCCCCTGGTCGCAGCCATCCATGACGCGCTCTTCACGGCTGGCGGTCAATGAGGAAGAGACTCTGGCTGGGCCTGGGCGTGCTGGCCGCCGTGGCCCTGTTCTTCGCCCTGGACCTGCAGCGCTTCCTGAGCCTTGCGGCCGTGCAGGGCTCCCTCGGTTCCCTGCGGGAGGCCTACGCCGAGCACGGGGCGCTCATGATCGGCGGGTATTTCCTGTGCTACGTGCTCATGGCCGCCCTGAGCCTGCCCGGGGCCACGGTCATGGGTCTGGCCGGGGGGGCGGTCTTCGGCTTCTGGGTGGGCACCGCGGCCGTGTCCTTCGCCTCGACCATCGGCGCGACCCTGGCCTTCCTCATGTCGCGCTACCTGCTGCGCGACGCGGTCCAGCGCCGCTTCGGCGACAGGCTCGCGGCCGTGAACGAGGGCGTGGCGCGGGAGGGGGCCTGGTACCTCTTCACCCTGCGCCTCATCCCGGTCTTCCCCTTCTTCGTCATCAACCTGGTCATGGGCCTGACGCCCATGCCGGCGCGGACCTTCTACTGGGTCTCGCAGCTGGGCATGCTCGGCGGGACCATGGTCTACGTCAACGCCGGCAGGGAGCTTGGACGCCTCGAGTCCCTGTCGGGCATCCTCTCCCCCTCCATGCTCCTGGCCTTCGCTCTGCTCGGCCTCTTTCCCCTGGCGGTGAAAAAGGCCGTGGTCCGGGTCCGGGCGCAAAAAAAGGGGCGCACTGCGCCCCTGTCGTGAAATTCTCGCGGAGTTGAACCCGGCGGGTCGTAGGGTTGTTCTTCCGGCCTAGTGGCTGATCCACAGCGTCGCCGATTCGAGGTGCTTGAGCAGGTTCATGCTGACCGAGCCGAGCAGGTGCAGGCTGCGGGTTTCCCCCCGGCCCGTGCGCCCCGTGGCCAGCACGCCGTAGCCTCCCTCGCGGGCCACGCGCAGGATGGTGTCGGCGGTGTTGACGCCTTCTGCGACCTGTTGCGTGATACGGTCGGCGGCGATGCCGTTTTCCTCGAGCATGCGCCGGGTGGCTGCCAGGGCCTCGGCCGGCACGGCCGAGGAGGCGTGGGCCACGACGTGCAGCAGGGTGATGCGGTGATTGGGCTCGTCACGCAGCATGAACCCGACGTGGTCGGCGCAGCGCAGGCTGGCCGGCGATCCGTCCGTGCACAGCAGGATCTTGGGGTCGGGCTTCTCGTGTCCGCGGCATATCCACAGGGGGATGTCCATGGGCGTGGTGAAGACCTGCTTGCTGATGCTTTCGTCGATGAGCTCCTCCAGGCGCGAGAGGCCGCGGCGGCCGAGGGCGATGGCGTCGTACATGCCGGTGATGCCCTCCTGGATGATGTCGTTGGCCGTGCCGAGCTGCTTGAAGGCGATCTTCTTGTGGATGTTGTCCTTGGGGAAGCGCTTCATGACCAGGATTTCCTCGGCCTTGTCCAGGGCGGTCTGGGCCAGGTTGCGCGTCTGCGCTTCCCTTCGGGACAGGTTGCCGTAGTCCTGCAGTATTTCGGCCTCGGTCAGGCCGGCCTTGGGGTTGGGGGCGACATAGAGCAGGGTTATGTTCAGATCCTCGAAACGGCTGAAGAAACCCGCCGTGAAACGGACTGCGAAGAGGGAGCTGTAGTTGTCGCTGACGGTCAGCAGGATGTGTCTGTTCATGGTCAAGCCTCGCGGGGTGGTGTTTCTGTCCATGGTGTAGAGCAAACCGGGCGGGCTTGCAATGCGGTCGGCCCGGTTTGCCTGGATGTCACTGGCCTGCCGCGTTCGCGTCGGGGACGGTTTCATCGGTCACGGCGTCGGCCGCGATGGAGAAGGCCTTGAGGCGGACCGTGGCGCGCAGACCCTCCCGGCGCGGCAGAACGAGCAGGTACGGCCCCGGCTGCAGAGCGCAGCGCAAGGCCTCCCCGTCCTGCTCCCAAGGCAGGTCGTCCAGGGGGCGCAGGTGTCCTTTCTCGACCCGGGCCACGCCGAAATCGAGCAGGGGCTTAAGTTCCCCTTCCCCCGTCAGCCGCAGGGTTCCGCTGGCCGGGGCGCGGGGCTCCAGTTCCCAGAAATTCCACTTCGCGCCGTCGAAGTATTCCACGCCGTCGAAATCGGGCTGGAAGCGGGCCGGCACGCCCAGAGTGCGCAGGGCGGCCGTGGCCAGGACGCCCTTGTCCATGGACGTGGCGAGGTAGCCCGCAGCGTGGGCCTGGGCCGGCGTGAGTGGGGAACCCATGATGGATGGCTCCAGCTTTTCGAGCTTCTCGACCCGCTTGCGCACGGTCTCGACCTTGGCCCGCACGGGCTGGGACAGGGAGCCGCCGAGCCAGGGCCGCAGTTCCGAGCGCCAGGGCGACCACGGTTCGAGATGGATGCGCGGGGAGAGGACGAAGCGCAGGAACGTCTCGTCGTCCACGGCAAGGCCCGCCTGTTCGGCGGCCCGCCGGGCTTCGAGGGCCAGCTCCGTCTCCCGGACCAGGGCGTCCGGGTCGGCCTGCAGGAGGTCCTTGTCGTCAAGGGTTTCGAGCAGCGGGAGGGTCCAGGGCGAAGCCGGTTCGGACCTCAGGAGGCGCAGCCAGCCTGGCGCACGGTCGCCCGCCAGAGCCAGGTTCTGGCGCAGGGGTTCCGGCAGTCCCTGCAGCAGCGGGTCCCAGCGTTTCGCGCGCTCTTCCCGCAGGCGCGTGAGCTCCGGGCTTGGCGCCGCGTCGAAGGGCTCCGCCGACGCCTCGGGGGAGGCGAAATCCATCACTTCGGGCAGGGGGCGGGGCGAGTCCAGGGATAACCGGATCTCCATGTCCTCCATGTCGCGGGTGTCGAGCATGGTCCAGGCCAGGGACTCGCCCGCGGAACTGGAGACGAAAAAGACGCCCGGACCGAGGGTGGTCGCGGCCAGGCCGCGGTTGTCGGTCACGGCCCTGGTCACGGGCCGCACGCCGCCCAGGGAGTAGACGGAGAAATAGACGTCGTGCCCCGGCACCGGCTGGTCGTGGGCCACGGCCACGCGGACCCTCACGGGCACGGGGCGGACATAGGGTGCCGTGTTGTCGGCCAGGGAGTAGCCGGGGCCGGTACGGTACACCGAAGCGTCCGCGGACCGGCCGAAGACCTGCGCCGCAACCTTGGGCATGCGCGGGGCCTGGGCCGCGAACCAGGTCCGGTTCAGCTCGGGGAACTCCGTGCCGCTTTCCAGGAATTTCCAGCCGTCCTCGGTCCAGGCCTCGACCCAGGCGTGGTTGCCGTCGGCGTGCTGCCACCACGGGACCATGGCCTGGCGCACGGGCAGGCCGGCGGCCCTGGCCGCGGCGATGAAGAGGATGTTGGTCTCCTCGCAACGCCCCCACCCGGCGTCGAGGATGGAAAGCACGCCCAGGTCGCGGCGCGAGGTGGGGCGGTACTGCGCCTTGGCCGCACACCACGCCCCCACGCGCGACAGGGCCTCATCCATGCTTTCGGCCGTGGCGCACAGGGGCCCGAGCTCGCGGAAGAGCATGGCCCGGTGGGGCTGGAACGGCTCCTGGCTGGTGCGGTGGGGCAGGACGTAGTGCAGGAAGACGTCCCACGGCACGCGGGGGCCCCAGGGCATGAGGCTGCGGGTCAGGAAGGCGTAGTCGACGTTTTCGCGCAGGTCGTCCGCGGTCATGGACAGCCGGTCGGCCAGGGGCAGGTTTTCAAGGAGAAAGGCTGCGGCCTGGGCCTGGTCCGAGCCTTCCGGGTAGGTCCGCGCGAAGGCGGCCATTTCCGCGGCGTTGGGGTTGGCCGAATCGGGAATCGAGGCCGTGGCAGGTTCGGCCGCACGGTGCGCGGCGGGTTTGGCGCACCCCGTGAAGAGCAGTGCGAGGACAAGGATTGCGGCGAGAATCAGGTGTTTCATGGACCGGTCATGTACCGGCCCGGCCCGGCTTTTGTCCAGCAAGTCCGGGGCACGCGGGGAAAAAGCGGGTGGACGCGGTGCCCGGCCCGCGATAGGGAGGTGCGTCTTCCGGCCTTCACCGCCGGTCACGTCAACCGTTCAAGGACCAAGAGCGTGTCCACCAACAGAACCATCGTCAGGAACGCCTCCATCGTCTCCGGCGCGACCATGCTCAGCCGCGGGCTGGGGCTCGTACGGGACCTGATCATGGCCTACACCCTGGGCGCATCCGTGCTGGCCGACGCCTTCTTCGTGGCCTTCCGCGTGCCCAACCTGCTCAGGAGCCTCTTCGCCGAAGGGTCCCTGACCATGGCCTTCGTGCCGACCTTCGTTCGCGTCCGGCAGGAGCAGGGTGACCGGGCCGCCTTTGTCCTGGCCCGCTCCATCCAGTTCTGGCTGGTCGTCATCCTGGGGCTTCTGACTCTCCTCGTCCTGCTTTTTCCCAAGGCCGTGACCCTGCTCATCGCCTCGGGCTTCGCGGCCAAGCGGCCCGATATGTTCGAACTGACGGCCGGGCTGGTCCAGATCTGCTTCCCCTACATCCTGTTCATCTCCGGCGTGGCCCTGTGCATGGGCGTGCTGAACAGCATGGGCCACTTCCTCGTGCCCGCCCTGGCGCCGTGCATCCTGAACATCGTGCTCATCGCGGCCAGTCTCCTGGCCATCGCCGTGGGCGGGAACGTGGCCGTGTACCTGGCCTGGGGCGTGCTTGTGGCGGGTCTGGGGCAGTGGCTCCTGCAGCAGCCCATCCTGCGCGCCAAGGGGTTCTCCTGGGCCGGGCCCGTGGAGCCCCTGAGCCCGGGCGTGCGCCGCATCGGCGTCCTGATGCTGCCGACCATCCTGGGCTCGGCCGTTTACCAGATCAACATTCTCATCGGCACGGGCATGGCGTCCTTCCTGCCGGAGGGGTCGGTCTCCTACCTCTACTACGCCGACAGGCTTTTCCAGTTCCCCCTGGGTGTCTTCGGCGTGGCCGTGGGCGTGGCCACCCTGCCGTCCCTGTCCTCCCTGGCCGCGCCCGAGCGGCGGGAGGAGTTCCGGGACACCCTGGCCTCGTCCCTGGGCCTGACCCTGTTTGTCAACCTGCCGGCGGCGGCCGGGCTGGCCGGATTGTCCCTGCCCCTGGTGGAGCTGCTCTTCGGCCGCGGGCAATTCTCCGCGGCCGCGGTGCACGGAACGGCCCTGGCCCTGCTGGGCTACGTCATCGGCCTGCCCGCCTTTTCGAGCGTGCGCTCCCTGGCCTCGGCCTACTACGCCCTGGGCGACACCCGGACCCCGGTGCGCATCGCCATGGGCTGCCTTGTGGTCTACGTCGCCACGGGCTTCGTCTCCATGCAGTATCTGGGGCATGTGGGCCTGGCCCTGGCCTCGTCCATGTCGGCCTGGGTCAACGTGCTGCTGCTGGGGTATTTCCTGCGCCGCCATCTGGGACCATGGTTCCGGGCGGGCCGCGACCTCCTCGCGTCCCTGGGCCTGAGCCTCGCGTTGCTGGCCGGGTGCTGGGCCAGCACGAAGCTCGGGGGCGTCAGCCTGCTCCTCATCCCGCTGTGGGCTGCGGCGTACATGGTTCTGGGTCTGGCCCTGGGCGTGAGCCAGGCCCGCCTTTTCGCCGACGTCCTGGGCCGCCGCCTGCGGCGCGGCAAGGCCTGACTTGAACTGCGCCGGCTTTGCCGCTAGACGTTTCTTTTTCGACGAACCGCCAACTCCCCGAGAAGAGGACCGCATATGATCCGCATCAACGAGAACTACCTGAAGCTCAAGGCCTCCTACCTGTTCGCCGACATCGCGCGCCGCGTGAGCGCATTCCAGCAGGCCAACCCCGACAAGAAGATCATCCGCCTGGGCATCGGCGACGTGACCCAGCCCCTGCCGGGGGCCGTGGTGGACGCCTTCCACCAGGGCGTCGACGAGATGGCCGACGCCGCCACCTTCCGCGGCTACGGTCCCGAGCAGGGTTACGACTTCCTGCGCGAACTCATCGCCCGCGAGGATTTCCAGTCCCGAGGCGCCGACGTCGCGGCCGACGAAATCTTCGTCAGCGACGGCGCCAAGTGCGACACGGGCAACATCCAGGAGCTTTTCGCCGGCGACATCCGCATCGCCATCCCCGATCCGGTCTACCCCGTCTACGTGGACACCAACGTCATGGCCGGCCGCACGGGCGTCAGCGTGAACGGCCGCTACGAGGGCCTGGTCTACCTCGACGGCACCAGCGCCAACGGCTTCATCCCGGCCCTGCCCGACCAGCCAGTGGACCTCATCTACCTGTGCTACCCCAACAACCCCACGGGCGCGACCATCACCAAGGCCCAGCTCAAGGAGTGGGTCGACTACGCCCGGCAGCACAAGGCCCTGATCCTTTTCGACGCGGCCTACGAGGCCTTCATCCGCGACCCCGAGCTGCCCCGGTCCATCTACGAGATCGAGGGCGCGCGCGAGGTGGCCATCGAGTTCCGTTCCCTGTCCAAGACCGCGGGCTTCACGGGCACGCGCCTGGCCTTCACCGTGGTGCCCAAGACCTGCATGGCATGGGACGCGCAGGGGAACGCCCACAGCCTGCACGCCATGTGGAACCGCCGTCACACCACCAAGTTCAACGGCGTGTCCTATCCCGTGCAGAAGGCCGCCGCGGCCGTCTACTCGCCCGAGGGCAAGGCCCAGGCCCGGGCCCTGGTGGACGGATACCTGCACAACGCCGGCATCATCCGCCGCGAGATGACGGCCCTGGGCTACGAGTGCGTGGGCGGGGAGAACTCCCCGTACGTCTGGATCGACGGCAAGATGGGCTCGTGGGACTTCTTCGACATGCTCCTGAACAAGGCCGCAGTGGTCTGCACGCCCGGCGCCGGCTTCGGGGCCTGCGGCGAGGGGTACATCCGCATCTCGGCCTTCAACAGCCTGGCCAATGTCCAGGAAGCCATGGAGCGCCTGCGCTCCGTACTGAAATAGCATGGACGGGGCGGCTGTCGGCCTGGCCCGGAAGCGGTTTCCGCGCGGGCTGTCCCAGCCGTCGCACGGTTTCCGTTTCTCCCTGGACGCGCTCCTGCTGGCGGCCTTCGCCGGTCGGGAGCGGGTGCGGGGCCGGGTGCTCGATCTGGGCGCCGGTTGCGGGGTGGTGGGGCTCGGTCTGGCCCTGGACCACCCCGATTTTTTCGGGGTCGGCCTCGACGTGAACCCGGACATGCTCGCACATGCCCGAGAGAACGCCCGCCGTCTGGGCCTTGCGGACCGTTTCGCCTTTCTGGCCGGGGATGTGCGCTTTCCCGGCTGTCTCGCTCCCGAGAGCGCGGATCTGGTGCTGTGCAACCCGCCCTACCGGGACCCGTCCAGCGGCCGGGTCTGCCCGGACGCGTCCAGGACCATGGCCCGGTTCGAGGCCGGGGCGTCCCTCGCCGACTTCGTCCGCGCCGCGGCATGGGCCGTGCGCAACCGCAAGCCCTGCGCCTTCATCCACCTGGCCGAACGCGCAGACGAGCTGCTTCATCTGCTGCGCCAGGCGCGGCTCCAGCCCAAGGAAATCCGCTTCGTCCACCCGAGCGTTCACGGCCCCGCCCGTCTGGCGCTGGTGCGCGCCGTCAAGAACGGCGGCCCGGGCCTGACCGTGGCCGCGCCGCTCATCCTGCACGAAGGGGAGGGGGAGAGTTCCCGGCTGACAGCCGGGGCGCTGGCCTTCTGTCCCCGCCTGGCATGCAACTCGGGCGGCGAGGGCGGGGCGCACGACAAAAAAATCCCCGCTTGAAGCGGGGAAAGGGCAGCGTGAAGCGCAGTCGGAGCTATCTGCTCATGCGGCCGATGATGAACGAGATCAGGGCCGTGGCCACCAGCAGCCCGATGACGTAGTCCGTGTCCAGGGCGGTCTGCAGGGTGGCGACGATCTCGTTGAACGTGTCCTTGATGGGATAGTGCTCTTCCATGGATTCTCCTGAAAACGAGTATGGTTGGCCGCAGAAGAGAGAAGGCCCGCGAGTGCTGTCGCGGGCCTTTGCGTTGCGGGTGATTGTCTAGTTGATGCTGTCCCGGACCCAGAACATGAGGTCGTACTTCTCGCTCAGTTCCTTCTTCAGTTCGTTCAGCACGGATTTTTCCATGTCCATGACGCGCAGGAAGACCTGCCTGTACCCTTCCTCGACCTTGTCGTAGGACGTCAGAATCGAGATGACCCTGGCCTTGTGACCGCGCAGGCAGTCGAGCACTTCCTTGAGGGTCCCGCGCTGGTCCGGGAGCTTGAGGCCGATCTGGATTCCGCCGTGGTAGATGCCGGTGATGCTCAGCAGCACCCTGTAGACCTCGTTCTGGGTCATGATGCCCACGAGCTCCCCCTGTTCGTTCAGGACGGGCAGGCCGGAGATCTTCTTGTCGTGCATGATGGCCGCGCACTTCACGACCGTGTCCGTGTCCAGGATGGTCAGCGGATTGGGGCTCATGATGTTTTTGACCTTGATCTCCGAGAGCAGGTAGTAGAGCTCGTGCACGTCCAGGGTCGTGGCCTTGGAGGGCGAAGCTTCCTTCACGTCGCGGTCGCTCAGCATGCCGACGACCTTGCCCTTCTCGTCGACCACGGGCAGGCGGCGGATGCCCTTTTCCTTCATCAGCTTGGCTGCGCGCATCATGGAGGTTTCGGGGTCCACCGTGATCACGTCCTTGGTCATCCAGTCCTTGATAATCATATCGTGTCTCCTTGGAGGCAGTGGTGTACGTTTTGGTCAATCGTGCGCGTACAACGTCATGAATGCATGTAAGTAAGTGGATGCATAATGTCTTTTTATCATGTCGTCAAAGAATCTCTGCCGAATTGTCCGGAACTTCCGCATACACGTCCGGGCGCAGGTGGTTCAGCGCAGGGATCGTCCGACGGATGGCGGCGACGCTCTGCGGGTCCACGTGACCGCAAACCAGCCCCTCGCCCCGTTCGTCCGCGGCCGTGACCTCGCCCGCCGGGGTGACGAAGAGGGAATGGCCTCCGAAGGGGAAGGCGCCCTGTTCGCCGACCCTGTTCGCTCCGAGCAGACAGCACTGGTTCTCCACGGCCCTGGCCACACACAGGGGCTGCCAGACGCCGATCCTCGCGCGGGGCCAGGCCGAGGCCAGGAGAAGGGCGTGGCAGCCGGACAGGGCCAGGGGCCGGAAAAGTTCGGGAAAGCGCAGGTCGTAGCAGACGGCCAGGCCGAAGCGCACCCCGTCGAGGTCGAAGGTCACGAGCTTGCGGCCCGGGATGAAGACGCGCGTCTCGTCGGCGTCCCCGCCCTTGAACAGATGGACCTTGCGGTATTCGGCCAGGATGGTCCCGCGGGGCCCGAAGGCGACCAGGGCGTTGAAGAGCCCGTCATCCCCGGGCAGGCAGACGCCGCAGACCAGGCAGACGCCGCACTCTGCGGCCAGGCCGAGGAGGCGTTGCCGGACCAGGGGCCACGAACTCCCTCCGAGCTGGCCGATGACGGCCATGTCGTACCCGAGGTCGGAAATTTCGGGGAAGAGCAGAAGCCGGCAACCGGCCTCGGCGCCGGCGCGGGCATGGGCGGCGATGGCGTCCAGGTTGCCCTGCACGTCGCCGGGGACTGTGGCCATTTGAACTGCGGCGACTTTCATGGCATGCACCCTCCGAGCAGCACAACGTGAACCTGGGGAGAAACATGCCCGAGTTGCATCTTGATTGTCCAGCCGGCATTGCCGGCGACATGTTCCTGGCGGCCATGGCCGGTCTGGGCGTGGATTTCGCGCCCCTGGCGGAGGCCTTCGGCCGGGCAGGGCTGGAGGTTTCGATCGTCGCCGGGGACGCGCGGGACAAGGGTGTCGCGGGCAAGCGCATGGAGATCGGCGCCGCCGGGGCGCAACCCCTGCGCCATCTGCACGACCTGACGTCCTTGGTCCGCAGGATGCCCCTGTCCGAGGCCGTCAGGGCCGGGGCCGAAGCCGCCTTCGTCCGCCTGGCCGAGGCCGAGGCTGCGGTCCACGGCTGCGGCCTTGAGGATGTTCACTTTCACGAGGTCGGGGCCGTGGACACGCTGGTCGACGTGGTCGGCGCCTTCTTCGCCCTGGAAGCCCTCGGCGTGAGCCGCGTGACCTGTTCGAGCCTGCCCTGGTTCACGGGCACCGTGCGCTGCGCCCACGGCCTCATGCCTCTGCCCGCGCCGGCCACGGCCGTGCTCCTGCAGGGCAAGCCGGTCTACCCGACGCGGTTCGACAGGGAGATCATCACCCCCACCGGGGCGCTGCTGCTGGACCGCCTGGTCGATGAATTCACCGAGGGGCCTGTGGGACGCCTGCTGGCGTGCGGCCTGGGCCTGGGAAACATGGAACTCGGGGTGGTCAACGGCCTGCGCGCCTTCCTGCTGGAAGCCGGCGGTCCGGCCATGGAGCGGATCATGGTCCTGGAGACAAACGTGGACCACCTGACGGGGGAGGAGATCGGCGGGGTGTTCGGGGAGTTGCTGGCGGCCGGGGCCCTGGACGTGCTTTTCCTGCCCGGCGTGATGAAGAAGAACCGTCCCGGCGGGCTGCTGCAGATCCTGTGCAGGCCCGAGGATCTGGCGCGCATCCGGGACCTGGCCTTTGCCCAGACCATGAGTCTGGGCCTGCGCATCACCGAGACGCGCCGGGCCGTGCTGCCCCGCGCCGCGACCACCCGCCCCACGCCCTGGGGCGACCTGCCCGCCAAGGAAACGACCGTGGACGGCGAACGCTACGCGCGCCCCGAGTTCGAGGCCCTGCAGGCCCTGGCCCGCCGCACGGGCCGCTCCGTGACCCAGCTGCGCTACCTCCTGGGCGAAGACTGAACGTCCATCCCGTCCATCCGGTCCGCAACGTCCATCTCGTCCATCAGGCCGGGCCTTGTCAGTACCCCCGCGCCCGCAGAAGCCTGTCCAGCTGGTTGGAGAACTCCTGCCGGTCCTTGGGCCGCAGGGCCGACGGCCCGCCCGTCATGACGCCGCTTCCGCGCAGCTCGTCCATGAAGTCGCGCATGGTCAGGCGGCCGCGGATGTTCTCGGAGGTGAAGACCTCGCCCCTGGGGCTCAGGCCCGTGCCGCCCTTTTCGATGACCCCGGCGGCCAGGGGGATGTCCGTCGTGACCACCAGATCCCCGTCCCCGGCCAGATGGATGATGGCCTCGTCGGCCTTGTCGAAGCCGGACCCGACCTGCAGAAATTCGATGCGCTCGCATTTGGGGACCGCGAAGCGGGAGTTGGCGACCAGCACGAGGCCGACCCCGCGTTTCTCGGCCGCGCGGAAGAGGATGTCCTTGACGACCCTGGGGCAGGCGTCGGCGTCGACCCAGATGCGCATGGCGGGGGCGTCGCTCATACGCCGCGGATACCGTAGGCGCCGGGATGACCGGCGCGCAGGAACAGGCCCGGCTCCAGCCCCGGATGGCCGCATCTGAGCGTCACCCGCATCCCGCCGTGGGCCGTGTCCAGTCCCAGGCCTTCGGCGTTCTCCACGCCGTAGTCGCCGGGACGCAGGACCGGACGCCGCAGGCCCGGCAGCAGGATCTCCAGGTGGGCGCCGGTTTCGAAGCGGTGCTTGACGTCCATGATCCAGCCGTCGTTCCCGACGGGCTCCACCAGCCGTCCCACGATGTTCTTGGTCAGCTCGCGCGACAGGGCCGGACGCAGCGTCACGGGTTCGGGCGTGAAGAAGGCCGAGGACAGGGGGCGGGTGGCCAGTTGCTGCAGTTCCTCCAGGTACAGGGCGGGGCGGAAGGACCCGGTCGCGAGATCGTCCAGGGCCGTGCGGTACACGTCCGTGACCTGGGCCAGGTAGGACGGAGTCTTCATGCGGCCCTCGATCTTGAGGCTTCTGATCCCGTTTTGACGGAACCACTGCAGGTACTTGACCAGGCAGAGGTCCTCGGCGGCCATGACCTGGCTGAACTCTCCGCCGCACCTGACCTCCCACGTGTCCCTGCCGGGGCGCAGGCGCTCCTCCAGCCGCACGGCCGTGACCGCGTAGTCGTAGCGGCAGGGGTGGGTGCAATGGCCGAGGTTGCCGGAGCGGTCCGTCAGATGGGCCGAGAGCAGGCAGCGGCCGGACACGGCCATGCACATGGCGCCGTGCACGAAGACCTCGAATTCGAGGTCGGGCACCTTGGAGACCATGGCCCGGATGCGGGACGCGCCCAGTTCGCGGGCCACGTTGACGCGGCGCGCGCCCAGGTCGCGCCAGAAGGCGGCCGCGGCGGAGTTGGAGGTGTTGGCCTGGGTGGAGATGTGGACGGGGATGTGCGGCGCGCGGCGCCTGGCCATGGCCGCGATGCCCGGGTCGGCGATGATGACGCCGTCCACGGCGATGTCCGCCAGCTCCTCCAGGTAGGCCTCGACTCCGGCCAGATGCTCTTCGCGGGCCAGGAGGTTGAGGGCGAAATAGACCTTGGCGCCCTTGCCGTGGGCCAGATCCACGGCGCTGCGCAACTCAGGGAAGGAGAAGCCCTCGGTCTTGGCCCGCAGGCTCAGGGCGCGGCCGCCCAGGTACACGGCGTCGGCGCCGTAGGCCAGGGCTGTGGCCAGCTTGTCCGGGTTGCCGGCCGGGGCGAGAAGTTCGGGGAGCGGCTTGGTCATGGTCAGGAGCAGGGCGGAAGGGCCTGGCCCAGCTCTGCGCGGCGTTCCTTCATGCGCCGCACCAGTTCGTAGGACGGGCGCAGGCCGCCCTTGCCGCGTCCCAGGGCGATGCCGGGCTTGTTGTCGCCGTGAAAGTCGGACCCGGCGCTCGGCAGCAGGTCGAGCCTGCGGCAGAGGTCGGCGTAGGCGTTGGTCTGTGCCTGGGTGTGCATGGAGTAGAAGACTTCCACCCCGTCGAGCCCCCAGTCCTTCAGCTCACTGACCACGTCTTCGAGGCTGCGGTCCTGCGGGCGCAGGGTGCAGGGGTGGGCCAGGATGACCGTGGCGTCCTCGGCCTTGAGCAGTTCGATACCCTGGCGGGGCAGGAGCTTTTCCTTGGGGGCGTAGCCCTTGGTCCCCGGCCGCAGCCAGTTGAGAAACGCGTCCTGGAAGTTGACGGCCACGCCCTTGGCCACCAGGAGCTGGGCGATGTGCGGCCGGCCGACGCTGCCGCCGGCGATCGCCTCCAGTTCGTCGTAGGTGACCTGTACCCCGTACCTGTTGAGGTTGCCGATGATGGCCTCGTTGCGCTGCCTGCGCAGCACGGTCAAGCGGTCCAGGGCCGCCTGGAGTCTGGATGAATGCAGCGGGATCCACAGTCCCAGCAGGTGCATGCTGCCGTGTTCCGACTCGACGCTCAGCTCGCAGCCGCCGATGACCTCAAGCCCCAGCTCGCTCCCGGCGGCGCAGGCCTCGGGCAGCCCCTCGACCGTGTCGTGGTCCGTCAGGGCGATGGCCTTGAGGCCGGCCCGCGCGGCTGCGGCGACGAGTTCCGCGGGACGGAGGGTGCCGTCGGAGGCGGTGGAGTGTGTATGCAGATCTATTTCGGCCATGGGTACGGGGTACGGCAGGTGCAGCGTGATGACAAGGCGGATGTGGACAATAAAAAAACGGCACGCGCCAGTCGGCGCGTGCCGGGAACTCGTGCGAGGGGGACTACTTGAAGCGGTAGGTGATTCTGCCGCGGGTCAGGTCGTACGGCGAGAGCTCGACCTTGACGCGGTCGCCGGGCAGGATGCGGATGTAGAACTTGCGCATCTTGCCGGAAATGTGCCCGAGCACCTGATGCCCGTTTTCCAGACGCACCAGGAACATGGCATTGGGCATGGCTTCCTCGACGACACCTTCGACTTCAATTGACTCTTCCTTGGCCATATAAAACGGATACCTTCTTGCGTGTTTTCAGGAGTTTTTGGTTAAAGCCAGCACTCCTTACCCGCTTGGTGCGCAAATGACAAGGCCGGATGTGCCCGGTCCGGCCGGTCCGGGTCAACGCGGAGCGCTCCGGGCGCTGGTCGCGTTCTCGATGACCGCGACCAGGGAGCCGAACTCCATGGGCTTGGCGATGAAGTCGTTCATCCCGGCCGCCAGGAAGCGCTCCCTGTCCCCGAGCATGGCGTTTGCGGTCACGGCGATGATCGGGGTCTCGGCGTGAGCCCGGAATTCCGGCGCGTTGCGGATGATGCGGGCCGTTTCCACGCCGTCGAGGCCGGGCAGGTGGATGTCCATGAGGATGCAGTCGAAGCCGTTTTCCTCCAGGATGTGCAGGGCCTCCAGACCCGTGCCGGCCACGCGCACCGCGTATCCGGACTTTTCGAGCAGGGCCGTGGCGGTCTTCTGGTTGAAGAGGTCGTCCTCCACGAGCAGGATGCGGTGCCCAGACCGTATTTCCGAACCGGGCTGCGGCGCAGGCGCTTCCTCCTGTTCGTCGGCCAGGCCGAAGGGCAGGGCCACGGTCATGGTCGTGCCCTCGCCCGGCCGGCTCCGGGCTTCGATCCGGCCGCCCATGAGCTCGACCAGACGGCGGACGATGGCCAGGCCCAGGCCGGCCCCGCGGTTGCAGGCCTGGGTGAGCTGTTCGAAAGGTTCGAAGATGACGCCCAGCTTGTCCTCGGGGATGCCGCAGCCGCTGTCGGAGACGCGGAAGACCACGTTCAGCCTGTTGCCGGCGTCGGAGCCCAGGAGCGACGCCTCGACGCGCACGAAGCCGCGTTCGGTGAACTTCAGGGAGTTGCCGACGAGGTTCAGCAGGATCTGCCGCAGGCGCGTCTCGTCGCCGACAAGGCGCTCCGGCAGGAGCGGGTCGAGTTCGAAGCAGGTGTGCACGTCCTTGCGGGAGCTCACCGGCTTGAAGATGTCCAGGACCGAGTGTCTGATCTCGCTCAGGGAGAAGGGGGTCTCCTGCAGGGTCAGCTTGCCGGCCTCGACCCTGGAGAGGTCGAGGATGTCGGACAGAAGCCGTGTCATGCGCTGAGCCGCCTGGATGGCCATGTGTACGTATTCGTTCTGTTCGGCGTCCAGCCTCGTGGTGTTCATGAGCTGCAGCATGCCGAGTATGCCGTTCAGGGGCGTGCGGATCTCGTGGCTCATGTTGGCCAGGAATTCGCTCTTGGCGTCGCTGCCCGCCTGGGCCTTGAGGCCGGCCAGCCGCAGGGACTCCTCGACTTCCCGGCGCAGGCCGATGTTGACGAGCATGCGCGCGAACATGGCCAGGAGGGTGTACTCGTCGTCGCAGAAAGGCCGGGCCTGCCGGACGGAATCGAAGCCGACGCAGCCGATGCACCGCTCCCCGCGCAGCAGGGGCACGGTCATGAGGCTCCTGATTCCCTGCGGTTCGAGGGTGTTCCGCAGGGGGCCGGGGGGCAGGGCCTTGACGTCCTCGACATGGTGGGGCCGGCCGCGGGTCAGCTCCGCCAGTCCGTCGCCGATCCGGTCCAGGGGCAGCTCACGCAGGTTCCGGATCTGGGCGGGTATGCCCTCGGCGCACCACTCGTGGGTGTTGACGGCGATGCCGCGGTCGAAATGGAACTCGAAAATGTATGCCCGGTCGGCGTCGACGAACTTGCCCATCTCCTCCAGGCAACCGTGAACGGCCGCATCGACCTCGTCCAGGGGGATATTGATGCAGGTGGCGGCGACATTGACCAGGATGCGCTGGAAGAGAATCCGTCTTTTGGCGCTCTCTTCCGCCGCCTTGCGAACCGTGATGTCGCGGACCACGACCAGCACGCCGACGCACCGGCCGTCCTGGTCGAGAACGGGGCTTTTGGTCGTGCTGACCCAGATGGGCTGCCCCGAGCCCCGGGCCTGCTCTTCGAAGTATCGCGGGGTGAGGGTCTCCATGACCTGCGCATCCACGGCCTGGTACGAGGCGGCCAGGTCGGGCGGGAACAGGTCGAAATCGGTGCGCCCGAGGATCATCGACTCGGGCTTGGCGAGAAACCGACACATGGCCGGGTTCACGGCCCTGAAGACGCCGCAGGAGTCCTTGATGGCCACGATCTCCTGCATGGCCTCCAGGATCGTCCTGCCGGAAAGGTTCCGGATCATGTGCGACACGTCGGCCGCAGTTCCCGGGACGCCGGGTCCGGGCTGCGCCTGGCCGTCGATGTCTTCTCCGGTTTCGGATGGCGGCAGTTTGCCCGGTTCCATCTCGATTTTCATGCTCCTCCCACTGAAACTGCAATGCTGCTCAATGTGTCATTCTCTTCCGGCATGAATGCATGACAAGGCTGTTCGGAAGCTCCCGGGAAGAGCTGTTTCGTCATGTGACGGGAGCATTGTCGCACGACATTCCTATGACAAGATCATTACAGCAATAAATTTCGAGTTTCAACGTGATGATCGTGAAATGATGCATTTTGAACACATGCGTCGAGCTTGAAAATTTGACGCCTTCCGCACGGTGTTCTCGTGCGCCGTGTCCCGCTCCTGACTGCACAGACGCCGCACGGCTGCCGGCCGAGAGCTGCGGGGTGAGGTTTTTCTCGAAAAGGAAAGATTTTTGAGGTACACGGAAGTCGCCGCGGCGGTGTCCCCCTTGAGTCGAGGACGACCGCGGGCATGACACGCATCCCGTCCGGACCGGAGCCATACATGCCTTCTCCTGTTGCGCAGCCTTCCTTGTCCAACCGCCTGTCCCTGTCCCTGGGCATCCTCAGCACGGGCATCGTGCTGGTCGTCACGGCCATGGTGTTTCTTTTCCTGACCTGGAGGGTCGGGGTGCAGATGGAGGAGCAGGCCGAGAGCACCATCGATTTTCTGTCCAAATCCCTTGAGACGCCGTTCTGGGCCTTGGACAAGGACAGCGCCGTGGCCGTGGCCCAGGCCACGGCCATGAACCCCGCCGTGGGGCTGCTCGAACTGCGCGACGGGCAGGGAGAGTCGTGGTTCGCGTATGACGGCGGCGGAAAGCTGTTCATTCTCCGCGAGGTCGACGTGCACTACGAAGGGCAGGTCATCGGGCATGTCCGCCTGGGTCTGGACGAATCGGCCAGGGTCAGGACCGTGACGAGCATCGGCCTGGCCGGGGGAGGGATCGCCCTGTTCATCATCGGCGTGCAGTACTTTCTGGCCGCGCGTCTGCTGCGGCGCTATTTCCGCGGTCCGTTCGACGCCCTGGACGCGCTGGTCGGCGCCTACGTCAAGGGGGCGTACGACGTTCCCCCGCCCGACGTGGAGTATGCCGAGTTCGCCCCCCTGAGGCGGACCTTTCTGAGCATGGGGCGGACCATCGAACGGCAGATGAACCAGCTGCGCGAGAGCGAAGAGCGGTACCGGGCCATTTTCGACAACTCCCCGGTAGGCATTTTCCGCACGACCTTCGAAGGGGCCCTGCTGGAGGGGAACCCGGCTCTGGCCCGCATGTTCGGCTACGTCGATCAGTATGAGTTCATGGGTTCGGACAAAGCCAATGTCCAGGCAGTCTACGCCGACCCTGCCGCCCGACTGCATTTTCTACAGACGGTCCTGCAGTCGGACAGCCCGGTCAGCATCGAGACCGAGTTCGTGCGCAAGGACGGGACCACCTTCGACGCGGTCTTGACGGCCTCGGTCCAGCGGGACGGCGGCGGGAGCCCCCTGCTGCTCAACGGAGCGGTCGAGGATGTCAGCGCCCGCAAGGAGGCCGAGCGGTCCCTGGCGAGGGAGCGCCAACTCATGGCCGCCATCTTCGAGAGCGTCCCGGGTCTCTTGTTCCTGTACGACAGCCATGGGCGGCTCGTGCGCTGGAACAGGGCCCACGAGGTCATGACGGGGTACTCTTCGGAGGAGATATCGGGCCGCAGCCTGTTCGACTGGTTCGCCGGCCCTGGGGAGAATGTTGCACGGATCGTCGAAGCGCTGCGCCGCGGGAAAAAGGACGGGGCGGCCACGGTGGAGGCGGAGATGACGGTCAAGGACGGCCGCAGGATACCGATGCTCTTCTCGGGCGTAGGGGTGACCGTGGACGGGGAAGCGTTCCTGACGGGCATCGGCATCGACATCACCGAGCGCAAGGCGGTGGAGGAGCGGCTGCGGCAGTCCGAGGAGAAGTTCTCGCGCCTCTTCCGCCTGTCCCCCGACGCCATCGTGCTCATGGAACTCGAACACGGCCGCATCGTCGACGTCAACGAAGCCTTCTCGCGGGTCGCCGGGCATTCCTTGGAGGATGTGGTGGGCAGGACCGCAAGCGACCTGCTGCTCTACGGCAGGCCCGGCGAACGTGAAGCCCTGCGGCAGACCGTTCTGGAGCGCGATCTCGTCGAGAATGTGGATTTTTCCCTGCGCCGCAAGGACGGCAGCGTGGTCCCGTGCGTGCTCTCGGCCCAGCGGGTCCTGCTGGAAGGGCGCGAGTGCGTGCTGTGCGTGCTGCGCGACGTCACGGAGCTCAAACGCATGCAGGACATGATGATCCAGACCGAGAAGATGATTTCCGTGGGCGGCATCGCGGCGGGCGTGGCGCACGAGATCAACAACCCCCTGGGCATCATCATGGTCACCAGTCAGAACCTCTCGCAGCGCACCAGGCCCGATTTCCCGAAGAACATCGAGGTGGCGCGCGGCATCGGCCTCGACATGAACCTGCTCGACCAGTACATGCGGGCCCGCGGCCTGTACGGGTTCATCGAGAACATCCAGCAGGCCGCCCTTCGCGCGGCCGACATCATCCGCCACATGCTCGACTTCAGCCGGCGCAGCGAGTCCAAGCGCAGGGTTTGCGACCTGCGCGACATCATCGAACGCTCCCTTTTCCTGGCCGAAAGCGATTACGACCTGAAGAAGAATTACGATTTCAGGAAGATCCTGATCGTCTGGGAAATCGACGACGGCCCCCATCTGGTCAACTGCACGGAAACCGAGATCGAGCAGGTCTTCCTCAACCTGCTGCGCAACTCGGCCCAGGCCATGGCTTCGGCCAGTCCCGAGATTCCCGACCCGCGCATCTCGATCCGCCTTTCCGGCCGCGACGCCAGGGTCACGGCGCAGGTCGAGGACAACGGGCCGGGGATGCCGCCGGATGTCCAGCGCAGGGCCTTCGAACCCTTCTTCACCACCAAGCCGCCCGGCGTGGGCACGGGGCTCGGCCTGTCCGTGTCCTATTTCATCATCACCCGCAGCCATGACGGCTGCATGAGCCTCGAATCGGCGCCGGGCCGGGGGGCGAAATTCACCATCGACCTTCCCGCCGCCGGGCAAGTGCAGACAAGGGAGGATGCGTGCCCCCACGAGTCATGATCATCGACGACGAGGAGCATATCCGCTCCTCCCTGGTCGGCTTTCTGGAAGATTTCGAGGAATTCGACCTCCGCAGCGCCCATTCGGCCGAAGAGGCCCTGGAGCAGCTGCGGCGCGAACCCGCGGACGTCTGCGTCGTGGACATCCGCCTGCCGGCCATGAACGGCGCGGAGTTCATCCGGGCCGCCACGGAGCAGGGACTCTGCGCCCGCTCCATCCTCCACACCGGCTCCACGGATTTCCGTCGCTACATCGACATCGGTGAGCTGGGGCTTTGCGAGGAGGACGTGTTCCAGAAGCCCTGCGACGGCGTGGCCATCCTGGATCGCATCAGGCGGGTCGTGCGCAAGGGCTGATCCTCAAGGCCGCCCGTGGAAATGCTCCGCCACGGCTTGCAATCTGTGCGCGCAGTCATACTTTCATATTCAGGCATGTCCCAGAGAACCAGTTCACCGGGAGAGATTCCATGGATGTCATCGTACGGGCGTTCGCTCTAGCCGCGCTGCTCGCATTTCCGCTTCAGGCCGGGGCGGCGGGACAGGGGGAGGCGGCGGCCGCCCCGACGGCCGAGGCCCTGCATTTCGAGTCGGTCTTCGACGGTTATGCGCCCTATGCCCATCAGCCCGTCGCCCCGTGGCGGCAGTCCAACGACAGGGTCGGGGAGATAGGCGGGTGGAGGACCTATGCCCGCGAGGCGGCACAGCCGGAGGAAAAGGGGGCGCAAGGCAGTACCGGACACGGCGAGGCCCACGGGCACGACCACGGGGAGGCGCAATGAGCGCGGGCGCCGGGTTGTCCAGGGCGTTCGTGGCGCTGTTTCTGGCCGCAGGCCTGGCCGCCTGCGCCACGGCGGATTTCGACAGATCCCTGGAGCGGACCAATGCCCGGGTGTCCGGGTTCACCGACGCCACGGCCGTGCTGGCCAGGGACGCGGAGCAGCGGCAGGCCCTCGATGCCAAGGCCGCGGAACTCCTGACGAAGGTCCTGGACGAGGATCTGGCGGTGCAGTTGGCCATGGTCAACAGCCCGGAGTTCCAGGCGATTCTGGCCAGGAACTGGGAGCGCGCCGCCGAGGCGGCCCAGTCCGGGCGGATCGCCAACCCGGTCTTCACGTTCGAGCGCGTGCATGTGCTGGACGAGGTGGAGTTCGGGCGGCTTCTGACCGTGGGGCTGATCGACCTGCTGACGTACCCCGCGCGGCAGGGCGTGGCGCGGGCCCGCCTGGCGGCCGAGGAGGAGCGCCTCGGAGCCGAGGTGGTGCGCAAGGTCACGGACGTGCGCAAGGCCTGGGTGCGGGCCGTGGCGGCCCGGGAACGGCTGGGCTATGCGCGGCAGGTCTTCGAGGCCGCCGGTGCGGCGGCGGAGCTCGCGCGGCGGATGCAGGCCACGGGGAATTTCGGCACGGCGCAACGGGTGCGTCAGCAAGGCTTCTACGCCGACGCGGCCACGCAGCTGGCCCTGGCGCAGCATGAGGCCACGGCGGGCAGGGAGGAACTCGTGCGTCAGCTCGGCCTCGCCCAGGCGCAGGTGCCCCTGCTCGTCCTGGCGGAGCGTCTGCCGGACCTGCCCGGGACTCCCCTGCAGCCCGGCGAGGTCGGCGCCGCGGCCCGCTCCGGGAACCTGGACGTGCACGTGGCGCGGGCCGAGTTCGAGGCCGCGGCCAGAGCCCAGGGCCTTGGCGCAGTGACCAGCCTCGTCGATGTGGAGGGAGGTCTGCGCAGGGACACGGTCTTCGACAACGCCGAAGGGTCCAGGGCCACGGGGCGCGGCTACGAGCTGGACGTGACGCTCCCGGTCTTCGACTGGGGCGGCATGAAGCGAGACGGCATGAACGCCAGGACCCTGGCCGCCGGCAACGAGCTGGAGGCGTCCCTGCGCACGGCGGGTTCGAGGCTCAGGGAAACCTATTCGGCCTACCGAACCGCCCACGACATCGCCCGGCACTACAGGGAGGAGGTCATCCCCCTGCAGCAGACACTGTCCGAGGAGAACGTGCTGCGCTACAACGCCATGCTCATCGGCGTCTTCGAGCTGCTGGCCGACGCCAGGGCCCAGATCGGCTCCGTCATGGCGGGCATGGACGCCCTGGAGCAGTTCTGGCTCGCGGACGCCGCCCTGCAGGCGGCCATCATGGGCACGGGCGGCGCAGCCGGGCTCCGGGCGCCGGCCGCCGCAGGGGAGTCCGCCGATGCTGGCCACTGATTTCTCGTCAACCGATTTTTGGAGGCTGCCATGACTTCCCGCAGACGCTTCCTTCAGACCGCCGGCGCGGCGGGCGCGGCCCTGGCCGCCTCGGCCGTGTCGCGGGTCGCGCTGGCCGGGCTGCCCGAAGCCGTGTCCCAGGACTCGCCGCAGACCATGCCGCCCCTGCATCCGCCCACGGGCCGCCCCTACAACCCCGTGGTCACCCTGAACGGCTGGACCCTGCCGTGGCGCATGAACCGGGGCACGAAGGAGTTCCATCTCGTGGCCGAGCCCGTGGTCCGCGAACTGGCGCCCGGCCTCAAGGCCCATCTGTGGGGGTACAACGGCCAGTCGCCGGGTCCGACCATCGAGGTGGTGGAAGGCGACAGGGTGCGCATCTTCGTGACCAACAGGCTGCCCGAGCACACGAGCATCCATTGGCACGGACAGCGCCTGCCCAACGGCATGGACGGCGTGGCCGGCCTGAACCAGCCGGCCATCCCGGCGGGCAAGACCTACGTCTACGAGTTCGAGGCCCGGCGTCCCGGCACGTTCATGTACCATCCCCATGCCGACGAGATGACCCAGATGGCCATGGGCATGATGGGTTTTTGGGTCACGCACCCCAGGGGCGCCCATCCCCTCATCGCGGAGGTGGACCGCGACTTCGTCTTCATCCTGAACGCCTACGACATCGATCCCGGCAGCTATACCCCGAAGATCATGACCATGCTCGACTTCAACCTGTGGAGTTGGAACAGCCGCGTCTTCCCGGGCATCGATTCCCTGAACGTGCGCCGCAACGACCGGGTCCGCATCCGCGTCGGCAACCTGACCATGACCAACCACCCCCTCCATCTCCACGGCCACGAGTTCACGGTCACGGGCACCGACGGAGGGCCCGTGCCGAAAAGCGCGCGTTGGCCGGAGGTGACCACGGACGTGGCCGTGGGGCAGATGCGCCAGATCGAGTTCCTGGCCGACGAGGAGGGCGACTGGGCCTTCCACTGCCACAAGAGCCACCACACCATGAACGCCATGGGCCACGACGTCCCGACCATGATCGGCGTGGACCACTCGGGCCTGGCCCGCCGGATCACGAACCTCGTTCCCGACTACATGGTCATGGGCGAGCGCGGCATGTCCGACATGACGGAGATGGAGATGCCCCTGCCCGACAATGCCATCCCCATGATCGGCGGCAAGGGACCGTACGGCAGCGTGGAGATGGGGGGGATGTTCAGCGTGGTGAAGGTGCGCCGCGACCAGAAGAGAGGCGATTACTCGGACCCGGGCTGGTACCGGCAGCCCGCCGGGACGCGGGCCTACGAGTTTTCGGGCGACCCCGGCGAGCCCGCGCGCGATTTTTCGGCCGGCAAGCCGTCCATGCCCGGGATGCGGCAGGACGGCGGCGAAATCGAACTGAAGGTTCGCAAACCGTCGAGTCACAGACATGAATAGGAGCGGGGCACCCATGACGACACGCATCATAGCGATACTGTTCGTGGCGTTCGCATTCGCCTTTGCGGGTCCGGTGGCCCTGGCGCCGCCCGCCGCGGGGGGGTGGTCCATTGCGGCCGCGGCGGAAAACGGCATGACCCAGGGCGAGGTGCGGCGGGTCGACGCCGGACAGGGCAAGATCACCATCCGGCACGGCGAGATCAGGAACCTGCAGATGCCGCCCATGACCATGGTCTTCAAGGTCAGGGACCCGGCCATGCTGGATGGGGTCAAGAAGGGCGACCGCATCCTGTTCAGGGCGCTGCAGGAGAACGGCGACCTCGTGATCACGGAGATGAGGCCTGCGCCATGACGGGAAACGCCTGGCGGTCCGCTACATCCCCGGCAGCAGGTAGTCGGCGTCCGCCGGGGTGACCTCGGCGCTTTTCCCCTGGGCCCCGATCTCGGGAAGGATGGAGACCGTGACCGCCTGCGGGGCCAGGCGGCGGATCTGGTCCGGCATGGCCGGCTTCCAGGCGTGGACCGAGCCGGTCATGACGACCATGGTCGTGCCGGGGCGGGTCCGCAGAAAGTCCAGGGCGTGGGCGGCCATGCCCGCGTCCCAGACGAGCTGTGCCTCGCAGAACCGCTCGAAGGCCCCCTGGTGCCCGTCGGAGCCCGTGAAGCCCCGCAGAAACGCCTCGTAGTCGGGGTCCACGCTGCAGGCGATGGGCGGCAGCAGGCCGATCTCCTCGGGCGTCAGGGCCGCGAAGCCCTGCCGGGCCACCTTGCGGGTGATCTCCCGCGGCACGTTCAGCCCGGCCATGGGGATGCCCCGGTCCCGACAGTACAGGAACACGTCCCGGTAGGCCGGCCATTCCACCCCCCAGTTGCGCAGGAACGCCTCCCGCATCTCCCCTTCGGACATGCCTCCCGCAATCCAGCGGTCCAGGACGGGCTGCTCGCGGCGCTGAAACATCTCAAGGCCCACGCAGACCGCATCCCCCGCTTCGTGCAGGCCCCGGATGACGGCCAGCTGGGCGGCGTGATGCCGCGCGTCGCCGTGGGATTCGCCCACCAGGACCAGATCGGCCCCGGCCAGGACGGGCAGGGCATCGGCCAGGGCGATCTGGCGCGCTGTCCGCAGGTCAAGGAGCTGGGCCGGGGCGTCGGCGCAGGCGGGGAGGCTGCCCAGGGTCAGGGCGGCCAGGATCAGGACGGGCAGGACGATTCCCGGCAACGGGGAACGTGTGGTCATGGCGCGAACTCCGCGATGAGAGGTGAACGGGTGACGGGCCATGCGCCGCGCAGCCGGTTCCGGCCGCGCTCGAAGCCCAGGTAGCTCTCCTTGCCGTAATGGGTGATGCGCCGCGCCGCGTCGATGACGGCCTCCTCGCCCATTCCTTCGCTGACGTGGAAGAGCGCGGTGACGCCTCTGCCCCCGGCGCCGGGCAGGGCGACGAAGATCGCGTCGAGGGCGTCGGCCTCGGGGCGCACGCCCGGGTCGAACCAGCTCCCGTCGGGCGTGAGGCCGAAGCTCGCGGGCGGCACGAGGAGCCGTCGCAGGGCGGGGCTGCCGGGATATCCGAAGAAGAGGATGTTGCCTGCGGGGACGGCCGCCGCCTCCCGTTCGGTCAGAATGTCTGCCTCCGTCTGGTCCAGGCTGGCCAGGAACCCCTCCACGGTGCCGCGCGACACGGCGCGCATGCCGTCGCCGATCACGACCGTGATGCGGTCGGCGCCCTTGACGGAGTTGACGGTGGGCGGGATCTCCTCCGGGGCCAGCAGCCGGAAGACGTGGCTGTCCGGGTCCGCCACGAGCCGAAGGGGCTTGTGCGGCGTGGTCATGGACACGACGGCCTCGGGACCGTCGAGATGGACCAGCGTCTCGATGGCGCCGTCTTCCGTCTCCAGACGCACCGGGACGCGCAGGTCGAAGGGGCGGCCCTTCTGCCGGAGCACGGCGCGCACCTCCCACCCATCCGACCTCGGGACACTCTCGGCATGCTCCAGGGCGAGCTCCGGCGCTCCCGGTTCGAGGACCCATTGCCGCAGGAAATTTTCGCGCTCCCGGACGTCCCATCCCGGACCCTCGAAGGCGGCGAACAAGTCGCGCCAGGACGCCTCCCGGAACAGCCACTGCCGGTAGAAGCGGCGCAGGCCCTCATGAAATCGCTCTTCCCCCAGTCTCTGGCGGATCATGTGCGCCAGGAACATGGCCTTGCCGTAGCCCACGGCCTGGGTCGCCGGGTCGACGCGGGAGATGAACCGGGCCAGCGGAAGGTCCCGCTGTCCCGCGGCGAGTTGGGCGTAGTCCCGCAGGGCGCGCAGGCGGTATTCACGGGCGGCGCCTGGAGAAGCCTCCTCCTGGGAGAGATGGTCCGCGAGATAGGTCGTCAGCCCCTCGCTCCAGTTGCCGAGCGTGGAGTCGACCAGCACCCCGTTGCCCCACCAGCAGTGGGCCACTTCGTGCCGCAGGCTGGTCTCCGGGATGAAGGGCAGGCGCAGGACCGTCGAGCCCAGCAGGGTATAGGAGGGCATGCCGTAGCCGGTTGGGAAGAAGTTCTCGACCACGGCGAAGTGCTCGAAGGCGTAGGGGCCGTGCAGGCGTTCGTAGGTGGCCAGATGCCGGGCCGAGGCTTCGAGGTAGGTCCGGCCCAGGTCGGCGTTGCCGGGAAAGAGGTATGTCAGGACCGGCGCCGTGCCCGTCTCCAGGCGGTCCGTGACGTACGGCCCGGCCGACAGGGGCAGGCCGCGGTCCGTCGGCCGGGTCTCCCAGCGCGAGACGGTGCGTCCGCTGACGTCGTCGTGGCCGAGCAGGCGGCCGGAGGTCACGGCGAGAAAGCCCTGCGGTGCCTCGACCTCCAGGCGGACCACGGTGGCCCGGCCCGGCAGTACGGGGTGCCAGCCGCTGCCGCCCTGCAGGAAGACGCCGCGCGCGGTGATGCTCGCCGCGACTCCGGAACCGGGGTTGTCCGACCCGAACTGCGGGGTGGGCACGGGTTCTGGGAAGAGGCCCTCGTATTCAATGGACAGGCGCGCAGATGCCGCGGGGGGTGGGGCGGCCGCGAGGGTCAGCCTGCCGCCTTCGAAGGTGAACCGCACCTCCTGCCCGTCGAGGCGCACGGATCGCACCAACATGCGCGGGTGCAGCAGGATGTCCGGCATCCGGGGAGTCGGCGCCCGCAGGTCGATCTCGCTTCGCGCCGCGATCCGTCCGCTGTCCGGATCCAGCACGACGCGCATTTCGTGCACCGTTCCCGCCGGTTCCGACGCATGGGCCTCCGGGGCCGCGCCGCGCGCCGCCAGAAGGAGCGAAAGGGCCAGGGCCGCGGCGGCAAGGATTCCGACGGGTCGCCCGCCGACTCCCGCGATGCGAACCGGCCCGGGCATTGGCGTCGGCGTTATCGTCTCGGTCATGTCCGTTCTCCATGGCGGGGCGCCGGGCGCAGCGTCATGTCCCGCAAAATGTCCTGTATTCCGTGTTCGGCCTCGCGGGCGGTTCGGCGTAGGCGGCGTGGGCCGGGATGTCCTCGTATGGTTTCTCCAGGGCCCGCAGGAGCCTTGTCAGGACCGATGCGTCACCTTTCCCTGCCGCCTCCAGGGCCTCCTCCACGCGGTGGTTGCGCGGGATGACGGCCGGGTTGTGGCCGCGCATGAGCCGCCTGGCCTCGTGCAGGGGTTCGCGCTGCAGCTTCAGGCGCGTCTGCCACCTTTCGTGCCAGACCCTGAAGCCTTCGCCAAGGAAGAAGGGGGCGTCGGGCAAGGGGTCGCGACAGAGGTCGCGCAGGGTGCGGGTGTAGTCCGCCCCTTCCTCGCGCATGAGCGAGAGCAGCGCCTGGGCCAGGTCGGCGTCGCCGTCCTCGTCGCCGAAGAGGCCCAGCTTGGCGCGCATGCCCGCGACCCAGAAATCGCGGAACACGGCCGGGAAGGTTTCGAGCACCGCCGTGGCCATCTCCACGGCCTGGTCCTCGCTGTCGTGCACGAGCGGCAGCAGCGTCTCGGCGAAGCGCGTCAGGTTCCACTGGGCGATGGACGGCTGGTTGCCGTAGGCGTAGCGCCCCCCGTGGTCGATGGAGCTGAAGACCGTGGCCGGGTCGTAGGCGTCCATGAAGGCGCAGGGGCCGAAGTCGATGCTCTCGCCGCACAGGGACATGTTGTCGGTGTTCATGACCCCGTGGATGAACCCGACGTGCAGCCACCGGGCCACCAGAGAGGCCTGGCGCGCCAGGACCGAGGCCAGGAGGGCCAGGATGTGGTTTTCGGCCTGGCGCAGTTCCGGGAAATGCCGGTCGATGGTGTACAGGGCCAGGGCGCGGAGGTCTTCGGGGTTGCCCAGCGATGCGGCGTATTCGAAGGTGCCGACTCGGATGTGGCTGGCCGCCACGCGGGTCAGGATGGCACCGGGAAGCCGGGTTTCACGGTAGACGTGTTCGCCCGTGGCGACCACGGCCAGGCTGCGCGTGGTGGGGATGCCCAGGGCGTGCATGGCCTCGCTGACGATGTACTCCCGAAGCATGGGCCCCAGGGCCGCGCGCCCGTCGCCGCGGCGCGAGAACCTGGTCCGGCCCGAGCCCTTGAGCTGGATGTCGAAACGTTCCCCTCCCGGCGTGACATGCTCGCCCAGCAGGATGGCGCGCCCGTCGCCGAGCATGGTGAAATGTCCGAACTGATGCCCGGCGTAGGCCTGGGCGATGGGTTGGGCGCCTGCGGGCACGCGGTTGCCCGCCAGGACGACCGCACCCACGGTGCTGTCCAGGGCCTCGGTGTCGAGCCCCAGGGAGTCGGAGAGTGCGCGGTTGAGGACGATCAGGCGCGGGTCGGCCACGGGGACGGGATGGATCCGCTCGAAGAAATGTCCCGGCAGGCTCGCGTAGGTGTTGTCGAAGTTGAAGCCCAGGTCGGCCGGGGCAGTGGAGGTCATGTCGCTCATAGGGTTTCCTTGTTTGTGAGAATGATTACTGATTTTTTGCCGATCCCGCAATTGCGGTCGGGAAAGAAATCCGTCGCGAGCGTGGCGATCGCTTTTGAGCTTTGTCATTTTGCCGTTGTTCTGGCAGACAGATATGCAGAGTGGACATTTTGTCGAGTGAACGGGAACCTTGGAGGCGACCATGAACATCAAGGCCAGTCAGCTGATTGAGAAGATCCGGGAGATTCACCCGGAGATCGAGAAGAACGGCGTGCAGATCACCTGCTATTTCGAGGACAAGACGGATTCCTGGGTGGTGGGCCTGAGTTTCGAGGACCATGAACTCCAGACCCACCTGGACAAGGCGGACGCCGAGGACTGCCTGGGAGGACGCAAGTGCGTGCATCTGGGCGTGCAGATCGGGCGTTTCCTCGAGAACTACTGCCTGCGAGAGGACGTCTGTCCCACCGGCGTCAGGAAGTGAGGTCCGGCAGCAAGAATCCTCGGGCCGTCGAAGTAGCGGGGCATTTTCCGTCCTTGCGTATGTTTCATTCCCGGGTCTGGTCTGTTGCTTTCCCCTGGCCGTGATGTTGTAATGCAACATTGTTGAGTCGGGCCTGTCATCCAAGCCGCAAGATCGGGGGATGGGAGCCGTCCCCTGCCCAATCTTCACGCGTACCGCAGAATCCGGCCGACCCGGATCGCCATGGAGAGCGCATGCTGCCGCGCAAGCAGTCCCCCCTATCCGATCTGATCCGCTGTCGGAAAACGCTGGTCTGGCTGCTGGCCATAGCGTTCTCCGCGGCCTGCGCGGATTACGCCATGAGCCGCCTGCTCGCGCGGCAGTTCCGTCAGGACCAGGAAGTCTCCGTCACCCTGGAGCTCGGGGCCTTTCGGGCCAGGCTGGAGGAGCGGATCAACACGAACCTCTACCTGGTTCACGGCATGGCGGCGAACATCGCCGTGCGGCCGGGCATGTCCGCCAGGGAGTTCGACGACCTGGCCAGCGCCCTCATGAGCACGAGCAATTCCCTGCGGAACCTCGCCGCCGCGCCGGATTTCATCATCCGTTTCATGTATCCTCTGGAGGGTAACAAGAGGGCCCTGGGGCTCGATTACCGGACCGTTCCGGACCAGTGGGACAAGGCCCTGGCCGCCAAGGAAAGCGGCCGGATGGCCGTGGCCGGCCCGCTGAACCTCGTGCAGGGCGGCGTGGGCCTGGTCGCACGGGTCCCGGTCTTCAGGCAAGGCGGCGGGGACTTCTGGGGGCTGGTCTCGGCGGTCATAGATCTCGATACGCTGCTGGAGCTTGCCGGGGAGGGCGATCTGGCCGCAAGGCTGGACATGGCCATGCGGGGCCGGGACGGCAAGGGCCTGCAGGGAGAGGTTTTTCACGGCAGGGACGAGCTCTTCGACGCGGAAGCTCAGGCCGTGACCATGACCGTGTCCCTGCCGTCGGGGTCGTGGGCCATGGCGGCGGTGCCCCACGGCGGGTGGGCCACGGTTTCCCCATATGCCTGGGCGGTCCATGGGGCCGTGCTCCTGCTGGCCTTTGCCGGCGGCTTCGCCAGAATCCAGAGCAGCTGCAACCGGCTTTCCCTGGCCGAAAGCGAGAGCCGCATGCGGGCCATGAGCCAGGCCAGCCACGACGCCCTGGTCATGATCGACGACGCCGACCGGGTCACTTTCTGGAATCCTGCGGCAGAGGCCATGTTCGGCTATTCCGAGGCCGAGATGCTCGGCCGGAGCTTGCACGACGTCATCGTCAAACCCGTTCAGGTCGAAACGGCGAAACATGCCATGGCGCGATTCGCGAAGAACGGCAGCGGGCCGGCCGTCGGGCGCGTCATGGAAATGGAGGGCGTGCGGAAGTCCGGCGAGATTTTTCCGGTGGAGAGATCGGTGGCCGCCGTCCAGTTGCGCGGGAAGTGGTTTGCCGTGGGGAGCATGCGCGACATCTCGGCGCGCAAGCTGGCCGAGCGGCGGCTGAACGAACTGGCCACGCTGGATGAGCTCACGGGCCTGGCAAACCGCCGCCATTTCATGGTGCTGGCCGAGGCGCAGCTCCGGCAGGCCATCCGCTACCGCCAGGACTTCTGCTTCCTGATGTTCGACCTCGATCATTTCAAGACCATCAACGACACTTTCGGGCACGACATTGGCGACGAGGTGCTGCGCCGCGTGGGGCACGTCTTGCGGCAGGTCATGCGCGGCACGGACATTTTCGGCCGCGTAGGCGGCGAGGAGTTCGCGGTGGCCATGCCCGAAACGAACCTTGCTGCAGCCCGCACCGTGGCCGAGAGGCTGCGCGGGACGTTCACGGAGGTCACGGTCGATGCCTGGGGCAAGACCGTCAGATTCACCGTGAGCATCGGCATCGCGCATCTGCAATCGCCGGAGACGTTGCTCTCCCAGCTCATGAAAAGGGCGGACCTGGCCTTGTACGAGGCCAAGCGGGGAGGCCGCAACCGGGTCGTCAGCGACGGGGAAATCGATGGGCCGGACTCCGCCTGATCCGTCCCAAGCCTTTTGCTCACCGCAGCCTGACTGTTTCGTCCAGCGCCCAGAATCATGAAATCCGGAGGAGCCGCCATGACTGAGACCGTGCACCGCAATGCGACCATGGAGCCCCGGGACGAGCACAACCAAAGGCTTCTGTCCCTGGTCCGCCCCCATGACTGGACCAACCCCGCGCCCAAGCCCCGCTACAACCTCGTGGTCGTCGGGGCGGGCACCGCAGGCCTGGTCTGCGCGGCCGGTGCGGCCGGGCTCGGAGCCAGGGTGGCCCTGGTGGAGCGGGACTTTCTCGGCGGCGACTGCCTGAATTTCGGCTGCGTGCCGTCCAAGGCCCTGCTGGCCGCCGCGCGTGCCGTCGCCGCCGTCCGCAGAGCCGGTGAGTTCGGCGTGCGCGTGCCCGGGGAGGTGGACGTGGATTTCGGGAAGGTCATGGAGCGCATGCGCCGGCTGCGCGCGGACATTGCGCCCAACGATTCGGCCCGGCGCTTCCGGGACCTCGGCGTGGACGTGTTCCTGGGGCAGGGCCGCTTTCTGGACGCGCACACGCTGGAGGTGGGAGGGGCGCGCCTGTCCTTCGCCAAGGCCGTCATCGCCACGGGGGCGCGCGCCGCGGCACCGTCCGCGGAGGGCATGGACGGCCTGCCGTACCTGACCAACGAGACGGTCTTTTCCCTCACCGGCCTTCCCCGCCGGCTGGCCGTCATCGGCGCCGGCCCCATCGGCTGCGAGCTGGCCCAGGCCTTCGCCCGCTTCGGCTCCGAAGTGCTCCTGTTCGAGTCCGCGCGCGGCGTCCTGCCCAGGGAGGACCGCGAGGCGGCCGCCCTCGTGCGCGCGGCGCTGCTGCAGGACGGGGTGAGGATTCTGGGCTGCGGCAAGAAACTGCAGGCCTTGGCCGCCGAAGGCGGGGGGATCAGGCTGCAGTCCGCGGGCGAGGGCTGCGATGTGGTCGTGGACGAGGTGCTGGCGGCCGCCGGGCGAAGACCCAACGTCGAAGGGCTGGGCCTGGAGGAGGCGGGAGTGGAGTACTCGGACAGGGGCGTCCGGGTGGACGACCACCTGCGCACGAGCAACCCCGACATCTTCGCCGCCGGCGACGTCTGTTCGCCCTACCAGTTCACCCACGCCGCGGACTTCATGGCCCGCACGGTCTTGCGCAACGCCCTGTTCAGGGGCCGGGCCCGGGCCAGCGCCCTGACCATCCCCTGGTGCACCTACACGGAGCCGGAACTGGCCCGTGTTGGGCTGACCGAGGCTGAGGCCCGGGAAAAGGGCATCGCCGTCGAGACCTTCACCCGGGAGTTGGCCCACGTCGACCGCTCCATCCTCGAAGGCCGCACCCAAGGCTTCGTGCGCATCCACGTGCGCAAGGGCACGGACAGGATCGTCGGCGCGACCGTCGTGGCCGAAAACGCCGGCGATCTGATCGGGGAAATCTCCCTGGCCATGACCAATGGAATCGGCCTGGGCCGCATCGCAAACACCATCCACCCGTACCCCACCCGCGCCGAGGCCATCCGCCAGGCGGGCGACGCCTACAACAGGAGCCGGCTGACGCCGCTTGTCAGGTGGCTGTTCGGGAAATGGCTGTCCTGGACGCTGTGAAGGCGAAGCCGCTTACCCTGTAGACAATTCCTCCCATTGCGGCGCTGATGCCGGGATGGTTGACCCGTGAGGGCAATCCCGAGGACGGCTGGGAAAGAGCCGGAGCCGGGTATTTTTTTGCGTCCGTTTTCCGGGCTCCGTGCCGTGATTGACAGGGATCATGGCGGGTCTTATTTAAACTTAAATCTAGTCAATATTTTATTCATATTTTAACATATTTATTCGATTTATATAGATAAATTCTTAATAACAATATGCATAATTCTAATCAAATCTAATACGAATCCGAGTCGGAAGGTGGGCTATTGTGTTGTCGCTGGCGGAATTTCTTGAGCACGGTCCGGCCACGTCCAGGGAAATTCAGGACGCGACCGGGTTGTCGCAGGCCGCCGTCTCAAGGCAGCTGAGGAAGATGGGGCATCGTGTCGTGGCAATCAGGAGCGGCAGGACTCCACGGTACGTCATGACGCGAAACGCCTTCGGCGGTGGCGACCGGCTGCCTTTGGCCGTGGTCGATGCGCACGGGGGCGCGGCGGTGGTCGCTCATATCCGTCCCCTGGTGACAGGAGGGTTCCATGTCGAACCGTCGCCGGGGATGCCTTCGCTGCTGTTGGGTGAACGGGGTGACGGGTCGTATGATGATCTTCCGTATTTTCTGCAGGATCTGGGGCCCCAGGGATTTCTCGGAAGGCGGATCGCCAGGGAGATGTGCGGTCGTTTCCCGGAATTCCCGGACGATCCAAAATGGTGGTCGACAAATCATATAGGAAGGTACCTGATATCCAATGGGGACGATCTGCCCGGCAACTTCACGTTGGGGGAGCAGGCGCTGCTTCGCGTGCGCCGCAGGCCTGACGCCGTCGATGACGCGGAGTATCCTCTCCTGGCGGACAGAGTCATGCAAGGCGAGGTGCCGGGATCGTCGGCCGGAGGGGAGCAGCCCAAATTCACCGCGTTCAGCGGAAAGAGCATGTCGCATGTCATCGTCAAGTTTTCGCCTCCCGGCAACAGCGAGATATCGAGACGGTGGCGTGACGTGCTCATTACGGAATATCATGCCGCTGTGATAGTGCGTGAGCACGGTTTTCAGGTTGCGGAAACGAGATTGCTTGAGACGGGCGGGCGGCTGTTTCTGGAGTCGAAGCGATTTGACCGGGTTGGAGAATATGGCCGAATGTCGATGATCTCCCTGGCGGCCGTCGATGCGGAGTTCGTCGGGTCGGGCTCAAGCTGGCCGCGCGCGCTCAAGGCGCTGGCCGGGAGAGGTCTGATCGCCCCGGAGCATGTGGTTGATGCCGAGTCGCTATGGTGTTTCGGGAAACTCATTCACAACACGGACATGCACTTGGGAAATCTGAGCCTGGCCATGGATGGGCACGTGTTCAGGCTGTTGCCCGTGTACGACATGTGTTCCATGGGCTTCGCCCCGCGAAGCGGCGGGGAAGTGCGGCCATATGCCTTTGCGGCGCGCCATCCGCAGCGACTGGTAATCGATGACGAAACTTACGGCACAGTCCGGCGAATGGCCGCCGGTTTCTGGGAAAGTGTAGCCCGGGACGGCAGAATATCCGGCGAATTTAAGGCATTTCTGCGACAGGGTAATCCTGTGGACATGGTGGAGTGATCCGGGGCCGAGGGCTTGAGGCCAAGATTCATTATTAACCATGACGTCAATAGCAACACCAAGAGCAAGGCCACCAGTTTCTGTTATACTCATCTGCGCAACTCTTACACAGGTAATATCGAAATTTTCAGGATGCTCAGCTAAAGATTGAGTGACTTTTTTCGATACATCTATCGTAAACTGACCGTAATCAACGATGTGGCTAGCCTTCATTTATTTTATCCACTGTTAAAAGTTAGATAATATAAAATGAATTATCGATCAATAATTCTTATTTTCTATATATTTTTTTAAAAATTTAACAGCAAATTGTAAATCACTTGGATTTGACAATACAGATTGATATAAAGGAACGCTAATGCTGTAGAAGTACATATTTTTCCAATATTTATACGGATTTCTTAACAAAGAAATATTTTCATTTTTAGATATTTTCATCCCTAAAGATTTTGTTATGATATTTATGTCGTCACTGTAATAT
>Ga0209066_10000111_pt1 | contig 117417 bp, 111 predicted proteins | sample All_14_2_FD_187198 | JGI IMG/M metagenome (GOLD analysis project Ga0209066, IMG submission 187198) | Freshwater microbial communities in response to fracking from Pennsylvania, USA - Allegheny Zone_MetaG_DW_15 (SPAdes) (version 2) ...
GCGTTCGGGGGAGGGCAGGCTCACGATGGGGTCGATGCAGAGGTGTTCTGAAGGATACGGACGGCCAACGGTGGCGGCGTTCCGGCGCAGGCGCAATGGTAGCCCGATCGGCGCCTGGGCGGGCATGGACCTGCTGCGCCTGACGGGCTCGGATGCTGCGCCGCGGAATGCGCAGCGCTTGAGTCGCCGGGGCGCTGGCTGCAGACTCGACATCCCTTTCGCTGCTGCCCTGTCACACCGTGCGTCTGCCACCGCTTTCCCTGATCGTCGTCGCCCAGCTTTTCGGCACTTCGCTGTGGTTTTCGGCCAACAGCGCCGGGGATGACTTGATGCGGGTGTGGGGCCTCCAGCCGGCCGACATCGGCCGGCTGACCAATGCCGTGCAGCTTGGCTTCATTCTGGGTACGTTGGGATTTGCGCTCAGTGGGCTGGCAGATCGATTTGCAGCGAGCCGGATTTTTGCGCTGTGTGCCGTGTTGGGGGCGGTTGCGAATGCCGGGTTTGCGTTGCTTGCGCAGGGCTTGGGGGAGGGGCTGGCGTGGCGTTTCGCCGTGGGGCTGGCGCTGGCAGGGGTGTATCCGCTGGGGATGAAGCTGGTGGTGAGCTGGGTGCCGCAGCAGGCCGGTGCCGCACTGGCGTGGCTGGTGGGCATGCTGACGCTGGGTACGGCGCTGCCGCATGGGGTGCGGATGCTGGATGTCGGCTGGGGTTGGCAGGTGACCCTGCTGGTGTCCTCCGCGCTGGCGTTGCTGGCGGCGGTCATGATCTTCGCGCTGGGTGACGGGCCGCATCTGGCGCGACGGCCGGGTGCGCCCCGCCTGCGCCTGGGCGAAGGCATGTATGCGCTGCGGGAGCCGCGCTTTCGCGCGTCGGCACTGGGATATTTCGGTCACCAGTGGGAGCTGTACGCCTTCTGGACCTTGGTGCCGCTGTTGGTCACGGCCGCGCGCGGGGCCGAGGCGGGCTCGCCATCGGGCCCGGCGTTTGCGGTGATCGGCATCGGGGCGGCAGGCTGCGTGCTCGGAGGCTGGCTGAGCCGGCGCATCGGCAGTGCGCGCGTGGCAGCCTTGGCCTTGGCTGTTTCTGCCCTGTGCTGCGCTCTTTATCCGTTGGCCACGGGTTGGCCGCCGTTATGGCTGGCCGCGTTGATGCTGGTGTGGGGTGCGAGTGTGGTCGCGGATTCACCGCATTTCTCGGCGCTATCGGCGCGCGCCTGCCCGCCAGAGAGTGTGGGCAGTGCGCTGGCTTTCCAGAACGCGATCGGCTTTGCCATCACCCTGGGCTCGATCGAGCTGACCACCCGGCTGTGGCCTGTGATTGGCGACCGCGTGGCCTGGGTGCTGCTGCCGGGCCCGGTGTTCGGCTTGATCGCGCTGTCGCCGTTGTGGCGCCCGCGCGGCGCGAGCGCCTAACCGCTCAGCCGACCGTCTTCGGCTCTGCCGGCAGGTGGATCACGTGCTGGTACATGTCTACCTGCGGATAGGGAATGGTGATGCCGTTGTCGTCGAAGGCGATCTTCACCTTTTCTTTCAGATCGCACAGCGTGTCGAAGTAGTCGGCCGTGGCCACCCATGGACGGACATGCAGATTCACGCTGCTGTCCGCCAGGTCGGCTACGCCGACGAACGGCGCGGGGTCGGCCAGCACGCGCGGGTCATCCTTCAGCACCTGCTCGATGATGCCTTTTACCTTGCGAATGTCGTCGTCGTAGCTGATGCCGAACAACAGGTCGATGCGGCGCGTCTCGCGGGCGGAGTAGTTGATGATCACGCCGGAGTAGATCGCGCCGTTGGGCACGATGATTTCGCGGTTGTCCACGGTGCGAAAGGTGGAGCTGAAGATATTGATCTTCTCCACCACGCCGGACGTGCCACCGGCCTCCACGAAATCGCCGGCCTTGAACGGACGGAACACGATCAGCATCACGCCGGCGGCGAAATTCTTCAGCGAATCCTGCAGCGCCAGGCCGATCGCCAGGCCGGCTGCACCGATCAACGCGACCAGCGAGGTGGTGTCGACGCCCAGGCGATCGAGCGCGGCAATCACCACGACCAGCAGCAGCACACCTTGCAGGATCGACAGGATGAAGTTCACCAGGATCACGTCGAGCTTTGCATGCGTGAGCACCTTGCGCACCACGGCGAGGATGCCGCGTGCGATCCAGCGGCCGACGATGAAGGTACCGAGGGCAAACAGCAGGTTGATGCCCCAGGGCAGGGCGTAGGTGTCGATCCAGTCGAGGTTGGTGAGTGTGTCCAGCATGCGATGGCAATCCTTTTTGGTGTGGGGTGGATCGGAAGAGGAACCGTTTCGTCACCGAATCCGCGAGGTTGTTCCACAAATGGTGTGGCCGTGCAGGCGCGACCTTAGCCCAGCTTCGTGATCGGTGCATTTCGCCAGACCGTGTGCGGTGCCTTATCCCGCGTGACGGAAGCCGTTAAACTCGCGGTCTTTGTCCAGTTTCCGTCGGAGCGATCCATGACTGTCCAGCGCGTTCTTACCGGGATCAAACCCTCGGGCACGCCCCACCTCGGCAACTACGCCGGCGCCATTCGTCCGGCGATTGCCGCCAGCCGTCATCCGGGGGTGGAAAGCTTCTACTTCCTGGCCGACTACCATGCGCTGATTTCCACCACCGACCCGCTGCGCGTGCAGCGCTCGACGCTGGAAATCGCCGCCACCTGGCTGGCCGCCGGGCTCGACACCGATCGGGTGTGGTTCTATCGCCAGTCCGACATTCCCGAAATTCCCGAACTGACCTGGCTGATCACCTGCGTCGCCGGCAAAGGTCTGCTCAACCGTGCCCATGCCTACAAGGCGGCCGTGGACCGCAACACCGCCGAAGGTCTCGACCCCGATGCCGGTGTCAACATGGGTCTGTACATGTATCCGGTGTTGATGGCGGCCGACATCCTGATGTTCAAGGCGCATTCGGTGCCGGTCGGGCGCGACCAGATCCAGCACATCGAGATGGCGCGCGACATCGCCGGCAGTTTCAACCATCTGTACGGCGAGCACTTCGTGCTGCCCGAAGCCGCCATCGACGCCTCGGTCGCCACGCTGCCCGGGCTGGATGGGCGCAAGATGAGCAAGAGCTACGATAACGTCATTCCCCTGTTCGCCACCCCGGCCGAGATGAAGAAGCAGATCTTCTCCATCGTCACCGACTCGAAGGCGCCGGGCGAACCCAAGGCTGCCGACGGTTCGGCGCTGTTCGAGCTGTATCAGGCTTTCGCCACTGCCGAGGAAACGCGTGCCATGCGCACCGCTTTCGAGGACGGTATCGCATGGGGCGAAGCCAAGCAGGCGCTGTTCGAGAAGGTCGAATCCGCCCTCGCACCGATGCGTGAGAAATACCAGGCCTTGATCGCCGAACCCACACAGATCGAAAAATTGTTGCACGAGGGGGCAGCCAAGGCGCGCGCGATCGCCACGCCTTTTCTCGCCGAGCTGCGCCACGCCGTCGGTCTGCGCAACCTGGCCACGGTGGCCAAGCCGGCCGCAGTAGAAAAGCCCAAGGCGGCGCTGCCGCAGTTCAAGCAGTATCGCGAGGCGGATGGTCGCTTTCACTTCAAGCTGGTGGCGGCCGATGGTGGCTTGTTGTTGCAGGGTAAGGGCTTTGCCTCGCCGCGCGAGGCCGGCAGCGTGGTGTCGGCGCTGAAGCAGGGCGCGGCGTTCGAGTTGAAAGGCGCGGTGCTGCATCTGGACGGTGCGGCGGTCGCCCAGCTGGCCGATGGCGTGGACGAAGTCGCCTTGCGCACTGCGCTGGCGGCGTTCGCCGATTGATCGATCCTTTGCGGGCGGGCCGTTTGTCCGCCGCTTGTCGTACCCAGGCGGCCCCTTCGACGGGCCGCTTGTCATTTAAGGGTGCCTTGCCTCTACGCCTACGGGTCGGGCGGGGCAGGCCTCCCTGAGCGGTGTGTGCTGCGCTGTTTGTTCCATCGTCTTGAGGGGCGGAACTCGTCACCCGGCCCGCAATCAACGCTGCGTCAATTGCACGTCCGTTTCGCGCGCAAGGGCCAACAATGCCTGATTAAGAGGGCGATTCGGGTTGATTGTCTCGGATAAAGCAACAGTGATTTGCCATTTGCCCGGTGTTTCTTCGCCGGAGAGGTCTGTAAGGTTCGTTCATCAACGTTGTCGCTCAAATCCGGCAACCCAACGAAAGGACGCTTCCTCATGCCCGCCCACTACACCCCGACCGCCAAGACGCTGCACTGGGTCATCGCTATGCTGATCTTCGGCATGCTCGGCCTGGGTTTCTACATGACCGGGCTGGATCTTTCGCCCACCAAGCTGCAGATCTACTCGTGGCACAAGTGGGTGGGCGTCACCGTGTTCATGCTGGTGGTCGTGCGCCTGGCCTGGCGTGTCACGCATCGGCCGCCGGCGCTGCCGTCGCACATGGCGCCCATCGAACGCCTTGCCGCCCATGCCGGCCACCACCTGCTGTACGTGCTGATGTTCGCCATTCCGCTCACCGGCTGGCTGATGAGTTCGGCCAAGGGTTTCCAGACCGTCTGGTTCGGTGTGCTGCCCATCCCCGACCTGCTGGCCAAGGACAAGGCGCTCGGCGATCTGCTGCAGACCGTGCATCTGGGCCTGAACCTGCTGCTGATCGCGATCCTGCTGGCCCATGTCGGCGCCGCGCTGAAGCATCACTTCTTCGACAAGGACGACGTGCTGACCCGCATGCTGCCGCGTCGCCGCGCCTGACCCCTGCGTCTGACCTGACATCGAAACAATCTTCAAGGACTCGACACCATGAAACGCACCGCATTGGCCCTGTTCTCGGCACTGGCTTTCGCAAGCTCGGCTGCCCATGCCGTCGAATACACCCAGGTCCAGGCTGACAAGAGCCAGATCCGCTTCGGCTACCAGCAGATGGGCGTGTCGATGGACGGGACCTTTGGCCAATTCACCAGCCAGCTCCGGTTCGACCCGGCTGCACCGGAGACCGCAGCCGCCACGATCGAAGTCGCGCTCGCCAGCATCGACACCGGCAGCGAGGAGGGCGACGAGGAGGCGGCGCGCAAGACCTGGTTCAACACCAAGGACTTCCCGACCGCACGCTTCGAATCCACCGCCGTCAAGGCACTGGGTGGCAACAAGTACGAGGTCGCCGGCAAGCTGACGATCAAGGGCACGACCCAGAACGTCGTGGTGCCCGCCACCTTCACGCCGCAGGGCACCACTGGCGTGTTCGACGGCACGCTGACGATCAAGCGCGGCGATTTCTCGATCGGCGAGGGGGCCTGGAAGGCCTTCGATATCGTCGCCAATGACGTCGTGATCAAGTTCCTCATCACCGCCGCGGCGAAATAAGCCGCTACATCACTTCAATCAACCCCAACCGCAATCCCAACAGGACTGACCCCATGAACCGTATCGCCAAGCTTTCCGCCGCCCTGATCATTTCCGCCGCCGCCACCTCGGCCCTGGCCGCGCCGGAAACCTACAGCATCGATGGCACCCACACCTTCCCGAGCTTCTCGTACAGCCACTTCGGCCTGTCGACCCAGATTTCCAAGTTCGAGACCACCACCGGCAGCGTCATCCTCGACAAGGCGGCCAAGACCGGCGCGGTTGATATCACCATCGACATGAAGTCGATCAACACCGGCTACGCCACCTTCAACGAGCACATCCAGGGCGAGGACTTCCTCGACACCGCCAAGTATCCGACGGCCACCTTCAAGTCGACCAAGGTGAGCTTCGACGGCGACAAGCCGGTGAGCATCGATGGCAACCTGACGATCAAAGGCGTGACCAAGCCGGTGACCTTGAAGGTAACCCACTTCACCACCATGCCCCACCCGATGCTGAAGAAGGACACGATCGGCGCCAACGCCACCACCGTAATCAAGCGCAGCGAGTTCAACGCCGGCAAGTACGCGCCGAACGTGGGTGACGACGTGACCATCACCGTCTCGCTGGAAGCGATCAAGAACTGATCTGCGCTTCAAGCCCAGGGGGCTGCGATCTCTTCCGTTGGAAGGGGGCGCGGCCCTTTTTCTATTTGTCCGACGGCGCTTGCAAGTGATCGCGATAGGCCGCGAGTGCTTTGCTCAGGCGCTCGTCGTTGGCACTGAACGCGCGGCAGGAGCGGCACATCAGGCGGTGCTGGGTCGCCCAGAAGCGCTCCATCGCACCCGCGTTTTCGAGTTGTCCCGAGGTCAAGCGGAAGATGTATTCCTTGCACTTCATCATGATGGACGTCCTCCGAACCAGCGCTCGTTGAGGCAGAGCTGCAGCTGCTTGCGCGCGCGGCTCATGCACTGCCAGTAGTCTGCCTGTGTCAGCCCCAGCACCTCGCAGATCTCGCCAGCCTCGCACTCGAGGAAGGTCTTCATGCTGAAGACACGGGCCGGTTTGGGCGGCAGATTGTTGACGCACAGATCGACCACGGCGAAGAACTGTTCGGTGCTGAGCTGCTCTTCCGGCGTGTCCCAGTGCTGCGGGGCCAGACCGTCCGCCCAGCGTCCGCGGGCGTTGAACAGGGTGTCGTCGAGATCGTCCTCGAACACTTCGCTGTAGCTCAGTTCGCGACGGTATTTGTAGCGCAGACGGTCCGTGATCTTGTGCCGCAGGATGCCGAACAGATAGGTCTTGATGCTCGTGTCGGCGATGCTCTTCCAGTCGGTGGCCAGCATGGCGGCAAGCACGTCCTGCACGGCGTCTTCCGCATCTTCGCGACGTGGCAGGTGCAGCTGCGCAAAGCGCAGCATCGGCACGCGAAAATCATGGGCGAGTTGTTCGAGATCCATTGTCGGCGTACGCCTTGGCAGGGTTTTTAGGCTGGCTTGGATCGGGACGTGTGCAGCAGTCGGTCCACGGCGAGCCGGCCGCCGCCCTGTGTGAGCAGCGCCAGCAGCATGATGCCCAGCATCAAGGGCACTTTGAAGCCCAGTCCGTGCTCGGTTTCGATCTGGTTCCAGCCCGCCCAGCCCAGATCGAAATGCACCGTGTAGACGGCGACATAGGTGATGTAGAGCAGACCCAGCGCGGCAAGCCGCGTCATCAGACCCAGGATGAGGGCAAGCCCCAGCGCCAGTTCGAGGCCGCCAGCCATCACCCAGTTGAGGTCGGCGCCCAGCAGCGTGTGCGGAAAGGGAAAGGACAGCCCGGCAAACCACGCCGGCGCCGGCAGGCCTGCGCTCAGCTTGGTGTAGCCGGCCAGCAGGAATTCCTGTCCCGCCCACAGCCGCAGCGCAAGCAGGCCCCAGTCAGTCAGCGGGCTCAGCGCTCGCTCGGGCAAGGAAAGCCACGAATTCATCTTTCAGATCTCCGTAAAAATGCGAGGGCCACGCCGACTGACGGACGAATTCCGCGATCAGCGTGTCCCATGCGTCCTCGCCCAGGCCGGGTCGCAGTTGGGGGAAGTGCGCGTCCACCATCTGACGGGCGCCCAGGCGTACGAGATAACGGTAGGCGCGCATGCCGGCTTCGGTATATCCGGCGGGCAGCGTGTCGGTCTGGCCCCTCACGTAGGCGTAGAAATCTGCAGGCATGACAGCTCCCGGTTGATCACGTCCACGGTCGGGACATCGTTGTCCCATTCCAGCAAGATGGGTGTGCCGTGTTCGCGCGCCAGTCGCCTGGCGTGGTGGGCAACATGCGACTCGACGCCCTGGCTGTGGGTGTCGATGTACAGCCCGAAACGCGCGTCGAATTCATGCCCGGCGACATGCAGATAGCTCACCCGCGACAGGTCGATGCGGGCGATGAAGGTGTCGATGTCGGCGCCCGCGTGGTTCTTGCGATTGACATCGATGTTGTTGAGATCCAGCAGCAGATGGCAGTCGGCGTGCTCCACCACCATCGACAGGAAATCCGCTTCCGCCATGTCGCCTATATTGGTGTACCAGGTGGTGTTCTCGATGCCGATGCGACGGCCCAGCACGTCCTGCACCTGCTTGATGCGGTCCGCCACCCGCAGTGCTTCCGGGCGGGTGAAGGGGATCGGGAACAGGTCGTATAGCTGATGGGCATCGCCACTGGCGGCAAGATGGTCGGAGTAATGCACGCAGCCCAGTGCGTCCATCAATCCGCCAATCTCACGCACGAAGCCGGCGTCGATCGGTGCCGTGCCCCCGAGATTCAGCGATACGCCGTGCAACTGCACCGGCCGGCCCGACTCGATGAGCCGATGCAGGGGGGCGGTGTCACGGCGCAGCCAGTTTTCGGGGGCGACCTCGAAGAAGTCCGCATGAACGGCCGACATGTCCCAGTCGGCCATTTCGCGGCGGTAACCCAGTCCGGCCATGGCGCTTGCCTGCCTTACTTCTTGGCGCAGCTGCTTTCCTTCTTCGAGCAGGCCGTGTCTTTTTTGCTGCAGGCGCTGTCCTTGCCGTCGGTCGTCGTCTCCTTCTTGCCGCAGGTGCCGGCGCCGCATTTGGCATCGGCGGGCGAGGCTGCGAAAGCCGAACCGGCAACGAGGGCGGCGGCGAGGGTGGCGATGGTCTTGATGTTCATGGTCGAGTCTCTCCGGGGATGAAAGTGCGCAACCGGGTGTGCGCACTGCTGTAGTCGGCGCTGCAGTGCAAACCTGACAGTGCCGCGTAAAAATTATTCCGAGCACCTCAGAAGGCGGTTTTCGCTTCCAGTTCCTTGAACAGCCAGTGCTGGAAGCTGCTGATCTTGGGCAGCTCGGCGGCTTTATCGGTATGGCCGGCTTCGGTGCCTCCGGCTCCAATGCGCAACTCTACGCGCACTTCGATATCACCCCGGCTAACATCGTCGCCGAAGCGAAACGCCATCTCTGATCCCCACGAGACTCCCAAAAATGCACAAGATCGTCTTCCTCGACCGCGAGACCATCGCGCCGCAGATCCGCCTGCGTAGCCCCGCGTTCGCGCACGAACTGGTGGTCCATGACAAGACCGCCCCCGATCAGGTCGTCGAACGCCTGGCTGGCGCCACCATCGCCATCACCAACAAGGTGCCGCTGTCCGCTGCGGTGCTGGCGCAACTGCCCGAACTGCGCCTGATCGCCGTGGCCGCCACCGGCACCGACTGCGTCGACAAAGCGTATTGCCAGCAGCACGACATCGCGGTGACCAACATCCGTGGCTATGCGGTCAATACGGTGCCCGAGCACACCTTCGCGCTGATGCTGGCGCTGCGGCGCAACCTGGTGGCCTACCGTGATGACGTGCTGGCGGGCGAATGGCAGCGTTCGGGCCAGTTCTGCTTCTTCAACCACGCCATCCACGATCTGCGCGGCGCCCGCCTGGGCATCATCGGCGAAGGCGTGCTGGGCCAGCGCGTGGCCGACATCGCGCGCGCCTTCGGCATGGAGCCGCTGTTCGCCGCACGCAAGGGCAAGACCGGCGCCGGCCGCCTGTACACGCCGTGGGACGAAATGCTGGCGACCAGCGACATCATCACCCTGCATTGCCCGCTGACCCCGCAGAACCGCGGCATGATCGCGATGCCCGAATTCCGCGCCATGGCGCGCCGTCCGCTGATCATCAATACCGGGCGTGGCGGCCTGGTTGACGAGGCGGCGCTGGTGCAGGCGCTGGACGAAGGTCTGATTGCCGGCGCCGGCTTCGACGTCGCCGACGGCGAGCCGCCCGCAGCCGACAGCCCGATGATGCGCATCGCTTCGCGCCCCAACGTCATCCTGACGCCGCATGTGGCCTGGGCCTCGGACGAGGCGCAGCAGACGCTGGCCGACCAGTTGATCGACAACATCGACAACTTCGTCGCCGGTCGGCCGAGCAACCTGGTGCAGGGCGCCTACTGACGGACGCGCGCACGCTGGAATAAGATGCGGCCTCGATTCCTACACGGCTTCCGGGCCGCATCGCCATGTCAGACTCCCGCTCGCTCGAAACCCTCACCGTGCATGGCCTCGGCCGCGTTGCCGAGCCTTACCGCGACATCGTTCCGCCGATCCACCTGGCCAGCACCTTCGAGCGTGCGGCTGACGGCAGTTACCCCGGTGGCCGGGTTTATGCGCGCGACGGCAGTCCGGCCTACATCGAGGCCGAAGAGGTGCTGCGTCGCCTCGAAGGCGGCACGCAGGCGCTGCTGTTCGGGTCCGGTCACGCCGCGGCCACGGCCGTGCTGCAGGCGCTGGCGCCGGGCGAACGCGTGGTGGCGCCGCAGTCGATGTACTGGGCGCTGCGCAAGTGGTTGCTCGACCTGGCCGCACATGGCCACATCCAGATCGCTTTTTACGACAACGCCGACCTGGCCGATCTCGAACGTCAGCTGGCTGCCGCGCCGACCCGCCTGCTGTGGGTGGAAACCCCCGCCAATCCCACCTGGGAAGTCACCGACATCCGCGCCGCGGTTGCTCTGGCTCGGCAGCATGGCGCGCTGACGCTGGTCGACTCCACCGTGGCGACCCCGGTGCTGTCGCAGCCGCTGGCGCTGGGAGCGGACATCGTGCTGCACTCGGCCACCAAGTACCTCAACGGCCATTCCGACGTGGTTGCCGGTGCGCTGATCACGCGCGAGGACTCGCCGCTGTGGCAGCGCGTGCGCACCCTGCGCAACCTGGGTGGCGCCATCCTCGGACCGTTCGAGGCCTGGTTGCTGCTGCGTGGCATGCGCACGCTGCATCTGCGCGTGCGTGCGGCGTGTGCCAACGCTTTGCAGTTGGCTACGACGCTCGAAAGTCATCCGGCGATTGCGCATGTGCTGTACCCCGGCCTGCCGTCCCACCCCGGGCATGCGGTCGCCGCGGCGCAGATGCAGGGCGGATTTGGCGGCATGTTGTCGATTCGCCTGCGGGGTGGCGAAGCTCAGGCGCGGGAAGTCGCCGCGCGCGTGCAGGTGTTCAAGCGTGCGACTTCGCTCGGCGCGGTGGAAAGCCTCATCGAACACCGTGCCAGCGTCGAGGGCGAGGGCAGCCGTTGCCCGACGGATTTGCTGCGCTTGTCGATCGGGATCGAGCCGGTTGCGGATCTGCTGGCGGATCTGGAGCAGGCGCTGGGCGGCGAGTAAGGGCGTTTTGCAGTGCTTCATGAGCCGGGAGAGCCTCGGTCGTACTCGCCCGGTTTGGCGGAGGGCTGCCCCCCCCGGCCGGCTTTGATCCGCCCATCCCGACCTTCCCCTACGGCAACTTGCATTGCCCGCAGCATATCGATTAATCTCCGTCCGCATTCGATCCGGGTGCTCTGTCATAAAGCCTTATGACAGGGTGAAACGGGAAGTCCGGTGACGTCGTCCGCCCTGCGCGCACGACCAGTCCGGCGCAGCCCCCGCTGCTGTAAGCCTGACGACTCCGCCATACGCCACTGAGCCTTGTGCTCGGGAAGGTCGGCGGACGAGGAAGAAGGCAAGCCAGAAGACCGGCCCGATCGAGTTTGGTTGATGTGAGCCCCGGGGTGTGGGTTCGGTCCGACTGGTTTTCCGCCGGCTGCCTGCGTGCGCCGGAAGCTCCAGCCGATTCGTATTGCATGCGTTCGCACGTCCGTGGCCTGGCCATGGCCCTCGTTCGCACGCGCCCCCCGCTGTCGTGGCTCTCATCGTTTTTCGACGCACTCGTGGGGAGTCATCATGCATATCGAACCCGGCATCCTTTCCGGCGCCAAGATCGCCGCCGCCAATCTCGCTGCCACTGGCCTGCTGGCCGCCCAGGCACCGCAACTCGTCAAACGCCCGCAATTCGTGCTGCGCACGCTGCTGGCGGCGCTGTTTTTTTCCGTTTTCATGCAGAGCTTCCACCTGCCTGCGGGCGCGTCTGAGCTGCATTTCCTTGGCGCGATGCCGATCTACCTGACGCTGGGCTTCGTGCCCACCTTGCTCGGTTTCGGGCTCGGCTTGCTGCTGCAGGGCGTGGTTTTCGAGCCGGCCGACCTGCTGCATCTGGGCGTGAATTTCCTGTCGCTGGCCGTGCCGCTGGTGGCGCTGCATGCCACGCTGGGCCGCAGGCTTGCGCTGGGGGCTGCGACCGAAATCCGGTCGGTGCTGAAGCTCGATGCCGCCTACTACGCTGGTGTCGCCGCCATGGTTGGCTTCTGGCTGTCGATGGGGCAGGTCGCCACGCCTTTCGCTGAGTGGATGAGCTTTGCCGCCGCCTATCTGCCGGTGGTGCTGATCGAGCCGGTGCTGACGGTGGCGGTGGTCAAGCTGCTGCAGTCGCAGGCGCATCGCCCGCTGGTGAAGCTGTGCTTTGCCGTCCCGGCACGCGGCTGATGCGGGCCACGTCTGACAAGGCCGTAGGCACGGTCTGGTTCGTCGGCGCAGGGCCTGGCGACCCGGACCTGATCACGGTGAAAGGTCGCCGCCTGCTGGAGCAAGCGGGCGCGATCCTGTTCGCCGGCTCGCTGGTCGACCGCACGGCCACGCAGTTCGCGCCGGTCGGCTGCGAGATCCGTGACTCGAAGGACATGACACTGGAGGACATGAGCGCCTGGCTGGTCGAAGCCTGCGCCCGCCACCACACCGTGGTGCGGCTGCAGACCGGTGATCCCGGCCTGTACGGTGCGCTGGTCGAGATGACGCGCCCGCTCGATGCGGCCGGGATTGCCTGGCAGGTGGTGCCGGGCGTGTCCTCGGCGATGGCCTCGGCCGCAGCGGCCGGTGAGACCCTGACCCTGCCGGAAGTGACGCAGACCGTGATCCTCACCCGTGTTGCCGGCCGCACGCCGATGCCGCCGGGTGAGGACCTGGCGGCGCTCGCCGCACACCGCACGACGCTGTGCATCTTCCTGTCGATCACGCTGTTGCACGAGGTGCAGCGCGCACTGCGCGCCGCCGGCTGGCCGGAGGAGGCGCCCATTGTGGTGGTGCAGAAGGCGAGCTGGCCGGGCACGGAAAAGATCGTCCGCGGCACGCTGGCCGACATCAAGCGCCGCTGCCAGGACGAGAAGATCGCCAGCCAGGCCATGATCATCGCCAGCCCCGCGCTCGGCGCTCGCCACTGGCCCGACATCGCCCGCTCCAAGTTGTACGACCCGGGCTTCAGCCACCGCTTCCGCAAGGCCTCGGTGCCTGCTGTCGAAGCTGGCCTGCCCACCGGAGAATCCGCATGAACGACACCGCCATTCTCCTCGTTGGCCACGGTTCGCGTAATCGCGAGGGCAACAAGGAGATCCTGCATTTCGCCGCCCAGTGGCGCGATCGCCACCCCGGCTGGCGCATCGAGACCTGTTTCATAGAGCACGCAGAGGTGTTGCTTGACGAGGGTCTGGACCGTGCTGCGCAGGGTGCGCGCCGGGTGGTCACGATTCCCTTCATCCTCAACGCCGCCGGCCACGTCAAGATGGAGCTGCCGGCCGCTATCGAGCGCGCGCGCCAGCGTCATCCCGGCGTTACCTTCGCCTGCGCCCGCCATCTGGGCATGGGGCGCGAGATCTTCAACGTGCTCAAAGGCCAGCTCGACCGCCTGCTCAAGCAGCTCGACATGCCCGATCCGCAGACCACCGGCGTGGTGCTGCTCGGCCGGGGTTCGTCGGATGCCGGCGCCAATGGCGAACTGGCCAAGATGGCGCGCTGGCTGTACGAGGATGGCGACCACGAGTTGGTCGACCTCGCCTTCACCAGCGTCACCTGGCCGCGGCTCGAAACCGTCGTCCAGCACCAGGCACGGTTGGGCATGACGCAGATCTGCATCGTGCCGGTGTACCTCTTCAGCGGCGTGTTGATGGATCGCATCCGGGCGCAGGTCGCGCGCCTGCAACGGCAGTACCCGCAGATCGTCTTTGCCCTCGGCACTCACTTCGGCTTCGACAAGGGCATCTTCGACCTGCTCGATACCAAGGTCGGCGGCCAGGAGTTGCCGGAAGGCGCGCTGCTGGAGTGCGATGGCTGCAAGTACCGCCTCGCCGCCGAGGCCGAGCATCTGCATGACCACAGCCATACACACGTCCATCACATGGACCACGACCATGCACACGCCCATGACCACGCGCACGCCTGACGCCATGACCACCAACACCGTCACCGAACAGCTCACTGCAGCAGGCCGCGCGATCGAGCACGATTCCTTCGCCATCATCGACGCCGAGGTCGGCAGCCACGCCTACGGCGCCGGTCAGTGGCCGGTCGTGCGCCGCATGATCCACGCCAACGCCGACTTCGACTTCAACGGTCTCACGGATTTCCACCCGGATGCGGTCGAAGCGGGCCTGACCGCCATCCTCGCCGGCGGCACGTCCGTCGTCGCCGACGTCGAGATGATTTGCGTCGGCCTGTCGGCATCGCGCCTGGCGCACTTCGGCATGCGCACCCATCAGTTCATTTCCGACACGGACGTCATCGAGCGCGCCCGCGCCGAGGACACCACGCGCGCCGTACAGGCGATGCGCAAGGCCCACCGCCTCGGCGTGCTCGACGGCGCCATCGTCGGCATCGGCAACGCGCCCACGGCGCTGATCGAACTGGTACGGCTGATCCGCGACGAAGGCGTGCGCCCGGCGCTGGTCGTCGGCATGCCGGTCGGCTTCGTGTCGGCGGCCGAGTCCAAGGACCTGATGGCCGAGGTCGCTGAAGTGCCGTGGATCGTCATCCGTGGCCGCAAGGGCGGCTCCACCCTGGTGGTGGCTGCGATCCATGCCCTGCTCGGGCTGGCCGAAGCCCGCCAATTGCAGGCCTTGCAGGGCTGAGGGCAGGCGATGGCGGCAGGACACGCATTGCCGGACAAGGTGCGCAAGGGTGACGCCAAGCGCGACCGCGGCAACCGCACGGGTTTTTCGACGGGCGCCAATTCGGCCGCGGCGGCGGCTGCAGCGACGCTCGGACTGGTCCACGGCGACGTCCCGGACGCAATCGAGTGTGTGCTGCCCAATACGATGCGAGTGCGTTTCACGATCACCGACGGCCATGTCGACGGTGACCACGCTCACGCGGTGTCGATCAAGGATGCCGGCGATGATCCCGATGCCACTCATGGCGCCCATCTCACTGCCGACGTGCGCCGCATTCCCGGCGGCGGGGGCGAAGTGATCCTGAGAGGCGGGGCCGGTGTCGGCGTGGTCACCAAGCCCGGCCTGGGGCTCGAAGTGGGCGGCCCGGCGATCAACCCGGTGCCGCGGCGCAACATCATCGACAACGTGCGCGCAGCGGGCGCGCCCATCCTCGCCGCAGGCGACAGTCTGGAGGTCACGATCTCGGTGCCCGGCGGCGAGGACATGGCGAAGAAGACGCTCAATGCCCGCCTCGGCATTCTCGGCGGCATCAGCATCCTCGGCACCACCGGCATCGTCCGCCCGTATTCCACCGCAGCCTTCCGCGCCAGCGTGATCCAGGCCATCGATGTCGCCGCCAATCAAGGCCAGACCTGCGTGGTGTTCACCACCGGCGGCCGCACCGAGAAATGCGCGATGCGCGAATTCCCGCAGTTGGACGAGGCCTGCTTCGTGCAGATGGGCGACTTCGTCAAGGCCGCCTTCACCACCGCAGTGAAGCAGGGCATGCAGCACATCATCGTCGGTGCCATGGTCGGAAAGCTCACCAAGATCGCCCAGGGCCTGTCGGTGACGCATGCCTGGCGCGAGGAGGTGGACCGCGAACTGATCGCCGGCGCTGCCGCCGAGGTCGGCGCGCCGGCCGATCTGGTCGCCGAGATCCGCGCCGCCGAAACCGCCCGCTTTGCCGCGGAGCGGCTGGCTGAGTTGGGCTTGGCTGTGGCCTTCCATCGCGCGCTGGCCGAGCGCGCCATCCGCAGCCTGCGCGAACGCTATCCCGGCCCGCACCGGCTCACCGTGCTGGCCTGCAATTTTGAAGGGGTGCCGATCGTGACCGTGAACGAAGCCGACCTGATAGAGACCTCACATGCCTGAAGCCACCACCCCCGTCTGCAGCATCGTCGGCCTTCTCGATGATGGCTGGGAGGGACTTGGCGCCTCGGCGCGCCAGCGCATCGAAACCGCCGCCTGTGTCGTCGGCGCCGGTCGCACACTGGAACTGATCGCGCCGCACGTACCGGCCGCCCGTCTGCTGAACATGGACGGCGCGCTGACCCGCGTGCCGGGCTGGATCGAGGCGGCGGCGGGGCAGGGCGGCCACACCGTGGTGCTCGCCACCGGTGACCCGCTGTGTCATGGCATTGCCAGCTTCCTGATTGGCAAGCTGGGTGCCGCGCGGATCGAAGTGCTGCCCGCACCGTCGACACTGCAGCTCGCCTTCGCTCGCCTGAAGAAGCCGTGGCAGGCGGCTCGCTTTACCTCCTGTCACGGCGCCGACGCCGGCGAATGGCAGATTGACCCGCTGCAACCCGGGCCGACGCCCGCGCATGGCTTGTACGGCTTGATTCGCGCCGTGGCCGAACACCCGCTGGTCGCCAGTTTTACCAGCCCCGCCAACAGTCCCGACCGCATTGCCCGTGCCTTGCTGTCCGTCGGCTATGGCGGGCCGGGTTGCGACGAGGACTTGCGCCTCTCGGTGGTCGCCCGCCTGGGCCTGGCTGGCGAGGCTGTCTTTGCCGACCTGTCGCTGGACGAAGTCGCAGCGGGCCGCTACCCCGAGCCCAACATCCTCGTCATTGAGCGCTGGTCATCGACCATCGACGCCGGGTCGAGTGCCGATAACGCCATGCGGCCCTTCTCCGGGCGCGCACCGCTATTCGGCTTCGACGACCTCGAATATGTCCAACGCACCCCGGAGAAGGGCCTGATCACCAAGCTCGAGGCGCGCGCGGTCTCGCTCGCCAAGCTGGCGCTGCGCGCCGACAGCGTGGTGTGGGACATCGGCGCCGGTTCCGGCTCGGTCGGCCTCGAAGCGAGCCGCATCGCGCGTCATGGCCATGTGTGGGCGATCGAAAAGAACGCCGCCGATGCTGCCAACGCGCGTGCCAACGCCCGCCGTCTGCGCGCCAGCAACTACAGTCTGTTCGAAGGCAAGGCGCCGGCCGGACTGGACGCTTGGCCCGATCCCGACGCGGTGTTCATCGGCGGCTCGGGTGGCGAGCTGGGGGAGTTGATCGCATTGGTGCTGCAGCGCCTGAAACCCGGCGGCCGGTTGGTGATGAATTTCGTCACGCTGGAAAATCTCGCGACCGCCACCGCCGTGCTGGCTGCCGCTGGCGCCGCCTGGGACGTGACCATGCTGTCGGCCGCACGCAGCCAGCCCATCCTCGACATGCACCGGCTTGCCGCGCAAAACCCGGTGTGGATCGTCACCGCCCGCAAGGAAACTGCATGAATACGCCCACATTGAACCCACGTCGTTTCGGCCGCCTGATCGGCGTCTCGCTCGGTCCCGGCGATCCCGACCTCATCACCCGTCGCGGCTGGGCCGTGCTGCAGTCCGACGCGCGCTGGGCTTATCCGGTCAAGCGCGCGGCGGAGTCCTCCTATGCGCTGAACATCGTCTGCCGCGCAGGGCTGGCGGTGCCGTGTGATGCGGTCGAGCTGGTGTTTCCCATGACGCGCGACGGCGTCGCCCTGGCCAAGGCCTGGGCGCGCGCTGCGACACAGACCCTGCAACTGCTGGCCGAAGGCCGCGACGTGGCTTTCCTGGTCGAGGGTGATGCCTCCACCTATTCCACCTTCCGTCACCTGGCGCGCGCGGTGCGCGAACTGGCGCCCGCGGTCGAGGTGGAGACCATTCCCGGCGTCAGCTCCTTCGCCGCTGCGGCGGCGGTGGCCGATCTGGCGTTGGCGGAAGAGGATGAAACGCTCGCGGTCATCCCCGCGGCCTACGGCACCCCCGTCATCGACCATCTGCTCGATGAGTTCGACACCCTGGTGCTGATGAAGGTGAAGCCCTTGCTCGACGAGGTGCTCGACCTGCTCGAACGCCGTGGCCTGCTGGCGACCAGTTGCTTCATCGAAAAGGTGGGGGCTCCCGAGCAACGCGTCGTGCATGACGTCGCCAGCCTGCGCGGCGAGAAGGTGAATTATCTGTCGCTGCTGCTGGTGCAGAACCCCAAGCGTCAACGCGGCGAACTGCGCCGTGGCTGCCGCAAGCGCGCTCAACCAACGATCGAAGAGGTCCTGTCCTGATGCCCGTCACGCCCATCCATCAACACCTGCCGTTCCCCAATCGCCGCATCGCGGTGGTGTCGATCACCCGCCACGGCATCGCCCTGGCCGGCCGCGTCATCGCCGCGCTGCCGGGGGCCACGCTGTTCGCGCCACACAAATTCCATGCCGAAGCCGCTGCCGCCGCGCCCGGCGCGTTCGCCTGCTACGAAGGCAAGGTGGGCGACCAGGTGCCGGCCTTGTTCGCCGGATTCGATGGCATCGTCGCCATCGTTTCGCTGGGTGCGGTGGTACGGCTGATCGCACCGCACCTGAAGAAGAAGGAAACCGACCCCGGCGTGGTGGTACTGGATGAAGCCGGGCGCTGGGCGATTCCGGTGCTGTCCGGTCATCTCGGCGGCGCCAACGCGATTGCCGGCGTACTGCAGCAGGCGGTGGGCGCCACGCCGGTGCTGACCACGGCGTCAGACGCGCGTGAAACGCTGGCAGTCGACCTGCTGGGTCGCGAACTGGGCTGGACCTTCGACGCCAGTCATGACGAAATCGTCCGTGCCAGTGCCGCGGTGGTCAATGACGAGCCGGTCGCGCTGGTGCAGGAAGCCGGCAGCCCCGACTGGTGGGCCCGCCATGCCAATGGCCGCAGCGGTCCCTTGCCCGCCAATATCCAGCGCTTTGCGCGGCTGGAAGAGGTCGAGCCCGAGCGCTTCGGCGCCGTGCTGTGGATCAGCCACCGTGCGCTGCCTGCCGCCTATGCCCCGCGCCTGGCCGGCAAGCGCGTGATCTACCGTCCGGCAGCGGATGATGCGCAGGTGGCGGCGTGAGTGCTGCCGGCCAAGCAGGGACGGCCACGACAGGGTTCGCGCTCGGTCTGGGTTGCGATCGTGGCACGCCGGCGACGACGATTGCACTGGCAATCGACGAAGCCCTGGCCCGTGTCGGCGCCACCCGCGCGGATGTCGTTGCCACTGCCAGCATCACGCTCAAGGCCGACGAAATCGGGCTGCTCGAAGTCGCCGCTGCGGCCGGCTGGGCGCTGCAGTTTTTTGCCCCGCAGACGCTGGCCACCGTCAGCGTGCCAAACCCTTCGGAGACCGTGCGCAGATACACCGGTACGCCTTCGGTGTCAGAGGCCGCAGCCTTGCTCGCCGCGGGCACTGACCTTGCCACCGACCCCGGTGCGTTGTGCGTCGAGAAGCACAAGCTGCGCGGTCCCGACGGTCGCAACGCCACGGTGTCCATCGCGCGTTTGCCTGGCCCAAACCCGATATCCCGGGATCACGCCGGGACTCGCACTCAAAACGAACCGGAGCCTGTCTCACCATGAACGCCCCTGAATCCTCCCTTTCGCCGCTCGCCCCCGGCGGCAAGATCATGCTCGTCGGCCTCGGTCCGGGCGCCCACGACCACCTCACCGCCCGCGCCCGTGCCGCCATCGCCGAGGCCGACACCATCATCGGCTATGTCACCTACATTCGCCTGGTGGCTGAACTGTTGGAGGGCAAGGAAGTCATCAAGAAGTCGATGACCGAGGAACTCGACCGCGCCATCGAGGCACTCGAGCGTGCGCGCCAAGGCAAGAAAGTGGCGCTGGTGTCGTCCGGCGATGCCGGTGTCTATGGCATGGCTGGTCCGACCTTCGAGGTGCTGTTCCAGGCCGGCTGGACGCCCGACTGCGGTATCGAGGTCGAGATCGTCCCCGGTGCCTCGGCGCTCAACACCTGCGCCGCGTTGGTCGGCGCGCCACTGACGCACGACTTCTGCGCGATCTCGCTGTCGGATCTGCTCACGCCATGGCCGACCATTGCCCGCCGCCTCGATGCTGTCGCCTACGCCGATTTCGTCGTCGCGCTGTATAACCCGAAGAGCGGCCGGCGCACGCGCCAGATCGTTGAAGCCCAGCGTCTCTTCCTGCGTCACCGCCGTCCGGATACGCCGGTCGCCATCGTCAAATCGGCCTACCGCACCAAACAGCGCATCGAATTCACCACGCTGGACCGCATGGCCGAGTGCGATATCGGCATGCTGACCACGGTGCTGATCGGCAACTCCAACACTTTCGTGCGCGATGGGCTGATGGTGACGCCGCGCGGCTACAGCAACAAATATGCAGTGGCTGATGGCGAGCGTGCCACCCACGACGGCGAACAGGCGGGGCGCTCGCTGTCGACCGGTCTGGAGGGGTGGCTGCAGGCCATCCGCGGCAGTGGTCGCGACGCGGCGCAGCTGGCGGCGGAATACCGTCTGCCGGTGGATTACATCGCTACCGTGCTGGCCGAGCCGTTGAGCGATGCGGTAGCGGTGAGCGCTGAGGCAACGAAGGGCGCTGTCCTGCCGGCCTGACTGCCGGTGCCTTTTATTGGAGGCGGCCGCCGGCTTTCGCTACCATCACGGGGTCGTGCGTCTGGCCTGGGCTGTTTCCACAGGTGCGACGCAGCTTCTCGAACCTCGACTCAGGGATACTTTCATGATCGTTTTTGTCACCGGCGCTTCCGCCGGCTTTGGGTCTGCCATTGCGCGCAGCTTCGTCAAGGGTGGCCACCGCGTCATCGCCACGGCTCGCCGCAAGGATCGTCTGGATGCGCTGGCTGCGGAGCTGGGTGATGCGCTGTTGCCGCTCGAACTCGACGTGCGCGATGCCGATGCCGTCGCGGCCGTGCCCGGTTTGCTGCCGGCGGAGTTTGCTGCCGTCGACGTGCTGGTGAATAACGCCGGGCTGGCGCTGGGCCTCGAACCGGCGCACAAGGCGTCGCTGGACGACTGGCGGACGATGATCGACACCAACTGCACTGGCCTGGTGCAGGTGACGCGTGCGTTGTTGCCGGGCATGGTCGAGCGCAATCGCGGCCATGTGTTCAACATCGGTTCGGTGGCCGGCCTGTGGCCCTACGCCGGCGGCAATGTATATGGCGCGACCAAGGCCTTCGTGCGCCAGTTCAGCCTCAATCTGCGTGCGGATCTGCTGGGGACGGCCCTTCGTGTGACCGACATCGAACCCGGTCTGTGTGGCGGCACCGAGTTTTCCAACGTGCGCTTTCACGGCGATGACGACAAGGCTGCCAAGGTGTATGCCGATGTTCAGCCGCTGACGGCCGAGGATGTCGCGGATTCGGTCTATTGGATCGCCACGCGCCCGGCGCATGTGAATATCAACGCCATCGAACTGATGCCGGTTGCGCAGTCGTTTGCCGGGCTGGCCGTGCATCGGGGCTGAGTGCGGGGTGAGCGGCACCGGGCGCGTGGCACGCTGAACCCCGGTGTCGTGTTTGCAAGGTGGGTTCGCAGCGCGTGTCAATCTGCCGCAATGTCTTCAAGAAAAAGCAGATCGGCCTGCGCGAAGCCCAGCAGCAGGCTGGCCAGCGCAGGGTAGACGTCGAAGCGCGGTGTGGCCTGCTGGCAACGGTCGACGAAGCGGGGCAGCCAGTCGAGCAGGCTGGTGCGCAGCAGAGTGGCCTGATCATGCGCGGCTGCGCCAATGTCGTTGGCGTTCCCGTGCGTTTTTGCGACATGGGCCAGCAGCGACAACAGGATGGCCAGGTGGTCAGCCGGCTCGCGGAAGTCCGACTCGACCGCCAGCGCGCGGGCGGACAGCATCTCGCGCATTCTTGTTTCTGCCGCGCTGTAAAGGATCGAGGCGGTGCCTTCTCCCTCGTAGGCCGAGGCGTAAGGCAAGGCCCCGGTCCGGGCGTCGAGCAGGAAGAGTTGCGCGAAGTCCGCGGCGAGCTCCAATCTGGCCAATGGTTCGCGACGGAGGATTTCGATCGCCGTGTCCAGTCGCTGCAGCGCGGCCCCCAGACCGAGTGCTTCCAGGCCGGTAAAGGGGGCGAAGCGGCCGTGGGCGAAGTGCGCCTTGAAGTCTTCCTCGCTCACCTCTTTGGCATAGAGCGCAGCGAATCCGTCATAAGTCAGGCTGCGCTGTGTGCTGGCCAAGGCCCACTCTGCGGCTAAAACCTTTACGGGTGGACCGATGCTCATGATGTCTTCACCTCTCGCCCTTCCGGATCGACCTCGATCGGCCCGCCAAAGGACGTGACCTTCGGCGGCGTGCCGACGAACTTCTCGATCTGCACCAGGCAGGTGTTGGCACTGGTGGCTTGCGCCAGGCTGGAGGTGCCGATGTCGATCGTCAGCGTGTTGGGGTCGCCGTAGGTGTCGAGCGCGCCGATTTCCGGCCCGGTCGGTCCGTACCAGGCGCCTTCCTGGATGCGCACCACGCCGCGCGGGAAGTTGTCCGACACGTGTGCGCCGGCCAGCAGCTGGCCGCGGTCGTTGAACACCCGCACCAGGTCGCCATGCTTGATGCCGCGTGCGGCGGCGTCCTCGGGGCCGATGAATACCGGCTCGCGGCCGGCGATGGCGTAGGTCTCGCGCAGCGGCTCGGATTCGCACAGCTGCGAGTGCAGGCGCTTGTCCGGGTGCACCGACTGCAGCCACAGCGGGAAGCGGTCGGAGCCGGGGCCGCCGTGCGAGCGCTCGGTCTTTTCCATCCACACCGGGTGGCCCTTGCAGTCGGCGTAGCCGTACCGGTCGATCTTGCGGCTGAAGATCTCGATGAAGCCCGACGGCGTGCCGAGCGCGTTGACCTCGGCGTCGTCGCGGAAGTCGGCATGCCGCACCCAGGGCTTGCCTTCGGGGAACATCACGTAACCCTTCTTCCAGAACTCGGCGAAGGGCGGCATGGCGATGTCCTTGAGGCCGTTTTCCTTGCGGCAGTCCTCGTAGATCTTTTCCACCCACTGCATCTCGTCCATGCCGCGGGTGTATTCGGCGTCGCGGTTGAAGCGCCGGGTGAGGCCGCGGAAGATTTCGAAGTCGGGACGCGAGTGGAACAGCGGGTCGATCAGCTTTTGCATCGCGATGATGCCGCGGTTGCTGTACGAGCCGTAGCCGTCGAGGTCGTTGCGCTCGAAGGGCGTGCACGCCGGCAGCACGATGTCGGCGAAGCGGCAGGTGGCGGTCCAGTTGTAGTCGATCGCGACCACGGTCTCGAGCTTCCGCCAGGCTTCCTTCATACGGTTGCGCTGGGGCTGGCGGTGCCACTGGTTGCAGCCGCTGAAGATCGCCATCTTGTAGGGCGGCAGCTTGACCTTGCCGCCGTTGAAGTCGATCTCCTTGCCCGGCTCGAGCAGGGCGTCGATGACGCGCGCGATCGGCACCACGGCGCTGTAGTCCTTGTAGTCGGTGTTGTCGTGCTTGGGCTTGCGGCCCGGATCGAGGTTGAGCGGGAAGGCGCCGGGCATGGCCGCGCCCGACGAGGACACGCCCACCGAGCTGTAGTGGTGCGCGTAGCTGATGCCGCCGCCGGGCAGACCGATCTGGCCGAGCATGGCGGCGAGCACCGCGCCCATCCAGTAGGGCTGTTCGCCGTGCTGCTGGCGCTGCACCGCCCAGCCGAAGATGAGCTGGGTGCGATGCTTGGCCATCAGGCGGGCGAGCTCGCGGATGCGATCGGCGGACACGCCGCAGATCTTCTCCGCCCACTCGGGCGCCTTCTCGACGCCGTCTTCGGCCTTGCCTTGCACATAGGGCAGGAACTGGTCGAAACCCAGCGTATAGGTGTCGAGGAACTTCTGGTCGTGCAAACCTTCCTTCACCAGCGTGTGCGCGATGGCGAGCATCAGCGGCACATCGGTCATCGGGTTGATGTACTGGTGCTCGGCAGCGCCGAGATAGTTGAGCGTCTTGCTCTTGACCGGGTCGATGCAGATGACCTGGATCGCCTTGTCGGCGACCTTCTGCTTGAGCTGCTCGAAGTAGGCGTAGGACTCGTGCGTTTCGGTGTTCCAGCCCACCTGCAGGTTCTTGATCGGGTCGTTGGCCCAGAACACGACCAGCTTGCTCTCCTGCAGGATCACGTCCCAAGAGGTGCCCTGCGAGTACACCTCGGTCGAGCCCAGCACGTAGGGCAGGATCATCTGCCCGGCGCCGGTCGAATAGTCGCCGATGGTGCCCACGCTGCGGCCGTGCATGCCGATGCCGCGCACCATGTGGTTGCCGCAGCTATGCACCTGGCCGACCGAGCGCCAGCCCACGCCGCCGGTGTGCAATGCCCACGGGCCGTAGTCCTTCTGGATGCGCTCGAGTTCTTCGTAGAACAGGTCGAGCGCCTCGTCCCAGCTCACCCGCACGAAGCGGTTGTCGCCGCGCTGGCTGGTGTCGCTGAGGTGGCGCTTGCGGTACCAGTCCAGGCGCACCATCGGGTAGCGCACGCGGGACGGGCTGTAGATCAGGCCGAGCAGGCCCTTGATCATCTCCGTCGGGTGCTTGTCGTGCTCGAAGGGGCGGATATCGACCACGCGGTCGCCGACCACCTTGGCGCGGATGGCGCCGAAGTGCGAGCCGCTGATCTTCCAGGTGGTGATGTCGTCGCTGACTGCGGTGGCCTCGCCAGCCGCGAAGGCCGGGGCGGCGGTGAGCAGGCCGGGCGCGACCAGCGCGCTGCCCGACATCGCCGCCATGGCCTTGAGGAAACCTCGCCGAGAGTAGTTCATGGTGTTCAACTCCTGATCAGGGACGTGCGGTCTGCAGGGCAGCATCCGGCGAACCGGCGCCATGCGACTTGCTGAAATCGGACGAATGGGTCTGGAGGTACTTGAGCACCACGCGGGCGGTGTCGTCATCCATGCTGGTGAAGCCGACCATGCCGCCGAACAGACCCGGCCAGGTGTTGGCGTCGAAGTGTGCTTCGTCGGGCTGGCGGTGGCACACGCTGCAGCTGCTGCTGTAGCTGGCGCGGGCGATCGACCACACCGGTTCGACGCTGTCGAGCACGCTGCCCTTGCGCATCCAGGCGGTGGCGGTGACTTGCTGCCATTCGAGGCCGGTCATCGGGTCCTGCTTGGTGTCGAGCACCTTCACGAAGCCCGTGTCCTGCGCGACCTCCTTGTCGAGCACGGCGCTGGTGATGTTGAGTCCGAAGTGGCTGTACCAGACGCGACCATAGCCCTTGTTCTTGCGCCACAGAGCCAGCTCCACGCGCTGCGCGTCGCCCTTGGTCTCCAGCACCTTGACCTGAGTGGCGACCTCGACCGCACCGATGCGCTTCGTCATGCCTTCGTCGGCGTAGAGTTCCTGCGGCACCACCAGGAAGTAGTCCTTGCCGGTATCCACGCTCTGCCCGGACGCGGACGACACCAGCGTGTCGAAGGCCGGGTTGCGCGCGCCCTTCATCTCGGGCAGCTGGTGGGCGATGCCCTTGTGGCAGTCGACGCAGCTCTGGTTGCGCTCGGCGGCCTTGCGCATGGCCACTTGCGAAGCCGGGCGCATCTTGTCGAAGTTCATGTCCTTGTAGTCATGGCAGGCGCGGCATTCCTTCGAACCGTTGGCCGAGAAGCGGGCCCATTCGCGCTGGGCGAGCACGATACGGTGTTCCTTGAACTTCTCACGGGTGTCGATGGTGCCGATGATCTGGCCCAGCACCTCGCGGCTGGCCTGCATCTTGCGCGCCACCTTGTCGGTGAAGTCGTGCGGCACGTGGCAGTCCGGGCAGCGGGCGCGCACGCCGCTGCGGTTGTTCCAGTGCACCGTCTTCTGCAGTTCGGGCAGCAGGTTGTCGTGCATGGTGTGGCAGCTGAGGCAGAACGCTTCCTTGTTGGTGGCTTCCATGGCGGTGTTGAAGCCTTGCCAAGCGAGAACACCGGCAATGAAGCCGCCGGTCACGAGTACGCCAAGCCCGATCCTGACGGAAGGCTTGAGAAATAAATCTTTGATTCGCCTGAATACGCTTTTCATCACAGTGCTCCTGTGGGGTGTCCGATCCGATGTCTGGCTCGTGCCGCGTGGGAACGAGGTGTGTGGCCCAGTCAGGACGGCGGGCCGAAGACCAGAATCTGGAGGAACCACACCACGAATCCATAGGCCGCGATCAGCAGCGTCATGGTGATCGGTAGGCCGACGAAAGCCAGCAGCAGGAAGCGTGGCCACTCGCTCTTCTGTGCGGAGGCCTCATGGCTGGACAGGGCGGAACTGTCGTTTGCGCGGTTATTCACGTCATCTTCTCCGTGTTCGAAGGTTGATCCGAAGCACACGCTCGAGGGCACGATGTCAGGTGCCACGGAGATCGCCGGGTGCCGTTCTGTTGCCCCGCTTTCCGCGAGGCTGTGTATCTGCAGCATAGGGGGTGCTGCCAAAAACCCTAAGCTCATGATAGGCATTCGCTGTTAACTCGAGCGCTATTTTTGTGAATGGCGGCTGCCGGCTTGTTAATGCGATTAACGAAGGGCGGCAGACTGCGCCGTTTGGCGTTTTTGTGCGTGTAACAGTGTCAATTCCCGGTGCCGAAACCGGATAATTGCGGCAATGCAATATCGATTTTCCTGACCGTGAATACCGACGCCCCGACTCCGCAGACCTCCGTCGAGACGCCACCGCCGGCCCACCGCCGTTTCCGTCCTTTTCGGCTGCTTGGCGCGCTGCTCGTCATCCTGCTGCTGGTGGCCCTGGTTGCCGGTGGGCTTTTGCTTGTGCACGAACTGAACGCGTCGCGCTTGCAGGCTCGCGAGATTTCGCGCTTCGCCGCCACGCTCGACTACGAACGCGTGGCCGGTCGCAGCGACGCAGTGCGCTATCCACAGCACGGCCCCTTCGACCAGCGCCTGGGCTACACCGAGCTGCCACGTTTCATCGAGCGACTCGAGGCGCGCGGCTTCGAACTCACCGCACAGACCCGCTTCAGTGCCGAGCTGATTGATTACGCTGATCGCGGCCTGTTTCCGCCTTACCGCGAGAAGACGCGCACCGGGCTGGATGTGCTGGATTGCCGCGCCGGCTTGCTCTACGACTTCCGCTACCCGTATCGCGGTTACGCCGACTTTGCCGCTGTGCCGCCGGTGGTGGCACAGGCGCTGCTGTTCATCGAAAACCGCGACCTGCTCGACGAAGACCGGCCAACGCTGAACCCGGCGGTGGACTGGGTGCGCTTCGCCCGCGCCGCTGCGGCGCAGGTCGGGCGCATGGTCAAGGAGGATCTCGATGCGCCTGGCGGCAGCACGCTGGCGACGCAGATCGAGAAATACCGTCATTCACCGGACGGCATCACCTACGACGCACGGGAAAAATTGCGCCAGATGGCGTCGGCCAGCGTGCGCGCCTACCGTGAGGGTGAACAGACCTTGCCGGTGCGGCGCAATCTGGTACTCGACTATCTGAATACCGTGCCTTTGTCGGCTGCGCCCGGGCATGGCGAGGTCAATGGTCTGGGCGATGGTTTGTCGGTGTGGTTCGGTGCGGACTTCGAGCGCGTCAACGCCTTGCTGTCTGCGCCGGAAGGGCAGGGCGAGACCTTGAAGGCGCAGGGCCTGGCGCTGCGTCAGGTGGTGGCGCTGATGATCGCCCACCGCCGTCCGTCGTGGTATCTGGCGCGTGGGCGCGATGAACTGACGCGTACCACCGATGCCTATCTGCGCTTGCTGGCTCAGGCCGGCACGATCAGCGCCGCGATGCGTGATGCGGGTTTGTCGCAACCCCTGCTGTTCCGCGACCTGGTGGCGAATCCCGCCGTGCTGCCGGCCAACCCCGGCAAGGGTACGACCGCGGTGCGTGCGCGCCTGGCCGGGATGCTGGGCACGTCCTTGTACAGCCTCGATCGTCTCGATGCCGAGGTCGACACCACGCTGCACGGTGGGCTGCAGCAGGCGGTCGGCACTTACCTGAACCGTCTGTCCGATGCGGATTTCGCCCGCACGCAGGGCCTGATCGGCGATCGCATGCTGAATCCGGCCACGCTGGGCGCGGTGCGCTACAGCTTCACGCTGGTCGAGCGCACGCCCGGCGGCAACCGCGTACGGGTGCAGACCGACACCACCGACCAGCCCCTCGACATCAACGAAGGCAGCAAGCTCGAGCTGGGTTCCACCGCCAAGCTGCGCGTGCTGACGACCTATCTCGAGATCGTCGCCGAACTGCACGGCCGCCTGGCTGCACTCGATGTACCGGCGCTGCGCCAGGTCGAGGTGGCGCGCCAGGACAACCTGACGCGCTGGGCGATCGACTACCTCGCCACGACCCCTGATCGCAGCCTGCCCGTCATGCTTGAAGCCGCGCTGGAACGTCGCTTTTCCGCCAGTCCGGGTGAAGGCTTCTTCACCGGCGGCGGCCTGCACACTTTCGGCAATTTCAACAGCAGCGACGACGCGCGCGAACCGACGCTGCGCGAAGCCCTGCAGGCCTCGATCAACCTGCCCTTCGTGCGCCTGATGCGCGAGATCGTGCGCCACACCATGTACCAGGTGCCGGGCAGCACGGCGCAACTGCTGGAAGACGCCGAAGACCCACGCCGCGCCGAATACCTGGCCCGCTTTGCCGACCGCGAGGGGCAAACTTTTCTGCGCCGCTTCTGGCGCAAATACCAGGGTCGCACCCCGGAAGAGATGCGCACGCTGCTGCTCGACGGTTTGCGCCCTGGCGCCGAACGCCTTGCGGCGGTGTTCCGTTACCTCGAACCGGACGCGTCGTCCGAAGCGCTCGCCGCCTTCCTCGGTCGCCGTCTGGGTGATGCGCAGTTGTCGGAGTCGCGTATCGAGCAGCTCTACACCCGCCACGCGCCCGAGGCCTTCGACCTGCCCGACCGCGGTTACGTCGCCCGAGTGCATCCGCTGGAACTGTGGCTGGTGGGCTATCGCATCCGCAACCCGCAGGCGAGCCTTGCCGAAGCGGTCGCCGCCAGCGCGGACGAACGCCAGACGGTGTACCGCTGGTTGTTCCGCACCCGCTCGCGCAGCGCGCAGGATTCGCGCATCTTCACCCTGCTCGAAGTCGAGGCCTTCCTCGACATCCATCGGCGCTGGGCGCGCTTGGGCTATCCCTTCGGTCATCTCGTGCCGTCGCTGGCGACCGCGCTCGGCAGCTCCGGGGATCGGCCGGCGGCCTTGGCTGAGCTGATGGGCATCATCGTCAACGACGGTGTGCGCCTGTCCACCCGGCGTATCGACCGCGTGCGCTTTGCCACCGATACGCCTTACGAAACCGCATTTGCCGTGCGTCCCAGCGCGGGCGAGCAGGTGATGGCGCCCGAAGTCGCGGCGGCGCTGCGTGGTGCGTTGTCCGACGTGGTCGAAAGCGGCACTGCGCGCCGGCTGGCGGGTACCTTCCGACTTGCCGACGGCAGCGAGCTGACCCTGGGCGGCAAGACCGGTACCGGCGATAACCGCATCGTCATCGGAGGTCGCGCCGGCATGGCGCTGAACCGCACGGCCACCTTCGTCTTCTATCTCGGCCCGCGCCACTTCGGTTCGCTGACGGCTTATGTCATTGGCCCCAATGCGGCGGCGTACCGATTCACCTCGGCGCTGCCGGTGCAGATCCTGAAGTCGATGGCGCCCGCGCTGATGCCGCATCTCGAATCCGGCACCGATATCGCCTGCCTGCCGGTGGACGATCTGCCTGTGCCCGTCGCGGTGCCGATCACCCAGGATGAGGTCGTGGAGAGCGAGATTGCGGCGGAAGAAACACCGGCGCCGGTCAATGAGGAGGTGTTGCCGGGTGACACGGAGATGGCGCCGGTACTCGAGTCCGTACCCGCCGTTGAGCCGTCGCGCGCCCGGGCGGGCCGGATCGACGCCGGCCCGGCTATCCCCGTGCCGCTGACAGACGCGCCTGCGCCGCCCGGTTCAGCTCTGGCGCCCGCGCCTGCAGAAAACGCAGAAAGGCGTCCGCCAGAGGAGTGAGCCGTTTGCCGGTCGGATGCACCACCTGCCAGTGAGTGAGGACCGGCGTGTCCTTGACCGCCAGCACGGCGATGCCCTCGTCGGCGGCGTGGGCCAGTGCATGCGCCGACAGCAGTGACAGCCCCAGTCCGCCAGCCACCGCTTGGCGTACGGCTTCGTTGCTGCCCAGTTCCAGCCGTGGCCGCAGCGCGAGATCGTGCGTGGCGAAAAAGCTCTCCGCGGCCTGGCGCGTGCCCGAGCCCGGTTCGCGCAGCACGAACTCTTCCTCCGCCAGCGCTTCGATCGGCACTTCGCGGCGACCGGCCAGCGGGTGATCGGCGGGTGCGATCACCACCAGTGGGTTGGCGAGGAAGGGCGTCGCGGTGACCGGTGGTGCGGCCGGCGGCCGGCTCATGATGTAAAGGTCGTCGCGGTTGTCCGCCAGCCGACGCAGCACCGCGTCGCGATTCAGTACGACCAGCGACACCTCGACGGCCGGGCGTTCGCGGCGGAAGTCGCCCAGCAGGCGCGGGATGAAGGTCTCTGCCGTGCTGACCACGGCCAGCCGCAGCTTGCCACCGACGTCGCCGCGCAGTTCGGCCAGGGTTTCGTCGAGGCGTTCCAGTTCCTGTTCCAGCCGTGTCGCGCTGTCGACCACGGCTTCGCCGGCAGGGGTCAGATGCAGGCGGCGGCCGATGCGCTCGAACAGTGGCAGGCCGACCTGATCGGCCAGCTGGCGCAACTGCGTCGACAAGGTGGGCTGCGTCAGGTGCAAGCGTTGCGCCGCGCGCGACACACTGCCTTCACGGGTGACGGCCAGCAGGAGGCGGAGTTGATGGAGCGTGAGACGCATCTTTATATAGATTTTTATCTATCTAAAACAAAAGAATAAATCAATTTTCTGCATGTGTGCGCTGCGGCAAAATGTCGTCGGTGGTTTCGCACAAGACCGTTGTGCGAGACGAATAAATGCAAATAGCCGGAAATTGAACTCATGATCGATGCCGTTCCCTTCTTTTTTGCGCTTGGTGCGGTGGCTTCGTTGGTCAAGAGCGGGCTGCGTCTGCCGGCGGCGGTGTTCGAAACCCTGTCGATCTATCTCTTGCTGGCGATCGGCCTGAAGGGCGGTGTCGAGATCGCGCGCGCGGAGAGTGTCACCCTGTGGCGTGATGCGGCCCTGGCAGTGGGCTTGGGTGCGGTGATCCCGCTGTTCGTGTTTCCGCTGTTCCGCCTGCGCTTTGGTCGTGCGGATGCCGCTTCGCTGTCGGCGCACTACGGTTCGGTGAGCATCGTCACCTTTGCTGTCGGTGCGGCCGTGCTGGCTGGGCGCGGCATCGAGGTTGAGGGCCATCTCGCCTTGCTGGCGGCGCTGATGGAAGCGCCCGCGCTGATCGTCGCCACGCTGCTGGCACGACTGGGAGCGAAATCGGCCGATGGACGTTCAAACACGGCCGCGCTGGTGCATGAAGTGCTGGCGAACAAGAGCATGCTGTTGCTGGGCGGCGGCATCCTGATCGGCTGGGTGGCCGGTCCGGACGGTGCTGCACCGCTGTCGCCCTTGTTCGTCGATCTGTTCAAGGGCGCGCTGTGCCTGTTCCTGCTGGAGATGGGCCTGATCGCCGCCGATCGTCTGCCCGACCTGCGCCGCGCGGGCGCCTTCCTGGTCGGCTGTGGTTTGCTGCTGCCGCCGGTGCTGGCCCTGGCGGGCTGGGGCGTGGCGCAGGTGATGGGCCTGGGCGTGGGTGGCACGGTGCTGATGATGACGTTGGCGGGTAGTGCGTCCTACATCGCTGCGCCGACCGCGATGCGCATCGCCGTGCCGGAGGCCAACCCGGCGTTGGGCGTGGCGGCAGCGCTGGCGCTGACTTTCCCCTTCAACCTGCTGGTGGGGATCCCGCTGTATGTGTGGTGGGCGCAGCGGATGGTGGCGTAACAGACGGCGAATTCCCGGTATGCGGGCCTGCATCGGTGCTTGCACCGACGGCTTGTGCCGCGACGATGCCCGATTCCGGGGCGGCCATCTCCATCACGCTGGGCGAGGTGCGACGTAAGGGCGAAAAATGCGCCGCCTCGTCGATGATTTCGTCGCTGCTGCGGCGCGCTTGCAGCAGTGCGAACACGGCCAGCGGCGCAAACGCGATGGTGAAATGCAGCGGCAGTCCGGTCGGGCCGACCAGTCCCAGCAAGCCACCCGCCATCAAGGGCCCGATCGCTGCCCCGACCCCGTGCAGAAACAGGATGCCGGTGTTGCCGGCCAGAATGTCTTGCTGGCGCAGGTGGTCGATCAAGTGCGCGACCACGATCGGGTACACCGTGAATGCAGCGCCTCCGAAGACGAAGAAACCGATCAGCGCCACCCATTCGAAGCTGCCCAGGGCGGCGATGATCGCTGCGGTCAGAGCGGCCGCGGTGGCGACAAAGCCCAGCGCGCGACGCCGGTCGCCGCTGTCCGACAGGCGGCCGATCGGCCATTGCAAGAGTGCTCCGCCAAGGATGGCGCTGGTCATCAGTGCGGCGATACCTGCCGCGTCCAGGCCGACGCGCTCGCCATAGATGGGAGCGAGGCTCCAGAACGCGCCCATGGCGATGCCCGAGACCAGGGCGCCGACGAACGCCACCGGTGCAGCACGCCACACCATTCGCAGGTCGAGCTTCGGCGTGTGGCCGATCTGCGGTTGTGGCAGACGCGTCATCGTCACCGGCAGCAAGGACAGGCAGACGAAGATCGCGGCCACCGCGAACAGCGTGAAGGTCTGGGGGCTGTCCAGGCGCAACAGTTGCTGCGCACCGCCCAGCGCGAGCAGGTTGACCACCATGTACACCGCGAACACTTGCCCGCGCCGCTCGGCAGCGGTTTGTTCGTTGAGCCAACTCTCGATCACCGCGTAAAAACCCACCAACCCCACCCCGGTGATCACCCGCAGCACCATCCAGAACAGCGGCTCCACCACCAGCGCGTGCAGCAACATGCAGGTCGCGACACCCGCGGCGAAAAAAGCGAAGGCACGCACATGGCCCATGCGCCGGATGAGCCGCGGGGCGACGAAGGTGCCGAGGAAAAAGCCGAGGAAGTACGTCGAGCCGATCAGGCCCAGCGTGGTGTCGGAAAAACCTTCGAGGCTGCCGCGCAGGGCGACGATCGTGTTGAGCAGGCCGGAGCCCAGCAGAAGCAGGGCGGTGCCGGTGAGCAAGGCGCCGATCGGCAGCAGGGTGGGGAGCATTGAAGAAACCTCGCGAAGCCGACACGCACGCTGTGGCGCGAATCGCTGTGTGATGACGGTGGAGACAAATAGTCTAATCGGCCTGCCGCGCGGTTCCGAGTGTGGAAAAGCGTAACGCCGTTATTCGAAGGACGGCAGGCTGGGTCGGACAACGGGCTTGCCCGCCGCAACCCAGGCGTCGAAGCCGCCCGCGATCGATTGGACATGCACATAGCCCATGTCCTGCATGGCACAGGTGGCCAGCGCGGCGCGGCCGCTGGTCTTGCAGTACAGCACCACCCTGAGGTCGCGCGCGCCCAGTTCCGCAGCGCTGCTGAGCTTGAATTCCAGCATCCCGCGCGGGATCGAGATCGCACCGGGGATATGGCCGGCGGTGTATTCGTCGGGTTCGCGGACGTCGATCAGCACGTCGGTGTCGCGGATCGCGGCTTCAGCGCTGTCGATGCCGATTTCCTGGACATGGGCCTTGGCGGCGGTGACGAGATCATGGGCGGTTTTCATGGTGGCGCTCCGGGTTGGGGTGTAAGAGCCCCGTAGCGTAGCCCTTTCGGATGACGGCTTGCCAGTTGGGCGTCCGATTTGCTAAAAAGAGGGCGGCCACTTCGAGTGGCCGATTCAATTCCGACGCGGGGACGACCCCGCCCGCCATGCGCGACAACGCAGCGACCGTCGGTTTTCCACGGGACGACCCGTGTTGATCGATACCCTTTCCGGGGTCGCTTTCGTTGCAGGATTCCAACGTGTCATCCAAACCCAAGCTTCGTTCCTTCGGCGATCGGCTGCGGCAGATCGCTTTGTTCGAGATCGGCGGCCTGTTGCTGATCACGCCGCCTTTCGCGTGGGCCAGTGGCGTGCCCATCAGCGAATCGATCGGTCTGCTTGCCCTGCTGGCGCTCATCGCCTCGATCTGGAATGGTTGCTACAACACCAGCTTCGACTGGGTCGAGGGCCGGCTGACCGGGCGCACCGCTGATCGTCGCCCCTTCGGCTTGCGCTGTGTGCACGCGGTCGGCTTCGAGTTGGGCCTGTTCTGCATGACCTTGCCGATCATCGTGTGGTGGACCGGCATGGGCTGGGTCGAGGCAGCGATTGCGGATGTTGCCCTCGCCATCACCTACACGATCTATGCCCTGCTGTTCAACATGGGCTATGACCGTGTCTTCCCGATCAAGTCTTCGCCTGACGCGCCGACTGGTGATGCCGTTGCGCTGGAGCGCTGAGGTGACGCCAACGATGGCGGCAATGCCGGAGGCCGAGACTGACGCCGATCTGTCTGCGCTCAACACGTTTGGGCTGCGGGCGCGGGCGGCGCGTCTGCTGCGGCTGCGCGCACCAGACGCGTTGCGCGCCGCCATCGCGACGCCCGGCTGGGCCACCACGCCTCGGCTGGTGCTTGGCGGTGGCAGCAATCTGGTGTTGCGGGGGGATTTCGCCGGCACCGTGCTGAAGGTGGAAATCGCCGGCCGCCGTCTGGTGCGCGAAGACACCGACGCCTGGATCGTCGAGGCCGGCGCGGGCGAGAACTGGCACGACTTCGTGCGCTGGACGCTGGCGCAAGGTTGGCCGGGGCTGGAGAACCTGTCGCTGATTCCGGGCACGGTCGGCGCTGCCCCGATCCAGAACATCGGTGCGTACGGGCTGGAGATCGTGGAGCGTTTCGCATCGCTGGATGCGATCGACCTCGAGACCGGCGAGTGCAGGGTTTTTACCGCCGACGATTGTGCCTTTGGCTATCGCGACAGCATGTTCAAGCGCAACCCCGGGCGCTGGTTGGTCACGGCGGTACGCTTCCGCTTGCCACGGCCTTGGCAGCCGGTGACGCGTTATGCCGACGTCGCGCGCGAGATGGAGGCGCGTGGCGTTATCGAGCCAACGCCGCTCGACATCTCGGACGCCGTGATCGCCATCCGACGCCGCAAGTTGCCCGACCCCGCCAAGATCGGTAACGCTGGCAGCTTCTTCAAAAACCCGGTGGTCGATGCGGCGCAGTGCGCGCGTTTGCTGGCCGAGCACCCGGCAATGCCGCACTACCCTCAGCCGGATGGCCAGCAAAAGCTCGCGGCGGGCTGGTTGATCGAACATGCCGGCTGGAAGGGGCGCAACCTCGGACCCGTGGGTAGCTTCGAGCGCCAGGCGCTGGTGCTGGTCAATCGCGGCGGCGCGACCGGGGCCGATGTCGAGCGCATCGCGCAGGCCATCATGGCCGATGTCAAGGTGCGTTTCGGCGTGCGACTGGAGCCCGAGCCGGTCTTTGTCTGACGCGAGGCCGGCACGCGGGACTTGAGTAAAGTCATGACGAGCAGGAGTCTCACGGCATAGACTCACGGTCCTGACGCTGTCCTGCCCACCATGGGGTGCCCGAATGATCCGCCTGTCTGCCTACTTGCGCGCTGCACTGCTTGCCGCTTTTTGTCTGCTCGCCCTCCAGCCGGTGTGGGTGGCGGCGCAGGTCTCCGACCTCAACGCTGCCATCAACAAGGCGGGCCGCGAACGCATGTTGTCGCAGCGCATGGCCAAGGCTTACTTGCAACTTGGACAGGGCATCGATGGGGCACGCTCGCAGCGTGTGCTCGATGCCTCGATTGCGCTGTTCGACCGCCAGCTTGTCGAGTTGAAGAACTACGCACCCAATGCCGAGACGCGCGACACCAGCCTGAAGCTGGAAAAAGCCTGGATCGCTTACAAGGACGTTCTGGTCGGCACGGCGCCGAGTCGAGAACGCGCCCCTGATGTGCTGCGCCTGTCCGACGACGTCCTGGCGCTGGCACATCAACTGACCCTGCAGTTCGAAGCCTTGTCCGGGACGCCTGTCGGCCGACTGGTCAATATCGCCGGTCGCCAGCGCATGCTGTCGCAGCGGATGGCCAAGCTCTACCAGGCCTTGAATTGGAACCTGCCTGCCGGCAGCCTGCGCGAGGACCTTGTTGCGGCACGCAAGGAATTTGCGACTGCACAGGCCGAACTCGAGGCCGCGCCGGCCAATACAGACAAAATCAAGCGTGACCTGCAGCTGGCCTCGCAGCAGTGGTTCTTCTTCCAGGACGCGCTCGATCAGCGCGGTGGCGATGCCAAGGTTCGTGCGACCAACGTTGCCACGACCAGCGAACGCATCCTGGAAATGATGGAAGAGGTCGTGTCGGGCTACGCGGCCATTCGCTGAACGTAGGTCGATTCAGCCGCGAGCGGTCAGTTCGGCATAGCTGCGTGCCAGCGTGGAGGCCAGCCGCGCCGGATCGTCGACGATCCGATACCCGTCGTGGCCGAAGATGCGGCGCACATCGGTTTCGGACGCACGGTCCAGGCTGAGGCAGAAGCAGCGCACGCTCTTGCGCCGCGCTTCCAGCACCGCGCGCGCGGCATCTTCCACTAGATGGCGGGCGTCGAACACGTCGATGTCCGACGGCGCACCGTCCGACATCACCAGCAGCGTGCGCTGTGCGCTGGCCTCCTTCGTCAGCCGCGCCGTGGCATGGCGCAGCGCTGCGCCCAGCCGCGTGGAGAGCCCCGGCCGCGCGGCGCCCAGCACCACTGCCGGATCGGCCGGCACGGGCTGGCCGAAGTCGAGCAGGCGCAGGTAGTTCACCGCCTGCCTTCCATCCGAATCGAAGCCGGCCACTTCCAGGCGGTCCTCGCGGTCGCGTAGCGCATCCATCAGCAAGGCGGCGGCCTCGCATTCAAGATCCAGCACGCTGCGCCCGCAGGGCTGCAGGTCGGCGGTGGAGGCGGACAGGTCGAGCAGCAGCAGCAGGCTGGTGCGCGGCACGGTGCGGCCGTTACGGCGGAACAGGCGCGGATCGGGCGCCAGCCCCAGCCGGCGGTCGATGAAGACTTCGGTGGCGGCGTCCAGATCGAGCTCGTCGCCTTCCCACTGGCGGCGGATGCGCTGGCTGCGGTCGAGGCGGCGGCTGCGTGCCAGCCGCAGCGGCGTGCGTGCGGGTTGGGTTGGTGCGCTGGCCAGGGCGGGCGGCACGGCGCGTTCGATCACGGTGCACCAGTTGTCGCGGGCGCGGTCGAGGCGGTAGTGCCATTCCGGGTAGTCGTGGCGGGCGAGTTCGGGCAGGGGCATCGGTTCCGCGGCTGCTTCCGGCGCCTGCGGCGGCGCGGGCTGGGGTTCGCCCTGCGGTGGCGGGCGACGCAGGGTGGTTTCGGCCTGCTCAGCGTCGGCGCCGTGCGCCCATAGGTGGCTGTTGTCGTCGTGCCAGGGCAGGGGCGGAGCGTAGGTCTGCAGGTTCATGCGCACGCGCAGCTGGCCGAGGTCGTTGGCCAGCACCGACACCAGCTCGCGGAAGGCCTCGGCATCGTCCAGGCGTGCGGCCTGCGCCTCGAACAGCGCGCGGCCCTTGCGCACCCAGGCGTTGTCGTCGTCGGTCTGCGGGTCGAGCAGCACGCGCTGCAGGCGCGCGACCAGCGCCTCGAAGCCGACCTGCGGCAGTTCGCGCTGGCCGTGCAGCAGGCGGCGGAACAGGCGCTTGAGCCCGGGGTGGCGGCGCATCAGCAGGCGGTCGACGCGCACGTCCTCGATGGCGCCGGCCAGCGCCAGGCTCATCGGCTTGCGCTTCCCGGCCGGTTGGCGGCGTGGCGAATGGCGCAGGTGGCCGATGGCGTGCAGCGTGGCGGCGAGGTGGAGGTCGTGCAGCAGCGTGTCACCGGGTGCTGCCCCAGCCGCGGCCCCCTCCGTGGTCCCACTCGCGGCCCACGCCGGCGGCGCCTCGGGCAGCAGCAGGGTGGCGCCGTGCAGCACCGGGCGCGGCGCGGGGCCGTCCTGCGGCGGGCGATCCAGCGCCTGCACCTCGCCGTCTTCGATGCCGAAGGCGTGCATCACGTGGCCGAGCGTGGCCAGGCGCGGGGCGAGGCTGTCGATAGCGGCCACCGGCCACCACGCCGCAGGCAGCTCAGAAGGCCGATTCAAGGAGGGCCCCCAGCGCACGCTGCATGTCGGGGTCGTCGGTAATCGGGGCGGTCATCGCCATGCGGCAGCTATCGACCGGCGGCAGGCCGTCGCGGATCAGCACCCCGGCGTAGATCAGCATGCGGGTGGAGATGCCCTCGTCCAGCCCGCGCTCGCGCAGGCGGCGCGACTGGTGGGCGATATCGACCAGCCGCATGGCCAGCGCGCGGTCGATGCCGGCCTCGTGAGCGACGATGTCGGCCTCGGCCTGCGCCGCCGGGTAGTCGAACTCGAGCGCGGCAAAGCGCTGGCGGGTCGATTGCTTGAGGCTCTTGCTGTGGCTCTGGTAGCCGGGGTTGTAGGACACGACGAGCTGGAAGTCGGGATGCGCGGCGACGATCTCGCCCTTCTTGTCCAGCGGCAGGATGCGGCGGCTGTCGGTGAGCGGGTGGATCACCACGGTGGTGTCCTGGCGCGCCTCGACCACTTCGTCCAGGTAGCAGATGGCACCGTGGCGCACGGCAGTGGTGAGCGGGCCGTCGTGCCAGCGCGTGCCCTCGGCGTCGAGCAGGTAGCGGCCGACGAGGTCGGCGGCGGTCATGTCTTCGTTGCAGGCCAGGGTGATCAGCGGCTTGCCGAGGCGCCAGGCCATGTATTCGACGAAGCGCGTCTTGCCGCAGCCGGTCGGACCCTTGAGCACCAGCGGCAGGCGGTGGGCGTAGGCGTGCTCGTAGAGGGCGATCTCGTGGCCGGTGGGGTGGTAGTAGGGCTCGGCGGTGAGGTGGTAGGGGGTGAGGTCCATGGCGTTTGTCCGGATGGGTGCGCCCGACACCTCGCGGGGCATCGGGCGGCCGAAGGGGCAATCAGCGGTGCGCCGAGGGCTGGTTGGGTATCCCCTCGATCGGGCATTCCGGCGTGCCCACGGTGGAACGGGTGATCGCCTCCACCTTCTTGCGCGTGCCTTCCGGGTCGTTGATCCACTCGCCGTAGAAGCTGTAGGGGCAGGCGGCGACGCCGGTGGGTTCCTCGCCGGAGTTGATCTTGCCGGTGTAGCCGCGGTGCAGCAGCTTGAAGAGGTGGTTCTGCGACTGCGCGTTCTTGCGGAAATCGCGGATCAGGCTGGTGGAGAGCTCGGCGTACTGAATGCCCATCTCCTCCTCGCCGCATTCGCCCAGCGTGCGGCCGTCGAAGCCGACGAGGGCCGAGTGGCCGAAGTAGGAATACACGCCGTCGAAGCCGGTGGCGTTGGCCACGGCCACGTAGCAGTTGTTCATCCACGCCATCGCTTTGGCCACCATCACCTGCTGGTCCTTGGCCGGGTACATGTAGCCCTGGCAGCGCACGATCAACTCGGCGCCCTTCATCGCGCAGTCGCGCCAGATCTCGGGGTAGTTGCCGTCGTCGCAGATGATGAGGCTGATCTTCATGCCCTTCGGGCCGTCGGACACGTAGGTGCAGTCGCCCGGATACCAGCCCTCGATCGGCACCCAAGGCATGATCTTGCGGTACTTCTGCACGATCTCGCCCTGGTCGTTCATCAGGATCAGGGTGTTGTAGGGCGCCTTGTTGGGGTGCTCCTCATGGCGCTCGCCGGTCAGCGAGAACACCCCCCACACCTTGGCCTTGCGGCAGGCGGCGGCGAAGATCTCGGTCTCTTCGCCCGGCACCGTGGCGGCGGTGTCGTACATCTCCTTGGGGTCGTACATGATCCCGTGGGTCGAGTACTCGGGAAAGATCACCAGATCCATGCCCGGCAGGCCCCGCTTCATGCCCACCACCATGTCGGCAATTTTGCGCGCGTTGTCCAGCACCTCGGCCTTGGTGTGCAGGCGCGGCATCTTGTAGTTGACCACCGCAACGCCCACGCAATCGGCGCTGCTCGAAATATCTCCGTGTCTCATGGATTGGGTCTCCCGGTGAGGCGGGTTGCAAAGGATGTGGCCTCATTGTCGGGAGGGTGGTGCGCTGCACAAATACGTTGTTTGACGTATCGGGGCTGCTTGGATCATTCGATGGAGAATCTGAATTGCATAGATGATTCCGCCGTCCCTGATATCGTCTACGCTCGCTGCGGCGCGCAAGGGCTCGAGCGCGAAGAGACGTTGCATGAACGAGGGACACATGACCGGACACGACAAGAAGCTCATCCGTAACAGCACCGCCGAGTTCCTGATCTTCACCGGTCAGGCGGGCGACCAGAGCATCGAGGCCCGTTATGAGGATGAAACCGTCTGGCTGACGCAGAAGCTGATGGCCGAGCTGTTTGCTGTGGATGTGCGGACGGTCAGCGAGCACCTGAAGAACATCTACGAGTCGGGCGAACTGGGGCGTGATGCAACTCTCCGGAAATTCCGGACAGTTCAAACTGAGGGCAGTCGGGAGGTTTCCCGCAACGTCGATTTCTACAACCTCGACGCCATCATCTCCGTCGGCTATCGCGTCAATTCGGTGCGGGCGACCCAGTTCCGCCAGTGGGCGACGAGTGTGCTGCGTGAGTTCGCCATCAAGGGTTTTGTGCTCGACAGGCAGCGGCTGGAGAACGGCAGTTTCCTGGGCGAGGACTATTTCGAGCGCCTGCTGGCCGAGATCCGCGAGATCCGCCTGTCCGAGCGCAAGTTCTACCAGAAGGTGACGGACATCTACGCCACGGCCGTGGATTACAACCGCGATGCACCGACGACCAAGGCCTTCTTCGCCAAGGTTCAGAACAAGCTGCATTTCGCCATCCATGGCCATACGGCCGCGGAGTTGATCCTGCAGCGTGCCGATGCGAGCCAGCCCAACATGGGGCTGACGCATTGGGAGAAGGCGCCCGACGGCAAGGTCCTCAGGACCGATGTGACGGTCGCCAAGAACTACCTGAGCGGGGACGAACTGGAGTCGCTGGGCCGCATCGTCAACGCCTATCTAGACCTCGCGGAGGAGCGCGCCCGTCGCAAGATCCCGATGACGATGGAGGACTGGGCCAAGCGACTGGATGCATTCCTGGCGTTTTCCGACTACGACATCCTGCAGGATGCAGGCAAGGTCAGCGCCGAAGTGGCCAAGGCCCATGCCGAGAGCGAATTCGAGAAGTACCGCATCGTGCAGGATCGACTGTTCGAGAGCGATTTCGACCGCGTCATCAAGCAACTCGATGCGGGCGGGAAGCAGGGTGGTGGCGGAGGTTGAATGCTGACAGATTGCCCTCCTTGTCATGCGGTGGAGACTGGTGGGTAGGAGGCCGGTTGTCGGCCTCAGCTGCCGGTGGCTTGATGGCACAGTCAGGCAGCAATGTGTTGGTCACCTGCCGTTCGAGCGTCAGGCAAGGGCGAACGGCGGCTTCTCCATCCTGCCAACTGGAAGTATCGACCCTGAAGAGACGCTCGCCGCTTCCGAGGCCGCGAGGCAGGTCTCTGAGCGGAGCGGTCGTTCAGAGCGGAGGCTGAACGCGAACTCCTCGGCCAAAGCGGTCTGATGACCACTATTTGTTGAGCGTCATCTTTGATCGCCATACCGGTCGTCTGTCGTGTCAAAACGTTGTTATCGAAGAACAAGCTTTTTGATGCGGGGTTAGGTTGTGCCGAGTAGGTTGAAGTCAATTCAGTCCTCGGCAGCATCAATTTCATTCGCTTCGTGAATTCAACATGTCGTTCGGCCCGATGTACTCCAAATCAAACTTGTCCCGTGCTCTATTTGCAGTAGCAATCATCAACCCTTTTGCGAAAGGATTTGGAGTCCAACCGAGCACACCTACTTCTCTGAAATCCGCAGAAAATACGCTTCTCTCTTTGCCTGGTCCTCCTCCGACACGCAAGGCTGTACCTGGCGGCATAGGCACGTCATGCCAGGTCACCAGACTGGTGTAGGAAGTAGCGGTCCAAGTCTCTGCAGCAAGAACACTGGAATGGCCTGCGATGAAATCGGTCCAAAGCTGGTGAGATTCAGGCGTGGGCCAATCCTGTCTCACAGACAATGCCTGGATCTCGTCCGATGCAAGCCAAACCACCATCCCGGTCATCGACTCAAAGTCTGCGTAGGTTGAGGTAACCGCATGGATTGCTGCGAGCCTAGAGCTGAAACCAGCCTGGATCAACATCGCAGCAGAAATCGAAAGCGTCCCAGTTTCCATTGCAACTACGGCATGAGCCCGGGAAAAATCGGATAGCTTCAACTCATCCGAGAACGGGTCTTCATGTACTTCGGCACGAACACGGACTGCTTCCATTGCCCATGGCAGGTTGTAAACGAAAGCTTGTTCAATGAATTGAATAGCTTCGTCATTGTCTCCTGACAGAACATTAGTGACAGGTTGTCCCAGCAGCCAACATCGGAGCAGGGCCTCCCAGTCGTCAATCAGCGCCTGGGGACTGAATGGCGGGATGAGAAAGGCAATATTGGCAAACGCAGTGATGGCGTTCACTGCCATATCGTGCTCTCCGGCGAGAACCGCTCCATTAGCCGTAAGCAGCAGTTGCTCCAATTCGGGGGCTCGCGCATCTAGCGCCATGCCGGTAGCCAGGCCGACTCCGGCCAGGAAGTAGCCGCGCCGTTGCTGAGAGGTACTGTGACTCCAGATGTATCTAGCTCGGGCCTGCAAACCTGCCATCAGCAGCGTACGCGATTCCTCGTTGTACCGAAGGAGCCTTCGTTCGAAAAGTGACGACCCGAGAATTTCATCGAGTTTGCTCTCCAGTTCCTCATCAGGCACAGGTGTATCTCCGAGCAAGCTGAAGATCGCCGTATCCAGGCTCATCAGGTGCGTTTCCCAGCGTTTGCGTGCTTCGACGGCATCCCGTTCCTTCTCGACAACAACAATGGGGAACTCCCAAGCGGCTTGCCCTGCGATGTATTCGATGAACTGATCGCAGTCGACGTTCCCCAGCTTATTCAGCATCCGCTGCAGAAGTGCAACGATCAGTCGAAGTAGGCCACTCTCCATCTCCCGGCCCTTCTGATTCGAAATCAACGCCTGCCAGTCTGCCTTTCGCTTCCAGTGATCATCGAACATCGGATACAAAACGAGTCCTTCGATGTCAATGTAGGCCCGCCCTGCGCGTCCGACGACATTACGAAACTCGGCAATGTCGATCAAATCGCCATTGCGCTTCACGCCATGAAAAACCAGCGAGGTCGCGCTGAGGTTGAGCCCCTGGGCCAACGTCGGAGATGAAATCGTCACCTTGAGCACGCCATCGCGAAGCAGACGTTCGACCTCTTTTCGGTACGGCGTCGGCAGGGCGCCGTGGTGTACCGCCACCCCCAGCTTCAAGCATTTCAGAATGTCATGGTCCGGCCCGAACCACTCAGTGCCGACCGCCAGCGCGGTTGCCAACACCGACTGAGGGTGCTCCAGCACGGACTCGATATGGCCGCGCTTGTGCATCTGAACGACTGCCTCCGCGAACGGGAGCACCGAGCGTCGTAACGGGCAGAAAACGAGCACGGTCTGGCCATCGTCCACCAGACGCCATGCCGTGGCAATGCAAAGCTCCCTCTGGTCTGCGGGGAATGTCTTGGTGGCTCGTCCCTTGGTCGGCTTCTTGGCCACCAGGAACTTGAGGATGTACGGCTTCTCATCACCGACGCTGACGTTGAGTTGGGCGTGCTGTCCTTTCCACTCCACCTCCCCGAAGCACAGCCGGGTCGGGCGCCAATCGTTCTTGATCAGCCCGTCAGTCTTGTCGCAGGTCAGCCAAGCTACGAAATCCTCCAGTTGATCGCCATCCGGGAGGATGGCGGACAGGCAGACGATTCGTCGCCCTGCGGCATCCGGGCGACGCAGCAAGCGCTGGATCTGTGCCTCGTAACGGACTTCCCGCTCTCCCAAGCCGATCATGTGCCCTTCGTCGAGCACCACAAGGCCAACGTCATCCAGCAGTGTCGGATCGCTTCGAAGAGCGAAGTCGAGCTTCTCCGGCGTCGCAACGACGATGTCTCTGGAACGGAGGGCATCCACATCGGCGCCACTGGCACCGATGCTGCCGTACAGGCTCGACACGGTCTTGCCCAGTGGCGTAAAGGTACGGCGTAATCCAACCTCGGTCTGCGCGGATAGTGCGCGCAACGGGGTCACGAAAATGACCCTTTTCTTCGTCGCCAGACACGCCAGAATGCACAGCTCTGCAATGCGCGTCTTGCCGGCACTTGTGGGCAAGGACAGGACCAAGTTTGTGTCGAAATCGAGCGCCCGTCGGGCTGCCAGGAACTGCGATGGCCACAAGTCGATCTCGGCCTTGCTCCGGCGATACAGCGAGCCTATGAAAAGCTTGCGAAGCTGTACCCAATCACCGATGTCAACTCCCGGTGGCCCCTCAAGTGGCAATATTTGGTGGAAGCTGGCATCCCACAGGCCGCCCAGCAAATGGGTGGCCAATCTATGGCACCACCATTGAGACACCAAATTGAGTTCACCCGCGACGTCCAGTCCATTCTTGAGGCGCGCGCGTACCTGCGTCAACAAGCCGTCCTCTCCGCGTTCCAGAGCCAGCAAGCTCATGGCTAAAGCTGCCATGAAGTTCTCTTCCAACGCCACGACCAGGACTTCGAGAACACGGTTTTCCGAATCCCCTTCCTCCCCTGATTCGTCGCCATCGGGCACTTCGGAAATACGGGCCAACGCAGTCACAAGCGCATCGTCATTCGACTTGCCGGCCTTGAACCAACCCTCGATGTCCCGGGAGAGGCCATCTAGGTCACGAAGCATAAGCTTGGCCAGCCCTCTCTCCACGGTGGTCAGGTTTGCTTCGGTGAGTCCCTTATGCAGCAGCGAGTACGCTCTCGCTGAGAAGCGCCCTAGGTGATAGGCAGCGGCAGCGACGAGACAATGGAAATCCCGCTCCGGGTCGAACCTCCCCTTTGCTGCTGCAGCCTCAAGGGCCTCGGCAGCAACCGCAAAGGCCGAGCGCGCTCTATCGGGATCACCGCCCAGTTCGGTGTATCGCAATCCGTGGAGCAACAGCGAATATCCGTAGGACAGAAGATCGTCCGTCAGTTCAGAACCGTAATTTGGCGCATCTTCGGGCAATACCCCATTACGCCAGATCATTCCGCGTGATTGTCCCCTTGCGAGCAACTGATATCGGAAGCCCGGAGTGATGGCAGCGTCTATGTTTGCCTGCAGTTCTTCAAGTGTCGAAGCCATTACACGATCACCGCCTCAAAAACCTCCTTGATGAAGGCCTGGTGCGTCATCACGCACAGCGCAACGTAGTGCTGAGGTATCGTTCCCGGATAGGCTTGCAGGTTTGTTTTCAGCGGCTTAGATGGATCATTCCCGGAAAACGAGAACAGCATGTGCGAAACCTGGTTTGGTTTGATGCCGTCCTTGAGCTGGGCCTTGTCCAAAGCATCGCCAAGCGCAGTATCTCCGGATTCGTTCAATCGGTCTGCAACAAACGAAATCGCGTGGGGAGACGGCAATCCGCTGTTGGCTGAGAGCGATTGCCTGGCCTTCCCGATAATAGTGCTCGACATTGTGGCTGCACTCTTTACCTCGGCCTTGAGTATTTTTAGGGAGCCACTTTTCCCGCTAAGGCGAAACGCCAATACGTCTTCGCCCCGCATTGACATATTACGGTGGTCCTTCCAGCGAAGGCGCTTGATACCCAGGTTGAAAGGCGTCGCCTCATGCACATAGGCAGTGCAGAGAATTTCGCCCAGATCGCCAGAGCGGATGGTGGCTTGGGTCGGAAGTTTTTGCTCGACAAAGTTTGCAGCCGCATCCTTACCCAATTTCTTGAGCAATTGCGCGACACGGCTTGGATCCGCATAGTAGTCTGGAACTTCCTCGGCGAGCGCATTGACAACCTGCGCATGCTTTGCCGGATTGGCAGACAGACGCCGAAAACTATGGGCTGATATTGACTCCTCCGTCTCGTCACACCATTCCAGGAATTTGATCATCTTTCCTCTCTAATCTGACCCAGTTTTTTCACCTTAGCTTTCTCCACTTAACAACAAGAAATCAGCCAAAATTTGGCGCCTCTACATGAAGAGGCGGTAAGGATATGTCTTACCTGGCAGGTCCGGCACATTTGCAATCGTTCTAGCAAGCTTCTGGGAGTACCGAATGCTGACCGGAACCGGGTCGTACAGCGCATCATTGTTCCAATCCATCTTTGTGAGGGCCAGCGCCTCGTGGGCGACGACCTCAAGTTGGCCTCGGCCAGCATGACGGGTGAGCAGTAATGGCCTTGGGATGCTTTTCTTGCCCTGGTAGTAGTCGCCAGTAGTCGATACGTCGGGGGCATTGCCTGCCGCCCACAGCAGCGCTGAAGTTCCAGAGCGAACCACAACCGTTCCACGCGGAACCGGATATCCCGATGGCTTGCTTGGCGGGCTTTCCCTTCCGGAGTCTATGAGCCATACCCCCCGCCAATTCGCGCTCGCGCCGACTTCGATGCATTCCACCTCGGGAACGCCGGCAAGAGCATCGAAGGCACCATGGATCTCATCAGCCTTGAACGCCGTAGTCTTGTGGATGACAAGGCGCTTTGGCAGATTCCCGCCATTTCGTCCTTGATACAGCGCCAGGCTACGAGCGAGCACAGCCCTCATGTCATCTCGACTGAGGAAGGGGTTTCGACGTGCCTCGGCAAGGTCATCGACAGGATCCCGTGCCTCGAAGGCCACGAACTGCATGCCGCCACCATCCATGTCGAAGACCTGAGAGCAGCAGGTGACGTAGTGCGCCTCACGTTGGTCTCCGCGAAGGGCATAAGCCAGCCCGATGTATGCCGTCTCGTCGGGCACACTCTGTACCCTGGCAAGCTTCCAAGGGATGCCTCCTGCCTTAACGTACAGCGCGATGGCAAGACGCCAGGCCAGCGACGCCTTGTAGTTGAAGGAAAACGCCCTATCGTTGAGTACTTGGGTCGGGATGTTGTACTTGGCGCCAAGTGCCTTCAAGGCATCGTGCGCGTCAAACTCCTTATTCCGTGTCGCAGGCCCCCAGGTGTCAGGGAAGTGCACTAGCACGACATCGAACTCATTGCGAACGGACTCCAGCCGACGTAGCGCCGTGTCCATGGCTTCAAACAGGCGCGCTTCCACCGAACCCTGTCCGGGCAACTGACCAAGCGAATCGGGCCAGCGAACATGCGCCGTACTCGGTGCCGAAACCAGTTCAACCTTGAACAACTGCTCGAAACCCGGATACTTCGGGACGTACTCCGAACGATCCGAAGGGTCGTACGAGTCCCTCAGGGAGGCCATCAGTGCACCTCTCCGCTTGAAAGCGCTGTCAGGTCCAACGGTGGCCACTCTTACCTTAGCGGTAAATCCAGCAAAAGAACCTTTGGAGAAGGGGCCGTATCTAACCAAGCCCCTAAGCGGATGGACATCGACTTCCTCTGGATTCGCCGGCGAAAAGGCCAGCAGCGGCTCTTCGAGCAAGGTGAAGGGTGGGAGTTTGGAGGCCGATGCCGGATGTGCCATTACTTGCTCCGCTCAAAGTAGTTGTGATGATGTGACGGCCTGCTCCAGCCTGTCACGGGCGAAATGGAGAATGCTGCGTCGACGCCCTCACCATCCTCAATACCAAAGGCCCGTACCTTGTTGTCAGGAGCGGAAGTCAGCAACACGGCCCACGCATTGACAATGCCTGCCCAGTGCTTGTTGAACTTTTTCGCCCAGCGTTCACGACGCCAATCCCCAGCGGGGTCACCGCCTCGACTGAAGGTCGGGCACCCCAGTTCATCTCTGTCTTCTACCGCCTTTACTGTGCGCTGTTCGCGAGGAACATCCACGAAAGTAAAGGGCTCAAATCCACACCACCAACGGTTCTCGATGTGCTCCAGCTTCAGGAAGACCCCTTCCTGATACGGATAGCCGAGCTTTGGCACCAAGCCTGTCAAGTTTGCCTCATAAGCCGACCGAAGCTGAGCAAGTTGCGCCTCGCGTTTACGCGCCCATTCGGCATCCTCTCCCTCTCGCGGACCGGCCACGACCAGCGAGTGTCCGGAACGTTTGTAGCGGGGCAACAGCGGCCTATGACGGGACAGCGCTTTGACCAAAGCGTCGTACAGCAAACCCAGCGCCCAACTGTCTCGAATCGGGTTCAGTTCGGCAATGCCTGCGGGTTGCGCCCCAAGATCCCTCAGTGCAGCAATGACCTCCGCGTCTCTCCCAAAGAGAGCCAGTTCTCGACCGGTCGCAGCGACCACGGCGCGACACTTGTGATCCTTCAACAGTTGCCGAACCTCGGGAGACGTTGCCGCCTTCTTCAACGTCATGCGCCTCGCCACGCAGGGAAGCGCCTCGACCAGCAGCGCGGAATAGCGAAGGACGGGAAATTGCCTTGCCTCAGCTTCTGGAAGCTTGACCAGCTGTAGGCGTACTGGTGCCCGTTGCTGCATGACATGCTCGATTAGCACATCTGGCAGCCGAATTTGGTTCACGATGTCTGCGGCCAGTTCATCAAAGGTCTTGGCTTCGATTATGGCCACATCGACGCCGGCAAGCACAGCGTGCTCCAGCAATTGTTGTACGGCGGGCAGCAGTTTCGTGGCGGATGAAGTGACCCAATAGAGACCATTGGGGTACGGGTTCGGATCCTTCAGTACGGACTCGAGCGCCTCCATGACTGAGGCATCCCGCCCGCTGTAACCCACGACCACCAGCCCAAAACGCTTGCATGCTTCAACCAGGACATGGCGCATGCGTTGGTCCTGGCACTCTAGTTCGCTTCCTGTGTTCTTGATCTTGATCGACTGGTAGTCGCCGTGAAGCTTCGCCACCAATGGCCAATCCGACTCATCAAGGCACCGAAGTGCTCGGTCTGCGGAATCGAGCGCCGCAACGGTCGGCTTTTTCCTCAAATCCACTGGCAACAACGCATTGCTTAACGTCGCTGACTCTTCGACTAAAGGGTCGAAATTGGTCGTGAAGACGCAACTCAGTTGCTTACTCGACATCAAGGCAGCAAGTACTCGATGAGCAAAGCAGGGCGTGCCCTTGCTAATGGCATCGTCGATGTATTGCCGTCGTTGTTTCTCGTTCGGGAAGACGGCTTCGAATGCAGCTGAATACTCATTGGGGTTGCCGTCAGGGGGCAGCAACGAGGTTCTGCGAAAGAAGTCATCGATTCGCTCAATCCAGAGCTCATCTCCAGCATCAACCTCCCGGAGAGAATAGCCAGCCTCTCGGCAAAAGATCTTCTTCTTGAAATCACGAATCATGGCGTAGCCGGTTGGAATTCCTGAAGCAGCCGATGCCCCTGCACCAAGAAACCACGCAAACAGGTGCGGCCTAAGGGCAAAAGCAGATGCGAAATGCGCTGCGGAAATGACCGGAACGGAATTGGACACTATGCAACCTCAATATGCTAAATGGAATTCTTGTATTGAATAACGGTATCAGAACCGCATACGCACGTCACTCACTACCATGCCAGAGTGAGAGCCTTCCAGCGCAAATTAGCCACGAGACAACGTCCGGTTACATTCAGAGAACGGACCCATCAAAGTGTCCAACGAAGAGGCTGCTTTGGCCGAGTCGCTTCCGTACGCAGTCCGGCAGCTTCCGGAGTGGAGAAGCCGCTCCAGTGACAGGTCTTGCCGATTCCTGAGCGGCAGGTGATGGCCGATAGTACGCTGTGGGCATCTTCCCCGATAGCCGCCGCACGCCACGGGCTCAAGAATCAGACTCCGATCAACAACAAGGAGTCTGTCATGGAAACCCGAGAACATCCGCATCGGGAAGCCTGGAACAAGGGGAAGCTGGTGGGCCAGAAGGCACCGCTCAAACCCAAGGACATCTGGGCCATCCGTATTCATCTGCAGAACGCGCACGAAGTGCGCGACCTCGCCATGTTCAACCTCGCGATCGATAGCAAGCTCCGAGGGTGTGACCTCGTCAGCCTGCGGGTGCGCGACGTGACGCATGGAAACCAGCTGCTCTCACGCGCCATGGTCGTGCAGCGGAAAACGCAGCGGCCTGTGCAGTTCGAACTGACCGAACCGACGCGCACGGCTGTGGCTGCATGGATCGCGAAGGCCGGCCTGAGGTCGGAAGACTTCCTCTTTCCGAGCCGCCTGCACGACTCACCGCATGTCTCTACCCGTCAGTACGCGAGGATCGTCGAGCACTGGGTGGTAGCCGCTGGCCTCGATCCTTCCGCCTACGGTACGCACTCCATGCGGAGAACGAAGGCGACCTTGATCTACAAGCGCACGAAGAACCTTCGGGCGGTGCAGCTCCTGTTGGGTCACTCCAAGCTCGAGTCGACGGTGCGGTACTTGGGCATCGAGGTCGATGATGCCTTGGAGATCTCCGAGCAGATTGAGATCTGAACCCGGCGCGGCTGCCCGCCAAGCGCCTTTTGCCGCCGGGCGGCTGCTTACGGTGATGATGCTGAGGGGGTACTATCGGCCATCAACTGCCCGTGGCGGTTACATCTAAATTGCTTGTGACAGATGGAACCGAATGGCTGGTTTTCTGCGTCAGCACTCGGCGACGAACGGCTGCTTCCGGGAAGAGAAACTTCAACGGCAACTTTCCGGCGACGATCTCGAAGAGACGTCAGTCGCATCCCGACCCTAAGGTGAACGACGATAAACGGAAACGCTCTGCCAGCTTACCGATCATCAATCTGTCGTTCGGTGACAAAAATCTTGGAGGGAGTTCTTTCATTTAAACCGACGAGCTCGGCGAAGCGCTCATCAGCAGTTGTACTTATCCCGCCCTTTACCAAGGTATCTGGTTGATCGAGGGCAGTTCGCTTTGCCCGCCACCAGAGCAACGCAGTCCATACTGAGTGGCAAGAGTCGCCTCCCTCATTTTCTCCCTTTCACCGGCATGCACTTTTTACACGGCGTATCCCATACGTCACCAACTGTCGCACCGCTAAAACATCATGTTCTCCATCGGCATCCACTGCCGACAAACCAAATACGGAGGAACATGATGAATACGCATCTGCAGAATCTGATAAACCGGCAGCAACAACGCATGCGCGAACTGCGCGAAGATGCCCATGACCTTGCCAACACCGTCGCTGACGAAATCTGGGACAAATTTGAAGTCGAAATCGAAGAAGCAACTGAGCACAGCTACATGTTCGACCTGGCTGCGAGCACGCAAATGGCCCTCTCCAGCATGCTGGCCATGAGCTACGACGAAGCCTTCGAGCGTCATGTCCTCGGCTTGTTCGAACGACAGGAAAAGGATCTGCGCGAAGCCGGGTTAGGCGGGGGCGCCTTTGATGGCGCACGAATCGACCTCACGGGTCTGCGCAAAAGCCTGAAGCTGCGACGCCATGCCGACGAACTGATTGGCCAAGCTATCGAACGCGCCAAGCCTGGCCTCATCGGCATGCTCTTTCTCGCCAGAGATCCATGTTCCGACGCATGGGATCGAGAACAACGCGACAATGCCCGCCGCCTGCGCCGTCAATTGTTCGATCTACGCGAAAAAATTGTCGAAGCGATCCGCGAGGAAACCGCTACCGTCATCCAGACGGCCCGGCTGTCTTACATCGACATGCTTGACACCCTATCGGACAATATGTCTTCGCCATCAAAAATTCCGCAAGCGGCCTGATAGACGCTGTACACGGTCATGACGCTCGAGATAGCATCCGTTGCGCGGCTTGACCTCGCAAAAGAACAACAAGGACAACTCATGACTACGCTCGCCTCTCGTCAGATCACGCTGCAACGGCAACTGCAAGCAGTGCGCGACATCCACGTACGGTACGACCTAGACCAAAACCGTATCGATGAGCTCGTTCCGCTCCTCGAGTATTTCGAGATTCGTGTACCGCTGATTGGCGCATTCAGTTGCGGCAAATCCAGTCTGCTCAATGCGCTATTGGGCGAAAGTGTCTTGGCGACCGCCGTCACCCCCGAAACGGCCGTTCCCGCCGAACTGCGTTTCGGCCCCGAGCGCCAGTTCGTTGGTTGCCTGCCTGATGGCCGGCGGTTGCCCCTGAGTGAAGCCGATTTGCGCGAGAACCGCCTCGCCCCTCTGCTGCCAGCAGGCTGGGTGGAGGCGCAACTCCCCAGCCCGGCGCTGGCGGCACGGCAGCAGCTGGTACTGGTCGACCTGCCGGGATGGGATTCCGGCGTCGCAGCCCACGAACGCGTCATTGACGACTACTCCGGTCGCAGTCTCGCCTACGGTATCGTGGTTGGGGTCGAAGAAGGGGGCTTGCGCGACAGCTTGCGCCGCGCACTGCTCGAACTGGCCATTGCACAGATGCCCGTCGTCCTGATCGTCTCCAAGGCCGACAAGCGCCCGCCCGAGGACGTGCAGGCCGTAGTCGAACGTCTAAGTGCCGACATCACCGCACTGATGGGGTGCGAACCACTGGCCGTAGCCATTACCTCGGCACGCAAGAAGGACCTGGGCAAACTCGAAGTCGGGCTCGACACCTTGCAGGCACAGGCTGGAGAGATTTTTGAAACCCGCGTCGTCGATGCCTGGCGGCGCAACCTGCAGCATGCCGCCCAGCATCTCGGTCTGCTTGCCAATCAGGACAACAAGGATGCCGCGCGGCTTCAGGCCGACATCGACAAGCTGGAACAGGACATACGGGCCTTCGACACCCGCTTGCAGAAAGAAACCGATGCACTGGAAGCGCAGATCGGCCCCATTCTCGGCACGATCCGTCTGCGTGTCGAAAACGCCCTCGGTGGGCGAATCGAAATGCTGACCCAGCGTGCGATGAGCGGGCAGAACATCAGCGATGACATCCTCGGCACGGCCCGCCTAGTGATCTCTGAAGCCCTCCGGCAGGAATTCGAACCCGCCATGCAGCGCTACCTTGATCGCCTCGTCGACGCCCTGCCCAGCCGCCTCGATTTTGAGTTTGACCTCAGCAGCATCAAAATAGCGGGCCCGCGTAGCAGCAGCGGTGAATTCCGCTGGAAGGAACTGGGTACGCTCCTCGCTCCTTTGATCCGCCAGATACCTCACCCGCTCGGTAAGCTGCTTGCCCCATTGGTGCCCTTGCTGGGCGCGTTACTGGACAGCCAAGCCGACCGACAGCGACAGCAGATCGAAGAAGCCCGTCAGCGCGAACAGGTCAGGAGCAGTATTCAAAATGCACTGAACGATGCCGTGCGGCAGATTGACGCCCAGCTTCGGCCCGTCTTGAGCGAACAAGTGCAGAGCGCACAGGCTGAGGTTGCCCGCAACATCGACGCCGAGCGTAGCGAGGTCAAAAAGACCCTCGCCACGCTTGTTGCCACATTGCAACAAGGCGAAGCCGAGACCACCGCCTTGCGCCAGCGCGCCCAGGCCGATCTCGACCGCCTGAATGCCCTACTGGCCGAACTGACACCTGCCACCTGAACGGGACAAGCCATGACGCCCGCCGAACTCGACCCCGCCACCCTGCAACAGCGCTACGGACTGCTCTGCCGTGCCTTGCAGGCCACCTCGGCAGCGGACGATCCTCAACCGGTTCTCGATACCGTCAGCCGGCTCGATGACCTGATCCACCGCGAACTACTCGAACTCGCCCGTCTCGGCAGCCCGGACGACTTTGCCGATATCTATCTCGGCTTTACCCGCGAACTCGCCCGTTTTCGCGAATTTTGCGCCGACCCGCGTCTGGCCGAAAAGAGCATCGTTGCCTTTGGCGGCCCCTTCTCCGCTGGTAAATCCAGTCTCATCAACGCCCTGATCGGCAAGAAACTGCTGGTGGTAGAAGTTGACCCGACCACGGCGCTGCCCGCCTATGTGTTGGCCGGCGAGGCGGATGCCGTGCATGCCCTCAATCTTCACCGCCTGCGGGTGCCTCTCGCCGAAGACGAACTCGCCAGCCTCACCCACGACGAAACCCACCGTTATGGCAGCCAGGTGGCGCGTGCGCTCAGCGCTGCCTTTATCACCCGGCGCGACTTTCCGTGGGCCAAGCTCGCCTTCATCGACACCCCCGGTTACACCGGTCGCGCCACTGCTGGCGACCGCACCGATGCCGACCTTGCCGCCGCCCAACTGGCCGGCGCACACGCCATCGTCTGGATTGTCTCGATCAAGCAGGGCAACATCACCGAGGAAGACCTCACCTTCCTTGCCCGTATCGATCCCGAAATTCCCCGTATCGTCGTCGCCAGTCATGCAGACCAGGTGTCGGAAGAAGACCGCGCCGCCGTCGTTAAGCGCATGGCCGACACCCTCGCTGCGCGCAATCTTTCGGTGGAGGGCGTATTCCCCGTCTCGGCCCGTCCACGTCAGGCCGAACTGCTCGCCCCTTTGCGCGCCCAGCTCGACGCCTGGAACCAGACCCCGCGCCAGCAGCGTTTCGCCCATCGTTTCAAGGCCTTATTCACCCGCTACCAGCGGGGCCTGGAACGCGACACCCGTGATGCCCACTGGCAACTGCACCGCATCAACCGCATCGCCACCCTGGCCGATGGTGAGCTTGCCAGTGATGCCGCAGAACTCAAGACCGTTATCGACGAACGACTGGCCGCGCTCAAGACCGTCGAATCCCGCCTGCAAGAACTGCGTGGCCGCTTTTTCGGCGAACTCAAGCGCGCCGGGGATGCTGTCGGTATTCCGCTACCCGAGCCGCACGAGGTGGAGTTACTGGAGCCGGGACGCAGTAACCTGCTGGAACAGCTTGTTGCCCTGCGCGAGAAAGAAGGCAGAGATGAACTCGATCTGCGGCTGGCGCTTATTAGCCTGAGCGAAAAAGCGAAGCCATGACTCCTTCTATTCGCCACACACCTCCACCTCAATTTTATGCAATATAAATTTTCTTCCCGCCGCTAAATATTACAGTTATGGGCGATTACTATTGCACGACCGGTGAGCGTCATTCAACAATTTTGACCGGATAATTTGATGAATTTATTCGAACTTTTAACAGCCAGTATCTCCGAAGAACAATTTCATTTGCACCCATTGAATGACCATGCCATTTCAACTCACGATGTGCATGTACGCAGGCAATATGTACTGCTGCTTGCTGCCACACTCACGGCACAACCGGCCATATCGGAGTTTCAGACCCGTTTGTTTCGGCTTCTACTCAACTCCGTAAAACTTGGTGACATTCGCGGCCAACTGTATCAACAAGCCCGAGAACTTACACCTGAGTTACTGCTTGACGCCATATGCTGTATGCGCAAGCAAGGACTTGCGAGCCGCCTTTTGGTTGATCTACTGGTACTGTTGCACATTGATACTCAGTTGAGAGATGACATAGTTCCTATCGTAAGTGAACTTGCATCCGCACTCGGTCTAGAAGAGACCTACTTTGCCAAGCTTACAAAGATTGCCTCATGCATCCTCGGTCTGACAATTAACGAAGACGATACTGATCCCTATGATTACGATGGCAAACTTTGGTATAAGCGAGTCCAAATTTGGCCTGGCGAACCATCGCCTATCGTGCAAGAAAACCTGCGTATACAGATTGAGGCTGCAAGGGTGCGACAGCAACTACATGAAAGGAAATTGGAGCTAGAAAGGGAGCAGCAACGGCAACGAGAAGAGCGGGAATGGGAACGGAAAAAGCTTGAAATGCAAAATGAATGGGATAAGCTGGGTCGAGATTTCAAGCAAACTTTTCGTGAAATAAGACGTGAGCTAAACAAATGCAAATGATGATGCGACGATGATCCCTGCTGAGTTGCTGCTGCCAACCTCCCCTATATCCAACGGCTTTAGCTTCCATGGTGGAGATGAAATTCTGAAAGAATTCGGCTAGAAGCCTCACTCATTTCGAGTATTAATCAAACGCGTTGAGGGAGTTTTTCGTGAAGAATTTTGACCATATTGAACTGGATCCTGAGATCAATCGCTTATTGGCCTGCGGTATTGATGAATGCGGGCAGCCTCACAAAACACCAATATTCAGGCTGTCTTCGATTGCAACAGATGAAAATCGAGTCATTGTTTTCGACAATGACAAACCGATGTTTGTTTTGGAGACAAGCGGAAAGGATGCGGCGCTTCAAAAGCTTGAGGAGTTAAACGCTTTCGTTAGTAGAAATTTCAAGTTTTCACCGTCTTGTTTCAAGCCTTAGACTACGCTTTACAAACCATCATGACCAGCGCTGACTTTTCTACCCACCTTTCCGCCTATCGTCCCGATTTCCCGGAAGGTATCGCCTCGCTTGACGAATGGCAGCGCGACGCCGTTGCCCGGCGTGCCCGCTGGACGCTGGAGCAAACGCCGCTGTCGATTGGTGTAATGGGGCAAATCAAGGCGGGCAAGAGCAGCTTTCTCAACCAGTTGCTGTTCAATGGCCAGCCGCTGCTGCCGGAAGCGGCAACGCCCAAGACCGCCAATCTGACGCGCATCCGCCATGCCGAGGCGCCGTGCTTCACCGCACATTTCTACGCGCCCGAGTCGTGGGCGGCACTAGAGAAACTCGCCGTGAGCGAGGCACAGGATCTCGCCGCCTGCGCGGCACGCGAGCTGGTGCAGCAAGCACGGCGCGATCACGGGGCCGACATCGCTGCGCTGCTCGCCCAGGGCAAGGTCGAGTTGCACGCCGACGACATCGCGGGGCTGCTCGGTCGCATCAACGATTATGTGGGTGCCGAGGGGCGGTTCACGCCGCTGGTGGAAAGCAGCGAACTGGCATTGCCCTTGCCTGAACTGGCCGGTGTCGAGATCGTCGATACGCCAGGCATGAACGACCCGGTGGTAAGCCGCACCGACAAGACCCGTAGCTATATGGCCCAGTGCGATGTAGTGTTTTTCCTTTCGCCATCGGGCCGACTGCTCGACGACAGCGACCAGCAGTTGCTTGCCGCCCAGTTGCCGGCCAAGGGAGTCAAGCGCCTGGTCCTGGTGGCGGCGCAGTTCGATACCGTTCTAGACGACGAACAAGGCGATAAAGAACATGAAAGCTTGGGCAATTGTGAAGACAGCGTGAAGCTGCGCTTGACCAATCACGCACGGCGCAATCTGGAACATCTGGCCGCACAGCGCGAAAAGCATGGGTTTGCCGACATCGCGGCGCTTTTGCGCGGTATCGGGACACCACTGTTTGCCAGTACTTATGCCCAGGCATTTGCAAGCCGGCCACCGGAATGCTGGAGCAACAGCCAGCGTCACATGCACCAGAAGTTTGCCGAGCATGCCGAGGATTATTGGAATGGTGTCGTACCCGATATCAACGACTGGCAACGCATCAGCGGCTTTACCGCGCTGGAGGCTGCGCTTGATCAGGCCCGCGCCGATAAGGAGATGATTCTCGCCACCCAGCGGGCCAAACTGGAGGAAGAACTCGCTCGCGCCTTGGCACACCTGCTGGCGAATCTACGAGATCAGGCCAGCGAACGTATTGCCTTTCTGCAAGCGCACGACATGGCCGACCTGGATGCTCACGCCAGTAAAGCCAACAAGCGCCTACAGGCGATAGCCGACGTGCTGGTTGGCTATGTGCAGGGCCAGACCAATGCCGCTCGTGCCCAGGCCCGGCGCATCCTGAACGATGTGCAGAAAGGCGCTGTCCGCGCGCGCACCCTGGAAGATCGCACGGGCTTTGAGACACGGAAGCGAAGTGTGCAGGTAAGCGACTCAACTTGGTACAAACCCTGGACATGGGGCAGTTCGCACACCGAGTATTACACCGAGACCACCACCTACCGCTATCTGGCGGTATCGGACGCGCTGGAGAACTTGCGCCATTACTTCGAAAAATCTCGTGGCGACCTGCTTGACCTGTTAGACGCGTTGATCGCGCCGGACACCCTCTCCGCCGGCCTGCGCCGTGAGCTACTGGCGGTGCTGGATACGCGCAGCGACGATTTCGATCCGCGTGGTCTGCGCGCACTGATTGAAACCACGCTTGCTCGCCTGCCCTGGCCGAAACTGGATATCGAGGCCCCCGATCCCAGCGAGGCGCTGGCCGGTTTTTCCGGTGAATTGCGCGACCGCAGCGAAATGTCGGCGTTGCGCGAACGGCTGGCCCAGATTGTCGGTGAGTTGCAACAAACCTTGGCCACGAGCCTTGATCAAGCCGTGCAACAGGTCTGCGTCCAACTTGACACGATGGCCGGGCAGTTGCAAGAGGCGCTCACCCAATCGCTCGCCGCCGACCTTGAGCGCCTGCGCGCCGCGCTGGTCGATAAAACCCGGCAGGTAAAACACTTGCAGGCGCTGGTGCATGAAATCGACAACCAGTACTTATCCCAGGAAAACCAATGACCGGCACGAACCACGATGCTCTAAAACAACGCCACCGCACCCTGCGCGAAGGCTATCCGCCCAATCTCAATTTGCGTGTGCATCGTGCCTTGAGCTGGCTCAAACGCGCGGAGATGGCAGACGATGACGACGGGCGCTTCATCTTTTTGTGGATTGCTTTCAACGCTGCCTATGCCTGCGAGATTGATGAGCGTTACGGGTTATCGGAGCAGGCGACGTTCATGAGTTTTCTCGAGAAGCTATGTATTCTCGACACCGGCAAGCGCATCGACAATCTGGTGTGGCAGGAATTTTCCGGGGGGATTCGCGTACTGCTCGATAATCCCTTCGTATTCCAGAGCTTCTGGGATTTTCAGGCCGGCAAGCTCGGCGAGGCGGAATGGCAGTCGCGCTTCGCCAAGGGCAAGAAGGTGGCTCAACAGGCACTGGCCGGAGGTAGGACGCCGGTATTGCTGGGCGTGGTATTCAATCGGCTCTATACACTGCGCAACCAGTTGATTCATGGCGGTGCCACCTGGAACGGCAAAGTCAATCGCAAACAGCTCCATGATTGTGCGCAGCTGCTCGGCAAGTTGGTGCCGGTGATCATTGAGCTGATGCTCGATCACCCCGAGATCGACTGGGGCCCGGCTTGTTATCCTGTGGTGGATGCCGGCTGACATGCCCGTTAAGCCGCGCTCGCTTGGAATCCGGTGTCCGCAGTGCGGTTGGCGGCAAATATGGCAGCCCGCATCCGATGCGCTCACCGCCACTGACCTGCCACCAGTATGCTGCCCCCGTTGCAAGAATGCCGACCTGGATGCGCGGCCAAGTTCCACAACACCTGCGCTGTGGGGGCGTCTCAGGCAGTGGCTGGTGTCATCGTGAATCCCATGCCCAAATCTCATTCCTACGCGCTCGACAATGCGCTGCTGATCCTCGAAATCCTGCGCCGCATTCCGCGCCGGCATTACACCACCAGCACCCACCTGCATGAGCAGGTCACCGCCGCCGGTTACGAGGTGACCCTGCGCACAGTGCAGCGGCATCTGGACGCGATTTGCAGTCGCTTCTCGATCGAATGTGATACACGCGGCAAACCCTTTGGCTACCGCTGGGCGGAGGGGGCCGAAGGATTGAAACTCCCCCTACTCACCCCAAGCGAGGCTCTGTTACTGCAATTGGCGAAAAGTGAGGTGTCGCAACTGCTTCCGGCGCGCACGCTGGTCAGCATGGCCCCGCTGTTCGCCACGGCTAGGCGCGAGCTGGAGGCTGCACCTGCACCTCAGGTGGAGCGACGCTGGTTGACGAAGGTACAGCGTATCCCTGAGAGTCAGCCGCTGCTGGCACCGTTGATTGCCCCTGGCGTATTCGAGGCGGTGAGTGATTCGCTCTATCGCGAATGCAAGCTTTGCATCTGCTACCGCAACGCGCAGGGTAAGAGCAAGACCGCAATCATCTGGCCGCTGGGGCTAGTGCAACAGGGCGTGCGGCTCTATCTTGTCTGCCGTTTCGAGGGCTATGACAACGAGAGAATTCTGGCGCTGCCCCGCATCACACAGGCAGCGGCCAGCGACGAATCATTTCCCTGGCCAACCGGTTTCGATCTGGTGGAATATTGCACCGGAGGTGATTTTGGCTTGAGCCACAGGCGAGAGGTCCGCCTGCGTTTTCGTATCGATAAGGCTTGCGGCCAACATTTGCTCGAGTCGCCTTTGGCTGCAGACCAGACTGCATGCGATCTTGGCGATATGCTGGAAATCACGGCAACCGTAGTGGACACTGAATTACTGTCTCGCTGGCTGCGTGGATGGGGAGAGAAGGTTAGCGGTATTGAGATGATGCATCTGAATAAGTAATGGAAAACTCCAATTGCCGTTGCTGAGTTAAGGATTATTCAGTGGTCACCAGGCAACGCTCGGCAAGCGCCTGTTCGAATACCTAGACGGCTGGATAGCTGGTTCAAGATCAGTTACGGATCGTTCGTACATAAAAAACAGTCGTTTCCGCTACGGCGGCTGTTGGCCGGAGTCGTGAGGTCACGAACGACAGCTTCGTGGCAGCGAAACTCACAGAAGGCCCCCGTGCTTCAGCGGCGGCTTCGGGGAAGTCCGGATGCCCGGTTTGGGTCGATACTTCCAGTTGGCAGGATGGAGAAGCCGCCGTTCGCCCTTGCCTGACGCTCGAACGGCAGGTGACCAACACATTGCTGCCTGACTGTGCCATCAAGCCACCGGCAGCTGAGGCCGATTTGCTGCCACCTCTTCCCAGCCGCTGCGTGCAACGCCTTGGCAAGCGGATCGCTTCCCATCCCTCTCAATGACTAATCATCCACGGCCTCTTCGTCGGAAACGCCTTCGACCCATCCGCCGCCCTCACCGTCGACTTCGACGGCTTCCCACTACAACACCCGCACCCCGGTCCATGCTTGTGCCGCGTCGCATACTCCGCGCTGGTCATCGGCGCGTTGGCCGCGCGTTCGTTGGTGGCGTGGGCGCTGCGGGTGGTGCCGTCCATCGTGGCCAGCGTCGGCGCGCTGAGCATGATGCGGTAGGACTCCGCGCCGCAGTGGGGGCAGGCGCAGGCGTCGTTGCGGGCGCTCATGGGGCGCAGGGCGGAGAAGTCGCCGCAGTCTTCGCAGAAGTATTCGTAGGTCGGCATGGTGGGCTCCCGGTGGCGGTGCCCGCCGCGCGGGCGGCGGCGGGCGTGCTGCGGTGGAATGGGCAGCGGTTGATGCGGGCTCAGGTCTTGTCGTAGGCGATGGGCATGTCGACCGCGCCGGTGATGAACTTGGTCGGACCCTCGGCGCAGGGGTTGATGTCGAAGTCGAAGATCTCGGTGGGCAGCCACAGCGTGGCGCAGGCGTTGGGAATGTCGACCACGCCGCTGATGTGGCCCTGCACCGGTGCGGTGCCGAGGATGGAGTAGGCCTGGGCGCCGGAGTAGCCGAACTTCTTCAGGTACTCGATGGCGTTGAGGCAGGCTTGGCGGTAGGCGACGTGCACGTCCAGATAGTGCTGCTCGCCCTTCTCATCCACCGAAATGCCTTCGAAGATCACGTAGTCCTTGAACTGCGGGGTGATCGGGCTGGGCTTGAAGATCGGGTTCTTGATCGCGTACTTCTCCATGCCACCCTTGATCAGGCTGACCTTCATGTGCACCCAGCCGGCCATTTCGATGGCGCCGCAGAAGGTGATCTCACCGTCGCCTTGGGAAAAGTGCAGGTCGCCCACCGACAGGCCGGCGCCCTTCACATACACCGGGAAGAACACGCGCGAGCCGCGCGACAAGTCCTTGATGTCGCAGTTGCCACCGTGTTCGCGCGGCGGTACGGTGCGGGCGCCTTCGGCGGCGGCCTTGTCGCGCGCCTCGCCCTTGAGCTTGCCGAGGTGGGCGGTGGGGCTGCACGGCGGCGCGGCCAGCGGCGGCACGCGGTCAGGATCGGTGGCGATGAAGTCGCCTTCGCGTTTGTTCCACATGTCCAGCATTTTCTGGTCGGGCAGGCAGCCGATCAGGCCGGGGTGGATGAGGCCGGGGAAGCGCACGCCGGGGATGTGGCGGCTCTTGGTGAACATGCCCTCGAAGTCCCAGATGGACTTCTGCGCGTGCGGGAAGTGCTCGGTGAGGAAGCCGCCGCCGTTGTTCTTGGAGAAGAAGCCGTTGAAGCCCCACAGGCTGTCGTCCTTGGCGCCGATGTCGAGCAGGTCGACCACCAGCAGGTCGCCGGGCTCGGCGCCTTCGACGCCCACCGGGCCGGACAGGAAGTGCACCGTGGTGAGGTCCACGTCGCGCACGTCGGAGGCGTCGTCGTCGTTCTTGATGGCGCCGCCGGTCCAGTCGTAGGTCTCGAGGATGAAGTCGTCGCCGGGCTTCACCCAGCACGCCATCGGGATGTCCGGGTGCCAGCGGTTGTGCACCATCTCGTTCTCATACGGGGACTGCTTCAGGTCGACCTTGATCAGCGTTTCAGGCATGGCACACCTCTTTTATGGTGGGTTACACGGAGAGGAACTGCTTGATGTGGGCTTCGTCGGTGTCGGCGCGCGCGCTTTCATGGACGAGGCGTCCGCCTTCGATGACGAACAGGCGGTCGGCCACGTCCATCGCGAAGGAAAGGACTTGTTCGGACACGACGATGGTGATCTGGCGGATCTTGCGGATCTCGTTGAGCGCCTTCGCGATGTCCTTGATGATCGAGGGCTGGATGCCCTCGGTGGGTTCGTCGAGCAGCAGCACCTTGGGGTCGGTGACGAGCGCGCGGGCGATCGCCAGTTGTTGCTGCTGGCCGCCGGAAAGATTGCCGCCCTTGCGCCGGCGCATGTCCCACAGCACCGGGAACAGCGCGTAGATCTCGTCGGGCACCTTCTTGACCTTGGCGTTTTCCAGGCCGGTGTGGATATTTTCCTCAACGGTGAGGGTGGGGAAGATCATCCGCCCCTGCGGCACGTAGGCGATGCCCTTGGCCACGCGGCGGAAGCTCTCGTCCTTGCCGACCTCCTGGCCGTCGACCTCGACGCTGCCGGACCGGAGCGGCAGTACGCCCATCAGCGACTTGAACAGCGTGGTCTTGCCCATGCCGTTGCGGCCCATGATGGCGACGGCTTCATTGCGTTCGGCAGCGAACGAGATGCCGTGCAGCGCCTCGCTCTGGCCGTAGTTCACGACGAGGTTGGATACCTTGAGCATAGTGTTCTCCGAGGAGGTTCAGTTGCCTGGACTCAGTGGCCCAGATAAACGTCGATGACCTTGGGATCGGACTGGACCTTGTCCATCGAGCCTTCGGCGAGGATCTTTCCCTGGTGCATCACCGTGACCTTGTGGGCGATGCGGGCGACGAAATCCATGTCGTGCTCGATGACGATCACCGAACGGTTCTGGCAGATGCGGTTGAGCAGGTCGGCGGTGAGCTCGCGCTCGCGGGCGCTCATGCCGGCGATGGGCTCGTCCAGCATCAGCAGCTCGGGGTCCTGCATCAGCAGCATGCCGATCTCCAGCCACTGCTTCTGGCCGTGCGACAGCAGGCCGGCTTCGAGGTCGAGGCGGTCGGCGAGGCCGATCATCTCGGCCACCTCATCGACCTTGGCCTGCACCGCGTCGTCACATTTGAAGCCGAGCGCGCCGAACACGCCGCGGCCGCGCGGGAAGGACACCTCCAGGTTCTTGAAAACGCTGAGGTTCTCGTAGATGGACGGGGTCTGGAACTTCCGCCCGATGCCGGCGCGCACGATCATGTGCTCGGGCAGCTTGGTCATCTCCTGGTTCTTGAACTTGATGCTGCCGGCCGAAGCCTTGGTCTTGCCGCAGATGAGGTCGAGCAGGGTGGTCTTGCCGGCGCCGTTGGGGCCGATGACCACGCGCAGCTCACCGCGATCGACGTAGAGGTTGAGGCTGTCGATGGCTTTGAAGCCGTCGAAGGAGACCGTCAGGTCTTCCACGGCGAGTACGAAGTCGGTGTTGCTCATGATGTGGGTCTCCCTGTTCCGTCAGGCCGACTGGCTGCTGACCTTGGCGCCGAGGCCGGGGCCGGTGGCCGGGGCGGAGCTTGTGGCGCTGGCGACAGCGGCCGGCTTGTGGGTGGTGGCAGGTTCGGCCGTCGGGGCCGGGGGCTCGCCGCCCGTGTCAGTTTTGGCGGGCGTCGGCTTGCGGCGCGCCAGCCAGGGCTTGACGTGGCTCTCGTACAGGCCGGCCAGACCGTTGGGGAAGGCCATGACCACGCCGATGAAGAGCGCCGCCATCAGGAACAGCCACAGGTCGGGGAAGGTCTCGGAGAAGTAGGTCTTGCCGAAATTGACCAGCAGCGCGCCATACACCGCGCCCACCAGGCTCATGCGCCCGCCCACCGCGGCGAAGATCACCATCTCGATCGAGGGCACGATGCCGACGAAGGACGGCGACATGAAGCCGACCTGCAGCGTGAACATCGCGCCGCCGATGGCCGACAGCGCAGCCGCCAGGCAGAAGGCGAAGACCTTGAACATCGACACGTCATAGCCGGAGAAGCGCACGCGGTCTTCCTTGTCGCGCATGGCCAGCAGCAGGGTGCCGAGCTTGCTGAGCTGAATCCAGCGGCACAGCAGGATGGCGCCCAGCAGCAGGGCGGCGGTGAGGAAGTACAGCAGCGTCTTGGCCTCGTCGGTACGGATGTCCCAGCCCATCAACGTCTTGAGGTCGGTCATGCCGTTGACGCCGCCGGTGTAGCCCTGCTGGCCGATGATGAGCACGGTCAGGATCAGCGCCACCGCCTGGGTGATGATGGCGAAGTACACCCCGCCCACGCGGCGCTTGAACATGGCGTAGCTGACGATGAAAGCCAGCAGCACCGGCACCGCGACCACCGCGAACAGCGTGAAGCCGAAGGAATTGAACGGCTCCCACCACAGCGGCAGTTCGGTGAGCTGGTTCCAGTCCATGAAGTCGGGGATGCCCGGCGTGGATTGGATCTTGGTGCTCTCGGGGTCGGACGCCTCGAGCTTCAGGAACATGGCCATGGCGTAGCCGCCGAGGCCGAAGAACACGCCCTGGCCCAGGCTCAGCACGCCGCCGTAACCCCACAGCATGACGAGGCCGATGGCGACGAAGCCGTAGGTCAGGTACTTGCCCACCAGGTTCAGGCGGAAGGTGTCCATCGCCAGTGGGAACACCACCAGCAGCAGGACGGCGAGGATCGCGACGCTGGCAAGGCCGCTGCGTCCCAGCCAGGATTTGATTGCATCCATGATGAATCTCCGGTCTTGGATTCGGGGTTCGGTCGGGTTCGGCGGCGGACTCAGCGGCGCACCTTGGAGGCGAACAGGCCTTGCGGGCGCAGCATCAGGATGGTCACGATCAGCAGCAGGGTGAGCACCTTGGCCATCGAGCCTGACAGGAAGAACTCGGAGATCGACTGCGTCTGCGCGATGCCGAAGGCCGAGACCACCGTGCCCCACAGGCTGGCCGCGCCGCCGAAGGTCACCACCAGGAAGGCATCGACGATGTAGAGCGAGCCGCTGGTCGGACCGGTCGAACCGATGGTGGTGAAGGCCGCCCCGGCCACGCCGGCGATGCCGCAGCCGATGGCGAAGGTGACGCGGTCGGTGCGCGTGGTGTTGATGCCGATGGCGTTGGCCATGCTGCGGTTGGCGACCGTGGCGCGAACGCGCAGGCCCCAGCGTGACTTGTACAGTGCGAGCAGCACGCCGCCGGTGACGACGATGGTGAGGCCGAGCACGAACATGCCGTTGATCGGGATGTCGAGGCCTTCGGCCGGCGACCACGAGCCCATCAGCCAGTCGGGCAGGGTGGGGCTGACTTCCTTCGGCCCGATGATGGTGCGGAAAGCCTGCTGCATGCCCAGCGACAGGCCCCAGGTAGCGAGCAGGGTGTCGAGCGGGCGCTTGTACAGGTGCCGGATCAGTGCCCATTCCGCTAGCCAGCCGAAGGCGAAGGCGACCAGGAAGGCGCACACGATGGCGAACGGGAAGTAGGCCTGAATCAGGCCAGGGGCGTAGGTCTCGGTGAGGCTGGAAAGCAGGAAGATGGTGTAGGCGCCGATGGTCATGAACTCGCCATGCGCCATGTTGATGACGCCCATCTGGCCGAAGATGATCGCCAGGCCGAGTCCCATCAGCAGCAGCACCGCGAACAGGCTCAGGCCGGCAAAACCCTGCATCAGGGCGATGTTGTAGATTTCGTCGAACGTCATGACGGACCTCCGGGGGGTGGGCGGGCACGGCCGTCGTGTACGGCCGAAAACCGCCGCGGCCTGTGCCGCGGCGGCCGCGTGAGTCTTACTGGTAGCCCTTCGGGAAGGGATCGGGAACGATCAGCTCGGGCGACTCGGCCACCACCTTGAAGGTGCCGTCGGCCTGGCCCTGCGCGATGCGGGCCTTGCTGTACAGGTGGTGGTTGTCGTGGATCTTCACGTAGCCCTCGGGTGCGGTCGGTAGCTCGATGCCCGGCGAGGCGGCGACCACCTTGTCCACATCGAAGCTGCCCGCCTTTTCGACCGCGGCCTTCCACAGCCAGGGGCCGAGGTAGGCGGCCTGGGTGACGTCGCCGATGACCGACTTCGGTCCGTAGGCTTTCTTGAAAGCCTCGACGAAGGCCTTGTTGTTGGCGTTGTCGAGCGACTGGAAGTATTTCATCGAGGAGTAGAAACCCTCGAAGTTTTCACCGCCGATGCCCAGCATCTCGTCCTCGGTCACCGACAGCGTGAGCAGGAACTGCTTGGCGCCGGTGATGCCGGCGGCCTTCAACTGCTTGTAGAAGGCCACGTTCGAGCCGCCCACCACGGCCGCGAAGATGCAGTCGGGCTTGGCGATCTTGATCTTGTTGATCAGCGAGTTGAAGTTGGTGTTGCCGAGCGGGTAGTACTCTTCGCCGACGACCTGGCCCTTCTGGAAATTTTCGATGTGCTTGCGCGCGATCTTCATCGAGGTACGCGGCCAGATGTAGTCCGAACCCACCAGGAAGATCTTCTTCGCGCCCTTTTCCTTCTGCGCCCAGTCCAGGCCGTAGAGGATCTGCTGGGTGGCTTCCTGACCGGTGTAGATGACGTTCTTCGACTGCTCCAGGCCTTCGTAGAAGGTGGGGTAGTAGAGCAGGCCGTTTTCCTTCTCGAAGATCGGCAGCACGGCCTTGCGCGAGGCCGAGGTCCAGCAGCCGAACACGGTGGCGACCTTGTCGTTGACCAGCAGCTTGCGAGACTTTTCGGCGAAGGTCGGCCAGTCGGAGGCGCCGTCTTCCTTGATCACCTTGATCTTGCGGCCGAGGATGCCGCCCAGGGCGTTGATCTGGTCGATGGCGAGCTGTTCGGCCTGGATCGAACCGGTCTCGGAGATGGCCATGGTGCCGGTGGCCGAGTGTAGTTGGCCGACGATGACTTCGGTGTCAGTCACGGCCAGGCCGGTGGTGTTGACCTGGGCGGTGGGCAGCGCGGCGGCGTGGCCCATGCGGGACATCGCCAGCGCGAGCGGGAGGGCGGCGGCGCCGAGCATGAACGTGCGGCGTGAGGACGAAGGCAGGTGCTTGTCGGACATGGATCGCTCCTTGATGAGTGGGCTGCAACACGGATCTGGCGAGGCGGCGGGCCGGTCGATCTGGCTTGAACTGTCGTCTCGTTGCGGTGCACAAGCTATCCATCGGAGGCGAAACCGCGAATACGTCAAACGACGTATGGGGATGCGCAGGGGGTGTAGCTATCGTTTTGCGCAGTGCACAAAATGCGCTGGGCTTTGTCACGCCCATGACAAAGTGTGGTGCATGGAAAGTCAGGTGTGCCCTGTTATGGTGCGTGCGTAGGGCGCAAAGACGTCATACATGGGGTGTGGCGGTCGTACGATGCACCGTCCTGGGTGGGAATGCTTCTTGCTGAGGCACCAGGATCGATCCTGCCTGCGCTTGCCTGCCCACCACCGTGACCGCCCCTGCCTCCCAGCGCATCATCCATATCCGCCGCGAGTACAACAGCTGGGTCGCCGACGAGACGATGGAGGACTACGCGCTGCGCTACGCCCCGCGCAACTTCCGCAAGTGGTCGTTCTCGCGTATCGCTCACACCGCGCTAGGTGCGGTGTCCTTTCTGGCGATGGAAGCCATCGGCGGCACGATTGCGCTGAACTGGGGCTTCACCAACGCCGTGTGGGCGATCGGCCTGGTCGCGCTGGTGATCTTCCTCACCGGGCTGCCGATCAGTTACTACGCCGCGCGCGAAGCGGTGGATATGGACCTGCTGACCCGCGGCGCCGGTTTCGGCTACATCGGCTCGACCATCACCTCGCTGATCTACGCGTCCTTCACCTTCATCTTCTTCGCCATCGAGGCGGCGATCATGGCGCTCGCGCTCGAACTTTGGTTCGGGCTGCCGCTGCAGTGGGGCTACCTGCTGAGTTCGCTGGTGGTGATTCCGCTGGTGACACACGGCATCACCTGGATCAGCCGCCTGCAGGCGTGGACGCAGCCGGTGTTCGTCGTGCTGCTGCTGACGCCCTTCCTCGTGGTGTTGGTGCGCGAGCCCGAGCTTTACGCCGCCTTCACCGAGTTTGGTGGCCGTCACGGCAACCAGTTCGACTGGCTGGCGGTGGGGGCAGGCTGCACGGTGGCTTTCGCGCTGATCGCCCAGATCGGTGAACAGGTGGATTTTCTGCGCTTCCTGCCTCCGGCCGGCAAGCTCAATCGTGGGCGCTGGTGGGCCTCGGTGGTGGCAGCGGGGCCGGGCTGGATCATCCCCGGCGCGCTGAAGATGATCGGTGGTGCCTTCCTCGCCTTTCTCGCATTGCAGGCGATGGTGCCGCCGGAGAAGGCCTTGCAACCCACGCAGATGTATCTGGCCGGCTTCCAGCACGTGGTCGACGACCCGCGCGCGGCGATCGCGCTGGCCTGCATCTTCGTCATCATCTGCCAGGTCAAGATCAACGTCACCAACGCTTACGCCGGTTCGCTGGCGTGGTCCAACTTCTTCTCGCGCCTCACCCACAGCCACCCCGGGCGGGTGGTGTGGCTGATCTTCAACGTGCTGATCGCGCTCATGCTGATGCTGCTCGGCGTGTTCGAGGCGCTAGAGCACGTGCTCAGCGTGTATGCCAACGTCGCGGTGGCGTGGATCGGCGCGGTGGTGGCCGACCTGGTGGTGAACAAGCCGCTCGGGCTGTCGCCACGCCATATCGAGTTCAAGCGCGCCTACCTGTACGACGTCAATCCGGTGGGAGTGGGCGCGATGCTGGTGGGCTCGGTGCTGGGCATCGTCGCATTCGGCGGCCACCTGGGACCTGTGGCGCAGGCTTTCGCGCCCTTCATCTCGCTGCTGACCGCCTTTGCATTGGCGCCGCTGATCGCCTGGGGCACGCGTGGTCGTTTCTACCTGGCGCGACCGCGCGAGACGCAGTGGCGCCCGGCCGAGCAACTGCGCTGCGTGGTGTGCGAGAACCACTTCGAGGCCGAGGACATGGCGCAGTGCCCGGCCTACGGCGGCGCCATCTGCTCGCTGTGCTGCACGCTGGAGGCGCGCTGTCGCGACCGCTGCAAGCCTGACGCCGGCCTGCTCTCGCGCTTCGCCCCGCTGCTGGCGGGCTGGATGCCGTCGTCGATGTCGGCGCGGGTGGCTCGTCGCGTGAGCCAGTTCGTGATGGTGTTCTTCGTCAGCAGTCTGGTGATCGCCTCGGTCGTGGGGCTGGTGTACCAGCAGGAACTGCTGGCGGCGCAGGCGGGGGAGACGGATCTCGGCTTGGCCTTCCTGCGAATCTTTGCGGTGCTGGTGCTGCTGGCTGCGGTGGGCGTGTGGTGGCTGGTGCTGGCCAACGAGAGCCGGCGGGTGGCGCAGGAGGAGTCCGAGCGCCAGAACCAGCTGCTGCTGCGCGAGATCGAGGCCCACCGCGATACCGACGCCAAGCTGCAGCAGGCCAAGGAAGACGCCGAGGCCGCCAACGCGGCCAAGAGCCGATACGTGCGCGGCATCAGCCACGAATTGCGCACGCCGCTCAATACCATCCTCGGCTATTGCCAGATCATGCTGCGCGATACCGATTTGCCGCGGCGCCGGCGCGATGCCATCTCCACCATCCAGCGCAGCGGAGAACACCTGCTGGCCTTGATCGACGGTCTGCTCGACATCGCCAGCATCGAGGCCGGGCGCTTGCAGTTCAACCGCCAGGAGTTCCGCTTCGGCGAGTTCCTCGCCCACATCGAGAAGATGATCCGGCTCGAGGCGATGCGAAAAGGGCTGGATTTCCGCACCGAGTTTGCCGCCAGCATGCCCGAGGTGGTGCAAGGCGATACCAGCCGCTTGCGCCAGATCCTGATCAACCTGCTCGCCAACGCGGTGCGCTACACCGAGCACGGCGAGGTTCGCCTGCGAATCACCTATCGCAGCGAAATCGCGCTGTTCGAAGTCTGTGACACGGGCTGCGGCATTCCCGAAGCCGATCTCGAGCGCATCTTCGAGCCCTTCGAGCGTGGCACCGGCAACCAGCCGCCCAGTGCGCCGGGCACGGGGCTGGGGCTGACCATCACGCGTCTGCTGGTCGAACTGGCGGGCGGGCAGCTCACGGTCAGCAGCACGCCGGGGCGGGGCAGCGTGTTCCGCGTCAAGCTGCATCTGCCGCGGGTGGCGCATCCGCGGGTGGCGACGCGACCGGAACGCGAGATCCGTGGCTACTTCGGCCCGCGGCGCAAGCTGCTCGTGGTGGATGACCAGCCTGGCCAGAGTCGCCTGATCGCCGACATGCTGCGGCCGCGCGGCTTTATGGTGGAGGCGTCTGATCACCCGGACGATGCCAAGCACAAACTGGCCGACTTCGTGCCGGACATCGTCTTTCTCGATGTTTCGATGCCCGTGACCGATGGTTGGACGCTGAGCCGCCAGCTGCGTGATGCCGGTTACAGCGGGCCGATTATCATGGTGTCGGCCAACGCTTACGAGAACCTGCCGAGTCGGCGCCAGGCTGCAGGCTGCGACGATTTCATCGTCAAGCCGGTGCTGGAGACCGAGTTGTTCGCACGCCTCAGTCGCTGGCTTGGGCTGGAATGGATTTATGCCGAGGTCGATGTGCCCGCGCCCGCCGCGCAGCAGGCTCAGGTGGGGGCGATCGGGGTGGCCGATGTGTTGCCTCTGCTCACCCCGCCGAATGAAGCTGGCGCTGCGCTGCTCACCTTATCCGAGCGGACGCGTGCTGAATTGCGCGATTTCGCCGAGCTGGGCCACCTGCAAGGGTTGATCCGCCGCCTCGACGAACTCGAGGCCCTGCATCCCGAGCTGCGGGCCCCGCTGGAGACGCTGCGCACGCTGACCATGGCGTTGCGCTTCGATGCCCTGATTCAAACCCTCGACGGAGCCGCCGATGACTGCCCCCACGCCGTCGCGCCCTGAGCGCGAGGTCATCCTGCTGATCGACGACGCACCTGACACGGTGCGCATGATTGCCGAGGCGCTCGACGAAGCCGGCTACACCGTGCTGGTCGCCACGGATGGCGCCACCGCGCTGAAGCGGCTCGAGCGCATCACGCCCGACGCGGTCTTGCTCGATGCCTGCATGCCGGGCATGGACGGCTTCGAAACCTGCCGGCGGCTCAAACAGGCACCAGGGATGCGCACTGTGCCGGTGATCTTCATGACCGGGCTGGCCGAGACCGAGCGTCTGGTTGAAGGTCTGTCGGCGGGAGGCATCGATTACCTGGTCAAACCGGTTGTGCCAGACGAACTGGTGGCGCGGCTGCAGGCCCATCTGCGTGTGGCGCGCGACATGAATGCAGCGATGCGCGTGCGTAACGAAGAGGCTGAACCGGCTGCGCCCCTGCAATCGGTTGCCCTGCCCAACCCGCTGACCCAGCGTGAGATGGACGTGCTGGAATGGGTCGCGCGCGGCAAGACCAACCGCGATGTGGCGGAAATCCTCGGCATGAGCCCGCGCACGGTCAATAAACACCTCGAACACATCTACGAAAAGCTCGGGGTGGAAACACGCACCGCGGCCGTCGCGCAGTTCGCACGCCTGGCGCGCGGCTGAGCGTGTCGGCGGCGGGGCGTCTCAGCCGCCCTGCATCTTGCGCCGTGCTTCGTGGATTTCCTGTGCCTCGACGCTGAGCGTGGCCGTCGGACGCGCAAGCAGGCGGGCGATGCCGATCGGCTCGCCGGTGTCCTCGCACCAGCCGTAGTTGCCACTGTCGATGCGGGCCAAAGCCTCGTCGATCTTGTGCAGCAGCTTGCGCTCGCGATCGCGCACACGGAGTTCGAGTGTGTGGTCTTCCTCGAGTGAGGCGCGGTCCGACGGATCGGGCGTGCTCTCGAATTCCTGCAGGTGCAAGGTGGTGCGATGCGCGGAGTCGAGCAATTGGTCGCGCTCGTGAATCAGCTTGGCGCGGAAAAAGGCCAGTTGCCTGGGCGACATGTAATCGTCGAGTGGAGCCGTGCGGATTTCGGCTTCGGTCATGAGCGGCTCAGTGGCCGTGGCGGTCGCGTTCATGGTGCTTTTCCTCCTGGTCGCGCCGTGAGTGGCACGGGGGTTCGTGCGTTTGGCGGCCAAATCATCCCGCCACCATACACCGCCAAGCGCTTGTGTGGGTCTGCGATGCGGCTGGCAGTGCATAGTGCCCACACAGGGTGCTGATGCGTAAACGCACTGCGCCGACCTGAGTGGGCCGGCGCAAGAGCGATGTTGGGTGGATCGTTCAGCGTGCCCGCTGCCGACCTACCCTGAGTGCGCCGAGCGCGGCAATGCCGAGCAGCGCCAGTGTGCCGGGCTCCGGAACGCTGGTTGACGGCGTCGGCGAAGCCGGGTCGCGCGCCCATACGGTGATGTGCGACAGGCCCGCCGGATTCTTCACCCCATCCTTGCCGCCCGTGCGCAAGGTGTTCGTGACGTCGTAAGTTCCGAACCAGTTCATGATCGGCACATCCACTGACGGGTGCGTCACGCCGAACTGCTCGGCGGTGAAGTCATAGACGGAGAAGGCGTTGGCTGACTTGAACACCAGAGCAAACTGGTCGAAGTAGTTATTGCCGAAAATGCCACGGGTACGTTCAGCGACGGTTGCGTCCGGCGTGAAGGCCCAGGTGCCTTTGCCGGCGCCATCCACTGTCGCGGTGAAGAACGAACTGAGCACGATGCTCGAGTCTCCGCCGACTGCCGAAGGTGAGAAGGTGCCTTTTTCCGGGTCGAACTTGCCGAGCATGACCCAGCCTGGATCATCTACCGCTCCGTCGTTGTCGAGATCGGAGAGCGGGTAGGTGTCGGTGATGAAGGCGCCACCAGGGAAAAGGACGTTTCCGGTGCTCACCTGGAAGCCTCCGTTGAGCAGACCATCGTTTTGCCAGCCGAGGTTCTCGGATGGGTAGTAGCCATCATTGCCGGAATAGGCGCCAGCGCAAGCTGCGGCATCCATCGACAAACCGGACGCGAGCGTCGTGAGCGTGGCGCCCGCCGTGATGCCCGAGTACTGCGCCACGCTGGTGATCTTCACATCACCGACGCTGCAGGGCAGCACGCTGGCAGCCTGGGCGGTGCCCGCTGCTGCGACGAGGGAGGCGGACAAAATGAGTGTTGCGAGTTTCATGGGTTGTTTGCCAAATGTTGAAGTTGTTTTCAATCAGACTTAAAGCATTAAGCGTGCCGATTTTTTATCAGATTGATTTATAAAGAATTCCAGCTGGCGTGCGACGTTTGTTTTCCGCTTGCTGTAAAAATTTTCGGAAAAATCAATAAAAACAGTCAATTGCTTGGAAATTAAGGTTGATAAGAGTCTGTCTTGCTGTGACTTATTTCACGAAATGAATAAATAATGTTTTTGTTTTTGTGATTTGCGTCACGGCACCTGCCGGGTCGGCGCTCGACCGAGCGCGTGCGGATCAAAAATCTGCGGCTGCAGTATTTCTGAACTGTAAATTTTTCCGACGCTTCGAACTTGGTATGTCATGCACTGAAGTGGTGCGCAATGCGCGTCCATCTGGTACGTCGTGCCTGAAATTTAATGTGTGTGCCCGGGGGGCTAAGGGTAAAAATAATTAAAAACAAATATTTAAGGTTTTTTTGGCGAGGTGGCCGATAAATTGCTTAGGGCTGTGCATGAACCTTGTTGATACTGGCCTATGTTCTGATTTTCCCGCAGCGATCGCGCGTGACCTGTGGCGCGCCAAGTTGCGTCTTGGCTATGCGGCTCGCAGTGGACGTACGGTTTTGGCCACGCGGGCGCACGTCGGTCCGCTGGTGGTGCAGCGCCCGCTTTATCCGGAGGGGGAGGCGGTTTGCCACACCATTTTGGTGCATCCGCCGGCGGGTATTGCGGGAGGCGATCAGTTGTCGGTCGAGGTGTCGGTAGGAAGCGGTGCGCATGCTTTGCTGACAACACCCGGGGCTGGCAAGTGGTATCGCAGCGGCGGGGTGTCGGGAAGTCTGGCCCAGCATATCGAGGTCGACGCAGGCGGCGTCTGCGAATGGCTGCCGCAGGAAAGCATCGTCTATGACGGCGCGCTGGGCGAGCTGAGCACCGAGGTGCGACTGCAGGGTGATGCTTCTTTCATCGGCAGCGAAATGCTGTGTTTCGGTCGCACGGCGTCGGGCGAGCGCTTTCGCCAGGGGGAGCTGGCGATGCGCATGCGGATCGAGCGCGATGGGCGTCCGCTCTGGCTGGAGCGGGGTGTGGTGCGCGGTGGCGATGCCTTGTTGAGTGCCGCCGTTGGCCTGCAAGGGCAGCCGGTGAGTGGCAGCTTTGTGGTGGCTTCGCCGCGCTGTGATACCGATTTGCTGGCGGCGTTGCGCGAAATCGAGCCGGTAGCGGGCGAGGGGGCAGTCACGCTGTTGCCGGGTCTGCTGGTGGCGCGCTGGCTGGGGCCTGCCTGCGAGCCGGGGCGTGCATGGTTTGCGCGGTTGTGGGCGACGGCGCGGCCGGCCGTTGCCGGACGGGCAGCGCACCTGCCGCGTATCTGGAATACCTGATCAACCCATGGGCAGCGTATTGACGTTGCGGAGAAGACGATGGAATTGAGCCCACGCGAGAAGGACAAGCTGTTGATCTTTACCGCAGGCTTGCTGGCGGAGCGCCGGCGGGCACGCGGGTTGAAGCTGAACTATCCGGAGGCGGTGGCGCTGATCACCTGCGCGATTCTCGAGGGCGCGCGTGACGGGCGTACAGTGGCCGAGCTGATGAGCTTTGGGGCAACGCTGCTGACGCGGGAAGACGTGATGGAGGGGGTCTCCGAGATGATTCCCGACATCCAGGTCGAGGCGACGTTTCCAGACGGGACGAAGCTGGTCACGGTACATAACCCGATCGTGTGAGGAGTTCGTCGATGATCCCCGGAGAATATTTCGTCGCCGATGGCGATATCGAGCTCAATGTCGGCCGCGCCACGCTGACCCTCGTCGTCAGCAACACCGGTGACCGCCCGATTCAGGTCGGCTCGCATTACCACTTTGCCGAGACCAACACCGCGCTCGACTTCGACCGCGGTGCGGCGCGCGGTTTCCGGCTCAACATCGCGGCCGGCACTGCGGTGCGCTTCGAGCCGGGGCAGTCGCGCACCGTGGAGCTGGTGGCCTTGGACGGCGATCGCGAGGTCTACGGCTTCAACGGACTCGTGATGGGAGCACTGTGATGGCGAAGATTTCGCGCCGCGCCTATGCGGAGATGTTCGGCCCCACGGTGGGTGACAAGCTGCGGCTGGCCGACACCGAACTCGTGATCGAGGTGGAGAAGGACTACACGATCTACGGCGAGGAGGTGAAGTTCGGCGGTGGCAAGGTGATCCGCGATGGCATGGGCCAGGGGCAGGGGGTGGCGGCCGACGTGGCCGACACGATCATCACCAATGCGCTGATCGTCGATGCAGTGATGGGCGTCGTGAAGGCCGATGTCGGCCTCAAGGACGGGCGCATCTGGCGCATCGGCAAGGGCGGCAACCCGGACGTCCAGCCTGGGGTTACGATTCCGGTCGGTGCCGGCACCGAGGTGATTGCCGGCGAAGGCATGATCCTGACGGCGGGCGGCATCGATAGCCACATCCACTGGATCTGCCCGCAGCAGATCGAGGAGGCGCTGATGTCCGGCGTCACCACCATGCTCGGCGGCGGCACCGGGCCGGCGACCGGCACCTACGCCACCACCTGCACGCCGGGGCCGTGGCATATCCACCGCATGCTGGAGGCGGCTGAAGCCTTTCCGATGAACATGGGGTTCTTCGGCAAGGGCAATGCCAGCCTGCCGGCGCCGCTGAAGGAGCAGGTCGCGGCGGGGGTGATCGGCCTCAAGCTGCACGAGGACTGGGGAACGACGCCGGCGGCGATCGACAACTGCCTGACCGTGGCCGACGAGATGGACATTCAGGTGGCCATCCACACCGATACGCTGAACGAATCCGGCTTCGTCGAGACCACGCTGGCGGCATTCAAGGACCGTACCATCCACACCTTCCACACCGAAGGCGCGGGCGGCGGTCATGCGCCTGACATCATCAAGGCGATCAGCCGGCCCAACGTGCTGCCGTCATCCACCAATCCGACGCGACCGTACACGGTGAACACCATCGACGAGCACCTCGACATGCTGATGGTGTGCCATCACCTTGACCCCAGCATCGCCGAGGATGTGGCCTTTGCCGAATCGCGCATCCGGCGCGAGACCATCGCCGCCGAGGACATCCTGCACGACACCGGTGCGTTCTCGATGATGTCGTCGGACTCGCAGGCCATGGGCCGCGTCGGCGAGGTGGTGATCCGCACCTGGCAGACGGCGCACAAGATGAAGCTGCAACGCGGCCCGTTGCCGCAGGACGAAGGCCGCGGCAACGACAATTTCCGCGTGCGGCGCTACATCGCCAAATACACGATCAACCCGGCGATCACCCACGGTATCAGCCATGTGGTGGGCTCGATCGAGCCGGGCAAGCTGGCCGACTTGGTGCTGTGGCGACCGGCCTTTTTCGGCGTCAAGCCGAGCCTGATCCTGAAGGGCGGCATGATCGCCGCGGCGGCGATGGGCGACCCCAACGCCTCCATCCCCACGCCGCAGCCGGTGCATTACCGGCCGATGTTCGGCAGCTTCGGCAAGGCGCTGAAGACATCCGTCACCTTCGTGTCGCAGGCTGCGCTGAACAACCCCGCGATTGCGACGCTCGGTCTGCAGAAGCCGCTGGTGGCGGTGAAAGGCTGCCGCACGGTGCAGAAGGGCGACATGGTGCTCAACGATGCCACGCCGACGATCGAGGTCGACCCCGAAACCTACGTCGTGCGCGCCGATGGCGAGCACCTGACGTGTGAGCCCGCCAACGTGCTGCCCATGGCACAGCGCTATTTCCTGTTCTGACACCATCATGCCCATCCATGACGACATGCTTGAAGACCGTGTGATGCCTGAGACGGCCCTTGCCGTGGTGCTGATCGAGTCGCTCTACGACGGCACCGAACCTGCCACCGAGGTGCTCGAACTCGACTTCAGTGCGCGCACCAAGAGCCGTTTGCGTGCCCGGCTGGCTTCTGGTGCGGAAGTCGGCCTGTTCCTGCCCCGCGGCACCATTTTGCGCGGTGGGCAGAAGCTGCAGTCGCGCGACGGCCGGATCGTTGTCGTGCGTTCTGCACCGGAAGAGCTGCTGGAGGCGCGCTGCGCGTCCTCGCTGGAATTGGCGCGTGCCGCCTATCACCTTGGCAACCGCCACGTCGCCGTGCAGGTGGGGCGTGATGCCGGCGGCGACTGGCTGCGCATCCAGTCCGACCATGTGCTCGAAGGCATGCTGGTCGGGCTCGGTGCGCTGGTCAGCAGCCTGCGTGCGCCCTTCGAGCCGGAGGCCGGTGCCTATGCCCATGGCCACCAGCATCCGGGCGACGGCAGCGGCGCCCGCATTCATCTGATGGCAGGGCATTGAGCGTGCCCGCCTCCGCCCTGCCATCGGCGAGCGCGGCCGGTCTGTTGCCGCTGGTGCGACTGCTGCAACTGGCCAGTCCGGCGCTGCCGGTCGGCGCCTACACCTACTCGCAGGGCCTGGAGTGGGCGGTGGAGAGTGGCGCGGTGCGTAATGAAGCCGACGCGGCGGCCTGGATTGGCGATCTGCTCGAATGGAGCCTGGCGCGCTTCGAGGCGCCGCTGATGGCGTGCCAGTTGGCTGCCTGGGCACGGGGCGATGACGACGAGGTGGTGCGGCTCAACGATGACTTCCTTGCCAGCCGCGAGACTGCCGAGTTGCGTGCGGAAACGGTGCAGATGGGCTATTCGCTGGTGCGTCTGCTGGTCGATCTGGATGCTTTCGCCGCGCTTCCCGGTTGGCGTCAGCGTCTGCTGGCGATCGACAGGCCGGGTTTTCCGACCGCATGGTCGGCGGCCGCGGCTGCGTGGCAGATTCCCGCCGAGCAGGCCTTGGCCGCTTATCTGTGGGCCTGGGCCGAAAACCAGGTGATGGCGGCCTTGAAAGCGGTGCCGCTGGGGCAGAGTGCCGGCCAACGCGTGTTGGTAGCCCTGGGCGCGCGCATTCCCGACCTGGTTGCTGCCGCTCAGCGCCTGCCCGAGTCGCGCTGGAGCAATTACACCCCGGGGCTGGCCTTGGCCAGCAGCCGGCACGAAACCCAATACACGAGACTGTTCAGATCATGAGTACGCATTTTTCCGCCGGGCGTGGCCCGCTGCGCGTCGGCATCGGCGGCCCGGTCGGCTCCGGCAAGACCGCGCTGACGTTGGCGCTGTGCCTCGCGCTGCGCGACAAGTACAACATCGCCGTCGTCACCAACGACATCTACACTGCCGAGGACGCCCAGTTCCTGGTGCGCAACGAGGCCCTGGCGCCCGAGCGCATCATCGGCGTCGAGACCGGCGGCTGTCCGCACACCGCTATCCGCGAGGACGCGTCGATCAATCTCGAGGCGGTGGATCGCCTCAATGCGCGCTTTCCGGGGCTGGACATCATCTTCGTCGAGTCGGGCGGCGATAACCTGGCGGCGACCTTCTCGCCCGAGCTGTCGGACCTGACGCTCTACGTCATCGACGTCTCGGCTGGCGACAAGATTCCGCGCAAGGGCGGCCCGGGCATCACCCGCAGCGACTTGCTGGTGATCAACAAGATCGACCTCGCGCCGCTGGTCGGCGCTTCGCTCGAGGTCATGGATCGCGATGCGCGCAAGATGCGTGGCGAGCGGCCCTTCATCTTTTCCAACCAGAAGACGGGGCAGGGGCTGGCCGACATCATCGACTTCATCCAGCGCCAAGGCATGCTGGTGGCGGCTTGAGCCACGCTGATCCCATACGAAACCGCAGGAGAAAAACCATGAAAATCCGTTCCGCGTTTGCTGTCGCCGGGCTCGTCACCGCATCGGGCCAGGCGCTTGCCCACCCTGGGCACGAGGCGGCCAACTTACTGGCTGGCTTCGTTCACCCCCTGGGCGGGTTTGACTACCTACTCGTGATGCTGGTCGTACTCGCCGTCGGCTTCTACGCCGCGCGTTGACCCTTTGCGGACGATGGGGCCGGGCGGTGCTCAGGCGGTGCGGAACTTGCCGGACAGCTCCGCCAGCCCCATGGCCAGCCGTTGCAGGCCTGATGCGGCCTCGTCGGTCTGGCGCGAGGTGCTGACCATTTCTTCAGTGCCCTGCGATACGCTTTCCACACGGGCCGCAATCTCGCGCGCGGCGGCGGCTTGCTCCTGCAAGGCCAGGGTGATGGCATCGACCGCATCGGTGACTTGAACACTGCCGCGCCGCATCTCCTGGAGTTCCTGCCCCGCATGTGACGCCAGCTTGACCCCGGCGTCCACACGCTTGACGCCGCTCTCCATGCTCGCACCGGCCGTCTCGGCCTTGTACTGGATCGCATCGATCATGGACGAGATCTGCACCGTGGCGGTGCTGGTGCGTTCGGCGAGCTTGCGTACCTCGTCAGCGACTACGGCAAAGCCACGGCCTTGTTCGCCTGCGCGGGCCGCCTCGATGGCGGCGTTGAGCGCGAGCAGGTTGGTCTGGTCCGCGATCTCCCGGATGACCGTGACGATGGCGGAGATTTCGCTCACCTGGCCTTTCAGGTCACGGATGTTCATCGCGGTTTCGGCGACGGAGTCGGCAATGCGATGCATCTCGTCGATGGTTTCGCTGATGATCCGCGCGCTTTCCTGCGAGCGTTGTGCGGAGTCGAGCGTCACCGCGCGAGCTTCGCCGGCATTCGATTCGACCTGATCGATCGACACCGACAATTGCTCGACGGCAGCGGCCATGCTGTTGGTCGCCGTGGCCTGGTTTTCAGCCGTGCCTGACACGTTGGCCGAGGCGTCGCCCAGCTCATTGGCCTGGATCGACAGCTGTGACATGTTGTGGCGCAACTCGCCGATGACCTCCTGCAGGTTGTTGCGCATGATGCTCATCTGCGCAAGCAGTTGACCGATCTCGTCCTGCCCATCTGCTGGAACCTGGAGGGTCAGATTGCCGACTGCAATCGCTTTCGCCGCGTCGCCGGCGATCGCAAAGCCGTGCTTGAGGCGGCGCAGGACACTCCAGCCCATCACGGTGCCGAGCGTGACGCCCAAGCCGAAGAGGAGCGAGTAGATGATGAACTCGCGTTCGTGGCGGGCTTTCATCAGCTCGACTTCGGCGGATGCGCTGTTCGCCTGATCGTTGCGCAGGGCTGCCAAGGCCGCGTGTGCGGCGGCGCCTTCGGTGTTGCGCACGTCGAGTAGCGCCTGCAGGACGGTGGGGCCGGTGTCGCCACGGGCGATGCGATCGGCAACATTCTCGAGCTGTCGCCACCAGGCCTCCTGGGCACCGGCAAAGGTGTTCAGGTAGGTGGGGTCCGCGTCACTGCGCACGCTCTGGCGGTAGCGGTTCCACAGCTGATCGATCTTCTCGCGCTGAACGCGCACGATCTCCGTCGGCGAGGTGCGCTGCTGGTGGGTGGCGAGCTGCAATGCAAGCACCAGCTCGGTGTGTCCGACGTCCAGCCGCTCGGCCACTTCGCCGAGCTGAAGCGCCGGCAGCATGTTGCCATCGTAAATGCGCTGCAGGCTGTCGCGGGCCTCGGTCAGGCCATAGACGCCCAGGAAGATCGACAGGTAGAACAAGGCGGTGGCAAAGCCCGCCCAGGCCCAGAAGCGTTGCGGAATGGTCACGCGTTGAAGGCGAATGCGCAGGTGGGCGAGCAGACCGTTGCCGACCACGCTGCCTTCGTGTAGCACGATGGCTTCGCCCGCGCGCATGCGTGCGTAGAGCGCTTCGGCAGTCGCGATTTCCTGGGCGCTGGGCGCCGTGCGCACAGAGTGGTAGCCGCCGTCGGGCAGCGGGTTGGCATTTGCGCGCACCCAGTAATGGTCGCCATCCTTGCGCCGGTTCTTCACCAAACCACTCCACGGGCGCCCCTGTTTGAGCGTGGCCCACATGTCGCGAAAGGCCTCGGCGGGCATGTCCGGGTGGCGCACCATGTTGTGCGGCTGGCCCAGCAACTCCTCGCGGCTGAACCCCGAAATCTGCACGAAGGCCTCGTTGGCATGAACGATGCGGCCTTTGGAATCGGTGCGCGTGACGATCGTCGTGCCCTCCGGTACCGGATAGTTGCGTTGGGTCACGGGCATGTTGACACGCATGGGGTGAGTCTCCTTTTCGTCTTGCAGAGGCCAATTTCAGTGGGCCTTGCGTTTTATTTTTTCAGTATCCGGACGGATCGTTTGGGCGCACCTGACGGAGCCAGGTCTGGCCGAACTCGTGCGCTGGAATCGGGCGTCCGAAATGAAAACCCTGCGCCTCGACGCAGCCGAGCGCACGCAGGTATTCGGCTTGATGGGCGTCCTCGACGCCTTCGGCCAGCGGCGTGAGTCCGAGGCTCTGGGCCATCACGATGATCGTCCGCACGATGCCTTGATCGTTGCCGTCCGAAAGCAGGTCACGCACGAAAGAGCGATCGATCTTGAGCGTGTGAACCGGGAAATGCTGCAGGTACGAAAGCGATGAGTAGCCCGTGCCAAAGTCATCGATCGACAGGGCAAGCCCGGCATCGACGAGAGCTTGCGTGACGGTCATCGCACACGCGGGGTCGCGCATCATGCTCGACTCGGTGAGCTCCATCTCGAAGCGCGCCGGTGATTGGCCCGCTTCGGCAATCAGCGCGAGCGTACGTTCGGCGAAGTGCTTGTCGTCGATCTGGTGCGCAGCCACATTGATCGCCAAGCGCGGCGGCAGGGCCAGGCCAGCATCTTCCCAGTCGTGCAGCTGCCGACAGGCCTGTGTGAGGACCCAGTCGCCGAGCCGGCTCATCATCCCGCGCTCTTCGATGACTGGCAGGAACTCGGCGGGTGAGACCCATCCCCATTCCGGGTCGTGCCAGCGTAGCAAGGCTTCGGCCCCGGTCAACGTGCCGTCGCGCAGCGAAATCTTGGGCTGGTAATGCAGCTGCAGATGCCCATTGGCCAGAGCCAGATTGAAGCGTTGAACCATGTCCAGATTGCGGCTCAGCTGCTCGCCCATGTCGCGGCTGTAAAAGCAATGACCGCCGCCGGCGCTCTTGGCGCGGTACATGGCGATATCGGCGTGCTTGAGCAGGTTCTCGACACTGCTCGCGTCGTTGGGATACAGCGCAATGCCGATGCTGGCTCCGAGCTGGAAGGCCGATCCGCGCACCGGCACCGGTGTGTTCAGCACGCCGAGCAGGCGCAGGGCGATGGCCTCTGCAGCCTGGGTGTCGGCTTCGTCGGCAATGACCACGAACTCGTCCCCGCCCAGGCGCGCGAGCAGCTCGCTCTGACGCAGCGTGCCACGGAAGCGCTGTGCCACTTCGGCGAGCACGCGGTCGCCAGACAAGTGTCCCTGCGTGTCGTTGATCTCCTTGAACCGGTCGAGATCGATGAACAGCAACGCCAGTGGCTGCCCTTTCGTACGGGCAAGTGCCAGCTTCTTCTTGAGGCGGTCCTGAAAGAAACTGCGGTTTGGCAGTTCGGTCAGGTTGTCGTAGAACGCCAGCCTTTCGATGTGGCGGTCCGTCTGCTTGCGCTCGGTGATGTCCTGCACGGTGCCGATGACCCCGCGCAGGGCGCCGTCCGGCCCCATGCTGAGTTCGGCCCGTTCCTCGAGCCAGCGTGTTTCGCCCTCGATCTCGATGCGATGCTCGATGGTGTAGGGCTGTCCCTGCAGTGCGGCCTGCCATGCGGCCGCAACCCGCTCGCGATCTTCGGGATGAATGCGGTCGAAGAAATCGCTGAGCGTCATTCGGGTACCGGCTGGAACGCCGAACAATCGGTAGGTCTCTTCCGACCACTCGAGTGCATCCGGGTCGGGACCGGCCGGCTCGATCCGCCAGCTGCCGATGCGGGCCACCGACTGTGCCTGACGCAACAGTGCCTCACTGCGTGCCAGCTTTTCTTCGGCGGCCAGTCGCGCCCATTCTTCCTCGCTGATCTCCTTCAACACCATCAGTGCGCGACTGTCCTCTTCACCCAGGCACACGCGTTTGAGCGTGACACGTGTCCGACGAGGCGTGCCGTCGGCTGCCAACTTAAGTGTGAAGACCTGGTCGCGGATGGCCGGTGCCCCGCGCAGGACGGCATGGATGGACGCCTCCAGGCCGTCCGATCGCAAGACGGTCGTCAGCGCACGATGGGTGAGAAGGAGCACATCCGATCCCAGGATCTCGGCGCTGCGCCGGTTGCAGGACTCGATCCGGAGTTCGGGTGACAGCACGACGATGCCGTCGTGCATGCTGTCGAACACCAGTTCGGCATAGTTCTTGAGGCCCAGAATGGTCTGGTCGCGGGCCTGGATATAGGCGTCGATCGCGAGGCCCATGTCCAGCAGCACGATCTTGATGAAGGCACGCATGGTGGCGTTGAAGCCCGCGCGATCATCGTCGAAATGGGCGTCGATCGTCGGCAGCAGACCGCTCAGATACTTGGCGTAGGCACCGAGATACCACTCCGGGGCAAGTCCGACACGCTGATGGACGAATCCCACCCGCAGGCGATGCTCGAAGTAGTCCCGCGCGTAGTCGCCGGCCGTGAGCCCCTGGAAGTAGGCCGCCTGCGCCCGCTTCAGGCGTTCGAGCCCGGCCGCGTCGGGCAGCAGTTTACGGGTGTCTTCGAAGGCGTGCAGGTGGGCGTAGAAGGTGGTCGCAAATTCGCCCGCGTGTTCATTCAGGACTGCGTGAAAACGCCGCAGGTGCGCCGCGTCCGACTCGTCGAATTCGAGAAATGCTTTTCGACGGGCGATCTCTGCGTCATCAAACTCCAGTGGACTTCCTTGTACGCCCAGACTGGCGTCATCCATTCTCATGCTGTTCGTGTCCCCTATCCATGACATCGTGACCGTTTGTGGGTTGTTGTCGGCCAGCGTATCGACTTAGAACCTCTACCTCTGACACTGCGGTGTTGTAAGTTTCAACGCATTCTAAATAGGGATTTTTTATTAGTCCATGATAACTATATAGATGGAATGGTTTTTCATCCTATCCCGCCCACATTGAGGTTTTACGACAGCGGCAGCCCGATGGCTGGGGGGCACGGGCGCGATGGACCGCGCGACCCGAGCTTCGATCGAAGGCAGAGGAGAACGGGGGTGAGCCGGTATTGATGCGCGCTCCGAACGAAGCGCGCGAAGGGCAGGGCGTCGGGAAAGTCGGGCGTCAGTGTGCCAATCCGTCAGCGATAAGCGATATCACGCAGCCACAGACTGATTTCCGGCACATAGGTGATCAGCAGCAGGCAGGCCACGACGGTGCCGACGAAGGGCAGCAGGGGGCGGATCAGACGTTCGAGCGACACGCCGGCGATCGAGCCCGCGGCGAACAGGTTGACGCCGAAGGGCGGCGTGATCATGCCCAGCGCGAGGTTGATGACCATGATGATGCCGAAATGCACCGGATCAATGCCGAAGCCGATCGCGACCGGCAGCAGCAGGGGGGCCAGCACGACGATGGCGGCCGAGGTTTCGATGAACATGCCGATCGCGAACAGGGCCGCATTCACACCCAGCAGGAAGGTGTTGCGATCGCTGAAGATCTGCGCCAGCCACTGGCCGAGCGCGTCGGGCACGCCGGCGCGGTTGAGCAGGAAGCCGAACACGCCGGCGTTGGCGATGATGAACATGATGGCGGCGGTCGAGATCACCGAGCGGTGCAGCGTGGCCGACAGTGTGCGGAAATCGATGCGGCGGTAGATCAGCATGCCGACCCCCAGGGCGTACACCACCGCCACGACCGAGGCTTCGGTGGGCGTGAAGATGCCGCCGTAGATGCCGCCCAGGATGATGACCGGCATCAGCAGCGCCAGCCAGGCGCGGCGTAAGGCAGGCCATAGCGCCAGGCGGCCGTCGCCGTCCTGCAGGCCCATCTGGTTGCGGCGGGCGTAAAGCCACACATAGGCCATCAGTGCACCAGCGATCAAGAGACCGGGGATGACGCCGGCGATGAAGAGTTCGCCGGTCGAGGTGTCGGTCGACACGGCGAACAGGATCATCGGAATCGAGGGCGGGATGATGACGCCCAACTCGGCTGCCGTCGCCTGCAGCGAGGCGGCGAAGGGGGCCGGGTAGCCATGGCGCACCATGGCAGGAATCAGGATCGCGCCGACGGCAAAGGTGGTGGCCACGCTCGAGCCGGCGACGGCGGCGAAGATCATGCAGGTCAGCACGCAGGTCATCGCCAGCCCGCCCTGCACGCCGCCGACAATGCTTTTGGCAAATTCGACCATGCGCTGCGAGATACCGCCCGCCTCCATCAGGTTGCCGGCCAGGATGAAGAAGGGAATCGCCACCAGGGGATACTTGTCGAGCGCGGCGTAGAGTTGCTGTGCCACGACCAGCCAGGGCAGGCCGGATGCGGCCACTCCGCCCATCGCCGCCAGCCCGATCGACACCGCGATCGGCACGCTGAGGCCGAAGAAGATCAGCATGGAGACGATCATCAACTGGGACATGGTGGGGCTACCGAGCAGTCAGGAAAAAGGGGGGAAGGTGGGACGGTGCAGCGCGCGATCAACCTTGCGCGTCGTTGCGCAAGTCGGTGGCGGTGGGACGCTCGGCCAAGCGGGCGATGACGGCGATGGCTGCCAGCGCGGCGCCGATCGGAATGGCGACGTAGATCCAGGAGATCGAGATGTCCAGGCTGGGTACGGTCTGAAAGCGCACGCGCCAGGTCATCTGGCCGCCGATCCAGGCCAGGAAGCCGAGGAAACCGGCACAGGTCAGGCCAACCAGCCATTCCAGCCAGCGCCGGTGTGCGCCACCGAGCAGCGTGCGCAGCAACTCCACCCCCAGCATCGCACCGTGGCGAAACGCCAGTGCGACGCCCAGCAGCACGGCCCAGATCAGCAGTGCGCGGGTGAGCACTTCACTCCAGTCAGCCGGGGCTTCGAGTACGAAACGGGCGATGACTTGCCAGAAGCCGGCGCCGACGGCGCCCATCAGGAAAAGCTGCGCCAGGACGGAGACGCCTTTGAACAGGGCACGATCGAGTCGACAAAGGAGGGGCATGGTAGGGCAGCGCGATGCGGTTCGGGGTGCAAGTAAAACCGAAAACAGGAAACGACGAGGGCGCGCGGCTGGCCGATGTGGCCGTTCGCGCGCCCTGGCGGGACTGGCTTACTGGGTGTTCTTGATCGAGTCGACCAGGGCCTTGTCGAACTTCTTGTAGTACTCGGCATAGGCCGGTGCCACGGCGTCTTCGAAGGACTTGCGGTCCACCGTGGTCACCACGGCCATACCTTCACCCTTCAACTGTTCGACGCCGTTCTTCTCGATGTTGTCGACGAAGGTACGCATCGCCTGGGCACCCTGGAGCGCGGCGTCCTGGAACAGCTTCTTGTCGGCATCGGACAGACCGTTGTAGACGACAGGTGACACCATGACGACCGTCGGCGCATAGACGTGGCTGGTCAGCGACAGGTGCTTCTGCATCTGCGACAGCTTGGCCGAGGTGATCACCGACAAGGGGTTTTCCTGGCCGTCGATGGTGCCCTGTTGCAGCGCGGTCGCCACTTCCGGCCAGGCCATCGGTGTCGGCAGGATGCCGATCTGGCGGAAGGCCGTGATGTGTACCGGGTTCTCGGTGGTGCGGATCTTCAGACCCTTGGCGTCAGCAGCGCTGGTGACCGGACGCTTGCTGTTGGTCAGGTGGCGGAAGCCCTGTTCGCCCCAGGCTAGTGCGACCAGGCCGCGCTTGGAGAATTCGGCCAGCATGTCCTGACCGATCTTGCCGTCGAGCACCTTGCGCGCGTGACCGAGGTCGCGCATCAGGAAGGGGATGTCGAACACGCCGGTTTGCGGCACGAAGTTCAACGTGGCGCCGGTCGACACGATGGCAACGTCGATGGTGCCCAGCTGCAGGCCTTCGATGACTTCACGCTCACCACCCAGCGCGCTGTTGGGGAACTGCTGCACCTTGTACTTGCCCTGGCTGGCGCTTTCCAGCGACTTGGCGAATGCATCGCCACCGGCGCCGTAGTGCGACGACGCCGACAAGGCGTAGGCCATCTTCAGCGGCGCCTGGGCGCTGGAAGTGGAGGCGGTGCCGAGGCCGACAACGGCGGTCAGGGCAGCGAAAACGGGGGCAAGCCAGAATTTGCGCATCGGGATGATTCTCCAGGGAGGGTCGTCGAGGGGCCGGCATTGTGCGCGGAGCCGCGCACCACGACTGCAAGTTACGGAGGCCGGATGCTAACCCCGTCCCTTGTACCACCACAAGCAAACATGCGGGCGGGCGACAGCGCGGCAGCAACAGGGGCGTGTTGCTGCTGTGGCCTCGCGCCGTATCATGTGTCGGATGCCGCCACCCGCACAGGAGATCGTGATGGACCTCGAAGCTTTTGTCCGCGCCCTGCCCAAGGCCGAACTGCACCTCCATATCGAAGGCACGCTAGAACCCGAGTTGATGTTCGAGTTGGCTCGCCGCAACGGCGTCAAGCTGCCGTGGGACAGTGTCGAGGCCACGCGCGCAGCCTATGCCTTCAGCGACCTGCAGAGCTTCCTCGACCTGTACTACGCGGGGGCGGCTGCACTGATCCAGGAGCAGGATTTCTTCGATCTTGCGCGTGCCTATTTCGAGCGTGCCCACGCCGATGGCGTGGTCCACGCGGAGTTGTTCTTTGACCCCCAGACCCACACGGCACGTGGTGTCGCTTTCGAGACCGTACTTGACGGGTTGGAACGGGCCTGCAGCGAAGCTCAGGCGCGCTGGGGCATCAGTTCGCGGCTCATCCTGTGTTTCCTGCGCCATCTCAGCGAGGAGGACGGCTTTGCCACGCTGGAGCAGGCGCTGCCGCATCTGGCGCGTATTCATGGCGTGGGGCTGGATTCGTCGGAAAAGGGCCATCCGCCGAGCAAGTTCGAGCACCTGTTCGCGCGTTGTCGAGAACTGGGCTTGCACATCGTCGCCCACGCCGGCGAAGAAGGTCCGCCCGCCTACATTGTCGAGGCGCTCGATGTGCTCAAAGTGGAGCGGATCGACCACGGCGTGCGCGCAGCCGAGGACCCCGCGCTGCTGGAACGACTGGCACGCGACCAAGTGCCGCTGACAGTGTGCCCGCTATCCAACGTGAAACTGTGCGTGTTCCAGCGCCTGGCGCAGCACAACCTGAAGCAGCAGCTCGATGCTGGGCTGAAGGTGACGATCAATTCCGACGACCCCGCCTACTTCGGCGGCTATGTCGCACAGAACTATGTCGAAACCGCGCAGGCTCTGGGTTTGACCCGCGCTGAACTGAAGCGTATTGCGCGCAACAGCCTGGAAGCGAGTTTTGTGCCCGAAGCGTTGCGACTGTCGTGGTTTGAGCGGCTCGATGCAATGCCGACCTGAGCGACACTTCGCCGCTTAGCGGTGTTCAATAGTGCATCACTATCCAGGAGTGCGTGTCCATGAATTCCCCCCGTATTATCGTGATGGCAGGCAGCAGCCGGCGTGATGCACTTTCGCGCAAGGTGGCCGCCGCGTGCGTCGCTTCGTTGGAGTCGGCCGGTGCCGAAGTCGATCTGGTCGAGCTGACCGATCACCCCGCGCCGCTCTACAACGGTGATCTCGAAGCGGACTCGGGGCTGCCTGAGGGCATCGTCAGGCTGCAGCAGCGCCTGGCGGCAGCCGACGGCTTGCTGGTGGTCAATCCGGAATACAACGGCTCGATCACGCCGCTGCTCAAGAATGCGCTCGACTGGTGCTCGCGACCGAACCCGGTGGATCGTGCGCGCTCCGGCGGCGCGGTGTATGCAGGGCGCGCCGCGGCGGTGGTCGGCACCTCGCCGGGCGCGCTTGGCGGCATGCGCGTGCTGTTCCACGTGCGTGACATCCTCGGCTATCTGGGCATGCAGGTGATTCCGCAGCAACTCGCGATCGGCAAGGCCGGCGAGGCCGTCGGCGACGACGGACGCCTGCGCGATCCGGCGCAGTGCGAGGCGCTGAACACGCTGGCGCAGGCGTTGGTGGAGACCGCGCGACGGCTGCGCAGCTGATTCCGATCGGAGCGATAAATTCGGCTCCGTCTGTCAGGTGCGCTCAGGTCGTCCAGATGACCGGCGTTTCTTCCTTCAGTGAGGTTTCCATCATGTCGAGCAGCGGCCACGCGCGCTGCGCCAGCCCCACCGGTGACGCCATGCCGCTGCGTCCGGCTTCGTGCTCGACCACTTCGTCGTCGGCAGAGCGCTGACGTTCCAGTTCGGCCTGACGTGCGCGCTCTTCGTCGATGGCCGCGCGCAGGCGGGTGATTGCGCCGGGCAGTTGCGCGACGGTGACGATGCCCTGAGTGTCCGCAGGGTCCTTGCCGATCAAGCCGACGAGTTTTTTCGCCGGTTCGCCCAGCATCAGTACGTCGGCGCTGGCTGCGGACTTGAAGGTGTACAGCATGTGCGTCTCCTCGTCGGGCGGAGGGCTTACAGCCCCTTCACCGCGTAGATGCCCGGTGCGTTGCGCCAGTAGCCCTTGTAGTCCATGCCGCAACCGAACAGGAAACGGTCGGCAATGTCGAGCCCGCTGAAATCTGCGCGCATGCCGGGCGTGGCCTTGCGGTCGTGCAGCTTGTGCACCAGCACGGCCGACAGCACTTCGGCTGCGCCTTCTTCCTTCAGATGCTCGATGATGGCCTTCAGCGTGTGGCCTTCGTCGAGGATGTCGTCCAGGACCAGCACGGTGCGGCCGCGCAGGTCCTGCGTCGGACGCACGCGCCAGTCGAGCAGGGTGCCCTGCAGCGCATGGCCGTAGCGGGTGGCGTGCAGGTAAGCGACTTCGAGCGGGAAGGGTAGCCGGGGCAGGATGCGGCCAGCGAGGATCAGGCCGCCGTTCATCACTGCGTAAACCAGCGGGTTGCGGTCAGCGAGACGGGTGGTGATGGCTTCGGCCATGCGGTCAAGTGCCGCTTCCACGGTGGGGTCGTCGGCGAGGCAGTCGGCCTCGTCCATGGCACGTTTGATTTCTTCGAGGTCTTTGGGCATGTCGGTAGGCCGCGGGGTTGGTGCCCTGCGCGAATTCGGGCCCATTATTTTAGCGCTGAACATGGCGTGGCAAGGGCGGCGCGATGCCGTTGAATTTGCGGCTTCTGCGCTTGTGCGCGGAACATCGGCGCGGTAAAAGACACAGGTCTTCGTCCAGTCGCCCGGAAACTGCCATGCCCATCCACGAAATCCGCCATCCGCTCGTGCGCCACAAGATCGGCCTGATGCGCGAGGCCGACATCAGCACCAAGAAATTCCGCGAACTCACTGCCGAGATCGCACGTTTGCTGGCCTACGAGGCATGCAAGGATTTTCCGCTCGAGACGGTCGAGATTCAGGGTTGGGCGGGGCCGGTTCAGATCGAGCAGATCAAGGGTAAGAAAGTCACCGTGGTGCCCATCCTGCGTGCCGGGCTGGGCATGCTCGACGGTGTGCTCGACATGGTGCCCAGTGCCAAGGTCAGCGTGGTCGGCATCGCCCGTGACGAGGAAACGCTGCTGCCCGCACCGTATTTCGAGAAGTTCGTCGGCCAGCTCGATGAGCGCATGGCGCTGATAATCGATCCGATGCTGGCCACGGGCGGATCGATGGTGGCGACGGTCGATATGCTCAAGCGCAACGGCTGCAAGCAGGTGCGCGCGCTGGTGCTGGTGGCGGCGCCCGAGGGCATTGCCCTGATGGCCGAGAAGCACCCGGATGTCGATATCTTCACCGCCAGCGTCGACAGCCATCTCAACGAGCACGGCTACATCATTCCCGGGCTGGGTGACGCGGGCGACAAGATCTTCGGCACCCGCCACAACTGATTGCGGCACGCTGCGGCGTACAACCCCTTCCTTCAAAACAATAATGCCCCGCCGGCTGCTGCCGGGGGGCGGAGAGCGACCATGCGCGAAGTTCCCATCCAGTCGGCCGACCCACTTTGGCGGCAGGCGATTTCCGGTGCCCAGATTCTGTTCGTTGCCTTCGGCGCGCTGGTGCTGGTGCCCTTGCTGACCGGCCTCAATCCCAGCCTTGCGCTGTTGGGTGCGGGCGTGGGCACGCTGCTGTTTCAGCTCGTCACTGGCCGTCAGGTGCCGATCTTCCTGGGCTCGAGCTTCGCCTTCATCGCGCCGATCATCTTCAGCATCCAGACTTGGGGTGTACCGGCGACGATGGGGGCACTGGCCTGCGTTTCGTTGATGTATTTCGTGTTCGCTGGCTTGGTGTGGAGGCACGGCGCGGAGATCGTGCATCGCTACATGCCGCCGGTGGTCGTGGGACCGGTCATCATGATCATCGGTCTGTCGCTGGCTGCGGTGGGCGTCAACATGGCGATGGGGCGCAGCGGCGACGGCAAGATCGAACTCGTGCCTTACGCGACGGCGCTGACGGTGGCGGGCATTGCTTTCGGAACGACCGTGCTGGTGGCGGTGTTCGCGCGGGGTTTCCTCAAGCTGGTGCCGATCCTGGTCGGCGTGGGTGCGGGCTATGTCGCGGCGATCCTGTTCGGGCTGGTCGACTTCGGCAAGGTGGCTGAGGCGCCGTGGTTCTCCATGCCCGCGTTTACGGCACCGAGCTTCGAGCTGGCCGCGATCCTGTTCATGCTGCCAGTGGCGCTGGCGCCGGCGATCGAGCACGTTGGCGATGTGCTGGCGATTGGTGGCGTGACCGGTAAGGACTACACCGAAAAGCCGGGGCTTCACCGCACCTTGGCGGGCGATGGACTGGGTGTGCTGTTTGCCGGCATGGTCGGTGGGCCACCGATCACCACGTATTCTGAAGTCACCGGCGCGGTCACGCTGACCAAGAACTACAACCCGGCAATCATGACCTGGGCCGCCGTGCTGGCAGTCATTCTGGCCTTCTTCGGCAAGTTCAACGCCTTGTTGGCGACGATTCCGGTCCCGGTGATGGGCGGCATCATGATGCTGATGTTCGGCTCGGTGGCGAGCGTGGGCCTGAATACCCTGATCAAGGCGCGCGTCGACCTGGAAGAGCCGCGCAACCTGGTGATCGTGTCCTCGGTGCTGGTGATGGGCATCGGCGGCCTGGCGCTGAATTTCGATGGCCTCGCCCTGCAGGGCGTGAGCTTGTGCGGCGTGGTCGCCGTGCTGCTCAACCTCGTGTTGCCCGCTGTGAAAGCGCGCGGCTGAGTACATGCAAAAGTCGCCCCAGCAATGGGGCGGCGACCGGCAGCAGTGCCGCCAGCGGGCGGCCACGCGCCTGGCGCAACAGTAGCCAGCCGACCCAGGCGCGTTTCGCCAAGCGCAGGGTCAGGCGTGGTTTGAGCGCCAATACGGTTAAAACACCTATTGAAAGCAGCGGCGCTTTCTCTTTGGCCCAGGCGAGATGCTCGCGCGCTGCGTCCAGTCGGTCGAGCGTTGCGTCGATGCCGGACAGGCGATGGATGAGGTCGTCGCGTTGCATCTCGGCACGCAGTTGCAGGCGCTGTTTGCGCAATGCGATGTCGATGAGACGCGGGTCCATGGCCTGCGGTTCAGTTCCGCGTGCGGAGTGCTTCGCGGTCGCGTGCAAGTTCGGCGAGGCTGGCTGCAAACAGGCGGCTGCCGCGTTTGAATTCCCGAGCCGCATTGCTCGCAGCAATCAAGCCGCCCCCCAGGCAGGTCGCGGTCGCAATACCCAAGGCCAGCAGGCGGTGTTCCTCCCAGAACAGCACGGTCAGGAACACCATCAGGAACACGAGGCCGAAGCCCAGCAGCAGGCCGCACAGCACGATATTGAGCGCGAGTCCGCTGAGGCGCAGTTTTTCTTCCTGCACCTCGAGTGAAAGTAGCTCCAGCCGCGTCTGAACGGTCTGCAGGCCGGCATCGACGATGCCATGCAGGCTTTCGGCCAGGCGCGGCTTTGGATCGCTGTTCATTGGCAGCTTAGCGACGGCCGGCGAGCAGACCGAGCAAGAAGGCAACGCCAGCGGCGACGCCCAGCGATTGCCACGGGTGTTCATGCACGTAGTCGTCGGTCGCCCGTGCGGCCTTGCGACTCGAATCGATCAGCGCGGCCTCGGCTTCGGAAATGCGGTCCTTGGCTGCGGCGAGGTGCGCACCCATACGACCGCGGACATCGCCTAGCTTGTCGCCGGTCTGGCCAGCGGTGAGTTTGAGCAGTTCTTCCGCGTCGGTGATGATGGCTTTCAGGTCGTCTACCAGCTTGTCTTTCGAAGGATGGGTGGTCGTGTCCATGATGACTCTCCTGTTCATTCGTCATGACAATCGCGCCATTGCGCGCCTGTCCCAAGGCTAAACCCCTGGCTGGGCAAAGGCAATGCGGTGTCGGTAACAAAAGTCGGCAGGCGCGTGGGGGAGATAATTTGTGCGGCGCAGAATCCGCGTATAGTTTGCATAAAACAATTCTCCCCGTCGCATCCAATGGACATGTGCGATGTCCGTGGGTGCGGCGAGGCCATAAACAGCGATTCCGCTCCTCTTCCCGCAATGACGATCCGTACTGAATCCGCTTCGAGCGCAGGGCTGCCCGACTATTTGCGTCGAACCTATACTTGGGCCTATCTGAGCCCCCGGACGATGCCGTGGCTCGACCGTGCGCCTGTCGTGTCCGCCATCCTGTGGGGTAACGCCGCTCGTCTGATGCGGTGGGCGACCGAACAGTTCGCCGCCGGCGAACATGTCCTGCAGGCAGCCTGCGTGTATGGCGATTTATCGCCGATGCTTGCGCGCCGTGTCGGCCTCGAGGGACGGCTGTCGATCCGTGATGTGGCGCCGATCCAGGTGGCCAACGTGCGACGCAAGCTGGCCGGATTGCCGCAGGCCGAGGCCGAAGTGGCCGATCTGGTTGAGCCCTTGTCTGAGCGCTATGACGCGGTGTGCTGTTTTTTCCTGCTGCACGAAGTGCCCGAGCCCGAGCGGCGGCGCATCGTGACCAACCTGCTGGCCGCGGTGAAACCGGGTGGACGGGCGGTATTCGTCGATTACCACCGTCCGCAGCTCTGGCATCCGTTGGCGCCGGTGATGGCTGCGGTCTTCCGTTGGCTGGAGCCTTTTGCCGAATCGTTGCTCGATGTGCCCCTGCAGACGCTTGCCGACGAGGCGGATGCGTTCGAGTGGCGCAAGGAAACCCGCTTCGGCGGGCTCTACCAGCTGGTCGTGGCACACCGAATCTGAGGGCGTGCGGCAATCAGGGGGGTCAGAGCGTCCAGTCGTAGTCGACCGTCAGCGGGGCGTGGTCCGAGAAGCGCTGCTCCTTGTAGACCGAGCTTGCGATTGCCGTACTGGCGAGGCCGGGCGTGGCGATCTGATAATCCAGCCGCCAGCCGACGTTCTTGGCCCAGGCCTGGCCGCGGTTTGACCACCATGTGTAGCAGGCGTCGGTGGTATCGGGATACAGGCGGCGATAGACGTCGATCCAGCCCTGTTCGTCGAACAGGCGGCTGAGCCAAGCGCGCTCCTCGGGCAGGAAGCCCGAGTTTTTCTGGTTCGACTTCCAGTTCTTGAGGTCGATTTCACGATGGGCGATATTCCAGTCCCCGCACACGACGACCTCTTGCCCGCTTTCGAACAGGGCTGCCATGTGTGGCAGAAAGCGCTCCATGAAACCGAACTTGATGTGCAGTCTCTCTTCTGAACTGGAGCCGGACGGCAGGTAGAGCGACACCACCGACAGCTTGCCGAAGTCGAGTTGCAGGAAGCGGCCTTCGGCATCGATGTCGGCAATGCCCAGCCCTTCAACGACGCGGTCCGGTTCGTGCCGGCTGTAGATGCCCACCCCGCTGTAGCCCTTCTTTTCGGCATGATGGAACCACCCCTTCATGCCGGCCGGGGCACGCATCTCTGCGCTCAGGTCGTCCGCTTGCGCCTTGAGTTCCTGCATGCACACAAGGTCGGCACTTTGCTGCGGCAGCCAGTCGAGATAACCCTTGGTGACCGCGGAGCGGATGCCGTTGAGGTTGAGGGAGATGATGCGTAACATGGGTGTTTTCCAGAAATGCTGCGTTGCAGCCTGACGATCGTGGATTTTAGCCGGGATTTCATTGCCCTCGCCTGTCGCAAGGGTGTGCTGCGCTTCGGCGCATTCGTGACCAAGGCGGGGCGCAACTCGCCGTATTTCTTCAATGCCGGCCTGTTCGATGACGGTGCGTCTTTCCGCGAGCTGTGCGGTTACTACGCGCGTGCGATCCGCAGTTCTGGCGTCGCCTGCGACATGCTGTTCGGCCCCGCCTACAAGGGCATCCCCTTGGTGGCGGGCACGGCGATCCGGCTCGCCGAAGACGGCGTCGATTTGCCGTTCGCGTTCAACCGCAAAGAGGCGAAAGACCATGGCGAAGGCGGTACGCTGATCGGCGCGCCTTTGAAAGGACGTGTCCTGATTCTCGACGACGTGATTTCGGCGGGCACCTCGGTGCGTGAATCGGTCGAGATCATTCGTGCGGCGGGTGCCACGCCGGCGGGCGTTGTCATTGCGCTCGACCGCATGGAGCGTGGCAAAGGGGCGTTGTCGGCCGTGCAGGAAGTCCGTGAGAATTACGATATTCCAGTGATCGCGGTCGCCACGCTCGAGGACCTGATCGCCTATCTTGCGGACAGTCCTGACCTGGCCGCAAACCTCGACGCGGTGCAGGCCTACCGGGAGCAGTATGGTATTTCGTCGCGCTGAAGTGCTCAGCGTAGCCGTCGCGCTACTCGGTACGCTGGGATTGGCCGAAGCCGCGACGGCCCAGACGTCGCGGGCGCGAGCCATCTATTGCTGCGATGTCGGTGGGCAGCCGATATGCGGCGACATTCTTCCCGACGCCTGTTATGGACGGGCTTATCGCGAAGTCAGCCCGGCTGGAACCTTGCGTCGAGTGGTGCCAGCCCCCTTGAGCGCGGAGGAAATCGCCCAGCGCGATGCCGCCGAGCGGCAGCGGCGCAGCGACGAGGCGGCGCGTGCCAAGCAGGAGCGTATCGACCAGGCGCTGCTCGAAACCTACCACAGCCTGGAGCAGCTCGATGCGCGTCGTGAGCGCGAAGTCGGTGCCTTGGATCGTGCGATCCAGGTGCTGCGTCAGCGAGAAACCGAATTGCTCGAACGACAGAGCGCCCTGATTCGGGAGGCGGGCGAGCTCGGTGACGGTGGTCCGAAGGCCACCATTGAAGAAAACATCCGTAGCCTGGATGGTGAAATCGTCACGCAGCGCAGTGTCATCGACGCCAAGCTGCGCGAACGCTCGGCCGTGCTTGATCGCTTCGATGAAGATCGTCAGCGCTACCTCCAGCTGACCTCGCCCGCAGCGCGTCCGAACGGCCGTTAAGCGCTCGTTTCCATGCAGCCGGACCCCGCTCTTGACTGTGTCGCGTCCTTGCTGGCGCACGCTCAGCGCATTCTTTTCATCACAGGTGCGGGTATTTCCGCCGACTCGGGGCTTCCTACTTATCGCGGTATCGGTGGCCTTTACCACGATCGCCTGACTGCGGAAGGGCTCACGATCGAGGAGGCCCTTTCGGGCGAGATGATGGCGCTCCGGCCCGAGATCTCGTGGAAATATATTGCTGAGATCGAGGCCAATTGTCGGGGTGCCCGGCCAAACGCGGCACATCGGTTGATTGCGGCGCTGGAGCAGGAAAAGCGCATGGTCTGCGTGTTGACGCAGAACGTCGACGGCCTGCACGCCGATGCGGGTTCGCGCAACCTGATCGAGATGCACGGTACCGTGCATCGGCTGCGCTGCAACGATTGCACGCATGCGCGCAAGGTCGTCGATTACAACGGGCTGCAGATCCCGCCCGAGTGTCCGCGCTGTGGCGGCGTCATGCGGCCGGACGTCGTGCTGTTTGGCGAGCCGCTGCCTGCGCGTGCGGTCGAGCGTCTGGAGCATGTCCTGCAGGAAGGCATCGATCTGGTCGTTTCCATCGGTACCACCAGCGTCTTCCCTTACATCGCTGGGCCGGTGGTGTGGGCGGCGCGTGACGGTGTGCCGACGGTCGAGATCAACCCCGGCGAAACCCAGGTCAGTCACATCGTTCGCCACCGGCTGCGCATGAGTGCAGCCGAGGCCATGCTGGAGCTGTGGTATCGCATCCATCCCCACGAGCCGGCAGAAGATTGAGCGCCGAATCATGAAAAACGGGCCGGGGAGCCTATGCTCCACCGGCCCGTTCTGTTGATGCGCCGTTGCTGCTTACAGCAGCACGCGCTCGATCCCACCGTTGTTGGCCTTGCTGACGTAGTCCGGCAGCCAGTTCTCGCCCAGCAGGTGCTTGGCCAGTTCGACCACGATGTAGTCAGGCTCGATGCCGCCGGCGTCGTTGGCGTAGCGGTGCATGCCTTGCAGGCAGCTCGGGCAGGAGGTGAGCATCTTCACCTTGGCGTTCGGGTCGCCGCCACGCAGCTTGGCGGCGCCTTTCTCGATCTCTTCCTGCTTGCGGAAGCGCACCTGGGTGGAGATGTCCGGGCGGGCGACGGCCAGCGTGCCCGATTCGCCGCAGCAACGATCCGACAGATCGACGCGCGTCCCCATCAGTTCGTTGGCGACCTTGATGCCCGAATGCACCTTCATCGGCGTGTGGCAGGGCTCGTGGTACATGTACTTCACGCCTTGCACACCTTCGAGCTTGACGCCTTTCTCCATCAGGTACTCATGGATGTCGAGCAGGCGGCAGCCGGGGAAGATCTTCTCGAATTCGTACTTCTGCAGCTGATCCATGCAGGTGCCGCATGACACGATCACCGTCTTGATGTCGAGATAGTTCAGCGTGTTGGCGACGCGGTGGAAGAGCACGCGGTTGTCGGTGGTGATCTTCTGGCCCTTTTCGTCTTCGCCGGCAGCCGTCTGCGGGTAGCCGCAGCACAGGTAGCCCGGCGGCAGCACCGTGTGTGCGCCGACGTGGTAGAGCATGGCCTGGGTGGCCAGTCCCACTTGGCTGAACAGGCGCTCGGAACCGCAGCCGGGGAAGTAGAACACCGCCTCGGATTCGCCGGTCGCCTTCTGCGGGTCGCGGATCACCGGGATGACCTTGTCGTCCTCGATGTCGAGCAGGGCGCGGCTGGTCTTCTTGGGCAGGTTGCCCGGCATCGGTTTGTTGATGAAGTGGATCACCTGCGCCTTGATCGGCGCCTTGCCGAGCGTGGCGGGCGGCGTCTTCACCTGCGGCTGGATGAGGCCGAACTTCTTGCCCATCTCGTGCGCCCAGCGCTGCGCCTTGTAGCCCCAGTCCATCATACCGACGCGCATCGCCTTGATGGTCGCCGGGTCCTTGATGGTCAGGAAAGCCATGGCCGCGGCCTTGCCCGGGTTGAACGACTTCTTGCCCTGCTTGCGCAGCAGGTTGCGCATCTTGATCGAGACGTCGCCGAAGTCGATGTCCACCGGACAGGGCTTCTCGCACTTGTGGCACACGGTGCAGTGGTCGGCCACGTCCTCGAACTCGGCCCAGTGCGCCAGCGACACGCCGCGGCGGGTCTGCTCTTCGTACAGGAAAGCCTCGATCAGCAGCGAGGTGGACAGGATCTTGTTGCGCGGGCTGTACAGCAGGTTGGCGCGCGGCACGTGGGTGGAGCACACCGGCTTGCACTTGCCGCAGCGCAGGCAGTCCTTGATGTCGTGGGCGATGTCGCCGACGTCGGTCTGCTCCATGATGATGGACTCGTGGCCCATCAGGTTGAAGCTGGGGGTGTAGGCGTTGTCGAGGTTGCCCTTGATCGCGCCCTGGCGCATCAGCTTGCCACGGTTGAAGCGACCTTCGGGGTCGACCTTGGCCTTGTAGTCCCAGAATGCCGCCATCTCCTCGTCGGTGAGGTAGTCGAGCTTGGTGATGCCGATGCCGTGCTCGCCGGAGATGACGCCGTCCAGGCTGCGGGCCAGTGCCATGATGCGGTCGACCGCGCGGTTGGCGATCTGCAGCATCTCGTAGTGGTCGGAGTTGACCGGCAGGTTGGTGTGCACGTTGCCATCGCCAGCGTGCATGTGCAGCGCGACGAAAACGCGGCCGCGCAGGATTTCGCGGTGGATGTCGGTAATGCGCGCCATGATGCGGGCGAACAGCGCGCCATCGAAGATCTGTTCCAGCTGCGGGCGCAGTTCGGTCTTCCACGATACGCGGATCGAGTAGTCCTGAAGGCGGTGGAACAGCGTCGGGTTGGCGGCGCGGTTGCTCAGTTCGCCGGCCTCGATCCCGTATTCGGCAAAGTGTTGCTCGGCCTCGGCCAGCGGGATGTCGAGGTTGTCGAGCAGCCATTGCCAGCGCCGCCGCACCTTGCCGACCTGCTCCAGCGCCTGGGTGCGGTGGTCCGCGATCAGTGTGTCACGGTCGACGATCTCGTCCTTGACGTCGAGCGGCAGTTCGCCTTGCAGGAATTCGATCAGTGCGTCGCATAGTGCGATCTTGTTCTGCGTCGACAGCTCGATGTTGATGCGCTCGATGCCGTCGCAGTATTCGCCCATGCGCGGCAGCGGGATGACCACGTCCTCGTTGATCTTGAAGGCGTTGGTGTGGCGCGAGATGGCCGCGGTGCGGCTGCGCTCCAGCCAGAAGCGCTTGCGTTGCTCGGGGCTGACGGCGATGAAGCCTTCGGCGCCGCGGCTGTTGGTCATGCGCACGACTTCGGAGGCGGCGCTCATCACCGCGTTTTCGTCGAAACCGACGATGTCGCCGATCAGCACCATCTTGGGTCGGCCGTGGCGCTTGGCCTTGGTGGCGTAGCCCACCGCCTTGACGTAGCGCTCGTCGAGGTGCTCGAGACCCGCCAGCAGCACGCCGGCGGTGTTGCCGGCGCCGCCCGGCTTGAAGTAATCGGTGATCTCGACGATGGCCGGCACGGCTTCGCGCACCTGGCCGAAGAACTCCAGGCACACCGTGCGGGTGATCGGCGGCATCTTGTGCAGCACCCAGCGCGCAGCCACGATGAGGCCGTCGGTACCTTCCTTCTGCACGCCTGGAATGCCGCCCAGGAACTTGTCGGTCACGTCCTTGCCCAGTCCGTCCTTGCGGCAATGCGCGCCGGGCATGGACAGGATTTCCTCGCCCAGCGGGCGGTAGGTCAGGCCGTCGAAGCGGCGCAGGCGGAAGCGTGCGGTGTGCTGCTCGTGAATCTTGCCGAAGTTGTGGTCGAGACGATCGACTTCGAGCCAGTTGCCGTCGGGCGTGACCATCTTCCACCACGCCAGGTTGTCCAGCGCGGTGCCCCACAGCACGGCCTTCTTGCCACCGGCGTTCATCGCGATGTTGCCGCCCACGCAGGAGGCGCTGGCCGAGGTCGGATCGACGGCGAACACGCGGCCCGCCAGTCCGGCGGCTTCGGACACGCGTTCGGTGACCACGCCGGCGCCGGTGCGGATGGTGGCGTAGGGCGTGGGCATCGGCTGGCCCTCGGCATCGAGCAGGCTGAGCTCTTCCACTGCGCCGATGTCGATCAGCTTTTCAGTGTTGATGACCACCGAACTGGCGTCGAGCGGAATGGCGCCGCCGGTGTAGCCGGTGCCGCCGCCACGCGGGATGATGGTGAGACCCAAGGTGATGCATTCGCGCACCAGCGGCGCCATCTCTTCTTCGGTGTCCGGGTACAGCACCACGAAGGGGTACTCGACGCGCCAGTCTGTGGCGTCGGTGACGTGCGAGACGCGGGCATGACCATCGAAGCAGATGTTGTCGCGGCGGGTGTGTCTGGACAGCGCCTTCAGCACCGCCTTGCGCCGCCGCGCGGTGGCGTCGAACCAGGCTTCGAAGCTGGCGATGGCGTCGCGGGTACGCGCGACCAGCAGCGCAACGCGGTCGTTGCCCTGGCGGCGCTTGTCGATTTCGCTGAGGCGATGATTCAGTGCGCCGATCAGGGCGTCACGCCGTTCGCGGCTGTCGAGCAGGTCGTCTTCGAGATAAGGGTTGCGGCGTACGACCCAGATATCACCCAGGACTTCGTACAACATGCGCGCCGAGCGGCCAGTGACGCGTTCTTCGCGCAACTCGTCGAGCACCGCCCAGGCTTCGCTGCCGAGCAGGCGCATGACGATCTCGCGGTCGGAGAACGAGGTGTAGTTGTACGGGATTTCGCGTAGACGTTGGGTCATCGGGATACCGGGTTAACTGCTGCTGGGGAACGTGCCATTTTAGCGAACCGCAGTGCACCATGCAGCAAAAATCAAGACCTTACCGAGGGTGCGGCAATCTATTTCGCCGCCGTTAGCGCGATTTCGATGCGCCAGCCGGGATCGACCAATCCGGCGACCTTGACGCAGGCGCGCGCGGGCGCGCATCCAGCAGGAAGCCAGGCCTCCCAGACGGTATTCATGGCATCGCAGTCGGCGAGATCGGTCAGATAGATCGTCGCCATGAGGATACGCGAGCAGTCGCTGCCCAAGGCTTCGAGCTGGCGAGCAATGCTGGCCAGTACTTCTTCTGTCTGCTGAGTGATATCGCCGGTGTTGCTTGCTGGCACTTCGACGAGATGGATCAGGCCGTTGTGGATGATGGCGTCGGCGTAACGGGCCGTGGCGCCAATGCGTTCGATCGCGGACATGGTTGTGAGGGGTGAGAGCAGGGAGGCCGGAGTATAGGCCAGCCCCGCATGCGGGCCCAGTCCGCGGTTGAACTGCAGTGCTCAGGTCAGCAACCAGGCGAGGGCAGCATAACGCGCACCTTTGCCCAGCGTCATCCAGGCCAGGCAGCGCCAGGCGTTCAGCCGCAGGACGCCGGCTGCGGCGCAAAGAGCATCGCCGATCAATGGCACCCAGGACAGCAGCAGAATTGCGCTGCCGTGACGGCGCACAAGATCGAGTCGCGGTGGCCACTCCTTACGCGGCAGCAGACGACCGATCGCATAGGTGCTCATGCCCCCTGCCGCGTTGCCGAGTGTTGCCAGTGCAAGGGCGTGCAGGCTCAGGTCCGGACGCAGGGCGACGACAGCGGCGAAGACGGCCTCGGAGCCGCCGGGCAGCAAGGTGGCGGCCAGAAAGGCGGAGAGCAGAAGCGAGCCCAGCAGGGCGAGATCGGCGTCAGGCCACATCATGAGGCCGATTCGGGCGGGTGCTGAGCTTGACTGCGGGTGCTTTACACATAAATTCTTTTGACATAAAAATATGACAAACGCAGAATGTTGAGCGCGCTGCCGCGCACATCACTGGATACTGGAGACCTCTCGATGAAGACCATTCTGCACGCCCTTGTCGCCACGCTGGCGATTGCCACCTTGGTACCGACCGATGCCCTGGCGAACCCGCAGCACGAGCGGATGAAACGCTGCAATGCGGAGGCCAAGGAGAAAGTCCTGAAGGGCGATGAGCGCAAGGCGTTCATGAGTACTTGCTTGAAGGGCAAGCATGACGGAGGCGCGGTGCAGGCCGCGGCACCTGCCGCCGCTCCCGTGGCGGCTACGCTCGCCACGCAGCCGGCAGCACCGCCCGTTGCAGCCCCTGTCACTGCGGTCACGCCCGGTGCCAACGCGGCTGTTGACGCCAAAGTTGCGACGGCCGCGGCACCTGTTGCCAGCGCAGACAAGAAAAAAGCCTGCAATCAAGCCGCGACCGAGCAGTCACTGAGCGGTGCCAAGCGCACGGCTTTTCTGGCTGAGTGCACCAAGGGCTGAACGCTATTCGATGCTGGGGCCGCCGGTGTTCGGGTGGCGACGCCTGAACACCGGACCGCGCTTCATCAGACGCCGAGCTTCATCAGACGATATCGAAATACACCAAGTCGTGTTCGATCTTGTTGGTTGAGAAGCCGCAGCCGATGCGCCCTGGGCCACGCAGCACCAATTTGTCGTGATGCACGCAGCGTTCATCGGTGCCTTCGATCGACACGAAGGTGCCGTTACTGCTTTCGTCGATCAGCGTGAAGCCTTCGCGATGTCGCTCGATACGCGCGTGCTGTCGCGATGCGCGGGGATCCATGATCACGATGTCATTGCCAAGCTCGCGTCCGAGCAGCAATACAGGGCGCTGTTCCTCGATGAACAGGCTGTTTTCCCGGTGACGGAGGCGTAGGCGCTGTGAAAGTCGCGATGCGACGGGAATCGCTGGTGTCATCCCCATTCGTGGCTGTTTGATGGCGAAGACCGGCCATTCGAGAAGGCGCAGCGCTGGGGTCTCCACCGGTTGTGCGCTGGCAGTGTGTCGGGTGCCCGGTGTCAGCAGTGTGACCACCGCACTGGTCGCGAGGGCTTGCTCGATCTCGGCGTGGGTTGCGATGCGTCGCGCGATGTCGATACCTTCGTTTTCATCGCTGTCCGAATCGACGGTGCCGTAGTGCAATCCGATCCGAACGGGTTGGCCCAGGCCGTTGACATTCGGCAGGCTGCGGATTCGATCAAGCATCTCGCTGGCGGCAAGTACGCCGGCATCGCAGTGATCGAAGCAGGCGACTCTCGAAAAGCCCTGCTGCTCCCACAGTTTTCCGTCGTGCGCAGCAATCGAGCGCTCGATCCGGTTCAGGCAGCGATCGGCTGCATGCGCCGCTTCCGTCGCACCCAGGCGTGCGATGAAGCGCTCATCAGCGATGGCATTGGCAACGAGCACGCAGCGGTTCTTGCGGTCGGACATGGCGATGGGTCGAGCCTGGTCGAGGAAGCGAACGATAGTGCTGAATTGCCATGGAGAGGACAAGCCCCGCCCTGATCTTTACTTATAGCGTGCTCTGGCGCGGGGACAGAAACTGCACTGCCTGGGCCTGGGCCTGGGCCTGGGCCTGGGCCTGGGGTTGAGGCAGTTCGATCGGATCGAAGGCCGTATCCCCTTCCTCGACGATCGTCTGCTGAGTCAGGCCCGCGAAGTCGAACAGCCGCGAATCCGCAAGGTGCGAAGGCACGACATTCTTCAGCGCGGTGGCCAGCGATTCGATGCGCCCCGGGAAGTCGCGCGCCCAGCCCTGAAGCATGCCCTTGATCTGCTTGCGCTGGGCGTTTTCCTGCGAGCCGCACAGGTTGCAGGGGATGATCGGGAAATCCATTGCCCGAGCAAAGCGCGTGATGTCGGTTTCGGTGCAGTAGGCCAGCGGGCGGATCACGACGTGGTTGCCATCGTCGCTGACCAGTTTGGGGGGCATGGCTTTGATCTTGCCGCCGAAGAACATGTTCAGAAACAGGGTTTCGAGCATGTCGTCGCGATGGTGTCCGAGTGCGATGCGGGTGGCGCCAATTTCCTTCGCGGTGCGATAGATGATGCCGCGACGCAGGCGCGAGCACAGCGAGCAGGTTGTCTTGCCCTCGGGGATCTTGTCCTTGACGATCGAATAGGTGTCTTCGGTGACGATGCGGTACTCGACGCCGATCGACTCGAAGTAAGCCGGCAGGATGTGGTCCGGAAAGCCCGGCTGCTTCTGGTCGAGGTTCATCGCCACGATGCGGAAGTTCACCGGCGCACGCTCGCGCAGGGCCAGCAGGCAGGACAGCAGGGTGTAGGAGTCCTTGCCGCCGGAGATGCACACCATCACGGTGTCGCCGTCGCCGATCATGTTGTAGTCGCCAATCGCCTCGCCGACGCTGCGCTCGAGTTTCTTCTTCAGGCGCAGGAAGGTGTTGGAATGGCGGACTTCGGTCTCGGCGTCCGCAGCGGAGGCGAGGGTTTCAAGCGGGGCGGTGGCAGCACTCACGGGTTCGGCTCGGTCGGCGAAAAAAGCGCCGAATTATACACTTAGCGCTGCCCGCCCGGCTTACAGATGGGCGCTGCGTCCGCCGTCCACCGCGATGATCTGGCCGGTGATATAGGGGGCATCGAACATCAGGAAGCGCACCGTGCGGGCGATGTCCGCCGCGGATCCGACGCGTTTGAGCAGGGTGTGGTCGATGATCTGCTGGCGCTCCTCGGCGGTGAACTGTTCGTCTTCCGGCCAATCGATGGGGCCGGGCGACACCCCATTCACGCGTGCTTCCGGAGCCAGTTCGATCGCCAGGGCACGAGTGAGGCCGGCCAAACCAGCCTTGGCGGCGCTGTAAAGCGGGTAGCGCTGCAGTGGGCGTTCGGCGTGGATGTCGACGATATTGACCACGGCGCCGTGCTGGCGCCGGATTTCGGGTGCCAGCGCCTGTGACAGGAACAGCGGGCCCATCAGGTTCGAGCCCATCAGGTCGTCCCACGCGGCACGATCGATGCTGCCGATGGGGGTGGGGAAGAAGCTGGACGCATTGTTGACCAAGCCATCGATGCGGCCGCAGCAGGCGAGCGCCGCCGCCGCCACTTCCTCAGTCACCCCGAAACGCCCCAAGTCACCGCCCACGGTAAAGGCTGATTGCCGACGCAGTGCATTCAAATCGGCTGAAAGCCCTTCGGCCTCGTCGCCGCTGTTGCGGTAGTGCAGCACCACGCGGGCGCCGGCCGCATGCAACTGGCGGGCGATTTCTGCACCAACGCGGCGCGCTGCGCCAGTAATGAGGATGACCGGGGCGTTGGTCGGATCGGAAAGCGTCATGTCGAGTGTTCGTGTCGAGGTTCGTGATCTACGCGGTGCGAGCATGGACGATCGGGCTTGCCGGTACAATCTCGCGCCTGAACAATGTCACGTGTTGAGTCCATGTCCTCTTTGCCCCAGCCCTCTGCCGACGCGCTTGACCAGAGCGCCCGCCTGCTTGCGCTCGTCGAAGCCGACATCGATGCCGAAGGTGGCTGGGTGCCATTTTCACGCTACATGGAGCGCGTGCTTTATACGCCGGGCCTAGGCTATTACAGCGGCGGCGCGCGAAAGTTCGGCCCGGGGGGCGATTTCATCACGGCGCCCGAACTGACGCCCTTGTTCGGCCAGGCGCTCGCGGCCCAGGTCGAGCAGGTGATGCGTGCGAGCGCGCCACAGGTGATCGAGGTCGGCGCCGGCACCGGTTTGCTGGCGGCTGACGTGTTGCTTGAACTCGAGCGCCGTGGCTGCCTGCCCGAACACTACGACATTCTGGAACTGTCCGGCGAGCTGCGAGCACGCCAGTTCGACACCCTCGCGCAGAAAGTGCCGCAGCTCGCGGCGCGTGTGCGCTGGCTGGACGAGCTGCCCGTGCGCTTCAGCGGTGCGGTGGTGGCGAACGAAGTGCTGGATGTGATGCCGGTGCATTTGCTGGTCTCGCGCCCAGAAGGGGTGTTCGAGCGTGGCGTGAGTCTGGCGGCCGATTCTGGCGGCGTGCGGCGTCTGTGCTGGGCCGACGTACCGGCGAGCGGTGTGGTGCGGGAGGCTGCGCTTGCCTTGGCGTTGCCCGTGCCGCGTGAAGGTGAATATGTCACCGAAGTGAATCTGGCGGCTAAGGCATGGATCGCGGCGTGGGCCGAGCGGCTCGACACCGGCGCGATGCTGCTCATCGATTATGGCTATCCGCGCGCCGAGTATTACCTGCCGTCGCGGGCCAGCGGCACGTTGCTTTGCTACTACCGCCACCACGCCCACGGCGATCCTTTCTTGTGGCCGGGGCTCAACGATGTCACGGCCTTCGTCGATTTCACCGCGGTGGCCGAGGCGGCCTTCGAGGCCGGGCTGGAGGTGATGGGTTACACCACGCAGGCACAGTTCCTGTTCAACTGTGGTGTGCTCGACTGTCTGGCTCGCCGCGGCCCGCAAGAGAGCGCCGACTACATTCGTGCTGCCCGTGCCGCCCATCGCCTGACGGCGCCGCAAGAAATGGGCGAGCTGTTCAAGGTGCTGGCGGTGGGGCGTGGTCTCGACCAGGAGGGCTTGCTGGGGTTCAGGCGCGGCGACCGATTGCACGCCCTGTAGCGCCGCCGCGAGCGCTCAGAGTGAGCGCTCTTCCAGCCAGCTTGCGAGGCGTTCGGCCACCTTTTCCCAGTCGCGCTCGAGCATCAGGCCGTGTCCCATGCCCGGGAAAATCTCCGCGCGGCGGCCATAGGTCGTCGCGGTCATGTGCACCTGGTCGGGTGGAATCAGGGTGTCGTGTTCTGCGCCGAGGATCAGCATCGGCACCTGGTGCATGCGTCCGGGGTGGGGCAGGTTGAACAGGGTCATGTCCCAGATCGCGCGATGCGACTCGGGTTGGCTCAGGCGGTAGTAGCGCTGCAGGTCGGTCTCGCTGACCGGTTGGTGAAACAGTGCCTCCCGCAGGCTGCTGATGTCCACCTCGTTACCGGACATGATGCGGTTGAGATCGGTCAGCAGCGTCGGCCGCTTGAGCATCAACCCGAAGGCCGAGCCCATCAGGCCTTGCGGCGGCACGGCGGACATCAGTACGGTCGCCGGTGCGTCGTGCTGTTCGAGATATTTCTGCACCACCATGCCACCCATCGAGTGGCCGATCAGCACCGGCGGCGCGGGGAGTTTGGCGGCGACTTCGGCAACGTCCCGTACATAATCGTCGATCGAAAAGGCGTCGAGAGGCTCGTTGTGGCGGCTGCGGCCGTGGCCGGACAGCGAGACTGCGTAGGAGGCCCAGCCGCGCGCGGCAAACCAGGGCAGGAAGTGCTCTTCCCAGCACCAGGCTGAGACATAGGCGCCATGCACAAACAGCAGCGGTGTCGGGCGCGGAGTGCCGGAAGGCGTGTGACACAGGACTTCGAGTTCGCCGAAGCGGCTGGTATTCATCGTTGTGCCCCCGGCGTTGCAGAGGTGAGTGAAGGGGCTGCGAAGGCGAAAGGGAGGTCGGGCACGGCTGACTGCGGTTGAAGATAGGGATTCATGCTGTGTGCTGGACTCTGTCTGTTCAATGCCGGGCACCGCGCTTGCTGCGCGTGTCCGTCGCGGGTCTAATCCCGCTTTTTCGCGGGAGCGGACGATGCTCAAGTGGCTGCTGGTCGTGGCTCTGCTGGTGCTGGTGACTGGGCTGTTGCAGCCGGGGGCGGTGCGTCGCCTGCGCCTTGGGCGGCTGCCGGGCGATCTGGCGTTTCGTTTTCGAGGGCGAGAATACCATTTCCCCTTTGCCACCACCGTGTTGCTGTCCTCGGTGGCGTGGTTGATTCTGCGTGCGATTTGAGAGGCTGCGAAGACGCGTGGATCACACCTCGTCGATGTTTTCCGATGCGGCTTGTGTGGCGTTGTTACGCAGGCCCAGCGCACGCACCACCGCAACGCGTGCGGCATGTACGGCCTGCGGTATGAGCGCCTTGTCGGCGCAGTTGCGCGCGATTGCACCGGCGTCGATGTTGCGTACTGCCTCCAGTACCCTCAGCCAGACTTCACGGGGTGCCCAGTCAGGTCGAGGCTCTCCGCCGCGGCCGTGATGGTCGCAGGCTGCCGCGTCGAGGGCGAGCACGAAGCGCTCGGGCCGGCGCAAGGCGTCGCAGCGCTCCAGCACCTTGACCATCGTCTCCGGGCGCAGCACCGCAGCCTGGCCAAAAATGCCATGTTCGCGCGCCACCATCTCGGCCAGATCGCGACATTCCGACGGGGTTTTGAGTCGCGTGGAGACTTCGCGCGCACGCCGTGCGCTGGCCTGCTCGTGACCATAGTGGTGGGGCAGGATGTCTGTGGGTGTGTCGGCCTTGCCCAGATCATGCAGCAGGCAGGCCCAGCGTACCGCAAGCGGCTGCTGGGTGGCTGCGGCGTGGTCGATCACCATCAAGACATGCTCGCCACTGTCGATTTCCGGGTGGTACTTCGCAGGTTGCGGCACGCCGAACAGGCGCTCGACTTCGGGCAGGATGTGCGCCAGTGCGCCGCATGCGCGCAGAACGCGGATCATGCGTGAAGGCCGCGCCTCCATCAGGCCGCGCGCGAATTCCTGCCACACGCGTTCGGCGACGAGATGATCGACCTCGCCGGCCGCGACCATGTGTTGCATCAGTGCCCGGGTTTCCGGCGCGATATCAAAGTCGGTAAAGCGCGCGGCGAAGCGTGCCACGCGCAGGATGCGCAGCGGATCTTCGGCGAATGCCGGCGAAACGTGGCGGAACACGCGCGCTTCCAGGTCGCGCACGCCGCCATAGGGGTCGATCAGTTGTCCGTCTGCGTCGCGGGCGATCGCGTTGATCGTCAGGTCGCGGCGCAGTAGGTCTTCTTCCAGGGTGACATCGGGTGCGGCGTGGCAGATGAAGCCGGTGTAGCCATTGCCCGACTTGCGCTCGGTGCGGGCGAGCGCGTATTCCTCCTGCGTCTGCGGGTGGAGGAAGACCGGGAAATCCTTGCCGACCGGGCGGAAACCCCGGCTCAGCATTTCATCGGGCGTGCTGCCGACCACGACCCAGTCGCGATCCTTGACCGGCAGCCCGAGCAGGGCGTCGCGTACGGCGCCCCCGACCACATAGCACTGCATCAGCCGTACAGATCCTCGGAAGCGATGGATTCGGTCTCGGCACGTGCCGCGGCGGCCCAGTCCTGCATGTGCGGATTGGCGAGCATGGTGGCGAGATAGTCGCCCGCCGCGCCGTCAACGGCTACGCCGTAGGTCTGGAAGCGGAAGCACACCGGTGCGAACGCCGCGTCGGCCAGGGTGAAGTGGCCGAACAGGTAGGGCCCGTCCTGGCCGAAACGACTGCGGCAGTCGTTCCAGATGGCGATGATGCGCGCGATGTCGGCGTCGACGTCGGGCGTGTGGCCAAAGCCGCGGTAGTCCTTGCGGATGTTCATCGGCATGTGGGTGCGCAGGTCACGAAAGCCAGCATGCATTTCGGCCGTGACCGAGCGCGCTGTGGCACGTGCGACCGGATCGGCAGGCAGCAGCTTGGGCTGCTTTTCGGCGAGGTATTCACCGATGGCCAGCGAGTCCCACACCAGGACACCGTTGTCGTTGAGGCAGGGCACCTTGCCCGAGGGTGAGTGCGACAGGATGCGCTCGCGGCTGCCCGGGATGAACAGCGGGATGTCGATTTCGCCAAAATTGAATCCGCCTTCGCGCGCGGCAAGCCAGGCACGCAGGGACCAGGACGAGTAATTCTTGTTGCCGATGATGAGCTTCATGGCTGACTCCGTGTGGGTGAGGCGTTAGCGGCGCGCGTGGCGGCGGAAAGGATAGTAATGGGCGCGAATGGCTTCGGCGCCGAGCCAGCTGGGTACAACGGACTCGATCGCGGTGGGTTGCAGGCCGAAGGGCAGTGGCGTGCTGTCGGTGATGTTGTCGACGCGCATCGAGCGTACGTTGTCGCGGCTCATCAGCGGTTGTGGTGCGAGCTCCATCAGGCGGGCCTGGAGCATGCCGAGGCTTTCCGGCAGGGCGATGACCGGACGCGGCTTGCTGACCAGCGCGGAAACGTACTCGACGAGCTGGCGCAGGGTGTAGACCGCCGGGCCGGCGACGTCGAAGCTCTGGCCGGCGGCTTCGGGTGCGGTCAGGCTATGCCACACGACCTTGGCCACATCCTCGACATACACCGGCTGGAAGCGGGTGTTGGCGCCGGCCAGCGGCAGCACCGGGAAGGTGGCGGCGAGGCTTGCGAACATGTTCAGGAAGCTGTCGTCGCGGCCGAAGATGACCGAGGGGCGCAGGATGACCCAGTCGAGGTCGGCGCCCGTGCTGCGGATCGCCGCTTCGCCTGCGGCCTTGGAGCGCTGGTATTCGGATGGGCCGTCCGCGCTGGCGCCGAGTGCGCTGAGATGCACCAGCCGCCGCACGCCCGTGGCGCGGCAGGCGGCGACGATCTTTTTCGGCAGCTCGACGTGGGCGCGGGCGAAGTCCGGGCCGTAGGGTGTTCCGCTGCGTGAATGCAGCACGCCTACCAGGCTGACGACCGCATCGGCGCCGGTAAAGAGGCGTTCGAGCGTTGCCGAGTCATGGACATCGGCTTCGATGACCTCGACGTTCGGTAGCAGCAAGATGTGGCCCGCACGGCTGCGCCGACGGGTGGGGACGGTGACACTTACCCCGGCTTCGGTCAGGCGATTGGCAATGGCACGGCCGACGAAGCCGGAGCCACCGATGAGAACGACGCGTTTGAGTTGCATGTTGAAGACTCGTTGTTGTTTGACTGGGGGGCGCTTCATTCACTGGCGTTGCGCGGAGCGATTACCCCGAGCCTGGCTTTCAGTGATTGCGGCTGACGTTCGAGCATGGCCCCATAGACGATGGCGTTGGCCATCACCTTCTTGACGTAATCGCGTGTTTCGTCGAAGGGAATGGTTTCGGCATAAATGGCGCCTTCCAGCGGCCGTTCGTCGCGCCAGCGGCGTGCACGGCCGGGGCCGGCGTTGTAGCCTGCGCTGGCCAGCACAGGATGGTTATCGAGGTCGTCGAGAATCAGGCGCATGTAGCTGGTGCCGAGCAGCACATTGGTGTCGGGGTCGGACAGCAGCCCATGGTGGTAGCCGTTCATCCCGATCTTGCCGGCCACCCATTTGCCGGTGGCGGGCATTACCTGCATCAGTCCCTGTGCGCCCGCGCTGGAGCGAGCGGGGACGACGAAGCGGCTCTCCTGCCGCATCAGGCCATACACCCACCCCAAGTCGAGCCCCTGATTGCGCACCTGAGGTTCGATCAGATCGCGATAAGGCGTCAGGAAGCGTAATTCGAAGTTGGCGCGTGGATTGGCGAGTTCGGCTGTGTTGATCGCGCGATCGTAGATTTCGTTGCGCAGGGCAATGTGAGCGGCGGCGAGGCGAAACTGTTCGTCGCGGTCACGCAGGGCCCAGATCCATTCGCGAATCGCTTCGGCGCGCATGTCGACGCGATAGAGCGCGAGGGCCCGACGCAGGCTGGGATCGTTCTCCGCCTCTTCGAGCTTGGCTGCCGGGAGCAGGCCGTTGGCGACGGGCGGTGCGAAGCGCTGGCCCAGTTCCTCGCCGGCGAGGATGCCGTAGAAGTGTGGCTCGCCCGCAATGCGGGCAAACAGCGCTTCGGCCGCCTCACGCTGACCTTCCGCGGCCAGCGCACGACCCAGCCAGTAAATCCATTCGGGTTGCTGGCGCTCGGCGTCGGGCAGGGCCTCGACGGCAGTGCGGACGTCCTGCCAGTGACCGGCCCTGAGCCCGGCACGCACCCGCCAGGCACGTTGCACGGGTGTCAGCTCGGCGCCACTGGCAGCACGATAAAGCGCCGCTGCGTCCGGTTGCAGGTTCTGCGCGGCATGCATCGCGATCACGGCATGACTGTGGCTGCGCTCCTCGCTGCCGAGGCGGTCCTGCAGGCTCAGCAGGCGGGCATAGGCCGCATTGGCGTCTTCGCGTGCGATGCGCGTCAGTGCGGCCAGGACGAGTTCGCGACCGGCGCGCGTCACTGCGAAATTGGCGGGCAGGCGGTCGAGCCAGGCCGCTGGGGAGTGCAGCGCCTGTTCGGCCTGCGCCGGCTGCGGCGCGCTGTTGGCGGGTAGCCAGCCCCACGTCAGACGGGCATCGTCGGGCTTACGGGTGTCGACCTGGCGGCGGGCACGGCGCCAGATTTCTTCCTCGGCGACCTGGCCGGACGCGTGAGCCGCGCGCAATACGGGGTCGCAGGCGGCCGGCGCGTCGTCCAGGTTGCGCCATTCCGTGGCCACCTCAGTGAGGACGTTACGGTCATCGGTCATCAGGCGTGCCGTCCAGGCTGTGCAGCGCATTTCGCGATCGGGATTCACGAGGCCCGGATAGCGCGCGACGAATTGGCTCCAGTCGCCGTCCTTCGCCAGCCGCCGCAGCCAGTCTGCGCGCAGGCGCTCGGCCAGCAGGCTGCCGGCTTCTTCAGCGAGGAAGGTTTCGAGTTCGTGTTCGGGCGGTGACTCGGGACGGGCCAACACGTTGAAGAGTCGCCAGTAGCGGACGTAGGCGTCCAGCGGGTGCGAACTGCGTGTCAGCGCGAGGCGGTCGAGACTATTGCGATCCCCCTTGCGCAGGGCTTCGCGCGCGGCGACGATGCGTTCGTCGCCGAAGTCCGTCGTGGTTTGACCGAAGGCCGCACCTGTCACTAGCATCCCGACCGCGAACAGTGCAGCCCGTGCCTTATTCTTCATACGCTTCGTGCTCTCCATTGCAACCAACCATACCACAGTGATGAAGCCAGTTTACGACCTTGCAGATGACATCGACGACCAGCGCAGGCGCCTGCGCCAGCAGGCGCTTGAAGCCCGTCAGTCGCTGAGTGCGGCGCACCTGGATGAGCGTGTTCAGCGCCTGGTATTGCATCTCGATGGCGTGATCCGGGAGCTGGCGCCGCGCTCGCTCGGTTTTTGCTGGCCCTATCGCGCCGAGCCCGATTTGCGCGCCTGGGTGCAGGCCTGGTTGGCGGCTGATTCGACGCGCATCGCGGCCTTGCCTGTGGTCGTGGAGAGGCACGCTGCGATGCACTTCCGACGCTGGATACCGGGCGCGGACATGGTGCTGGATCGCTATGGCATTCCGCATCCTGCCGACCCGGTTGAAGTCCGACCCGAGGTTGTGCTCGTGCCACTGAATGCGTTTGATTCAGCAGGCTATCGTCTGGGCTATGGCGGGGGCTATTTCGACCGCACGCTGGCGCAAATGGAGACCATTCCGATCGGCGTCGGCTTCGAGCTTGGCCGCGTGCCGAGCGCCTTGCCGCAGCCGCACGACCGGCCGATGGACTGGATCGTCACCGAGGCCGGTGCGGCACGGGCATTCCGCTAAATTGAGCGATCGTCAGGCGGCGAGGAACATGCGATACGCTGGATTGTCTGCCTCGGCCACATACTCGTAGCCGAGACGCTGCAGGAATTCCTGGAATTCTGCGGTGTCCTCGGGCGGTACCTGCATGCCAACCAGTACGCGTCCAAAGTCCGAGCCGTGATTGCGGTAGTGGAACAGCGAGATGTTCCAGTCCGAGCGCAGGTTGGAGAGGAAATTCATCAGCGCACCTGGGCGTTCCGGGAACACGAAGCGATAGACCACTTCGTTGTCTGCCTGCGGCGAGCGGCCGCCAACCATGTAGCGGATGTGCGTCTTGGCGAGTTCGTCATCGGTCAGGTCGATTGCCGGTAAGTCATGGCGCGCCAGCATGTCCACCAGCCGGCTCACTTCGCTGCGGTTGTGTACCGTCACGCCGACAAAGATGTGAGCGCGGTCGGCATCGGCGTAGCGGTAGTTGAATTCGGTGATGTTGCGGTTCCCCAGCACACTGATGAATTTGCGGAACGAGCCCGGTTTCTCGGGAATGGTGACCGCCAGCACCGCTTCGCGTTGCTCGCCGAGTTCGGCGCGCTCGGCGACGAAGCGCAGGCGGTCGAAGTTCATGTTGGCGCCTGAGGCGACGGCGACCAGGCTCTTGTCACGTAGCTTGTGGCGTTTGGCGTATTCTTTGGCGCCAGCGACAGCGAGCGCGCCGGCCGGCTCGAGGATGGAGCGTGTGTCTTCGAAAACGTCCTTGATTGCTGCGCAGATGGCGTCGTTATCGACCACGATCATTTCGTCGACATATTGCTGGCAGAGGCGGAAGGTCTCCGCGCCCACTTCCTTGACGGCAGCGCCGTCGGCGAACAGTCCGACCTGATCGAGCACGACCCGTTTGCCGGTCGCGAGCGACTGTGTCATCGCGTCCGCGCCCACCGCCTCGACGCCGATGATTCGGGTTTCGGGCCGCAGGCGCTTGATGTAGGCCGCGACGCCGGCGATCAGCCCTCCGCCGCCGACGCAGCAGAACACGGCATGGATCGGCTTCGGGTGAGCACGCAGAATCTCCATGCCCACAGTGCCTTGGCCGGCAATCACGTCCGGATCGTCGAACGGATGGACGAAGGTGAGCTTTTCGGCTTTTTCCAGCTCCAGCGCGTGGGCGTAGGCGTCTGAATAAGACTCGCCAGCCAGCACGACTTCGCCACCCCGTGCCTTCACCGCATCGATCTTGATCTGCGGCGTTGTGCTGGGCATGACGATGACGGCACGAACGCCCAATTTGGCGGCAGAAAGGGCGACGCCTTGGGCGTGGTTGCCAGCGGATGCGCAGATGACACCGCGTTTCATGGCCTGTGGCGACAAGTTCGCCATTTTGTTGTAAGCACCACGGATCTTGAAGCTGAACACCGGCTGCATGTCTTCGCGCTTGAAATAGATGCGGTTGTGTACGCGCGCGGACAGGTTGGTAGCGAGATCGAGCGGGGTCTCGACGGCGACGTCGTAGACCTGGGCGTTAAGGATGCGCTCGAGGTAATCCGTGGGGGTGCTCATGAAAGACTCGCGGTGGGGCAGCAAAGTCTTCGAGGGTAGCAGTCGATGCGGCGCTGCCGCAATAGCGCCTGTCCGACTGTTGGCGTGCTCAGGCGGTGCTGTCGTCGCTCGGGGTGTCCATCGCCCGCATCTGGCGATCGATGAGTTCCTGCATGGCGTCGATGCCGCGTAGCTGCAAGATGGTCGAGCGTACCGCGGCCTCGAGCAGCACTGCCAGGTTGCGGCCGGCTGCCACTGGCAGCACAACCCTTGCAATCCTGACGCCGAGGATGTTTTTGAGCTCTTGCTGGACGGGCAGACGGCTGGGGTCGCCGTCGCCGGGCTGGCGGCGCTCCAGATGGCAGACCAGGCGCAGGCGCATTTTCCGTCGGCAGGCCGTTTCTCCGAAGATCGTGCGAATGTTCAGGATGCCCAGGCCACGGACCTCGATGAAGTCCTGCAGCATTGCGGGGCAGCGGCCTTCCAGCACCGTTGGCGCGATGCGCGAGAATTCGACGATGTCATCGGCGACAAGTCCGTGCCCGCGGGAGATCAGCTCGAGCGCGAGTTCGGACTTGCCCGCACCCGAGTCGCCCGTAATCAGCACGCCTACCCCCAGCACGTCCATGAACACGCCGTGCAGCGAGATCTTTTCGGCGAGCTCGCGCGACAGGTAGAGTCGTAGCTGATCGATGACGCCGGCAGAGGGCTGCGGCGTGGTGAACAAGGCTACGTTGTGGGCTTCGCAGACACCGTGAATGATGTTTGACACGGCACATCCATCCGCGACGATGATCGCCGGGGGGTGGCACGACAGAATCTCGTTCAGGTGGTGGGCAACCTTCTCGTTCGACTGGCGCTGAGCCCAGGCGAGTTCGGCTGCACCGACAATCTGCAAACGGGTGGGGTGAATCAGGTTGAGGTGGCCGACAAGGTCAGCCGGCCAGATCCGCTCTTCGGCAACCGACAGCGTGGCATCCAGACGCCCGCTGACGTGGCTCAGCTGCAGCCGTTCGCGTTCTGCCTCAAACAGCCGCGCGACGCTGGTCTGCCGCATCGGTGCCCCAGTTTACGAACATCTGGTGGATGTGCTCGGCATCGGGTGCGTTCAGCAAGGCTTCACGGAAGACACGATCGCTGAACATTTGTGCCAGTTCGGAAAGCAGTTGAAGGTGGGTTTCGTTGGCTTGTTCCGGGACGAGCAAGACGAACAGGAGGTTGACTGGGCGACCGTCCGGAGCATCGAACTGAACGGGGGCAGCCAGTCTTAAAAACGCGCCAGCCGCTTCCCTGAGCCCCTTGATGCGGCCGTGCGGAATGGCGATCCCCTGGCCGAGACCTGTGGAGCCAAGGCGTTCGCGGGCGAACAGACTGTCAAACACCAAGCTGCGGGCGATGCCCTGGTTGTTCTCGAACAGCAGGCCAGCCTGTTCGAAAACCCGCTTCTTGCTGCTGGCGTCGAGATCGACTACCACGTTGGACAGTGGCAGGAGTTGAGGTATCAGGCTCATTCGCAGTGGAGCTTGCGCAGCGCCGTTACCGCTGGCGCCGCGCTGGGCGATCGGACGGACCGGGATGCGTTGAAGCCGCGTCTTGGAAACGCGCGCATTATACCCACACCCCGGACATAAAACCGCAACGCGGCGATCAGGCCTCTTCCGACGGCGCCTGATGCTTCAGCGCTTCGTGGTTGTGATCCATCATCTTCTGCTTGTACTTCTGGACCTGGCGATCGAGCTTGTCGGTCATCGAGTCGATGGCCGCGTACATGTCGGCATCTTCGCTTTCGACGAAGATGTCCTTGCCGCGGACGTGCAGCGTGACTTCGGCCTTCTGTTTCAGCTTCTCGACCGAAAGGATGACCGCCACGCTGGTGACGTTGTCGAAATGGCGAATGACGCGATCGAGCTTGCTGCTCACGTAGTCACGAATGGCCGGGGTGACTTCGACGTGGCGCCCGGTGATGTTGAGATTCATGGTAACTCCTGTTGTTGTCAGATCGATTTGCGCAGACTGACCGGCGGGATATTCAATGATTCGCGGTACTTTGCGATGGTTCGACGCGCGACCACGATACCCTGCTGGCCCAAAACTTCTGCAATCTTTGCGTCGGACAGGGGCTTTTTCCTGTCCTCGGCGTCAACCAACTGGCGAATCAGCGCGCGAATCGCCGTTGAAGAAGCCGCTCCGCCGGTATCGGTGGAAACGTGACTGCCGAAGAAATACTTGAGTTCGAATACCCCACGCGGCGTCGCCATGTACTTCTGTGTGGTGACACGCGAGACGGTGGATTCGTGCAGCTCGAGCTGGTCTGCGATCTCCCGGAGAGTAAGTGGTCGCATCGCCACGTCTCCATGATCGAAGAACTGCCGCTGCTGGTCAACGATGGCCTGGGAAACGCGCAAAATGGTGTCGAAGCGCTGCTGCACGTTCTTGATCAGCCAGCGTGCTTCTTGCAATTGGCCGGTCAGGCCGCCGCCCTGTCCGCGGTTCTGTTGCAAGAGGCTGGCGTACAAGCGATTGACACGCAGACGCGGCATCGCCTCCTGGTTAAGGCTCACGGTCCAGCGCCCGCGGAGTTTGCGTACGACCACGTCAGGCAGCACATAGCGGGTTTCGGACACCGAATGGCGCGAGCCTGGATGCGGATCCAGGCTGCAGATCAGGGCATGTGCAGCGCGCAACTCGTCATCGTTGCAGCCGGTGAGTTTCTTCAGGCGGGCGAAATTGCGTTCTGCAAGCAATTCGAGATGCGCTTCCACGATCTCGAGCGCCAGCATCTGAGTGGATGTCTCGGGCATTGCACGCAATTGCAGCGATAGACATTCATGGGGTGTGCGTGCGCCGATACCCGCCGGATCGAGATTTTGCACATGCCGTAGCGCAATCGAGAGTTCGTCGATGTCGACCTCGAGCTCGTCGGGGAGCAACTCGAGAAGTTCTTCGAGCGATTGATGCAGGTAGCCGTCGTCGTCGAGTGCCTCGATGACGAAGCGCACCAGCGCGCGGTCGCGGTCGTTCAGCGGGGAGAGTGCAATCTGCTGATCA